>Ga0189274_100013_pt1 | contig 341451 bp, 314 predicted proteins | sample N5B1minimetaG_FD_130323 | JGI IMG/M metagenome (GOLD analysis project Ga0189274, IMG submission 130323) | Marine microbial communities from the Costa Rica Dome - N5 B1 mini metaG | ecosystem: Environmental > Aquatic > Marine > Oceanic > Photic zone | place: Costa Rica: the Eastern Pacific... | reverse complement strand
ATCTACAATGTCAAAGAACTCTAGGACCGAAGCCCCGAACCTCAAGTCCGCGTCGCCGTCTCGTTGGCGCCGCACCCCGTCGGTGGAGGCGGGTTATAGGCCCCACTCCCAAAACTGTCAAACACCTTTTTGCAAAAAAATGACAGAAATGTCGTTACGCAAAATTTTTGCGCGAAACCATATATAGGTTTCACTTTTATGACCTGCAAGGGGCCCAAAACCCGAAAATCGCGGCCGGATCGGATTGCCCTGCGCGATAATGCCGATAAGATGTTCGCGCAAGTTTCTGCCCACCATAGAATCACCCGCGCGAAAAGCGGCAAATAATCCGGATCGAACACCATGCCCCACGACAAAACACCCCCGGCGTCGCCAAATGATTCGCAAATAGTGCCTGCCTATCCCGGTCCATCGAACCCGATTGAGGTGGTCGACATGCATACCGGGGGTGAGCCGCTGCGAATCATTACATCGGGTTACCCCGACATTCCCGGCAAGGACATTCTGGCCAAGCGCCGCTATGCCAAAGACCACCTTGATCATCTGCGGCGCATTTTGATGTTCGAACCGCGCGGCCATTATGACATGTATGGCGCGATCCTGGTTGAACCCAGCCTGCCCGATGCCGACCTTGCGGTTCTGTTCATTCATAATGAAGGTTATTCGACCATGTGCGGCCATGCGATTCTGGCCCTTGGTCGCTATGCGATTGATTATGGTCTGGTCAAAGCCGTCGAGCCGATCACCACAGTCAATATTGAATGCCCCTGTGGCCTGGTGCGTGCCGAGGTCGAAGTCAGTAACGGCAAAACCGGCAAGGTCCGGTTTTCATCTGTGCCATCCTTTATGTTTGCCGATGATGTTTCCTTGCAGCTTGCCGATGGCACGGCCTTTAAAACCGATATCGGATATGGCGGGGCGTTTTATGCCATTCTGGATGCCGGGCAATTTGATATCGCCATCACGCCGGAAAATGTTGGCCGCCTGACCCGACTGGCAGAAGAGATATGCCAAGCAGTGAATAACAGCATCACGCTGGCCCATCCCGATCATGATGATCTGGCCTTTTTATACGGGGCGATCCTGACCGACGGGCGCGATGCGTTTGAGGCGTCTGCGACACGTAATATATGTGTGTTCGCCAAAAATCAGGTTGATCGCAGTCCAACCGGATCCGGGGTCAGTGCCCGCCTTGCCATTCAACACGCCAAGGGGCTGATTGCACCGGGAGATATCCGCGTATTTGAAAGCGTGATCGGATCAAGCTTTGAAGGATCGGTTGAAGCGACAACCAGTTGTGGCCCGCATGAAGCGATCATTGCCTCGGTCAAGGGCAAGGCGCATTACAGCGGCAAGGCCAGCTTCTGGTATGAAGAAGATGATGAGGTCGGGCGCGGGTTTATTGTTGGTTGACCCCGGAGATACGAACCTTCACACAAGTAAAAAAGGGATGCCAACAGCATCCCTTTTTTAATCGTCAATTGTTTGAGCCTATTCACGGGCCTTGCGCAGGCATCCCATCAAACTATCGGCCGAACTTTGGATGTGGTTGGCCAGAAGTTCAACGGCCTCATCAACATTGCCTGCTTTGCAGGCCTCAAAAATCTGATGATGTTCGCGTTCAGCACGGTCAGTTGCCCCGGAAAGCGCAAGCTGAGCTTGGGTAAAGCGCACAGTGTTGTTGCCGATCATACGCACGATCTCGAGCGTCTTGGGACGATTGGATGCACGGTACAGCCGGTCGTGGAATTCGCGGTTAAGTTCGCCCCATTTGGAAACATCGCCAGCGCGGAACGCCTCGTCATATACCATCAGGATATCTTCGACCGATTTAAGATCGGCCGGGGTCAGGCGCGGGACAGCATGACGCAGAAGATCACATTCAAGGAGCTTTCGGACTTCGAAAAGTTCCTCGATCTCATCAAGCGAGAGCTGCGAGACAACCGCCCCCTTGTGCGGCTGAAACGAAACGAGGCCCTCGGCATCCAGCCGTTGCAAGGCTTCACGGACCGGAATACGTGAAACGTTGTATTCACCCGCGATTGCATCCTGTCGCAACTGGTGACCCGCAGGAAAATCGCCTGTCAGAATGCGTGTGCGAAGATCTTCAGTCACCTGATCGGTGATAGTGCGGCGGGTAAATCGCGGTGTTGCGGTCATTTCAGCTCTTTTTTGGTGTTACACCGACGCTATATGGCATGCCGGTTGTCGGGCATTTTATTGCGCCCCGACAGAATTTGTCAGTTTTGCTATTCATAGCGTCGGGCCACGTAAGTCGCAATACAATTGCATACTGTATAATTCCACACCCTCCGCCGGTATAGGACAAAGGGGGCATGATGCCCCCTTTTTGCATAGCGATGTGATCTTGAACACGCCTGCCCTATTTGACAATGAAGCCATGAGCATAGGGATCTCGGTCATCGATGAAGATGGTGTTGTATCCATGCTTGCGCGCCCAGCCTTCAATCCCCGGTACGACGGCATCAAATTCGCCGACCTTGGTTTTCTCGACCACCGACACCCGGAACTGTGAGCCGATGATGCTTTCGTGGACCAACTCATGCCCGGGATCCCACTGCCCCTTGGCGACCAGTTGTGCCAGACGGGCCGAGGAGCCAGTTCCACACGGCGAGCGATCAATACCCTTGTCACCATAAAACACCGCATTGCGATGTGTGCTATCGGGTTGGGTCGGCTTGCCAGTCCACTGGATGTGCGACAGGCCCTTGATATCGGGATGAAGCGGATGAACAAATTCGTTCTGTTCGTTCAGACGTCGGCGGAGTTCCGGGCTGATACGCTGCAGGTCACCGGCGGAAAAGTCCGCCATATCGCGATAGTTTTCCTGCGGTTCGACAATCGCATAGAAATTACCGCCATAGGCAACATCGACCTTGATGGGGCCGATATCCGGGCAATCGACTTCGATATCGGTTTTATACAGGAATGACGGCACGTTGGTGAGCTTGACCGATTCAACGTAATCACCGACCTGATTATATTCGGCAATTACGAGACCAGCTGGCGTTTCAAGGCGCAAGCGGCCAGGCGTTTTGGGTTTTACCAGCCCTTCCTCGATCGCCATGGTTACAGTCCCAATGGTGCCATGACCGCACATCGGCAGGCAGCCCGATGTTTCGATAAACAGGACCGCGACGTCATAGTCATCTGATGTCGGGTCATAGAGGATCGATCCCGACATGACATCATGACCGCGCGGCTCAAACATCAGCCCGGTTCGGATCCAGTCATAGTCGCGCAAGAAATGTGCGCGCTTTTCAAGCATGGTCGCCCCGTGAAGCTTGGGGCCACCGCCAGCAACCAGACGCACCGGGTTGCCGCATGTATGACCATCGACACAAAAGAAGCTGCTTTTCGTCATGGGTGGGGCCTTAAAAACGATTGATACGGTAAGGGGTCATGTCGACCGGTGCTTCGCCACTTGCCATCAGGTCAGCAACAAGACGCCCGGTCGTTGCGCCCAAGGTCAGGCCGAGATGGCCGTGACCAAACGCAAAGAATGCATTGGCATGGCGCGGGCTACGGGAAATAACCGGGGTTGAGTCCGGCATGGACGGACGGAAGCCCATCCATTCTGTGCCCCCCTCGGCACTGAGTTTGGGCAGGACTTCTTTGCCCTTGGCAAACAGGGCCTTGGCGCGATCATAATTGGGGGCTGCCAAAAGACCGCCCAATTCCACCGCACCGCCAACACGAATGCCCATTTCAAGCGGGCTTAGCACGAAGCTGTCATCGGCACAGACAACCATACGCGACAGTTTGGCATCGTTATAGGGCACCGTGGTGTTGTAGCCGCGCTCTGTATCCAGCGGGACCGGTGAACCGAGCCGTTTGGCGAGCATTTTTGACCACGCACCACAGGCAACAACCACATTATCGAAATTAATCATGTCGGCGGCATCCGTGATCGCAGCGCGTGGCTTGCCATCGCGGAAGACGAAATTGGCGACATCGGCGGTTTGGAATTTGCCGCCACGCTCCAGGAAATGCTTGAAGATGCCCGTGGTGATTTTGAAGGGATCAAGGACATGTCCCCAATCTTCTTCCATCACGCCACAGGCAAAGATTGGTGCCAGATCCGGCTCAATGTCGCGGACTTCATCGCGAGTCAGATCGCGCAGCTTGATGCCGTTGCGCCGGCGCAGATCAATCGCGTATTCAGCGGCCTTTCGTGAGCTATTGCTGCGATAAACCGCCATGGCGCCATGCTTTTTGAAAACGGCATCTGCAAGGCCAGCGCCCTTGATCACCGGATCGTAATCATCCCATGCGCGATTGAGCAAGGTCGCCATATTGGCTGCGATTTGCTCTACCCGGGTTTTGCGGCTTGCTGCAAGAAACCGCAGCAACCACGGCATCATCTTTGGCAAATAGCCCCAACGCACCGAAAGCGGACCCAACGGATCCATCAACCATCCCGGAACGCTTTTAAGCATGCCGGGCATCGCCACAGGTGCGCATTCGGACACAGCAATACCGCCAGCATTGCCAAAGGATGCCCCCATGCCCGGTTCACCACGATCCAGGATCGTGACGTCATAGCCCTTGTCAAGCAGGGCCAAGCCGACATTGACACCAACAATACCGGCACCAATCACAACAACCTTTTGACTGGCGGACGTATCAGATGAACTAGTGGCTTTGGCTGGTGTCATTTTGGGGCCTCACGAATTGGTGTATGTGGCGCTTTCTTTTCTAACCCACGGGCAGATCGCAGGAAACTCCCCCGCGACATGCGCGGAGGAGCCTACTATTTCATCAAATACAGTACCAGTGCAATCATGGTGTTTTGTTACGCGCATCATGATTGCAAAACATCGCCCTCAGAGTGACGGGCGGGTATCGATGGCTTTCTGGATGGTTGCCTTGATCGTTTCAAGTTCTTCACCGACCAGGGCCAAGCGCGGTGCCCGGACGTGGGGTTTGCCAACGCCGGTCATTTCCTGCGCAAGCTTGATGTACTGAACCAGCTTGGCATGGACATCCATGTGCAGAACCGGGGTGAACCAGCGATAGATTTTAAGGGCTTCGGTGTATTTACCCTCAGACAGCAGCTTCCAGAGCGCGACCGATTCCTTCGGGAAGGCATCGGTGAAGCCGGAAATCCAGCCAACAGCTCCCAGAACCTGGGTTTCCATGACCAAGTCATCCATACCGCAGAACAGAACGAAACGGTCGCCACAGGCATTATAGATATCGGTGATACGGCGCGGATCGCCCGAGCTTTCCTTGATCGCGACAAGGTTTTTGACATCGGCAAGCTGATTGAACTCATCGGGCTTGATATCAATGCGATAGGCACCCGGATTGTTATAGATCATGATCGGCAGCTTGGTCGCAGCCGCAACAGTGCGGAAATGTTCGATATTCTCGCGCGGATCGGCGGTGTAAACCATGCCCGGCAGAAGCATCAGGCCATCGGCACCGAGTTTTTCGCATTCCTGTACATAGCGAATGGCAGCACGGGTGGAGCTTTCTGCCACACCGGACAGAACCGGAATACGCCCCTTGGTGACTTCTACTGCCAGCTTCAGGACGGCGATTTTTTCTTCAGGATCAAGGGCGGTGTTTTCGCCAACCGATCCCAGCATAACCAAGCCATCGACACCTGCATCAATCAGGGCTTCGATCTGTTCGGCGGTCATATCAAAATCGATTGAACCGTCTTCGTTCATCTGGGTGGCAACGGCGGGGAAAACGCCAGTCCAGTTTACCTGCATGGAAAAGTAACCTCCTGATATGGTGCGGCAAGACTGCCGCAGCTCTACGCTCTGAAAGCCCAAGGAATAGCGGGCCGCATGCAATTGATGTATATTGTATACAAAATATAAAATCCCAATGCAACGGGTTTCTTCACAACAAAAAAAGGGCCCGAAACCGGACCCTTTTTACGACGAGACTTGATATGCAGGTACCAAAATGCGCTTAAGTTGTTGCCATCACTGATGTCGACAGCCCTGTACCCGACATGTCGTCGCCAGTTACAAAAGCCAGAGTTTTGGCGATGATGACGCTATCACAAAGCTCGCGCTCAACGAGCATGCGGGCGGCCTGACCATAGGCCCTTCGCCGCGTGTCATCTTCCATCAATTCTTCGATGGCATTGGCCAGCTGAGTGCCATCACGAAGAGGTACCAGAAGGCCATTCTCACCGTGGCGAACAATTTCGCGGCAACCAGGTACGTCAGTTGCGACCATTGCGAGCCCGCTTGCAGCAGCTTCGAGCAATGATTTTGGCAGGCCTTCACGCCAGGAGGGTAGAACCGCCAAATCAGCATCACGCAATAGTTCCGCCACATCTGATCGTTTACCCATCCATTCAATCAAGCCTTGCGACTGCCATTCGAGAAGGTCTTTTTCATTAGCGCTATCAGGATTGGCAGGGTCGGTATCGCCAACCAGCAAAATGCGGTAATTGCGGTCACGCGATTTCAAGATACGCGCAGCTTCAATGAGCTCACCCAGCCCCTTGGACCAGAGCATACGCGCAACGAAAATTGCCGTTCTGGGCTCGGAATCCTCTCGCGTTGCCTTATCAGTCGGTCTGAAGGTCGAAATATCGACCCCGGAGCCACGGATCAGCATCAACCGCTTTTCCGTGAATCCAAGCGCTTTCATCAAAGCATGATCATCTGCATTCTGCACAATCATTCTGATCGACGGGCAAAACGCATACAAGCGAAGCAACAGCGAAACGATATGGCGCACAATCTTTGCCTTTGCACCATCCGAGACAAACAGAAAGCCAAGTCCGGTGACCATATTGACTGTCCGTTTTGCACCAACCATCAATCCGGCAAAGGACGACAATACGACGCACTGGATCGCGACATTCACAACCACATCCGGGTTCTCGCGCCGAATCAGACAAGCAAGTGCCCTGATCGTATTGAGGGACTTGATTGGGCTTAAACCTCCGCGCGCAATCGGAATACTAACGACGCGAAAGCCCTCTTTGCGCAGTTCCTGGGCCGCAGTTCCGGTATTACAGGCGACAACAACGTCATCTCCGCGCACCAATGCTGCGCGCCCCAAACCGATACGATGCGAAACAAACGACCAGTCTTCGGTGCAAACAATCATGGTCTTGCGGCGCATGTGCGCGGAGACTTTGGGAAGCATTGCCTCGCGCCGCAAAAATGCCAACGCAAATGTCAGCATCACCACACCGAACCACCATGACGTCCAGAAGGAATAATTGAACAACCCGGCAAACCAGTAAGCTGCCATCATCATCAGCGTCAGACCACTGGGGACAATTCCGTTATGGCGAACATCCTTGAAGCCCGTCAGGCCGATCATGAACACGAGCGGCACGACCACAACCAGTCCTAACACGCCGGTTTCAAGCCAGATCTCCATGAACCAGTTATGTGGATGCCCGGGCAAGACCGACTGCGTGGAACTTCCCGCCAATTCATTCGCTCCGGGAACCCAGGGGGCTGCGTTAATGCCATATCCAATAATTGGATGATCAAAGACATGACTAAACGTGAAATGCCAGATCATTTGCCGATGCACATCGACAAGCCACATCGGAAGATAAGGTTCAAACCCACGCAGATCGGCCATACCACCTGTCACATCGCCGAGCCATGACAACGCCGCGGTTACCAACCCGATGATCGCTATGGCAATGGCAGCTTGCACCAAACGTGATCTGATGAGAAAGGCAGCGCAGAACCCAATCGCTCCACACGCTGCCAAGACGGCCGCTACGTTCGCCCTCCCGTGCGAGATTTCCAGGACAGGAATAATCGCCATCGCGATGGCGAGGGACAAGAACCTCCGTGTCGCCTTGCGATCAATTGCATCGAAAACCAGGATCATTGCGCCAAAGATCAGGAAACTGCCGACAGGCTTCAGACGCCTGGTGATGTCGAAACGGAAGTCTGGCTCCAGCATTGCTTTTAACGACAGAATTTCTGGCTGAACGAGAATAGCAACCACGCAATAGGCCACCAGTATCCAGGTCGCATAAACACAGGCATCCCAGGCCAATTTCCACTGCGGTTCGATCAAACGCATGAGATACCAGATGCCTGCAAGCATCGCGAAACGCCCCAGCCATGTGCCGAGCGATTTCTCTGGCACCACAGAAAGCAGTGCTGAAATCAGAAAAACGATCAGTGCGGCAAGAACCAATCCACCAATTGGCGTCGCGATATCCCGGCGCATTTTGCGCCATGCGTCACCGTGATGGGCAGAGGCAATAGCGCATATCAGCGACATGCCAAGTCCAATCCCAAGAGCCGTCCGACCGAAGAAAAATAGCGGTGCCGAAATACCAAACAGAATGGCGGCGATGCCAAGCATTGTCTCGCGCCAATGCCGGGTCGGGACGGTCTGTTGCATGATGGATTGTTCCAAATTGAAGTCTGCCACCTTGCTAACCGCGCAGGACTTGCACGTCAATAATCATCGACAATAACGCGTCGACTGATCACAACTACATATGGTTTAATGATGACCTGTGTTTTCAACCCATTTAACATCGAGCGCGACGATGACGGAAATGAAGTCCCTGCTGCGCTTTCCCGGCGAGCGCAAGCTTGCGCTGACAAACTGCCCCATTCCTCTGCCGGGTAAGAACACACTTCTGGTTCAAACCTGCTACTCGTTGATCAGCCCGGGAACCGAGTTCACGCAAGCAGGTGAAACACGTGCGAGCCTGCTGCAGAAAGCATGGCAGCGCCCGGATCTTGTCGCGCTTACCATTAATCAACTGAAATCAGAGGGTTTGCAGAGTACCCTACGACGCGTTGACAATCGTCTTGGCCGCCCGATGCATATGGGGTACTGCGCTGTCGGGCGGGTTGAAGCCACCGGGGATAATGTTTCGGGCTTTGTGCCGAAACAGCGTGTTGTCATGGCAGGAATGGGACAGGCCAATCACGCTGAATGGAACCGGGTCTCCGTAAATCTTGCCTGTCCGATACCCGATGCCGTTGCCGATCGAAACGCCGCCTTTGCCCCGCTTTACGCCTTGGCCCTGCATGCCCTTAGACAAGGGGAGACATCAATTGGCGATAATATTGCGATCATCGGCGCAGGATTAATTGGCCAACTTGTTGCCCAAACGGCTGGTACTGCTGGGGCTTTGGTTACCGTTATTGAGCCCAATCCCAAACGTCGCGCCTTTGCGACCAGCAACGAACAAATTCGATGCTATGCCACGGCAAATGACGCCTCGGAAAATCACTTTGACGCTGTTTATATCTGCGCCCCCGGCAAAGCGGATCATCACCTGATTGATGACGCGGCCCGCCTGTGTCGCGACCGGGGAATGATCGTTTGTATTGGCAATGTCGAACCGACCGGCAAACGCAAAGCGCTATACGAAAAGGAAATTACCCTTCGTCAGGTTCGGTCCTACGGCCCCGGGCGATATGATCCCAACTATGAGGAACGGGGTGAAGATTATCCCCTGGGCTATGTGCGATGGACGATCAAGCGCAACATGCAGGCAGCCCTCGATCTAATGGCGGACAAACGGTTTGATCCGAGCCCGTTGATCACATCCGAGATTGATTTTGAGAATATCGTGGATCATTTCGCCATGGGCCCCGATCCCGCACAACTGGCGACAATCGTGCGATACAGACCGTTCGAAAACACAAAGGCAGCGCCCCTTGCACCCTCAGGGCAGGAATCAGAGCCCGTAACCGGCCACGTCCGGACCGGACTGATCGGGGTGGGCAACTATTCGGGCAGCAGCCTGTTACCCTTGTTACAACGGCATCCAGAAGTTGAGGTAATCGCCTGCTGCTCACAAAGCGGGCTGGCTGCTGTCGCGCTATCAAAGAAAATTGATGGGCTGCGCACATACAGTGGCGCCGACGCATTACTTGCAGAGGATGAAGTCAACAGCGTTGTCATTGCCACGCGCCATGACAGCCATGCCGGACTGGCCGCCAAGGCAATCACCGCCGGCAAGCATGTTTGGCTGGAAAAGCCGATGGCGGTTGATCAAGCAGGCCTTGAGGTGCTGCGCGAAGCGGTTGGTGCTTCGCAGCGGCGCATCTTTATGATTGGGCATAACCGGCGTTATGCGCCGATGGCCAAGCAACTGCGTGCAGCATTGCCCGCAGGCGTAAAACAGTTCCGCTATCGGGTTCGGATCGGGCCCCTTCCCGCCGACCATTGGCTTCATCATTCCGATCAAGGCGGGCGCACGATTGGCGAGATCAGTCATTTTATTGATTTGATCAAGAGTCTGGTCGATCGCGAACTGATTGAGCTCACCTGCCGATGGATAGATCGCATGGCTGGTGACAGTATCTGGCAGTTACGCTTTGCAGATGGATCGGTTGGCGAGGTCAGCTATCTGCAAGGTAACCGCAGCGATCCCAAGGAAGTCCTTGAAATAGATGCACCTCATTTCACAGCCAACTTGGGTAACTGGAAAAGACTAACGATCAATGGAAAGACCATTCTGCGCAACTGGTTCGGGCAGGATAAGGGACAGGCCGCGGCAATCGATGCATTCGCCCGCGCGATTATGAGCGGCGAACGCCCCGACCTGATGCCAAGCATCGAAGAGGAAATCGACCTGATGGCGCGCATTCTTGCCGCAGCCAACACCCCATCGGATTAATGCGGACCGGCATACAAAATCAAAAGCGGCAACGTCAGGATGCTGATGATTGTAGTCAGCAGGATCGTGGTTGAAGATCGATCTATGCAGACATTATAGCTGCCCGCGACAATCGCGACGTTCGCGCCACTCGGGAGGGCGGCGACGAGTGTAACGATCATCAGCCAAAGCGGCGGCAGATCGAAAATGAAATGCCCGACCGAGAAGACCAGAAGCGGCTGAACAAACATCTTGGCACAGGTGCAAAGCAAGCTTGCACTAAGATTGCCGCGCACCGACTGCCCGTAAAGCCCGGCTCCGACAAGCAAAAGCGCTATGGTCGGGCCCGCTGTACGGAACCGTTCAAGCGTGCCATCGACCATTTCCGGCATGCGGATTTCAAATAGCGATGCCAGAACGCCAAGCACAATCGCCGCAATGATCGGATTTCTGGCCACACGCACGATGCTGCGAAATACGTTGGACAGCCAATGACCATCGCCACCGCGGCTGCCCTCAACAATCATGATCGTCATGCCCATCAGGGTCACCGGATGGATCGACAGCACGATCAAAAGCGGCACCAGGCCTTCTTCGCCGTAAACCGCCTGTACCAGAGGAATGCCGAGAAGAACGATGTTGGAAAAGACGCCGCCCATCGCGGTGACGGCCGCTTCATCGGTTTTGGCACTCAGCCAAAGCTTGGCGATTATAAACACCAGCGCAAAGTTCAACAGCACGCCGGAATAATAACTGCCCCACAGGCGCAGATCGAAATGCGCACTGATGTCGGATTGCGACAGGGTCTGAAACAGCATCGCCGGGATAAAGGCGTTCATGGCAATTTTCGCCAGGAACGGAATGCCTTCGCGCTTGATTACCTTGATATGGGTTAGCAAAAAACCGCACAGGATCGTCAAAAAGACAGGTCCAACTTTTCCGACGATCAGATCAAGCATGGTTCCCCCAATGCACCAATGGGCAAGGACGCAAGGCACTGCGCAACAGATCGGGAAAACCGCGTCGATCACGCAAAAAGAAAGGACAGCATCATTGACGCTGTCCTTGGATAGTACAAATCATTTCGCGGACTTACCAGCCCCGCACCGAAAATCCATCGGCAAGGCTGCCATGCGTATCAGTCACTTGGGTCAGTCAGATGGGGAAGTCTGGACCCTTTTGACTGCATCTTTCCAGCCATCAAGCAGGCCCTGCCGACGGCCCGGTTCGATATTGGGCTCAAAGCTGGCATCAAGGTGCCAGTTCTCTGCAATATGATCGAGATCGCGGTAAATACCGGCCTGCAATCCGGCAAGGTACGCTGCCCCAAGTGCCGTGGTTTCGGTCACTTCCGGGCGTTCGACCGAAATGCCCAAAACGTCAGAGAGCATCTGGCACATCCAGTCATTGGCAACCATGCCACCGTCAACGCGCACCGCCTTGGGCGACACGCCATCAGCTGCCATGGCTTCGAACAGATCAAAGGTCTGATAACAAACACTTTCAAGGGCGGCGCGGACAAATTCGCGCGGGCCAGTATCACGGGTCAGACCAAAAATCGCCCCGCGTGCATCCGGGTCCCAATATGGCGCACCAAGCCCGGTAAAGGCCGGCACCAGATAAACACCATGATTGTCATCAAGGGATTTGGCTAATCCTTCGGTTTCTGCGGCGGACTTGATAATACCAAGCCCATCACGCAGCCATTGAACCGCCGCACCGGCAACAAAGATCGCACCTTCGATGGCATAACTTGTTTTGCCATTGATGCGATATCCCACCGTAGTCAGAAGGCGATGCTGGGATGTTACCGCCTCATCACCGGTATTAAGGATAACAAAGCAGCCTGTGCCATAGGTGCTTTTGATATCGCCGGGCTCAAAGCAGCACTGGCCGAATGCAGCCGCCTGCTGATCGCCCGCCATCCCCATCACCGGGATTTCCGCACCAAACAGATCGGCATCGGTCACCCCGAAATCAGCCGCACAGTCCTTGACGTCCGGCAGCATATTGCGCGGGACGCGGAAGATTTTGCAAAGCTCGTCATCCCAGGCATTGTCACGAATGTTGAAAAGGTTGGTGCGCGCCGCATTCGTCGCATCGGTTGCATGCGATTTTCCACCGGTCAGACGCCACAAAAGGAAACTGTCGACTGTGCCAAATGCCAGATCCCCCTGATCAGCACGCGCACGTGCGCCAGACACATGATCAAGGATCCATGCAACCTTGGTTGCCGAGAAATAGGGATCAATCAAAAGGCCCGACTTTGCGTTGACCGCCTCTTCGAGCTTGGGATCACCCTTTTTGAGGTCATGACACAGTGCGGCGGTTCGGCGGTCCTGCCAAACAATGGCATTATAAATCGCCTTGCCGGTCTTGCGATCCCAGACAACGGTGGTTTCGCGCTGGTTGGTGATGCCGATTGCCGCGACCTTGGTGATATCAACACGCGCCAGCGCCTCCTTGCAGACAGCAACGACGGTATCCCAAAGGTCTTCCGGGTCATGTTCGACCCAGCCACTGTTGGGGAAGTGCTGCGGGAATTCCTGCTGGGCAACAGAGACAGAGCGACCATTTTCATCAAAGACGATCGCACGTGAGCTTGTCGTTCCCTGATCAATGGCAAGGATATAGCGCGTTTCTGACATGTTTGTTTTCCTCCCGAGCCGGCAGTTTCCTGCGATCCGACCCTGCATGCATTGATGCGTTGCGGCCCGTCCACATGACGGCACCATTGGTTTTATCGCTCTATTTAGAAAAAAATCGCGGCAAAAAACAATTCGTTTTCGAAAATTTTTCTGCGTTGTCCGCTCAATCCCCTGTTTTACATGGGAAAAAACAATCGGAGTTGGCAATCCCAAAGACGGCAGAATTGACCGCATGGATTGCGGCACGTCTATTGCAACGAAAACGGGAGAATGAGTTTTAACCGGCATCTTTTTCCCCATGGAGGGCTTTATGGGTTTGTATGATACGTTGGCTGCCGTCACCAACACGGCGCATAACGCCAAGCATGCTGCCAGTTTCGGCCAGACGATTGCGTCAAACAGCCGCCCGGTTCCCGAAGAAGAGAAGGAAGAAAATGCCGAGTTGGCCTATATCCGCGAGCACGGCTTCACGACCTATGTGAAGGAAATCGAGGAACGCAAGATCGAAGAGATGCGCGCCAAGATCCTAAAAAGCATGGGTCTTGATGAAGAAACCTTGGCGGAAATGGATGCTGAAGACCGTCAGGCCATCGAAAAAGCCATCGCCGATGCCATCGAACAACGTCTGAATGGCAACACACTTGCCCAAGCAGAGCTTGGAAAATCTGCCAATGATGATGAAACGGCAGATGAACGCCGGGATCGCCTGCAGGCAAAGATCGCCTTTAACCCGAACATGTTTGACGTATTCACCGAACTTCAGTCCGAACTGCCGAGCGGCTCGTCACAGTCAATCACCGGCAATACCGATGAGAACGATCAGGCATCCGGTGCGCGCAAAAAAGGCCTGTTTGAAGCCTGATACCGGACTTACCCACACCGGACTTACCCACATTGAATGCAAAAAGGGCGCTGCAGATGGCAGCGCCCTTTTCGTTTCCGTACAGTAATCGTGTGACTTATTCGTCAACACCACCAATGCAGACATATTTGACTTCGAGATAATCCTCGACACCGTATTTGGAACCTTCGCGGCCAACACCGGACTGCTTGAAGCCGCCGAACGGTGCGACCTCGGTCGCCATGACGCCAACATTGACGCCGACCAGACCGCTTTCAAGGCCCTCTGCCAGCTTCCAGATGCGCGAGATGTCACGCGAATAGAAGTAGGACGCCAGACCGAATTCGGAATCATTGGCCATTTCAAGGACTTCTTCATCCGTCTTGAAACGGATCAGCGGTGCCATCGGGCCAAAGGTCTCTTCGCGGAAGACCAGCATGTCACGGTTGGCATCGGCGATCACGGTCGGCTGGAAGAACGAACCGCCCTTTTCATGACGTTTGCCACCTGTGAGGATACGGCCACCTTTCGAAACCGCATCTTCAATCTGGTTTTCGACCTTCTCAACCGCCTTTTCGGTAATCAGCGGGCCGATGACCACGCCCTCATCGACACCATTACCGACCGGCATTTCAGCGACCTTGGCCGCGTATTTTTCAGCAAATTCGTCATAGACCGCGTCATGGACAAACAGACGGTTGGCACAAACACAGGTCTGACCGGCATTACGGTATTTCGAGGCAATCGCCCCTTCGACCGCGGCATCAATATCGGCATCTTCGCAGACGATGAACGGGGCGTTACCGCCAAGCTCAAGGCTGATTTTCTTGACCGTATCGGCACACTGACGCATCAGCAAACGCCCGACCGGGGTAGAGCCGGTAAAGGTCAGCTTGCGGACCTTGGCGTTTTCGGTCATCTCCGCACCAATTTCCTTGGCATCACCGGTAACAATCGAAAGCAAACCTTTTGGCAGGCCGGCACGTTCAGCCAGGATCGCCATGGCAAGGGCCGAATACGGCGTTTCCATTGCGGGTTTAACCACCATCGAACAGCCCACAGCCAGAGCAGGGGCCGCTTTACGGGTGATCATTGCCGTCGGGAAGTTCCATGGGGTGATCGCGGCACAGACGCCAACCGGCTCTTTGAGAACCATCACACGGCGGCCTTCGGCATAGGTCGGGATCACATCACCATAGATGCGCTTGCCTTCTTCGGCGAACCACTGCAGGAAGCTGGATGCGTAGGCGATTTCGCCCTTGGCCTCGGGCAATGGCTTGCCTTGCTCGGCAGTCATGATTGCCGCCAGATCATCCTGATTTTCCATCATCAGGTCGTACCATTTCATCAGAATGGCAGACCGTTCCTTGGCGGTGCGTTTTTTCCAGGCCTTTTGCGCCTTTTCGGCGACGTCAACCGCATGGGCAACGGCATCGCGGCCAAGCACAGGAACGGTGCCAAGCACTTCGCCGGTTGCCGGGTTGGTCACCTGTTCGGTTTTTCCGTCTGGGGCATCGACCCATTCCCCGCCGACATAGGCCTGCTGGGTGAAAAGACTGGGGTCTTTAAGCGAATTCATTTGAGTGCCTCCGAAAAGCATTATTGGGAGCGACATGATCGAACTCTGGTTCTTATCTAGTCTGCTCCGTGGTGGATGCCACATTTTTGCGGGATATTTACCCAATAGCAATCGCAAACCGGGGTTACCACCCGCTTTGCCAGAAGATTGCACACAACCGGTGTTTCAGCCCCCGATTTAAAAGAACCTGCGGCACATTGCCATCTGTCGATCTATTCCCGGCGCCCATAGATCACGCAGATAACTCAGTGGGCGCAAAACCACCTTCGCATCGCGTATTTTTTCATTTTCAACCGATTCTGGGCTTTGATCGCCCCTGACTGTAAGTGAACGAAGAAGGCTTTCTGGCAATGGAAAACTGGATGCATCAGAAAATATAGAACAATAACAACATATTATATCGCGGCCATCGAAGTTCATAATCGAAAATTTCAATTCACCATAATTTTCGCTTGCAATTATTTTGGGGCATTCGTAACGTTTGTGAAAGAACAGAACGGCAGTTGAGAACAGCTGTCACAAATAAGAGCAATTGGGGAGGAATCGGTTGCTCAATCCAGACACATACGACATCGCCATTATTGGTGGTGGGATCAATGGCACGGGTATCGCGCGTGACGCGTCGGGCCGCGGGCTTAAGGTTTATCTGTGTGAAAAAGATGACCTAGCCAGCGCGACCTCATCGGCAAGCACGAAGCTGATCCATGGCGGCCTGCGCTATCTTGAGCATTATGAATTCCGCCTTGTGCGCGAAGCGTTGATTGAACGCGAAGTTCTGCTGCGCGCAGCCCCGCACATCATTTGGCCACTCCGGTTTGTCCTGCCCCACGTCAAAGGTTTGCGTCCGGCATGGATGATCCGTTTGGGCCTGTTTCTGTATGACCACCTTGGCGGGCGCGAAAAGCTGCCGGGGTCTGAGGGCATCAAACTCAGCAGCCATCCGGCCGGTGCGCCACTGGTCAAGGGCATGGACAAGGCATTTGTCTATTCCGATTGCTGGGTTCAGGACGCGCGCCTTGTGGTGCTTAACGCCATGGATGCCCGTGATCGGGGTGCCGATATCGAAACCCGCACCGAATGTGTTTCGGCCAAGCGCGAAGGCGATCTCTGGGTCGTCACACTTCGTGATATCGATAATGGGTCGGAAAAGACCATCAAGGCAAAATCACTGGTTAATGCCGCCGGCCCCTGGTGTGCAGAGCTTCTTGAAAGCCGGGTTGAAGCCAAGAAGAAACAGGGCATACGCATGGTCCAGGGCAGCCACATCGTGGTACCCAAGCTGTTTGACCATGACTATTGCTATATCTTCCAGAACCCGGACGGTCGCATTGTTTTTGCCATCCCCTATGAGCAGGACTTCACCCTGATCGGCACCACCGACCGGGACTACAAGGGAGACCCGGCCAAGGTCGCGATCAGCGCGGATGAAACCAAGTATCTGTGCGAATTGTCCAATACCTATTTCGACAAGAAAATCACCACTGATGACGTCGTCTGGGCCTATTCCGGTGTCCGTCCGCTGTATGGCGATGGCAGCGAAGACGCATCACAGGTGACCCGCGATTATGTGCTGGAAATTGACCGGGGCAATCAGTCAGATGATGGTGCGCCGCTTCTAAACATCTATGGCGGCAAGATCACCACCTATCGCAAGCTTGCTGAATCAGCGATGAGCAAGCTCTGCCCGCTGCTTGGCCGCGATGACACAAGATGGACAGCCGACAAGCCGCTTCCGGGCGGCGACATCCCCGATGCAGATTTCGAGCGCTATCTTGCCGCAATGCACAAGAAGTTTCCCTGGATTCCGGACGCACAAATCTACCGCTACGTGCAAAACTACGGCACACTCACCGACATGATCATTGGTACAGCCAAGGATCTAAAAGGGCTTGGAAAGCACTTCGGCGACGACGTATATGAGTGCGAATTGCGCTATCTGGTGGATCACGAATGGGCCAGAACGGCCGATGATATTTTGTGGCGCCGCTCCAAACTGGGGCTGCACCTTTCGGATGAGACGCGTAATGCCATTGTCCAATGGTTCAAAACCGAACCGACATCAAAAAACACCGTGAAAACGGGCGAAGGAAACAGTGGAAAATGACCCTTACGCTTGAAAACATAACCAAGACCATGGGTGGGGAGACCCATATCGACGATGTGTCGATGACACTGGAACCGGGATCATTCAACGTCCTTTTGGGACGGACCCTGGCCGGGAAAACCACCCTGATGCGGATCATGGCCGGGCTTGAACCCCCGACCAAGGGCCGCATTCTTGTTGATAATGCCGACGTAACAGGCCAGGCCGTGCAGAAACGCAATGTCGCCATGGTCTATCAGCAGTTCATCAACTATCCGTCGATGAACGTTTACGACAATATCGCATCGCCGCTGAAGCTTCAGGGTGTCGACAAGGCAGAGATCGAAAAGCGCGTGCGCTCGACAGCCGAACTCATGCATATCGAACATCTGCTTGATCGCCTGCCACAGGAACTTTCCGGTGGCCAGCAGCAGCGTACCGCCATGGCGCGCGCCATGGTCAAGGATTGCAAATTGCTGCTGCTTGACGAGCCGCTGGTCAACCTTGACTACAAGCTGCGCGAAGAACTGCGCGAAGAGATCCCCAACCTTCTGGCAGAACGCGACACCATTGTTGTCTATGCCACGACCGAACCGATGGAAGCGTTGCTTCTGGGTGGTAAATGCGCAGTGATGCATGAAGGCCGGGTGACACAGTTTGGTCCGACCACACAGGTTTATCACAACCCGACGTCGGTCGAGACCGGCCTGATCTTTTCCGATCCGCCGATCAACCTTGTCGAAGCGGAAGTTCGCGATGGCGCGATCTTCATGAAAAGCGGCCATCAGGTTCCGCTTTCGGGGCATCTGGCAAATCTTGGCAATGGCGACTACACCCTTGGCATTCGCGCCAACCATCTGTCGGTTGATCCGACGGGTGATGACACCGTCGCGATGCAGGGTCAGGTCGAACTGGCCGAAATCACTGGTTCGGAAACCTTTGTTCACGTCCATTTCAACGACGTTTCCTGGGTGATTCAGGAAGAAGGCGTACACAACCCGCGCCTTGGCGAAGCCACCCAGTTCTATGTCGATCCGACACGCCTGTTTGCCTTTGATGCAACCGGGCAACTCGTGGCCGCCCCGCCGGTCGAAGTCACCAATGGCAAAGCGGCGTGAGGGAAGAGTAAGTAAAATGGCACGTATTGATCTTAAAAGCCTTGCGCATTCCTACTTCCCCGATCCGAAAACGGACGAGGATTATGCCCTGCGCCGAATGGAACACGTTTGGGAAGATGGCGGCGCATATGCGCTGCTTGGCCCGTCGGGCTGTGGCAAGACGACATTGCTTAACATCATTTCCGGTCTTTTGACCCCGTCCCACGGACAGGTCCTGTTTGATGGCAAGGATGTTACCAATCTGGCACCGGAAGAGCGCAACATCGCACAGGTTTTCCAGTTCCCGGTGATCTATGACACCATGACGGTCTATGACAACCTGGCCTTCCCGCTGCGCAACCGTGGCATTGATGAAAAGCGTGTTGATGCCCGTGTGCGTGAAATTGCTGGCATGCTGGATCTGACCGGCAAGCTCAAGCAAAAGGCACGCGGCCTTGGCGCGGATGAAAAACAGACGATCTCGCTGGGGCGTGGTCTGGTGCGTGACGATGTCTCGGCCATTCTGTTTGACGAACCGCTGACCGTGATTGACCCGCATCTGAAATGGGTTTTGCGTCGCAAGCTCAAAGAAATTCATAACAAGCTGCGCCCGACCATGGTGTATGTCACCCATGATCAGGTTGAGGCGCTTACCTTTGCCGACAAGGTCGTGGTCATGTATGGCGGCAAGGTCGTGCAGTTGGGCACCCCGCAGGAACTGTTTGAAAATCCGGCCCATACCTTTGTCGGGTATTTCATCGGAAGTCCGGGCATGAACATCATGGATTGCAAGATTGATGATGGCGCAGCCTGGGTTGATGGCCAGCGTATCGGCCTTTCGGACCGTCACCTTGAGGCCATCTCAAAACAAAACGGCAAGATCGAACTGGGCATTCGCCCCGAATTCCTGACCCTTGATACCGGCGATGCCGCCAAGGGAGCAGACGGAAACGGGATCGAAGTCAACATCACCAAGGTCGAAGACCTTGGCCAGTTCAAGATCGCGACCACCCGGTTCGGCGCATCTGAAATCAAGGTCAAGCTCGGCGAAGACGAACAGGTTGTCGGCCAGTCCGGCATTCTGCGCTTTGCGCCGGAATGGACCAAGCTTTACGCCGACAGTCAGTTGGTCGCGTAAGGGGGGATGAGGAAATGAACAAGATTACCAACAACAAGGCCTGGTTCCTCGTCCTGCCAGTGTTCTTTATCGTCGCCATCAGCGCGATCATTCCGCTGATGACGGTTGTGAACTATTCGGTTCAGGACATTTTCGATCCGCAAACGCGGTTCTTTGTCGGCACCGAATGGTTTGAGCAGGTTCTGGGCGACAGCCGACTTCATGACGCGCTGCTGCGCCAGATTTTCTACACCCTTTCGGTTCTGTTTATCGAAATTCCGCTGGGCATTGCGGTCGCACTGACCCTGCCGCGCAAGGGTTGGGGTGTTTCGGCATCGATGGTCTTGCTGGCATTGCCGCTGCTTATTCCATGGAACGTGGTTGGCACCATCTGGCAGATCTTTGGCCGTGCAGACATTGGTCTGGGTGGCTATGTCATCAATCTGATGGGCATTGATTACAACTATGCCCAGAACCCGATGGACGCCTGGATCACGGTACTTGTCATGGATGTCTGGCACTGGACCAGCCTGATTGTGCTGCTGTGCTATGCAGGCTTGCGGTCAATCCCGGATGCCTATTATCAGGCGGCCAAGATTGACGGCGCATCGCGCTGGGCCGTGTTCCGCTTCATTCAGCTGCCCAAGATGCAGTCGGTTCTCGTGATCGGTGTTCTGCTGCGCTTCATGGACAGTTTCATGATCTATACCGAACCGTTCGTCCTCACCGGTGGCGGTCCGGGTAACGCAACCACCTTCCTCAGCCAGTTCCTGACCCGGATGGCAGTCGGTCAGTTTGACCTTGGTCCTGCTGCGGCCTTCTCGCTGGTCTACTTCCTGATCATTCTGTTGGTTTGCTGGGTTTTCTATACCGTCGTGATGAACGCCGGAAAGCAGGGGGAACAATAAAATGCAGTTCCAGAAACGTCATATCGGACTTCTTCTTTATATTCTGTTCCTGTTGGTTCCGATCTATTGGCTGTTCAACATGTCGATCAAGACCAATACGGAAATCCTGGGCGCAATGACATTGTTCCCGGACAACCCGACACTGGCCAACTATGCAACGATCCTGACCGATCCGGCATGGTATACGGGTTACATCAACTCGATGATCTATGTCGGCATCAACGTGGTGATTTCACTGGTTGTCGCCCTGCCCGCGGCTTATGCCTTTTCGCGGTTCAACTTTACCGGCGACAAGCATCTGTTCTTCTGGCTTCTGACCAACCGCATGGCACCGCCGGCCGTGTTCCTGTTGCCGTTCTTCCAGCTGTATTCCAGTGTCGGCCTGTTTGACACCCATATTGCTGTGGCACTGGCACACTGCCTGTTTAACGTGCCACTGGCTGTCTGGATCCTTGAGGGCTTCATGTCGGGGATCCCCAAGGAAATCGATGAAACGGCCTATATCGACGGATATTCGTTCCCGCGCTTCTTTACCACGATCTTCATTCCGCTGATCCGTTCAGGCATCGGTGTAACGGCCTTCTTCTGCTTCATGTTCAGCTGGGTTGAACTTCTGCTGGCACGTACGCTGACCTCGGTCGAGGCCAAGCCGATTGCCGCCACCATGACCCGTACCGTTTCGGCATCGGGGCTTGATTGGGGCGTTCTGGCCGCAGCGGGTGTTTTGACAATTGTCCCGGGCGCCTTGGTGATCTGGTTCGTTCGTAACTACATCGCCAAAGGTTTCGCGATGGGTCGCGTGTAATCGGAAAACAGGAGGAATATCAAAATGGCATGGATGGCCTGGACCCCGATTACCGCAGCGTTCTTTAGCTGCATCATTCTGATGCTGATCGGGATGGGAATTTGGCAGGCGGTTTCACCGACCGTACCGCGGCGTGGCTTTTTGCCACTGACCACCACACGCGGGGATCGCCTGTTTATCAGTTTGGTGGGCGCAGCCTACATCCATCTGGGCTGGCTGGCATTTACCGATGCCGCCCTTTGGATCGGCTCCATCATTGCACTTGTCTGGCTCATCGTTGTGATGCGCTGGGGTTAAGAACCGAGACGGTACCGCATCCTACAGCGGTGCCGTTTCCTCTGTATTCATCACGGTGGGCTGTCCGTCTTCCCCCAGCGTCGATGACCGGGTTTACCGGATGAGCAATAAGGAAGACGACCAGGGAGAAAACGACATGATCGTTAAAGCCAAAGGTGCCAAAAGCGTTGTTAAAGGCAGCGCAGTTGCCGTCGCCCTTGGTCTTGCTGTGCTGGCGAACCCGGCCATGGCAGATCAATATACCGACGCGGCGAAAAAATGGATCGACAGCGAGTTTCAGCCGTCGAGCCTGAGCAAAGACGCCCAGATGGCCGAACTGGAATGGTTCATCAAAGCAGCTGAACCGTTCCGTGGCATGGACATCAATGTGGTGTCGGAAACCATCACCACGCACGAATACGAGTCCAAGGTTCTGGCAAAGGCGTTCTCGGAAATCACCGGGATCAACCTGACGCATGACCTGATCGGCGAAGGCGATGTGATCGAAAAACTGCAGACCCAAATGCAGTCGAACCGCAACATCTATGACGCCTATATCAATGACTCGGACCTGATCGGGACCCACGCGCGTTACGACGCGGTTGTGCCGCTGACCGACTGGATGGCTGGCGAAGGTGCAGAAGTTACTTCGCCGACGCTTGATCTTGATGATTTCATCGGCCTGTCCTTCACCACCGGTCCGGATGGCAAGCTTTATCAGCTTCCTGACCAGCAGTTCGCGAACCTGTACTGGTTCCGCTATGACTGGTTCCAGCGTGAAGACCTGCAGAAGCAGTTCAAGGACAAGTACGGCTATGACCTGGGTGTTCCGGTCAACTGGTCAGCTTATGAAGATATCGCCGAATTCTTCACCAATGACGTTGGTGAAATCGATGGCCAGAAAGTCTATGGCCACATGGATTACGGCAAAAAAGACCCGTCGCTGGGTTGGCGCTTCACCGATGCGTGGCTTTCCATGGCAGGTGCTGGCGACAAGGGCATCCCGAACGGCCTTCCGGTCGACGAATGGGGTATCCGTGTTGAAGGTTGCTCCCCGGCTGGTTCAAGTGTGAGCCGTGGTGGTGCTGCAAACGGCCCGGCAGCGGTTTATGCGCTGACCAAATACATCGACTGGCTCAAGGCTTATGCTCCGCCAGAAGCCGCCGGCATGACCTTTGGTGAAGCTGGTCCGGTTCCGGCACAGGGCCAGATCGCACAGCAGATCTTCTGGTACACCGCGTTTACCGCTGACATGGCGAAAAAAGGCACCCCGGTTGTGAACGACGATGGCACGCCGAAATGGCGTATGGCCCCGTCGCCGCACGGCCCGTACTGGGAAGAAGGCATGAAGCTTGGCTATCAGGACGTGGGTTCCTGGACTCTGATGAAGTCCACCCCGCTTGAGCGCCGCAAAGCTGCATGGCTCTATGCACAGTTCACCACCTCGAAAACCGTTTCGCTGAAGAAGACCCTGACCGGTCTGACACCGATCCGTCAGTCTGACCTGGATACCCAGGAACTGACCGACGTCGCACCGAACTGGGGTGGTCTGGTTGAGTTCTATCGTTCGCCGGCCCGTGTTCAGTGGTCGCCGACCGGTACCAACGTTCCGGATTATCCGAAACTGGCACAGCTCTGGTGGCAGAACGTTGCCGAAGCTGTTACCGGCGAACGGACCCCGCAGGAAGCCATGGACAACCTCGCGAACTCCATGGACCGTGTTCTGCAGCGTCTGGAGCGTGCAGGCATCGGTGGCGAATGTGCACCGAAGCTGAACGAAGAGCGTGATGCCCAGTACTGGTTCGACCAGCCGGGCGCTCCGAAACCGCCGCTCGACAACGAAAAACCGCAGGGTGAGACCGTCAAATATGACGATCTGATCGCGGAATGGCGTGCAGCCCAGTAATTCGGGCTACACTACTGGGGGTGTCGGGGGTGATTTTTTCACCCCCGACCGTCCCACCCGATTTTCCAATAGAATTCATATTTCCGACGCGTATTCCGTTAAGTCATAAAAACCCAAGAAGTCCGTAAAAAGGATGCACATTTCCCAAAAAGGGAATTGTCTGCCCAAAGAAAAAACAAAGGGCCAGGCAGGGAGGAAACAGTGAATACCGCCATCAAAAAACGTCGCGCGGGCCTTGGCATTCAAGGTCGGCTAATGGCTTCTTTTGCCTTGATTCTGGTTCTGGCCGGGATTTCATCCGCCGTGTCGTGGGTATCTTTTGGCAGCAATCGCGACCTTGTCGCTGATATTACAACCAACAGCCTGCCCTCGATCATCCGTCAGATGGAACTGGCGACGAACGGTGTTGGCCTTGCCGCACAGGCCCCCGTGCTTGCCGCGTCACGGGATGCCGAAGAACTGGCCACAACCGAGGCCCGCCTTGATCAACTTGTTGCCAATGCGCGGGCCAGACTTCAGGAAATCACCGAAGCCAATCCGGATTCCATCATTATTGACCTTGCCGCCCGGAACACCGGCGCAGGCGAAGGTGAAGGTGAAGGGGAAAACGCCCCGGCAGTTGCCGATGGCACGGAGAACACGGGTGGCTCAGAAGCACAAAGCGCTGATGCGCAAACCAATGCGCCAGAGCCGGAACTTGTCGATGCCATTTCCATCCTAAGAGAGCATCTTGATAACATCGTCACCGGGCGTGAACACCTTCATGAACTGACCACCAGACGCCTTGAGATCGAAAAGCTGCGCGGTGATCTGACCCTTGATATGGTTTTTGCCTATAGCGACCTGTCAGAGTTCCTGAGCCCGTTGGTCGAGGTCGTTGATATTGATGTGGATCGCGGTATATCGCGCGTCGCCAATGGCAATACCGACGCAGCAGAAAAGCTTGGAGAGACCATCGGCTTTTCACAGCTGATTGCCGAAATCCGCGCCAATGTGAACCTTGCCTTTGGCATGCTGACCGCCGCCATCGCCGTGCCCGAGGGCGAGGCCATGGATGAGGTTCGCAGTCAATGGAGCTGGGCGGAGCTGCGCATTACCGATGCGCTTGAAGAACTGCCAGACAATGATGACGGAAAGCGTATCCGTGAACTTGCCAATGCCCTTCTGGCCTTTGGCAAAGGCAGCAACAGCGTCTTTGATCTGCGCGAGGCAGAATGGGACAACCAGTATGAAACTGAACAGACCCTTGATGCCACACTGGCAACTGCCGAGGCCCTGTCACACGCCATCGCGTTGATGGTCGACACCAAGCGCACCGAGGTTGACGCCAACGCCAGCGAAGCCCTTTCAAAGGTCGAATGGGATCAACAGGTCATTGCGATCATCGGGATTTCCGTTCTGCTGATATCGCTTCTGATCATGCTGTTTTATGTGCGCGGCAACCTGATCAAGCGTCTTCTGCGCGTGATTGACGGGATGCGCAAGGTTGCCAACGGCGATCTTTCGACCGAAGTCAAGGATACCGGCCGCGATGAAATTGGCCGAATGGCCGAAATCCTCGGACAGTTCCGTGAAACCAGCCTTGCCGCACAACAGGCCGAAGAAAAAGTTGCCCGCGAACGCGAACAGGCTGAACACGAACGGCGGCGCGCGATGCTTGATCTGGCTGATGCGTTTGAAACGTCAATCCTGCAAGTCGCCCAGGACGTCGCGCACGAGGCAGAGAACATCCAGACCACATCCGATCAGGTCCGCGATCGCGCACAGGTGGCCTCGACCAATGCCACCGGTGTCGCTGGCGCGTCCGAGGAAATATCGATCAATATGGCATCGGTATCGGATGCCACACAGTCGCTTTCGGATCGGGTGCGCGATACCGGGCATCGGGCGCAAAAGTCGGTTGGTGCTGCAACCAGTGCGGTTGAAGCTGCCCAACGGACAAATGCCACCATGCATGAACTTGAAACCGGTGCACAGGAAATCGGCGAGATCCTGAACCTTATTCAGGACATTGCAGCCCAGACCAATCTGTTGGCGCTGAATGCAACGATTGAGGCTGCCCGCGCCGGTGAAGCTGGCAAAGGGTTTGCGGTTGTCGCACAGGAAGTCAAAAACCTTGCCAACCAGACCGGAACGGCCACCGACCGCATTGCCCAGCGCATCAACGAAATCCAGTCGACCACCGGGGTTGCCGTCAAGGCCATCGCCGAAATTCGAGACAGCATCACCGGCATTCATGAAACCGTCGGTGAAATGTCGGACGCTGTATCCGAGCAGCAGGAATTCGTGGCTGAAATCGCCAGCAACGTCGAACAATCTGCAACAGCTGCCAGCGAGATGAATGGCACGATTACGCAGGTCAGCGCCGCAGCAGATGACAACCTTGCCGCGGTTGACGGCCTGCTTGATGCAACAGGTCGCCTGCGCAACCAGTCCGATGATCTGGGCAATCGGGTTCGTGACTTCCTGCGCACCATCCGTTCGGAACAGCCGCAAACGACATCCCGCAATCAACCAGAAGAAGTTGCCTCCCTGCGATGAAAGCAAACTGCCAGGACAGGCCATCTGGTCTGTTCTGGCGTTTTTTTTCGCCCGCCTGGCACAGAAATGTTAGACAAGACACCATGAAAAACATCATCGCCCGATCAGCAAAACCATCCTGTTTGAAAGCCACACGCGTTGGTGCTTTGGCACTTGCCACGGTGATTGCCTTGATGATTACGCTGGGTGCCGACCCGGCGTTGGCATCGTCGGCACTTGATGACGGCATCAAGGCCTATCGCCACGGGGAATTTGAAAAGTCGGCCGGCATTTTTTCATCGCTGGCAGACAACGGTGATGCCACCGCGCAATATCTTCTGTCGTGCCAAACCATCAACGGCGTTGGTGTGAGTGCCGACGAGGAAGCTGGCTGGAGCCTGATGGAACAGGCATCAGACAACAACAACCCTGATGCCAGTGTTGTCATGGCGCGCCGCCTTGAAGCGATGGGCGGTGATAAAGCCGATATTCGCAACCTCTATACAGCGGCGGCGCAAAAGAACAATACGCAGGCAATGCTGTGGCTCGCCCTTGATGCACTTGATCAGGGCGAAGCGGCAAAGGCCGAGGCACACCTGAAACAGGCGTGGGAACTTGGCGATCCGCGTGCGGCGACCCTGCTTGCCAACCGGTTTGCCAAAAGTGATGTGGATCGCCTGACTTATCTCCGGCGTGCTGCCCAACACGGTGAAATGCGCGCAGCAGCATACCTTGCCGAAGAAGCCCGCACGGTTGATGACAAGGCCGAGGCCGTTGGCTGGTGCGCGATTGCGACCGGTATGCCTGGCCATAACGAAGATATCGACTGGAAAACCATCGGCGATGCGGTCGAGGAAAATTGTGGCCAGTTCGACAAGGACCTGACGCCCAAAGACCGTGCCATCAACCGCGAACGCGTCGATCATTTCCTGGCCGAGTTCTTTGGAAACTACGAGCCATGGCAGCCGTGGCGTGCCTGCGCGGTTGAATAAGCGTCAATCGCCACTCAGCGGTAGCCAAGATACCCAAACATTCCGGCAAAGCCCTGTCCTGTCCCGGCAAACGCCATGACAAGGCAGTAGATAACCAATGTCAGCAGAACAAGGACGAGCTTGAAGCTGACATCAATGCCTTTGCGGACTTGCAGCACGACGGCCTTGTTGTGCTTAAGAACCGTCGCTGCGAGCAAACATCCACCCGCAACGGTAATTTGCGCCGATGCATTGGGAACACTGCCATAATAGCTCAGTGCACCAAGTGATGCCTGTTCAAACAGGAAACCGACATGCTTGATAACAACACTGGCTTTTTCGAAGCAGTCGCTTGCTTCGCGCCACTCCACCCTTGGCGATCCGTTGCGGTGCCAGTCGGTCACCCACAGCAAGAAGGATGAAAACATCCCGACATAGCCAAGCCAAACCTCATGACGGTTATCAAGCTCGCCAACGGCGGTTGCCTGATAAACCATCGCGGCGTTGACCATCGATACCGCGTCTTCAAGCGAAAGCGCGCTGCTGACCAGCAATATCTTGGTCAGCGCAAAGTAAAGGCGCGCTGTTTGCGTCCATGTCAGCTGCAGATCGGGATCATTAATGTTCAGATCCTTGAGTTCCACGAAATCAGCAGCGTTATCGAGATCCATCGGATCGGCGTCTTCGTTCTGCACGTGCCAGGCAAATGAATTGCGTGCCGCTTTGATGATATCGAAAAGCTTGGTCTGAAGTCCCGGGCCTTCAAAATTGCGCGCATTTACAGCGGCCTCGAACATCTCGTTGAAATGATCGGCGAGGGCTTTCTTGACCTGATCAAGAGTTGGCGACGACAGCCCAACTGCGTTTTCGGGAACCGCCATCCAGACATCAATTGCCTTGGCAATCACCGCATGATCAGACGCCACAGCAGCAGCACGAACGGTATAGGGCATTGATCAGGCTCCTTTTCCAAGCAAAATCGTGGCAAGGTCATCAAGCATCTTTTCGGTCTTGGTCGTGTCGAATTTCATGACCTCCGACAATTTCGGAACGGCAATTTTCAGATCCGGGGAAGATGGTTTCTTCGGATCATCAGAACTGCTGGCGGACGGATCATGACCCGTGCTCCCCGTCGGCTTTTTAACGACCTGAAGGGCGTCCTTGAGCGTTTGCGTCGCCTTATCAAGCGACGTTCCAACGGCCTTTGAAATCTGTTTCACATTTTCAAGAAGCTGGTCATCAAGGTTCTTCTGCTTTTTGTCGAGTGCGCTTAACGCGCCCTGTTCAATGGTTGCACTTTTTTTGATGGCTGATACGCGCTCGCTTGCAAGCTGCTGAAGTGTTTGTTCAAGCGATCGCACCGCAATCGCAAGCATCTGCCCCGAACGTTCACAGTTTTCAAGTTGGGATGCAGGGTCAGAAACCGAACCGGCTGTTACCTTTGCGGTCAGGGTTTCGATATTTGCGACCGTGTTTTCGATCTGGGTGAACACGCTGCCAACCCGTTTGCGCATATCACTTGTCAGCAGTTTGGTGGCCCCGCCGATATAGGTATTCAGCACCAGCTGCAGTGACTGACCATAATTACTCATGCCGCAATCCTTTCACGTCATCGCTTTGCAAATGACGCGGGGATACGGGTTTTGTGATGCTGAATATTACCGGGCGGCCCTTATCGTCAGGTCGACGATTTATCAGACATTGCGATATGATCTGACAGCGCGGCATTCACTGCACGCAGATCCTGGGGGGTGTTGACGTTGGTAAAGGGCTCCAACCCGGCAACGCGATCCGCAAAGATCACCCGGGCTGCGCCCAATTCCTGCAAGGGGCCACGCACACGACGGTCATCGGCTGCCAAACAATCGGCAATTGTCTGCGCAGAGTCCCGATGCCAGATGCTTGAAAGATAATGATCGCGGTCCGCATGGCTTGCAAAGGCGGCCGCCACCCCGGCACCCTCGGCAGCGGCCCGCAAGCGCGCCACCATATCAAGCGGCACAATCGGGCAATCAACCGGGAACGTCACCAACCAGTCAATACCATCGGGCAACATGCGCAAGCCGCCAAGAATACCACCCAGCGGCCCCTGCCCTGTTGCAGGATGATCGCCCACCACGGGCAGGCGGAAATCAGCAAACGCATCTGCCCCGGCATTGGATGAAATCATCACCTGATCGCATTGCGACTGGGCAACATCAATCACCCGCCCGATCAGGCTTTTGCCCCCGACTGCACGGAATGCCTTATTGCCGCCCATACGTCGCGCTTCGCCCCCGGCCAGAACAAGGCCAAGGGTCGGTATCTGCGGGGACCGGTCTTGATCAGGTTTCGTCACGACGCCAGCAAACCTCTGAATTGAAGCACGCAATTCGATGGCCTCATCATAGTCCAGAGCTGCTCGGCATGCATCTGTCGTCTTGGCTCACGTTCGCTTTTGGGCGCGAACACCCATGCTGCACTGCGTCATTTTTACATTGTCGCACTGCACACGTTGAACTAGACTAATTTCAGACAGTTCGACTTCCGCCTTGATACCGGACGACCGGTATTCCTGATCCGATCAATGGGGACGGCCCCGCAAGACAGGAGGCCCCCATGGCCTGGACAGCGTTGGTTATTGCCGGATTTCTCGAAATTTGCTGGGCGATTGGCCTGAAATACACCGAAGGCTTCACCAAGCCCATCCCAAGTGCGCTTACCATTGCCGCAATTGCCGCCAGTTTCTGGCTGCTTTCAATCGCCATGCGCTCTATCCCGATCGGAACCGCATATGCCATCTGGACCGGTATCGGTGCGGCCGGTGCCGTGATTTTTGGCATCATCATGGTCGGGGAGCCCGCCAACCCCGGACGGCTGGTTGCCATCGCACTGATCCTGTCAGGCATCGTGATGCTGAAATTGTTTAGTCCGTCGTAAGTCACAGATAAAGCATGCACATGCAAAACGGGGCAGCCAATGGCTGCCCCGTTTTTTGATGGATCGTGCTTGGTTGGCTTACACGCCCGCCGGAATACCGCTGCGTTCAACTTTGCGCGGCGAGGTGATTTCTTTCCATTTGGAAAGCGCCTTGTTGACCGCCGGATACGGTTCGCGGGCGATGAATTCGCCGTCGCCGCATTTGGCAAGCACCACACCTTCTTCGGCGGCAATGCGGCCGCGGCTGATGGTGTAGCGCGGAAGGCCGGTGACCTCGATGCCCTCGAACACGTTGTAGTCAATTGCGGATTGCTGGTGTTCGGCGGTGATGGTCTTGGAGGCCTTCGGATCCCAGACAACAAGGTCGGCATCTGCGCCCACCAGAACCGCACCCTTGCGCGGATAGATGTTAAGGATCTTGGCAATGTTGGTAGACGTTGCCGCCACGAACTCGTTCGGGGTCAGACGACCGGTACCAACACCATAGGTCCACAGAAGCGGCATACGGTCTTCAAGGCCGCCCGTGCCGTTCGGGATCTTGGTGAAGTCGCCAACGCCCATGCGTTTCTGTTCGGTGGTGAAGGCGCAGTGGTCGGTTGCGACAACCTGCAGGCTGCCCGATGCCAGACCATTCCACAGGCCATCCTGATGTTCCTTGCTGCGGAACGGCGGGGACATGACGCGACGTGCCGCGTGATCCCAATCGGTGTTTTTATATTCGCTGTCATCAAGGATCAGGTGCTGGATCAGCGGCTCGCCAAAGACGCGCTTGCCGTTCTGGCGCGCACGGCGAATGGCTTCGTGGGCCGGTTCGCATGACACATGCACGATATAAAGCGGCACATTGGCCATATCGGCAATCATGATCGCGCGGTTACATGCTTCGCCTTCGACATCCACGGGCCGTGAATAGGCGTGGGCTTCGGGGCCGTTATTGCCTTCGGCCAGCAATTTGGCCTGAAGGGTTGCGACCACGTCGCCGTTTTCCGCATGGACCAGTGGCATTGCGCCCAGTTCCGAGCAGCGCGAGAAGGATGCGAACATTTCGTCATCATCCACCATCAGCGCGCCCTTATAGGCCATGAAGTGCTTGAAGGTGTTGATGCCCTTTTCCTGCACGACGGTCTTCATTTCATCAAAGACCTGCTCGCTCCACCAGGTGATCGCCATGTGGAAGGAATAGTCACACACCGCCTTGGAGGATTTGTTATCCCAGGCCTGCAGCGCTTCAAGCAGCGACTGGTTCGGTGCCGGCAGGCAGAAATCGACAACCATGGTCGTCCCGCCGGCAACGGCAGCCTTGGTGCCGCTTTCGAAATCGTCTTCGGAATAGGTGCCCATAAACGGCATTTCCATATGGGTGTGCGGATCAATACCGCCGGGCATCACATAGCAGCCGTCGGCCTCGATCACCTTGTCCCCGGTCAGGTTGTCGCCAATCGCGGCAATCTTGCCGTTTTCGATCAGGATATCGGATTTGTATGTCAGGTCGGCGGTAACAATGGTTCCGCCACGAATAACCATGGACATGGGTGGCTCCTTGTTGTCTGAGCGGCGAAAAGTTGCGGGCCATCCCGGCATTTCGCCCGTTATCTCCAAACACCCAGAGGGTATTCAATCAGTCGTCAATCAATCGTCATAGTCTTGGAGGTCATCCCGTCCGGCGAAGCAAAACCCCGCCGGACGGTCAAAATTCACAAGATGATCAAATTACATCTTGTCGGTCACAGCGTGGGTCCAGGCACCTTCCGGCTCCTTGGTGATCACCGGATCGGAACCACCCGACAGCAGGCTGTCAACGGTACGCTGATAGGCTGCTTCATCGAGAACCGCAGAATCACCAAGCAGTTTGGCGATTTCGGTCATCATGCGGACCTGGTGTTTCTCGGTCTGGGCACCGGTCATGTCGTTATCAAGAACGATCATCGCAGCGTCTTCCGGGTTTTCCTTTGCCCACATCCAGCCCTTCATGCTGGCATCAACAAAGCGTGCCATCTTGTCGACAAATGCCGGGTCTTCAAGATTGTCTTCAAGAACATAAAGACCGTCTTCAAGGGTTGCGACACCCTGGTCTTCGTATTTGAAGACCTTGAGGTCGTCGGCCGGGATACCGGCATCAATAACCTGCCAGTATTCGTTATAGGTCATGGTCGACACGCAGTCGGCCTGCTTCTGGATCAGCGGATCAACGTTGAAGCCCTGCTTAAGCACGGTCACACCGTTTTCGCCGCCATCGGTCGGAATGCCGAGTTTCGACATCCAGCTCAGGAACGGATACTCGTTCCCGAAGAACCAGACACCAAGGGTACGACCCGGGAAGTCATCCGGGCTTTCAATGCCGGTTTCCTTCAGGCAGGTCAGCATCATGCCCGATTTGGCGAACGGCTGTGCGATGTTGACCAGCGGCACACCCTTTTCGCGCGATGCAAGGGCCGACGGCATCCAGTCAATGATCACGTCGGCACCACCACCGGCAATCACCTGCGGCGGGGCAACGTCCGGACCACCCGGATTAATGGTCACATCAAGGTCGGCTTCTTCATAGAAACCTTTGTCGAGTGCCACATAGTAGCCTGCAAACTGGGCCTGTGTGACCCATTTAAGCTGCAGGGTTACCTCGTCTGCTGCCATCGCCGAAAACGATGCCAACCCGAAACTCAACCCCATAGCAGTCGAAATAAACTTATTCATTCGTCGATGTCTCCTCAGGTTGTAGTCAAGTCCTCCCGACGGGTCGTCTTGTTTTATGCCTTTAATGGCGACGTACCCGGAATGACGGATGCCATGACGTTGCTTTTCTCTCGATATAAGCCACGGCTCCGTAGAAGGCGGTCCCCGCAAGGGCCGCCAATGCGATTTCCGCCCAGACCATGTCGATATTCATCCGCCCGACGTCGGTCGAGATGCGGAAGCCCATACCAACAATCGGGGTGCCGAAAAATTCGGCGACGATTGCGCCAATCAGCGCAAGCGTGGAATTGATTTTAAGTGCGTTGAACACAAACGGCATGGCAGCGGGCAAACGCAGTCTGAACAGCGTTGACCAATAGCCCGACGCGTATGTCGCCATCAGATCCTTTTCAAGCTTACCTGCCGCATTCAACCCGGTAACGGTATTCACCAGCATCGGGAAGAACGTCATGATCACGATCACTGCCGCCTTTGACTGCCAGTCAAAGCCGAACCACATCACCATGATCGGCGCGACACCAATGATCGGCAGGGCCGACACCATGTTGCCCAGCGGCAAAAGACCGCGTTTAAGAAACGGCACACGGTCAACGGCAATCGCGATGATAAAGGCCGATCCACAGCCCATGACATAGCCACTGAGCACTGCCTTCACAAAGGTCTGGTGGAAGTCGGATGCCAGAATGTCGGTGGAATTGACAAACCGTTCGCCAATCATGCTGGGCGGCGGCAACAGGACCTGTGGCACACCAAAGCCGGAAACGACGACTTCCCATACAAACAGAAGCCATACGCCAAAGGCCAACGGCACAACAATGTTGGCAGCATGTTGCTTGCTGCGATCAAGGCTGTGGAAATTGGCGATCACATCAATCCCGCGCCAGACAAACGCCCAAAGCGAAATGATAAACAACCAGAACCCAAGCGCGGCATAACCGGCCACACCATGATCATAAAGAACATTCACCGCCTGCCAGCAGCCAAACACGGCAACCGCAAGAATAACCATCCCGGCCTTGACCGAACGCACACCAAGCCAGGTGAAAGCCGCACCGGTAATCACACAAAGTGCCATGGCGATGGCAAGCCCCGGAATATCGCCGACAAAAGCAACCTGTTTTCCGGTATCACTATCAATGCCCGACAGCGGAAAAATCAGGGCCAGCAAGGCCGCAATCGCCGCAACGAGACAGAATTTGTCCAGTTTCATCCGGGTCATGACTTTACTCCCATCCGCACAAGGACCCTGCGTTCACACCAGCCAACGATCACCACAAGGATGGCCGCCACAAAGGCCGCTGTCAGAAGGGCCGACCAGATCTGGATGGTCTGTCCGTAATAGGACCCCGCCAGCAAACGCGCACCAAGCCCCGCCTGCGCACCGGTCGGCAATTCGCCAACGATGGCACCGACCAGACTGATCGCAATCGCGACTTTCAGGCTGGCAAACAGGTATGGCATGGCGGACGGCAACCGAAGCTGCCAGAAGGTCTGCCATTTCGAGGCATTATAGGTCCGCATCAGATCAAGCTGGATCACCTGCGGGGAACGCAGGCCCTTGACCATGCTGATCGTGACCGGGAAAAAGCACAAATAGGTCGAAATAACCGCCTTTGGCACCAGTCCCTTGATCCCGATCGCCCCCAGAACAACAATGATCATCGGGGCGATGGCAAGGATCGGAATGGTTTGCGATGAAATCACCCATGGCATCAGGCTTTTTTCAAGCGTCATGACATGAACGATACCCACCGCCAGCAACACACCAAGCAACGTCCCGATCCCAAAGCCCAGAAGGGTCGAGGAAAGCGTCACCCAGCTGTGATAAACCAGCGACCGCTTGGAGGTGATCTTGATGGCAAAGATGGTTTTATACATCTCGACCGCGACCTGATGGGGGGCCGGCAGGATCGGACGGTCCTGCGCCAGCGTGTCTTCGATCAGCTGGCCGGCAGTCCAGGTCTGGTCAGCACGGTCATATCGGTCAATCTGGGTCGGCGCGTTCATGAAAACGGCCCCGACATACCACAGAACAAGAAGCGCAATCAGAACAACGCAGACCGGCCCGGTCTGGCCAGACATCATGCGCGTCCAGGTCGATGGTCCGTTACCGGACCCGGTCATGGAAGCAGCATTACTCGTCATTGCTGTGCCCCGCACGCAGCCCTTCACGAACCCGATGCGCAATCTCGAGGAATTCCGGCGTTTCACGGATATCGAGTGTACGGTCGTTCGGGAAGTTGGTTTCGATCACGTCAATGATGCGCCCCGGACGCGGTGACATCACGACAATCTTGGTCGACAGATACACCGCCTCGGGGATGGAGTGCGTCACAAACGCTACCGTCTTGTTGGTGCGCGCCCAAAGTTTCAACAGCTGTTCATTGAGGTGATCACGCACAATCTCGTCGAGCGCACCAAACGGTTCGTCCATCAAAAGCAGGTCGGCGTCGAATGACAGCGCACGTGCAATTGATGCACGCTGCTGCATGCCACCAGACAGCTGCCATGGGAATTTCTTTTCAAAGCCATTGAGCTCGACAAGTTTCAGGGCCTCCTGGGCGCGCTTGACGCGCTCTTCCTTGGAGATTTCCATGATTTCGAGCGGCAAGGTCACGTTGCGTTCGATCGAGCGCCACGGCAAAAGCGCGGGTGCCTGAAAGACATAGCCATAAGCACGCTTTTCGCGGGCTTCGTGCGGCGTAACACCGTTGATCGAAATATCGCCCCCGGTGGCTTGTTCAAGGTCGGCAATCACACGCAAAAGCGTGGTTTTGCCGCAACCTGACGGACCGATAAAGGAAACGAAATCGCCTTCTTCGATGGTCAGATCGACATCGGAAAGGGCGTACACAGGACCATCTGCCGTCTGAAAGGTCAGCGACAGTTTATTGATATCAACAACAGCTTTTTTCGATGCGAGCATCTCAGCAACATTATTGACGACTTGTTTTAGCGTCATGGGGTTTCCCCTGATCGTATGTCTCTCTTCCGAACCAGAAAGATTTCTGATCCGACTTATTGGAAGCCTCCCTCAGGGACGTTGCCCTGAACCCTGTCGACATTTGATCAAACGCATAAAGCCTTTGCCCGGTCATTGCCGGGAATGGGGAATGATACCCCACCTGTCGATCAGGGCGAAACGGCGAGCAGCCACAAACCGCTCGCCGGTATCATGAAATCAGTTACCGTCCGTCAGACGGGTATAGGTCGACGGGCGACGGTCGCGGAAGAACTGCCAGTTGTCGCGAATTTCGCGCACCATCGACATATCCATGTCATGGACCAGCAATTCGTCCTGGTCACGCGATGCCTGTGCTTCGATTTCGCCACGTGGATTGACGAAATAGCTCTGACCATAAAACTCGCCAATATCCCACGGCTGTTCGCGTCCAACCCGGTTGATCGCGCCGATGAAACACCCATTGGCCACAGCCGATGCCGGCTGTTCGAGTTTCCAGATATATTCCGACACCCCGGCAACAGTCGCCGACGGATTGACGATATATTCCGCCCCGTTCAGCGCCAGCGCACGCCAGCCTTCCGGGAAGTGGCGGTCATAGCAGATATAAACGCCAAGTTTGCAGTACTGGGTGTCAAAGACCGGCCAATCCGAGACGCCCGGCTTGAAGAAGAACTTCTCCCAGAAACCGGCGACGTGGGGGATATGGGTTTTGCGGTATTTCCCAAGATAGGTACCGTCGGCATCAATCACGGCAGCGGTGTTGTAATAGACACCGGTGATGTCTTCCTCATAGATCGGAACAACGATCACCATTTTGTATTTTGCTGCCAGCTCACACATCAGCTGTGTGGTCGGGCCATCGGGGATTTTTTCCGCGGCCGCATACCATTTTTTGTCCTGGCTCGGACAGAAATAGGGCTGGGTGAAAACTTCCTGAAAGCACAGGACCTGCACACCTTTTTTGGCTGCCTCTTCAATATAGGGCAGATGCGCGTCAATCATGGCCTTGCGGATTTCTTCGGGGGTCTGATCGGTTGACCCTTTCAGACTCATTTGAATCAGTCCGCCTCTCAGCATCGACATCCGAGATACCTCCTTGATCTGATATTTTTATGTCCTTGCCAGCTTTTGCTGATCTTTGGACTTATGTCCGAACGCGCCCCAAGAACCCTGTTTTGTTTTATGCGGGTCCATTCCCAGACGGGACGCGATCAGTAAAATCGCGAAACAGATGTTTCCTCCGTGGCGTTGCAGAACCGTTTGATTTTTTATCAGCCCTGCAAGCCGTTGCCCCCTGCCCGTTTGGAACGGACAAGGGGCGAATTTCTTGATCTTAATCGATCTCTTTAAGCACTTCGCGCAATGTGCCGAACAGCTGATCAATGTGTGATTTTTCAAGGATCAGCGGCGGCGACAGCGCAATAATGTCACCCGTGGTCCGGATCAGGATGCCTTTTTCAAACGCCTTGAGGAAGGCATTGAAGGCACGCTTGGTCGGGAAGCCTTCAATCGGCTCCAGCTCGATCGCACCGATCAGACCCAGGTTACGGACATCCTTGACCAGCGGCAGGTCGATCAGGCTGTGCACTGCATCTTCCCAATACTGACCAAGTTCCTTGCCCTTGGTGTAAAGACCATCTTCTTCATAGGTCTCAAGCGTTGCCATGGCGGCTGCACAGGCAACCGGGTTACCCGAATAGGTGTAACCATGGAACAGCTCGATCATGTTTTCCGCACCGGTCATGAAAGCATCATGGATTTCGTCGGTGGCAAACACGGCACCCATCGGAATGGTGCCGTTGGTCAGGCCCTTGGCGGTCGTGACCAGATCCGGCTGAACACCGAAATAATCAACTGCAAACGGTGCGCCAAGGCGACCGAAACCGGTGATGACTTCATCAAAGATCAGAAGAATGCCGTGCTTGGTGCAAATCTCGCGCAGGCGTTCCAGATAACCCTTCGGCGGGATCAGAACACCGGTGGAACCTGCAACCGGCTCGACAATGACGGCCGCGATTGTTGACGGATCATGCAGCGCGCAGATGCGTTCCAGATCTTCGGCAAGGTAGGCCCCATGTTCGGGCATGCCACGGGTGACACCGTTTTCTTCCGGCAAATAGGTGTGACGCATATGGTCAACACCGCCCAGCATCTGGCCAAAGGTCTTGCGGTTACCCGAAATACCACCGACAGAAATACCACCGAAGTTCACACCGTGATAGCCGCGTTCACGACCGATCAGACGGGTCCGCTGACCATCGCCACGTGCGCGGTGATAGGCCAGTGCGATTTTAAGCGCGGTCTCAACCGATTCAGAACCGGAGTTGGTATAGAACACATGGTTAAGATTGCCCGGCATCAGCTGAGCCAGACGGCTTGCCAGCTCGAACGCCTTGGGATGGCCCATCTGGAACGCCGGTGCGTAATCCAGCTCATCCATCTGCGCCTTGACCGCTTCGACGATTTTCGGACGCTTGTGACCGGCGTTGCAGCACCAAAGGCCTGCGGTGCCGTCAAGGATATCGCGGTTGTCGTCGGTTTTGTAATACATGCCATCAGCAGAGACCAGCATACGCGGGGTCTGCTTGAACTGACGGTTGGCCGTAAAGGGCATCCAGAACGCCGAAAGATCGTTCGGACGACTGATTTTCGTGGTGGCTGTCATCAAAAGGTCTCCCGTACCTTTTTAAGTGCTTCTCTCTACCGGTTCGGTGGCGGACACCGTCCACCGGCATCTGATTTTATTCTTCCCGTATCGCGAAAGGTATTCGGCCCTCTGACCAAAATGTCGCACATTCGCCTTGCGGAAAGGCCTGAAATACAGGCACGTCAAAGTCGTTAGCATGAGACATGCCCATGCACTAGCGCTTTAACACCACCGCGGAACTGTTTCGAATATTCGACCGTCAAACACCATTTCGGCGACCCTGATTTTTGTTTACGGCGTCTATTTTGTGTTTATCTTTCATCGGAGCTGTTCGATATTTCGGACAAAACCGACTCTTGACCATGGCTAGGCGCGACGCGCATAAAAAAGTTTCTTTTTGATATTAGAAGTAGAGGTTATTTTAACCTGACCAAACGGTCAAGATAAATGACACGATTTATACAGTACGATTGAGAACCATCGAAATCGGCGCGAAACGGGACATTAGAATGAGCACAAAACCCGCAGTAAACGGCGCACACAAGGCTGCGATCCGGCAGGAGAACGAAGAACAGATTCTGGCGGCTGCCGAACGGGTCTTTGCCGATTTCGGGTTCAAGGGCGCCACAACCGCACGGATTGCCGAGACAGCCAATGTGCCCAAGGCGAATGTGCATTACTATTTCAGCACCAAAGAGGCCCTTTATCGCCGCATCATGGAAGATGTCTGCGACCATTGGCTTGAAGCTGCGATGACGTTCGATAACAGTGCTGATCCGGCGCTTATTCTGCGCGGCTATATCGAAGCCAAAATGGACCTTTCACGCCTGCGTCCCTATGGGTCGCGTCTTTGGGCACATGAAATCATTCGTGGTGCCAAATTCTCGTCGGAATACATTTCCACCACGGTCAAAAGCTGGCTTGATAGCCGTGTGGTGGCGATCCGCGGCTGGATCGCCGAGGGCAAAATGGATGATATCGAACCCTATACGCTGATGTACATGATCTTTGCCACCACCCAGCACTATGCCGACTTTGGCCGTCAGATCGAAATTTTCAACAACGACAAACCGCTTACCGACGCACAGTTTGCCGAGGCCAAGGAAAATGTCGTTCGTATCATTCTCAAGGGCGTCGGACTGACCTGAGCTGACGGTCCCTGCCCGGCACTCGTAGCCCCCTTTCTGACAAAGTTATTGATTAAGACAAGTTGAATAAACCGCACCGCGTCCACATCTAAATAATCGGGAGTGATCAGGAAACGACAGGGGCGGAAAAGATGCGGTCAAAGCTGCGACACGCCAGCCTTATTAGAATATGCGCATTATGCGTGATAACCACCGTATTGACCGGCTTGTCGACACCTGCCATGGCTCAGCAGTCTGATCGCAATAAACCTGCCGCTGACACATCCAGATCAAATTGCAAAACTATCACGATCGGCGGCCCGACAAGTTGGCAGCCGATTTCCTATATTGCAAAGGACGGGCGCCAAACCGGTCTTGGTATCGATATCATCACCGAATATGCCAAACGCAATAACCTTGATGTCCGGGTTGATATCGAGATGCCCTGGGCCAGAACCCTTGATTTGCTGTTTCAGGGTGAAATCGATGCCACAGCGGGTGCATATTTCAAGACTGAACGCCAACGGCTTTACCACTATAGCGACCCCTTCTACGAAGACGATATCATGGTTTTTCAGCATGTGGACCGGCGCTTTGGCTATCGCCAGATCAGCGACCTTCGGGGGTATCGCGGGGCACGCCCGCATGGTGGCAGCCTTGGAAACGAGATCGATAGCTATTCAAGCCAAAATCTCGACGTTGTTTATTCCCCGACAATTGATCGCATCTTTGACCTGCTTGTTGCAGGTCATGTCGATTATGTTCTGCTGGGCCGCTATGATGGGCTGGCAACGCTTCGCAAACTTGGCATTCAGGACGAAATCATCGCTGTTGATCCCCCGGTTGCGCGCAACCCCGTGCATCTGATGTTTTCGCGCAACAGCCCCTGTCGTCGTCACATTCAACAGATCAACGCGTTAATTGCCGAGCTTGGCGATCGCGGTATTCTGCAAGAACGCATCGAATACCATCTTGGTCAAACCGTGTTTGATGTCGATAACGGCAGCTAAGGCAAAGCCCCCTCTTACCCAACCTCAAATGGCACCACTTCTGGATAGTTGAAACATTTGGTTGATACGCCAACTGTAAGAAACTTCCATAATTACAACGTTGCCATCAGACCATGTTGTCCATCAGACGATCATTTCGGGCTGTTTGTTTTTGCCTTCGCGGTTTACCGATCGGGGCTGCTGCCTTGCTGATGGCAGTGCCTGCACTTGCCGAAGATGTAAATACCGGCCCAACACAGATCAACCAACCTGCCAGCGCCTGCCGAACCTTGTCTGTCGGTGGCGCAGATGGCTGGGAGCCAATCAGCTATATTCGCGAGAATGGGCAACATACCGGCCTTGCGATTGACATTCTGCGAGATTACGCAAAACGTCATGATTTGCGGGTTGAAGTCAATCTCGACATTCCCTGGACGCGTGCGATGCAAATGCTGGGCAGTGGCGAGCTGGACGTGATCGCCGGGGCTTACTTCACCGCCGAGCGAAACCAGATCCATTTCTATAGCAAGCCATTCGCCCAAGACGACATCATGGTCTTTCAACGCAGGAATGACCAGTTTCAGGTTAATGACCTGCACGATCTGATTGGTTATCGAGGTGCCCGGCCGCAAGGGGGCAGCTATGGCGACTATATTGACATGTTCGCAGAACAGCGACTGGACATGATTTTCTCACCGACGGGAAATCGCATCTTTGATGTGCTTTTGAACGGTCGGGTGGATTATGTGATGCTTGGCCGGTTTGACGGGCTGACCAACATCTATCGCGACAGTTTAAGCGACAAGATTACGGCGATTGAGCCGCCTATCGACAGCAATGATGTGCATTTCCTGTTTTCGCGCAAAAGCCCCTGCATGCGGCACGTCCAGAATCTGAATATCCTGATCGAAAACATGTCTGAGAACGGCACATTGGGACGCTGGACCGAAAGCCATCTTTTCGACACCTCCGAAGGGGCCAGCTAAACGCCCTCGATATCGATCGTTCATCATATAAAACGCAAAAAAGCAGGGCGTTTGAAGCGCCCTGCTTTTTTTGGTGAAACATCATTGCCACTTCGGCCATCGCCCAAGGGCATCATGCTTGCCTATTCTTTCATGACCGTCTCGTCGGCCTTGGCAAGAACAGCGTTCAGCAGAACCTGCCCACCCGCATCAGACCAGTGTTTGTGGACTTCTTCGATCTCGTTATGGGAAATGCCATCGACACACGGGATAAAGATCATCGCCGTCGGGCAGACCTGTGCAAGGTAGCAAGCATCATGGCCAGCACCCGAAACGATTTCACGTGCCGAGAAACCACCAAGCTCTGCCCCCTTGCGCACCGCATCGACACAGGATTTGTCGAACGGAACCGGTGCATAATAGAAGATCTGCTCGAACTCGGTCTCAAGACCAATATCCTTGGCAATCTTTTCGACACCTTCGCGCAATGCCTTGTCCATATCGGCCAGAACCGCATCGTCGGGGTGACGGAAATCAACTGTAAAGAAGACTTCGCCAGGGATCACGTTCCGCGAGTTCGGATGGATCTGCATCATGCCAACGGTGGCACATGCCAGCGGAGAGCGATCCAGACCGATCTTGTTGACCAGATCGACCACGCGTGACGCCCCCAGAAGGGCATCCTTGCGGGTTTTCATCGGGGTCGGGCCGGCATGGGCTTCGACACCGGTGAACTTGATTTCGTACCAACGCTGGCCCTGGGCATCGGTGACGATACCGATATCCTTGCCTTCATCTTCAAGGATCGGGCCCTGTTCGATATGGGCTTCGAAATAGGCCCCCATTTCGTGGGCATCAATGGTTGGCTCGTCCGGGCCCATATAACCGATCCGCTCAAGTTCCTCGCCCATGGTTTTGCCATCGACGTCCGCACGTGAATGACCGTATTCAAGGTCAAACACCTTGGCAAACACGCCCGATGACACCATTGCTGGCGCAAAACGCGAGCCTTCCTCGTTTGTCCAGCAAACGACCTCAAGCGGGGCTTCGGTTTCGTATTTGGCTTCGTTCAGGGTACGGATAACTTCCAGCCCCGAAAGAACACCATAAACACCATCATACTTGCCGCCGGTCGGCTGACTATCAAGGTGGCTTCCCATGACAATGGGGGCCAGATCCGGGTTACGGCCTTCGCGACGGGCAAAGATATTGCCCATCTTGTCGATCCGGATCGAGCAACCCTCTGCCTTGCACCACTTGATGAACAGATCGCGGCTTTCGCGGTCAAGATCGGTCAGCGCCAGACGGCAAACGCCGTCCTTCGCTGTTTTGCCGATCTTGGCCATCTCCATCAGGCTATCCCAAAGGCGGTCACCATCAATTGACAGGTTACGTACACTGGGTTGAGCAGTCATTCGTTCGTCCTTTTGGTTTTGGTGGCACAGATGGTTTATTCAGCAGCGACACGCATGGGATTAAGCGGGTGTTCCGGCCAGGTCATCGGCGGCTTGTCGGTCTTGACCGGTTCCATGGTGATGCAATCAGGGACCGGGCAGATGTGATAGCAAAGGTTACAACCCACGCATTCCTCATCGACCACTTCAAACAGACGACCGCCTTCGGGCTTGTCGGTCATGGTGATTGCCTGGTGCGAGGTATCTTCACACGCGATATGGCAACGACCGCACTCGATGCAGTTATCCGGGTTGATCACCGCCTTGGTGTCGAAGTTCATGTTCAGCTCGTTCCAGTCGGAAACCTGCGGAACGGCAGCACGGGTGAACTGTTCGACACTGGTGTAGCCCTTGTCATCCATCCACTGGCTCATACCGTCAATCAGGTCATCGACCACGCGGAAGCCATAGATCATTGCAGCCGTACAAACCTGAACGGCGTTCGATCCCAGTGCCATGAATTCGACGGCGTCTTTCCAGGTGGTGATGCCCCCGATACCGGAAATCTCAAGATCGCGGGTTTCCGGGGTGCGGGCGATTTCGGCAACCATGTTCAGCGCAATCGGCTTGACTGCCGATCCGCAATAACCGCCGTGCGTACCCTTGCCGTCAACAACCGGTTCCGGGACCATGTTGTCGATATCGACCGACACGATGGAGTTAACGGTGTTAATCAGCGATACAGCATCCGCACCGCCCTTCAACGCAGCTTCGGCCGACCACAGGATGTTGGTGATGTTCGGGGTCAGTTTGGTAAAGACCGGAATATCAACCGCGTCCTTGACCCAACGGGTGACCTGTTCGACCATTTCCGGCACCTGACCGATGGCCGACCCCATGCCGCGTTCGCACATGCCGTGCGGGCAACCAAGGTTAAGTTCCAGACCATGCACACCGCTTTCGGCGATCTGCTGGGCAAGGTCCTTCCAGGCGCGTTCCTCGATCGGGGCCATCATCGAACCGATGATGACGTGATCAGGATACTCTTTCCGGCATTCGCGGATTTCCTGAAGGTTGGTGGCAAGCGGACGGTCGGAAATCAGCTCGATATTGTTGATCCCCAGCAGACGGCGGTTCTGGTCATGGTGTGCGCCATAGCGCGAGGACACGTTGACCACAGGCGGATCGATGCCCAGCGTCTTCCAGACAACCCCGCCCCAGCCCGCTTCAAAGGCACGAACGACGTTGTATTTCTTGTCCGTCGGCGGCGCGGAGGCCAGCCAGAACGGGTTAAGCGAATCAATACCGGCGATTTTGCAGCTTAGATCAGCCATTTTTCTCTCTCCCTTTGCTGGCGGTTCAAGCGGATTTCAGGAATGCATCAATGGCGATGGCGGCCTGTTTGCCGTCTTCGACCGATTGCACGGTCAAATCTTCGCCACTCTTGATGCAGTCCCCACCGGCGAACACGCCCGGGGCGGTTGTCTGATAGGACTCATCGACCACGATCTTGCCACCGGTGATCTCCATGCCGGCGAGGTCATCGGTTTTGATTTTTTGTCCGATGGCCTTCAAAATCTGGTCTGCACGCACTTCAAAGGTTTCGCCTGTGCCAACAAGTTTGCCACTGGCATCAAGTTCGGTTTTTTCGAACTCCATGCCCATCAGCTTGCCATTGGCCTTGATCGCGACCGGCTTTGCCCAATAGCGCACAATAACGCCGTTTGTTTTGGCAAGGTCCTGCTCGAACTCGGTCGCGGACATGTTTTCCGCACCACGGCGGTAAACAAGGGTGACTTCCTCAGCCCCCAGACGCTTGGCCTGAACCGCAGCATCAATTGCAGTGTTGCCACCGCCAATGACGATCACGTTGTTGCCAACCGGCATATCGGATTTTGGTTCGGTCTGGCGCAGTTTTTCGATGAAGGTAATGGCATCATCAACGCCCGGGAAATCTTCACCCTTAAGGCCAAGATCATTGGTCGAGCCAAGGCCGATACCAACAAAGACGGCGTCGTATTCTGCCTTGAGGTCGGCAAGGTTGATGTCCTTGCCAAGCGCCTTGTTGTATTCGATTTCAATCCCGCCGATGCCCAGAAGAAACTCAACTTCGCGCTGGGCGAAATCGTTGGTCATCTTATAAGCGGCCAGACCATATTCATTCAGTCCGCCCGGTTTCGGCTTGGATTCAAACACAACAACGTCATGGCCCAGCATCGCCGCACGGTGCGCGCAGGAAAGGCCCGCCGGACCGGCACCGACAACGGCAATCGTCTTGCCGGTTTTGGGCGCACGTTTGAACGGATGGGGCAGATCGCGTTCCATCAGATGATCGACCGCGTATCGTTGCAGGCTGCCGATCTCAACAGCGGTATCTTCGGCGACGTTGCGAACGCAGGCCTCTTCACACAGCACTTCTGTCGGGCAGGCGCGTGCACAGGTGCCGCCCATGATGTTGGCCGACAAAATGGTCTTTGCCGCACCATCCGGGTTGCCGGTGCTGATTTTGCGAATGAAGGATGGAATATCAATTGATGTCGGGCATGCGGTTACGCATGGCGCGTCATAGCAATACAGGCAGCGGTTGCTTTCCGCCATGGCCTGAAGTTCGGAATAGGCCGGATGCAGATCGGAAAAACCGTCATCTGCGTCATTGTGACCAGCACCGCCATGAACGGCACCGGATTTTGAAGCTTGCTTGGCCTGCAAGGTGGTCATTTGTTTGTCTCCCTGCCAAAAAGGCGTCCTCTCCTGACGTCATCGAGAGACAAAACAAGAATGAAAATACAATCGACCGCGGGCCAAATGTGATCGCTGCTATTGCGCGATCAGAATACAGTTATGGCGTGTCGTGGACGGGCGGGCGGGCCCGACCAACTCAGGGTCTTTCATACTGACATTCTTGGCGTATCCATCCGGCTTATGCCGGATTGTTTCCCAGTATTTGATCTGCCGTGTGATTATAGTTTCGGGGTTATCCCCGGTTGATACACGTACAGATGCCTCTCTCTGACAGAAACAGCATGTCCAATCCTGATCATTTGGTCAAGATTAAAAATCCGATTTCTTGCTGGCCGTGAAAAATGCCCGGAACTGAAAGAAAATTTGCCACCCGGAACCAGCTTCTCCGGACCGGGCTCCTGCGGATTAGACTGGGTATATGTTCTTGATTTGGCGTAATTTTATGCTGGCTTTGTTTGGACGAACTAAAGTAACGTCCACCGACCAGCTCAATTCGGAACGCCTTTGATGACCATAAAAAATGATGCAACCGACACCCTTCCAGACCGTCAACCGTCGGTTCGGGCTGTCGCCATGCCGTCTGATACCAACCCGACCGGGGATATCTTTGGTGGCTGGTTGATGTCACAAATGGACCTTGCGGCTGGTACTGCGGCGGCTCGGCGTGCCAAGGGCCGAACCGCAACCGTCTTTGTCGACAGCATGTCGTTTCTGCGTCCGGTTCATGTCGGTGATGAAGTCTCGTTCTTTACCGACATCATCCATGTCGGACGCACATCGCTTCGCATCAATGTACAGGCCTGGCGCCAAACCCGGTTTGAAGAAAGGTCCGATAAAGTGACCGAAGGCGTCTTTACCTTCGTCGCCCTGGATGAATCCGGTCGCCCGCGCCCGCTTGATCCCGACGTCGAAGACGGTGTGGTTCAGGCCTGATCGACCATCGGGCCTTGAAGATAGGCACACAACAGTTCGGCAACAGCAACGAAGCTATCGACATGGGCGCGTTCATGCCCGTGCGATGCATCCAGCCCGAAACAGATCAAGGATGCCCGCGTATCATATCCGGCCTCAAGGGCGGATGCGACGTCACTGCGATAGAATTTGAAAACATCGCGCGCATGTTCGATCTCGTTTGCCACACAAAGATCCAGCAAATGCCGATTGAGCTTGCGATCAAACGGGCCTGACATATCCTTCATTGCGATGGTCACACCATATTCGCTGGTATTCTGGCCCGGTGCGAAGGTGCCGTTATCAACCGCCACCAGTTCGGCAATATCTTCATCAAGAATATGCGGCGCGCCAAGGCCGACTTCCTCGGCAATGGTGAACAGGAACTTGCAGGTTACCGGCAAGTCGACCTTGCCCGTCACCACCGCACGGATCGCTGAAAGTACGGCAGCCACGCCTGCCTTGTCATCCAAATGGCGCGACACGACAAAGCCGCTTTCGGTAAATTCGGCATTGGTATCAACTGCGACCATATCACCGACATTGATGCCAAGGGCACGTACGTCATCCCCATTTGACACCCGCGCATCCAGACGCAGTTCAAGCTGTTCCCAGGTTACAGGCTGGCTATCAATTTCGGTGTTATAGGTATGACCCGATGCCTTGACGGGCAGGATGGTACCCCGGATGGTCTTGCCGCTATCGGTATAGACGGTCACGCGCGCCCCTTCGGCAAAACGCGATGACCAGTGCCCGATCATGGAGACTTCAACTCGACCATTATCCTTGATCTGTTTGACCATGGCACCCAGCGTATCAAGATGCACTACAACGGCCCGGTTCGGGCTTTGTTGTTTGCCGGGCAGCGTTGCGCGGATCGCCCCGCGACGGGTCAGTTCAAACGCCACACCCAAATCGCGCAGTTCGTCACAGACATAAGCCACCGCGCCCTCGGTCATACCCGTCGGACTGTCAATCGTCAGAAGCTTTGCCAGAACGGCACTCAGATACTGTCGATCAATATGGGTTTCAGACATGATACCCGTCCTTACATTCCTGGATAATGTCAGATCAAAGATCAGTGTTTGGTTGCAATACCCGAAAGCGCGCGCAATTCGGCACTGGGTGACAAGTCACGCGGCAGATCGATATTGCCCGACCGGAAAAAGCGGTTTTCAACCACCGCTTCCTGTTCTTCCATCAAACGCTGGGCCGCGCACATATGTTGATAGGTGACCGCGCGCGCCGTTTCACCATCGCCCTTGCGAAGCGCTTCGATCAGGCGGAACTGATAGTTGCGCCCCGTTTCGCGCAGTTCGGTATTGGGCTGATCATAAATCTTTTTGCAGACCGTCAAATTCATCAGCAAATCGATCATGAACCGGCAGATAAATGACAGCAGCGGATTGGGGCAAAGTTCCACCAGAACCAGATGGAATTCCAGTTCCTTGACACGTTGACGTCGCGCTTCCTCGATCGAGGTCGGATGGCTTGCATACCATGTCATGACCTCTTCAAGTCGTTCGAAATCGTCTTCTTCCAGATGACCGATACAAGCCGCAGCCATTTCCGGTTCCAGCAATATCCGAAGCTCGTAAATGTCGCGGATCGTCAGATCCTTGAAAAAGAAGTAATTGGCCAGAAGTTCGACCGCGCGTCCCTCGGATACGGTATCGATAAACGCCCCGCCGCCCGGTCCGGTCCGGGTTGCGATAATCCCCTGCGTTTCCATTGATTTCAGAGCTTCGCGTACCGTCCCCTTGGATGCGCCCAAAAGTGTAATCAGCTCCGCTTCCTGTGGCAGACGTTCGCCCGGGCGGAGCCCCTTTTGCGCGATATAGTCTTTCAGCGCGTCGGCGATGATATCGGAACGCTTCCGCTCGCGCTTGCGCGGGCGTGTCGTCAGTTCCAAGTCCTGTTTCGGCCCCTTGATCGGGTTCTTTGTCATTTGTGTTTCCCTGTCGCGCCCAAACGCATTCCGGCCCCTATTCTATCCTTTTTCAGGACCTTGTCACCGGATTGAGCGGATGCAGACATGCCGCATCGTGGTTATCCAACCCGTATTGTGCATCCGGGACGGTGGCAACACAATCATCCTGGGCCCGCGGGCAGCGCGGCGCAAAGGCACAGCCCGGCGGCGGGGCCAGCGGATCGGGCAATTCGGCACTGGCATCTTCGACCGTAAGGCCGCGTTTACCCGGCACGGGCGCACTATCAAGCAACAACCGGGTATAGGGATGCTGCGGCTTTTCAAACAATGCCCGTCCCGGCGCCTGTTCAACCACCCGGCCGAAATACATTACAGCCACCCGGTCACTGACTGCTTCGACGACGGAAAGATCGTGACTGATAAACACATAGGTCAGGCCAAATTGCGCCTTGAGTTCCGCCAGAAGGTTCAAAACCTGCGCCTGCACAGACACATCAAGGGCCGAGACCGGTTCATCAAGCACAATGATTTCCGGTTCTGCCGCAAGGGCGCGCGCAATGCCGATGCGTTGTGCCTGCCCGCCGGAAAATTCATGCGGATAACGATCAAGAAATTCCGGGCGCAGATTGACCGCATCCATCAATTCCTTCATCCGCTTATCAAGCGCATCGCCCGAAAGACCACGCAAATGACGCAAGGGGGCCGCCAGTGTTTCACGGACCAGCTTGCGCGGATTAAGCGAGCTGATCGGGTCCTGAAAGACATACTGGATGCGCTTGGACAGGGCATGGCGATCCTGGGCGATCAGATCATTCATGTCCGATCCGGTCAGGGTAATATTGCCCTCTGTCGGGCGATCCAGCCCGACCAGCATGCGGGCCAGTGTGGACTTGCCACAACCTGATTCCCCGACAATGCCCAGCGTTTCACCCTTGCGCACAGCCACATCAATGCCGCGCACGGCATAGACCATGGGTTTCTGCCCGCCCAAAATCGTGCGGCCGCCACCAAAGGTGCGCACAAGGTCGCTGGTTTGCAAAACGACGTCAGACGTCTCAGACATTTGCCGCCTCCATCGGTTTGATACAGCGCACACCATGGCCGTCGCCCAAATCATCAAAGCTGATCTCGCCAACCCGGCATTTGTCCTCTGCCCGGTCGCAGCGATCAGCAAAGGCACACCCGGCTGGCAGGTTGTTAACGGCCGGTGGTAATCCCGGAATGGCCGCGGTGCGACGGTCCGGCTCACCCAGACGCGGCACGCAGTCAATCAGACGCTTGGTATAGGGATGGGCCGGATTTCCAAGAACCTGTTCGGTCGTGCCCATTTCAACAATGCGTCCGGCATACATCACCGCCACCCGATCACAGATTTCCGACACCACGCCAAAATCATGGGTGATGAACAGAACCGAAGTCCCGTGATCAGTGCGCAAATTATTCATCAATTTCAAAATCTGCGCCTGCACGGTGACATCAAGAGCCGTCGTCGGTTCATCGGCGATGATAAGTTGCGGCTCATTGGCAAGGGCCATGGCAATGCCGACACGCTGGCGCATACCGCCCGACAGTTGATGGGGATAGTTTTCCGCCCGGCGTTCCGGGTTGGGAATACGCACCATGCCCAGCAGCTTGACGGCCTTCGCCCAGGCATCCTTGTAGCTCATGGCGTTATGGGCGCGGATCGCCTCGACCAGCTGATCGCCAATGGAAAACAGCGGATGCAGCGTCGAAAGCGGATCCTGGAATACATAGGCCGCCTTGCCACCGCGAATGTCGCGGACCTGACGTTCGGACATGTCAAACACGTCCTTGCCATCAAACATCACCCGGCCCCCGGCAATCGTGCCGGGTGGCGATGCCACAAGCCCCAAAAGCGAAAGTGCGGTTACGGATTTGCCGGACCCGGACTCGCCCACCAGACCAACGCATTCATTCTTGCCGACAGAGAAACTTACACCGCCCACAGCCTTGTAGGTGTCATCCCCCAGAACGAATTCGGTGCGAAGTTCATCAACGGCCAGAACGGTGTCATCGTCAACCGGATGACCTGTGCCCGCGTCGCTGCGATCGATCTTGGTCAGCGGCGCCGGACGTGCGAGCGCACCCGATTTCAAACGCGGATCAAGCACATCCCGGATGCCATCACCCAGCAAGTTGATGCTCATCACCAGAATAAAGATCATCGCACCGGGAATGGCCGAAAGGTGCTGTGCGGTCGTGATCAGTTTGCGCCCCTCGCCCAGCATGGAGCCAAGGTCGGCCTGTGGCGGCTGCGCACCAAGCCCCAAAAAGCTCAAGCCCGCCGTCTCAAGGATCATCCAGCCAACTGTGGTCGAAATCGTAATCACGATCACCGGCATGACATTTGGCAGAATTTCCGTCACCAAGATACGGATATGCCCCTTGCCAGACAGTTTGGCGGCATCGACGAATTCACGATGCGCAATACCCACCGTCACACCGCGAATGTTACGCGCAAAGAACGGGATATTGACGACCGCAATCGCATAAAGCGCATTCATCAGGCCCGGCCCAAGGGCCGCGACAATCGCCAGTGCCAGAAGGATATAGGGAAAGGCCATCAACATATCGATGCCGCGCATCATGATGTTGTCTGTCCGCCCGCCGAAATAGCCCGACACAATCCCGATGGTCGATCCGAACAGGGCCGCCACCAGGGACGCCGAAATCCCGACCGCAAGACTGACCCGTGTGCCCCAAAGCAAACGCGATAAAAGATCACGTCCCAGATGATCCGTGCCCAGAAAATGCCCCTCCGAGAACGGCGGCAACAAACGTTGCGCCGGGTCTGTCACATCCGGATCGGGCAGCGGAAGGATCGGCGTAATCAAGACAAGCGCGATGACAAGGGCAAGGATCGCCGCCCCCATCAGGGCCAGCTGATTGCGCGCCAAAAGCTTAAACGCCGAGGGCCGCGCAGAACGCTTTTTGGCTTTGATATCCGGTGCTGTTGCTGTGTTGCTGGTCATGCCTTCACCCTCGGATCAAGCAGATGCTGCAACACATCGGCAAACAGATTGAAAAGAACATAGCTGCCCGCGACCAGAACCACGCCCCCCTGCACAAGCAGGATGTCACGGGTTGAAATCGCATTGACCAGCATCCGACCAATGCCGGGCCACTGGAACACGGTTTCAATATAAACCGCCCCGCCCAGAACAAAGCCCGCCTGCACCCCGATCACCGGAATGACATTCACCAGTGCCGCCTTGAAGGCGTGGCGATAAATCACACGGTTTTCATCAAGCCCCTTGGCGCGCGCTGTGCGAATGAAATCCTGACGCAGGACTTCAAGCATGTTCGATCGGGTCAACCGGGCAATAATCCCGGTCGCCACCACGGCAAGCGTGACCGACGGTAAAATCAAATGGCGGATCAGATCGGGCAAATCCCCGCCACCATAAATCGCGTACATGCCGCTGACCGGAAGCCACCGCAATTCAACGGCAAAGAACATCATCAATAAAAGACCCAGCCAGAAACTGGGCACGGAAATGCCAATCAGGACCGCAAAGGTCAGCGCCTTGTCCGCCCAGCCATATTGACGCACGGCGGAAATTACCCCGGTCAAAAGGCCAAAAATCGTACACAGAACAAGCGACGTACCCGCAAGGATCAGGGTCGCGCCAAACCGTTCAAGGATTTCATCGAGAACCGGCCGGTTCAGGCTATAGGATCGCCCGAAATCGCCCTGAAGCATATTTGTCAGCCAGATCCAGTATTGTTCGACCATGGTTTTGTCCAAACCAAGATCGGCACGCAACTTCTCGACATTATCCGGCGTGGCATAGGATCCAAGGATCGCCAATGCCGGATCACCGGGGATCATCGACATAATCAGAAAAACGATCACGGTCAGGCCCAGTAAAACCGGCACCATCAGGATCAATCGACGTAAAATATAGACGTGCATGGCAAGGCTCGTCTGGCTATGTACGGGAAATGGGATTTAAAGCAAAAATGCCGGGGCTGGCAGGCCATGCCCCGGCATTGATGTATCAGATCAGTTCTTTACGACATCATCAAGCAGCAGGAAGAAGGACGGCTGCAATTTGAAACCATCCACCAGCGTGCTTGAAACCGCATTCTGTTTCCAGTTTGCGATAAAGGCCCACGGCGCATCGTCATAGACGATTTCCTGCATCTCGCGATACAGCTTGGCACGTTCGGCCTGATCGGTCGAAGAGCGGGCTGCTTCAAGAAGCTTGTCCACTTCCGGGTTGGAATAGTAACCGGAATTGAAGCCACCCTTGTCCGGCCATGCATCGGTGCGCAGTGCGAGATATGGCAGGGTATCGGGATCGTTGGTCATCCATGCCATTTCTGCCATGTCCGCCTTGCCTTCAAGACCCGGGTTCACCTTGCCAAGGAAGGTGTTCCACTCATAGGTCTCGATCGCGACGGTCAGACCGATCTGGGCAAGGTCTGCCTGAATGGCAGCACCCATCGGCACCGGATCAAGCATGCCCGAACCGCCTTCGGTGACATAGAAGGTTACCTCGGCACCGTCGGCACCGGCTTCCTTGATCAGCTGTTTGGCCTTTTCGATGTCATGCGGATAAGGCTGCAGTTGCTCGTTATAGGCCCATGCAAATGCGGGCGGGGTTGGGCCGGCTGCGATTTCGGCTGTCCCCTGAAGCACGTTCTCGACAATTGCTTTTTTGTCGATTGCATAGTTGATGGCCTGACGGACTTTCTTGTCCTTGAACGGACCTTCCTTCAGGTTCAGGATCAGGAACCACAGGTGCGGGCCGGCCTGTTCATAGACGCTGAAGTTATCGTCGCCCGCAAGCTGGGTCAGGCTGTCTGGCGGCACTTCGACCATCAGATCAATACCACCTGCCATCAGTTCAGCCACACGGGTGTTGGCATCGGTGATCGGACGGAACACAACCGCTTCAAGCTTGGCCGGATCTTCCCAGTAATCGTCGTTGCGTACGACAACCACCTTGGCGTTGCTTTCCCATTCGGCAAACTTGAACGGGCCGGTGCCAACCGGATTACGGCCAAAGTCCGAACCGCCTTCGCGAACCGCCGTCGGTGAAACGATCAGGCCGGTCGGATAGGCAAGGTTGGACAGGAACGGCGCATAAGGTGCGTTCAGCTGGAACTTGACGGTCAGGTCATCGACGACTTCGACCTCTTCCACCGCGCTAAAGAAGAAGGCAAGCGGGAAAGGACCGGTGTCATGTTCAGGATGACTTTCATCAAGCATACGGTCGAAATTGTACTTCACCGCCTCTGCATTGAACGGCGTGCCGTCATGGAAGGTTACCCCGTCGCGTAAGGAAAAGGTGTAAACCGTTCCGTCATCAGAGATCGTCCAGCTTTCTGCAAGGGCGGGCTCAACTTCGAGCGTGCCGTCCTTGTAGCGGACCAGACCATCATAAACATTCATCAGAATGCGGAAATCATTCACGGCGGTCACTGCCGCCGGATCAAGTGATTTGGGCTCTGCAATCTGACCGACCACCAGGACACCCGGTGGCGTCTGGGCTTCGGCCGGGCCGAAACCGATTGCGGAAACCGCAAGGGCTGCTGCTGCAAGCACCCCTTTAAACAGGCTTTTCATTCAAGCCTCCCATGTTGAAACCTTCCTGTTACCCCCGGTTCATACCGAACCGACCGACAACGCACCGTATATGAGGTGTTCTTTTTGATTGGACGTTTCCTGAATTCCGAACCCGTTGTCGATGCTTTCGGATGTCACGGTTGCAAAACCTATTTATAATGATAAATTCGATTTCGGCAATTATTTATCATGATAAATTTAAGACGGCATATTCACCAAGCTGTCTGACAGGCGGGAAACATGACCTTCACAATCGTCGCCAGAGACCCGAAAACCAATGCACTGGGCATCGCCAGCGCAACGGGAAATCTGGCCGTTGGCGGGTTTGTCCCGCATATTGCACCGGGTATTGGTGCCATCGCCACACAGGGTTTCTCGACCAATTTTTGGTACGGCATCAATGGTCTGGCAATGCTTGAACAACGAAAATCTGCGGAGTCGGTCCGTGAAAAACTGACCGGCGATGACGATGGTCGCAATTGGCGACAATTGATCGTCCTTGACCAAACCGGTGAAACGGCTGTCTGGACGGGTGATAAAAACCGATCAGAAACCGCCGAAATCACCGAGCGCGATTTGGCGATTGCCGGAAACATGCTGGCCCACAGCAATGTACCCGATGCCATGCAAGAAAAGTTCACCATGATGCGCACGGCACACGAGCCATTTGAAAAATGCATTCTCGAGGCGCTCGTCGCAGGTTTCAAGGCCGGGGGTGATGTGCGTGGCACATCATCGGCAGCGATCAAGGTCATGACGCCAAACCGCCTGCCCCTGGATCTGCGTGTTGATGATCATTCTGATCCCGTGCACGAACTGATGCGCCTGTATGGCAAGACACAGGATCCGGAATACCGTCACTTCTTTGATCGCCTGCCGACACCCGACAAACCCCATCAATACTAGAACCAGGGCAAAAATCGCCATGCTTGGCCAACTGATCTTTGACCGCCTTGAAGAGGCCGCCACCCACAGCCAACCCGGTCCGGGTGTTACCCGCCTGTTTTTGAGTGACGAACACCGTGCCGTCACGCCGCTGATCCGCGACTGGATGACCAGGGCTGGCCTTGTCAGTGAAATTGACGCCGCAGGCAATATCGTCGGGCGTGATCAAAAGGCCCTGGATGGTGCGCCCACGCTGATCATGGGATCACATCAGGACACTGTTGTTTCGGGCGGAAAATATGACGGAATGCTGGGCGTTGCCCTGCCGATTGCCGTGATCGAACAGCTCAATAAATCAGGGATCGACTTGCCATTCGGCATCGAAATCGTTGCCTTTGGCGACGAAGAAGGCACGCGCTTTCAATCAACTCTGGTCGGATCACGGGCGCTGGCAGGCAAGCATGCCCCCAAATCGCTTGAGGCCACCGATGACAAGGGCGTCTCGGTGGCCGATGCCTTGCGCGATTTTGGCTGTGCGCCCGAAGATATCCCCGCACTCAAACGTGATAAGGCCAACGTACTGGGCTTTATCGAAACCCATATCGAACAGGGTCCGGTTCTTGAAAAACGCGATCTGCCTGTCGGGGTTGTCACGGCATTGACCGGGATTGAACGCCACCGCATCCGCATTCAGGGCAAGGCCAGCCATGCGGGAACAACCCCGATGAATGACCGACACGATGCCTTGGTGGCAGCCGCCGATATCATCCATCAGGTCGAGGGCGTCTGTTCGATGACCGATGGCATGGTCGGTGTCGTTGGCAAGATCGAAGTCAGCCCGAACGCGGTCAATGTCATTCCCGATCATGTCGATCTGACCATCGAACTGCGCGCACCCGAGCGGATCGTTCGGGTCAACGGCCGGGGACAGATCCTGTCGGCACTGCCCAATATCGCGACCAGTCGCCGTGTGGAAATATCGGCCGACCTGACCTATGAGGCCGAAGGCGTACCATGCGCCAACTGGATCATGGATGGGCTGGGCCAGGCAATTGGTGAACAGGGCATAGAACCCTTTCGGCTGTTTAGCGGGGCTGGCCATGACGGGCTGGCCATGCATGATCTGTGTGACATCGGCATGTTGTTTGTGCGGTGTCGCGACGGACTGAGCCACCATCCCGACGAATCCGTCACGCCCGAGGATATTGATGTTGCAGCAAAGGTTCTGATCGACTTCCTGAAGATGGTCGGACCGATAAAAGGGTTGTAAATTCGGCAAATCAGGCCAAATTTTTCCGGTTGCACCCACTTTTTTTCGCCCATTTCACAAAATTTTCCGATGCACACCCCTATTTTTGGCGGGCATTGTTTTGTTTTGGGCCAAAAATCACCAACCTTTAGCGCTATGTAATATTCTCACATTCAACTTTCCGGCGAAATTATTTCATTTTTATGTATGCTTTTGATGTCGCTCGGGGGGCGGTGACAAATGCATATCGGGGGAACCGTCGTGTCCACGTCTCCGACACAGCGACAGGTGCAGATGGGATCTGCATCTCGTTCAGTGGGAGGATCAGCCTGACTTTTCAGTCTCTGATCAGGAGAAACAAATGACCGATCAGCCAATCGTTGTGGGCTACGATGGGACAGATGCCGCACAACGCGCCGTGGAATTCGCGGGTCAGCGCGCAACAGCCGTCGGCTGTGCCGTGCATCTTGTCTATGTTCTTGAGTGGTCCCCATACAGCTTCCTGTCAACACAGGAGCTCGAAGAGCGCCACAAACGGCGCACAGAGGAACTTTCACGGGCGGAGGCAACACTCAAACCCGCCCTGGATACACTGAATAAATTGAAAATACCGGTAACTTCGGAAGTCCGTTACGGCCATTCCGGCGAACTGATCTGTGAAATCGCCAAGGAAAAAGACGCCTGTCAGATCATTGTTGGCCGCAAGGGTGGATCAACGCTGGGTGCGCGGCTGCTGGGCAGTTTGCCACTTACGCTGGTTCAGGCATCGCCTGTTCCGGTCACTGTCGTTCCATAAGGCAATCACACGAAGTTTAACCGGAGAAACATCATGTTCTCGAAAAAGACAGCAGCGGCCAGCGCCCTTGCAGTGATGTCGGCCACCCTGCCCCAACTTGCACAGGCGCAGGAAGTCGGCCTTGATGAAAAGATCAATCAGGCGATCTCACCGATTTCAAATGTGATTGCCGGCGCCATGTTCTATTCCGTGCCCATCGGCGGTACGGCCTTTCCACTGATCGTTGGCTGGCTTGTCATCGCGGCCACCATCTTTACCATCTATTTCGGCTTTGTTCAGTTCCGCCGGTTCGGCCATGCGATTTCACTGGTCAAGGGCGATTATTCCCACCCAGAAGATGCCGGTGAGGTTTCGCACTTTCAGGCCCTTGCCACCGCCCTTTCGGGCACAGTCGGGCTTGGCAATATTGCCGGGGTGGCCGTGGCGGTTTCCATCGGTGGACCCGGTGCGACATTCTGGATGATCCTTGCCGGGTTGCTTGGCATGGCATCGAAATTCACCGAATGTACGCTGGGTGTGAAATATCGTAACGAATACGAAGACGGGCGCGTTTCAGGTGGCCCGATGTATTACCTGTCAAAGGGGTTGGCTGAAAAAGGCAAACCCGGCCTTGGCAAAGTTCTGGCCGTGATCTTTTCGATCTGCTGCATCGGTGGTGCCGTGGGTGGCGGGAACATGTTCCAGGCCAATCAGGCCTTCCAGCAGGTGGTCAATGTAACCGGCGGCGAAAACAGCTTCCTGGCCGGGTCTGGCTGGTTGTTTGGCCTGATCATGGCAATCGTCGTTGGTGTGGTGATTATCGGCGGCATCAAGTCCATCGCCAAGGTCACCGAAAAGATCGTGCCCTTGATGGCCATCATCTATGTCACGGCGGGCCTTGTTATTATCCTGTCCAATATCTCCATGGTTGGTGATGCTTTTGCCCAGATCTTTGTTGGGGCCTTTACCGGTGCCGGTGTTGCTGGCGGCGTTATCGGTGCCCTGATCCAGGGCTTCAAACGTGCGGCGTTTTCCAACGAGGCGGGTATCGGTTCGGCTGCGATTGCGCACTCGGCCGTGCGGACCAAGGAACCGGTTACCGAGGGCTATGTCGCCCTGCTTGAACCGTTCATTGATACGGTCGTGATCTGCACCATGACCGCCCTTGTGATCACCATCAGTGGCGAGCTGAATTCCGGCCTGACAGGTGTCGAGCTGACCTCGGCGGCCTTTGCATCGGCCTTTACCTGGTTCCCGCTGATCCTGGCACTGGCCGTTGTGCTGTTTGCCTTTTCGACCATGTTGTCATGGTCCTATTACGGGCTGAAAAGCTGGACCTATCTGGTCGGTGAAGGCAAAGGCAAGGAGATCATCTTCAAGCTGTTCTTCTGCCTGTGCGTGATTGTGGGTGCGTCCATGAGCCTCGGTCCCGTCATTGATTTCTCTGACTCCATGATCTTTGCCATGGCAATCCCCAACATCATCGGCCTTTATTTCCTGATGCCGGTGGTGCGTGGTGAAGTCAGACAATATTGGGCCAAGATCGAAAGCGGCGAGATCAAGAAGGTCAAATAAGCCGACCCCATCAACCAACATCAGACACCCCTGCCAACCGGCGGGGGTGTTTGTTTATCACCCCCTTTGTCCTGCTCACGCTGCCCTGCGCCGCTGACATGGCTGCTTATCAGTGCCGTGATCTATGCAAGCGCGGGCAAATATGCGATTTTAATCGGCACAGGCTGCAGGCTGTGATAGAAGCCGCAACCAAAGAGATTTCCCGCAGACGACCAAATAGAAAAGACCCGCAAGTGATGAGTAATCAATCGCGCCGTTCCGAATTGCTGATGCCCGCAGGCTCGCTCGAAAAGCTGAAGGTTGCCGTGCTGTATGGCGCGGATGCCGTTTACATGGGCACGCCGGACCTGTCGCTGCGCGTTAAAAGCCAGATGTCGCTTGATGACGTGGTCGAGGGCATTGATTTCGCCCACAGCCATGGTGTGCGCGTTTACCTCACACTGAACCTGTTTTCGCATAACAAGGATATCGACAAGCTGCCGGAATATGTCGATACCGTGCGCAAGGTCCGCCCCGATGGCCTGATCGTGGCCGATCCGGGTGTTTTCATGTTTGTCCGCGAACATGCGCCGGAACTTGATTTGCATGTGTCGACACAGGCCAATGTGTGTTCGTGGCAAAGTGTCAAATTCTGGCAAAGCATCGGTGCGAAGCTTGTGGTTCTGGGGCGTGAGGTTTCCTATGAGGAACTGACCGAAATCCGCGAAAAATGCCGGGACATCAAGATCGAGGCCTTTGTGCATGGTTCGATGTGCATGACCTATTCCGGTCGCTGCCTGCTGTCGAACTTCATGGCCGAACGCGGCGCGAACCAGGGGGCGTGTGCCAACAGCTGCCGCTGGAAATACAAAGTCCACATGAAGCTTAAGGACGGCACGGTCAAGGAACTCAAACTGACCGAGGAAAATCTGGAAATGTTTGACTTCTTCCTTGAAGAAGACATGCGTCCGGGCGAGCTGATGGAAATTCAGGAAGACGAACGTGGATCCTACATTCTGAATTCGCGTGATCTGTGCATCATGCCCAAGCTTGAGGATTATCTCAAAATCGGTGTCGACAGCCTCAAGGTCGAAGGCCGCGGCAAAAGCCCGTATTACGCCGGTCTCGTAGCGCGTGCGTATCGCATGGCGATTGATGACTGGTACAAGGACCCGGAAAACTGGTCAGCCGAAGAATACATGAAGGAACTGGCGACCATCCCCAACCGGGGCTATACGCTGGCCTTCCATGACGGACGCCTGACCAATTACGCGCATGGCTATGACAGCAACACCAATGTGTCGGACTGGGAATATGCCGGTCAGATCGTTGAGGTCGAAGACGATGCCTTTGTCATGTCGGTCAAAAACCGCATGCTGCCGGGTGATGTGATCGAAATCGTGCCGCCGCGCTCGCGCCAGACGATTTTCATCCGCATGTATGAATTCATCGACGCCAAAACCGGCAAGGTCGGTGAAGCCGTGCACGCCAACACCCAACCGTTCATCCGTTTGCCGTTTAGCCTGTTTGAACAGGAAGATCCGGAGTTTCTGAAGCGCGAAATCGTTCCGATGACCATCGTGCGCAAGGAAAAGGCCCTTTCCGAAGACGAATGGCAGCGCCTGAAACTTGATCAGGAAGGCCACAAGATCGAAATGGGCAAAGGCAATGAAGAACGCTATGACGCCAAGCGTGATGCGCTTCAGACCGCCCTTGATGATCGCCAGAAGGAACGCTCCTTCCGCACCCCGCGTGTTGGCACCAAGGGCTGCTGTGGCCGGGGGTGCAATGGCTGTCTGATCTTCTGGCATGATGAAAGCTATGCCAAGGCGCGCGAAATCCTTGCCAAGCGCAAACAGGGCGAGATGCTTGAAAAAGACGGCAAGACGATTGCCGCCGAATAAGCAGCCCGCCTATCGCAGATACACAAACGGCAGCCTGATCAGGCTGCCGTTTTTCTTTGTTCTGATCATGGAAAAACCATGTTCAGTGTTCGGCGCTTTCAGCAGCCTTTTCAGCCTGTGCTTCAAGCTTGTCAATCCGGCGCAACGCAAACCAGCCAATTGTGATAAAGACCAAAAGCAACATCGGGCTGAGCACGGCCAGGTTATGCTCAATCAGCTCGGACATCCCCTCGCCGACGCTATAGCCAAGACTGAAATAAAGTCCGGCCCAGAGGACCACTGATGTGATGCTGAGCGGCAGGAAGCGGATGAATGACATCGAACTCATGCCGACCGGGAAAACACCAAATGAGCGCACCCCATGCGGATAACGACAGAGCAGGATATAGGCGATGCCGTAATGCTCAAACAGACGCAGCGTCTTGCGCATCCACATCGCAAGGGCATCCGGCATTTTCGCGACAAGCGCATCGCCATATTTCCGCGCCAGAACAAAGCGCACCATATCCCCGATGAACCCGCCAGCAATCATGGCCCCCAATGCTGGTCCCGCCACAAGGCTTTCGGCCGCAACCAGCATGCCCGCAAATACCGGCAGGATACTGGCCTTGCTGACACAGTAGGTAAAAATCAGGATATAGATGAACTGCTGATATTCCTGAACCCACTGATTGATTGTTTCGAACACGCTAAACCTGACCGGAAAATTGCAAACTGGATGGCCTTCTAGGCCAAACCGGGCACACGGTGAAGTGCGCCCGATCACAGTGCCTTTTATTATTTACGCCAGTTCGAACCTGATCGGCTGGGCACCTTCCCAAAGCGTCATTTTGCCAAGCTTCTCGAGGTCTTCGATATTGCTGGTGATGGTGATGAAATGGTTACCGGCAAGCTGGCCGACCTTGGAGGCGAAATGCACCCCGCCATAGGCAAGCAGGATTTCGGTTTCGCTGATGCCGCCCGGATAAAGGATGATCTGGCCCGGAGCCGGGAAGCTGGTGTGGTTTTCATAGCCGACACCAAACTGATAATCACCAAGCGGCATCCAGACACCCTCGCCACTCCAGCGGACATGGACGGCCTTGCTTTCAAACGGCATGCGATCAAGGAACGCCTTGCAGGTATGCGGCGCCTTTTCGATTTCGAGCACGCCGTCAAAGGTGAAGGGGCCAGCGGTGATTTTGATATTGGACATAAGAAATTCCTGACTGGGCGGCGCAAAACGCAGCGCGCCAGACGACGCGGCGAAATCGGGCCGGGGCAATTACATGCCCCAAGGGCTACACCGCCCGTCTGGAACCGTCAATTGCCTTCGAAAGTGCCGTCAACTTATGCGCAAATTGCATTGCCCCATACCAAAACCTGCCAACAGAACATATTGCAAATCCTGAACGCGGCCATTCGCGCCATTTTTTGCGTCGCAGCATGACTTCTTCGACGATCCTGCGATTGTTTCAGGACAAAATGGATGAAAATTTCACTTGCACGCAAAAAGCATCGGGCGTAAATGCGGACTTGCCCAAAGTCGCACGTGCCTGTGGTGGTCCCAATTTTGGAACCCTCGGGGTCACTTAAAGCAACGACGGTGTAGGGCTTTTTTGGTCTCAGGTGGCGTCCAAATCCACCGACACTAAAGAGGCACACCATCATTGCCCACGTGCGGAACGGGAACTCCCCATTCCATAGCGAGGCAGACTTCGCAAGTTCCGGTTGGCCCCGGGGCTAAACAGTATGCAGGTAGTCCGCGTCATCGCGCCTCCACCGCGCGCACGCATCAGGTACATGCACGCTGCCATATCGTGGAATGGGAGAACGCCCCAATGGCAACTCAGCGTATTATTGATTTTCTCGCACAGAACCGCCCGGAAGGTCCGTGCCTTGTTGTTGATCTCGACGTTGTTCAGCGCAACTACGAGACCTTTACCCGTGCGCTTCCGAGCTCGCGGATTTTCTATGCCGTCAAGGCAAACCCGGCACCGGAAGTTCTGAGCCTGCTTGCCGACCTTGGCAGCAACTTTGACACCGCATCCGTCCCGGAAATCGAAATGGCGATGGCCGCAGGTGCCACCCCGGACCGCATTTCCTTTGGCAACACCATCAAAAAGGAACGCGACATTGCGCGCGCTTTTGAACTCGGTGTGCGCCTCTATGCGGTTGATTGCGTCGAAGAAGTCGAAAAAATTGCCCGTGTCGCACCGGGTGCGCAGGTTTTCTGCCGCATCCTGACTGACGGCGTTGGCGCAGAATGGCCGCTGTCGCGCAAATTCGGTTGCGCGCCTTCCATGGCGCTCGAAGTTCTTGAGCATGCCCATCACATGGGTCTGGATGCCTATGGCGTGTCCTTCCATGTCGGGTCGCAGCAGTGCAACCTTGATGCATGGGATACCGCGCTTTCGGAAGCATCATCAATCTTCCGTACACTGGCGGACAAGGGCATTCATCTTCGTATGGTCAATATGGGTGGCGGCTTCCCGACCCGGTATCTGCGCGACATTCCGGCGACCGAAGCATACGGTGCTGCGATTGTTGATGCGCTTCACAACCACTTTGGCAACCACATGCCCGAAACCATTATCGAACCGGGCCGTGGCATGGTGGGTGATGCCGGCGTGATCAAAGCCGAGGTTGTTCTGATTTCGCGCAAGCATGCCGACGATCCGGTGCGCTGGGTTTACCTTGATATCGGTAAATTCGGTGGCCTTGCCGAAACCATGGACGAAGCCATCCGTTATCCGATCACCACGATCCATGATGGCGGCGACGTCGCCCCGTGCGTTCTGGCTGGTCCGACCTGTGATTCGGCTGACGTGCTGTATGAAAAGACCCCGTATGACCTGCCGGTCTCCTTGACCATCGGTGACGAGGTTCTGATCGAGGCAACCGGTGCGTACACCACCACTTATGCGTCCGTGGCGTTCAACGGCTTCTCGCCGCTTGCCGCCTATGTCATCTGATCGCATTTGCGAAAGACAGGCCAATGATCACGATTGATCGCGAAGGTGACTATGCACATATCGAGCGCGAAAAGCTGCTGGATCGCGTAATGGGTCCGGCGCGTTTCGGGAAATCGTCAGAAATCCTGCGCCGTAATCGGCTTCCGGCGGACGGTCTGGCGTTTGTCGCCTTTGACGGCAAACACATGATCGGCACCGTCCGGTTGTGGAATGTCAATGCCGGTGATGCAGGCGATGCATTGCTGCTCGGCCCGCTTGCCGTGGATAAAATCTATAGCGGGTCCGGGGTTGGTGCCGGTCTGGTTTATGCTGCGCTTAATGCTGCACAGACGGCCGGTCACCGTTCGGTTCTTCTGGTGGGGGATCCGGATTACTATGCGCGCTTTGGCTTCCATGCCAATCCAGCAAGCGGGCTTTTGATGCCCGGCCATTTTGACCGTCACCGGTTCCAGGCGGTTCAACTTGGCAATGACGATGGCTTAAGTGGGTCAAGCGGTATGCTCACCGCGACCGGGGCCATGATCCACTAGAACCTCGACGCTTAAAGACAAAAAAATCCCGGCCCGGGTTAACCCGGCCGGGATTTTTGTTTGTGCATCCAGTGCCGATCAGATCAGCAGGTCTTTTCAGACAACCAGCCAACAAAGACGCCCTTTTGCACCAGCCGTTCATGGGCAAAGCAATCCCCGTCGGGATAGGCGCCGCTGGCCGGGGTGAAACGGACGATGTCTTCGCCGGGCAGAATGTTGGTGGTGGTTTCAACCAGTTCGGTCTGTGCGGTTCCCATGCCGTCTGCTGGCACCAGACAATCATGACGCCCGCCATTGCCATTGATCGTGCGCACCCCAACCATGCCATGGTTCATTGGCCAGGCTTTCAGCACCGAAACCAGATCACCGGGATTTTTGGCAAGGCAGGTGGTGATTGCCGGCATCATTTCATCAAAATAGCGCGTCCAGACTCCGTCCTCTTCTGCTTTCAGGTCCTCTACCGAAACCACCGGGAAATCGCCGGGCGCAAGGGTAAGGCTGGCAGCCTCGCTCGGCATGGACGAAACGGCGCAATGGAAATCGCCTGACGGAGTTGTCCAGATGGCGTCTGCGCCCTTGCCGCGCAGTTCATATATTTCATTGCCATAACCATAACCAGACCCGGTCGGCATTTGCGCCAGACTGATCGGCTCGCGCCCCCGGAATTCAACAATGGCGCGCTTGGCATCCTGATCAAAGGTCACTGCAAAGCGGCTTTTGTCATCACAGATAAAAAGCTCCGGGCCGCTGCGTGAGTCCGGCGTGCTGTTAAGCTGGCTTAACATGGCATCGATCCGGCTAAGCGCCACCTTGCTTTGCGACAGCGCCCCGCTGATTTCATGTTCATCGGGCTCACTGACATTGCCATTGACGGTTTTGCTTCCCGACGCGAAACGGCCCTTCGCAAAATCAAGCTTAAGGGTGTATTGCAACGGTTGATCATCGTTGGAACCACCGTAATTGACCCGCTTTGCGTCCTCGGCAAAGCGCAAAAGCTGCCCATTGCGGTAATAGAGCTTAACGTCACTGGTTCCGTAATCGCCAAGATCGCGATGCTCGTCGACCAGAACCGGCTCGCCCTCTGGCGAGATATAGGCATTGTAGGTCACGGTGTGATCGGATGCCGAATACTGACCGGGGATCACCCGCATATCGGGCAAGCGGGCCTTGATCGCGGCAACATGATTGTCTATCGCCGAAGCGTTACCTTTGCTGCTGCCATCCCCCTGTGTGCGGGCGATTTTGCGAACAAGGATGTCGACATCACTTGGCGCATCGCGGGTCAGGACGGGATAGGCCTGATCATTGCGAAACAGAAGGTCTCCGTCGGCATTGACGATTTTCGCCTCGATCACATAGGTCATGCGTGGATCGATATCATCCGCATCATAGGGCAGGACAAACACCATGGGCGGATTGCTGACCGGCTGACGCAGTGCGGCAATTTCAACCGATGGTGCATCTGCCCGCGATACATCAAGCAAGCGCACGACAAGGAACGTATTATCGGGCGAAAGCGCAATCCGTTCGCGATAACTGACCGATCCGGTGACACTGTTGCCGGACGGTTGCAGGGCCGCACAGCCCGACAATATCCCGACCATGCCAATGACAAAAAGTGCCCTTGCCCACTTGGCTGCGGCGTTAGCAGGTTTCATTTTGACCCCGGTTTGCTCGTATTTTTGATGGTGTCCAATGTGCTGTGCACACGCTATGGTGACGCCAAACATACCGAAAACCAAGGCCAAAAATGGGCAAGAAGCGCCAATTGCCTGATTAATGACAACCAATAGGCGCTTTAGACCGGTAAACGATCAGCCGGCAAACCGATGGCACGGCAAGCCCGCCACATCTGTCTTGATGGACAACAAAGCCCCTTCAAGCGCGTTGCCACTATTCTCCAGCCCGACCGCGGCCGAGGTGATATAAAGCGTTTTAAGGTCCGGACCACCAAACACACAACTGGTTGGCTGGGTCACCGGCAGTTCGATCACCCGGTCAACACTGCCATCAGGGGCAAACCGCATCAGGCATCCGCCACCCCAGCGCGCATTCCAGATATATCCATCTGCATCCATTGCCGAACCATCCATATTCCCGCGATCCTGCGGGCCAAAGAACGGCTTCGGGTTGGAAGGCACACCCGTTTCCATGTCAAAGTCATAAACATTAAGCGTGTTGGCAATGGTGTCACCAAAGAACATTTTGGTGCCATCTGCCGACCACAGCAAAGTGTTGGAGATACCGACATTGGCGGCAAACCGGGTGACTTCCCCATCCGCACCCACGCGGTTAAGCGTCCCGGTCGACGCCGTTACCGGCAGGTCTTCACCATTGGGGCCGATGTTGTTTTGCATGGTGCCATGCCAGAACCGGCCTTTTGGATCGACCCGGCTTTCATTTGACCGGTTGCCGGCATTGTCACTATCAGGCGCAACAAACGGCGTGGTTTCACCACTTTCCGGGTCAAGGAAGGCCAGCCCGTCCGCAAGAGCAATCAAAAGCCCGTCCTTCTCGCGCGGGACAATGGCCGCAACAGGTTGATCAAATGCCCAACTGCGCGACCCGCCATCATCGGGGCGCAACGCATAAGCGGTTTTGCCAATAATATCGACCCAATACAGAACACCATCTTCGGCATCCCAATGCGGGCCTTCGCCAAGTTTACATCGCAGGTTTGGCAAAACGGTTTTGACGTTGGACATGATTTCTCCGTGTTGACGATGTGGATGCGTTTCAGCCTTGCAAATCTGCAATCATTCATATCGCGGCAAACTGCATGGTGCGACCACAATTATTGTTGGTGTGCGAAGCAAATTAACTGCAATACACCCTGATATTGCTAACCGGAAAGGTGCGATCTGAAAAGTCATTTAATATGATGATTATGCAAGTTTTTGCAAATTTCGCGCCTTGCAATCGCAACTTGGTTGCATTCGCGGCAGGTAATTGATAAGCATTCTCAAAATATGCAGCGCGTCAGTTGTTCACCGCTTGGTGATGGCGCGGTTTTCGTTCCCGGCGCATGAGTTTACCTTCCATGTTCGACCTGAAAGACGTCGCTTTCAAAAGCGATGGCAAAAAGCCAAAGACGCTGCTTGAGAACATCACGGTCGGCTTTCCGACCGGGGCGTTCAGCGCGATTGTCGGCCATAACGGATCGGGCAAAAGCACGCTGATCAAACTGCTGGCGCGCAAAAACAAACCGGCATCGGGGGTGATCAAGCTTGATGGGCAGAATCTTGCCGATCATGGCACGCGCGATTTTGCCCGCAAGGTAGCCTATTTGCCGCAAAATCCGGTTGTACCACCGCATTTAAGCGTGCGCGAACTGGTGGCCTTTGGCCGGTATCCATGGCGTGGCGCGTTTGGCCGTTACCGTGACACAGACCATGCCAAAATCGATCAGGCGATGGAACTGACCCACGTGACGGCGTTTTCCGACCGACTGGTCGCAAGCCTTTCGGGTGGCGAACGCCAGCGCGTGTGGCTTGCGATGTTGCTCGCCCAGGATGCACCAGTGCTGTTACTCGACGAGCCGACGTCGGCCCTTGATGTCGGCCATCAGCGCGACATTCTGCAACTGGTCGCCGACCTTAAGGATCAGAACAATCTGACCGTCATTGCCGTCTTGCATGACATCGACATGGTCGGGCGTTTCGCCGATCACATTCTGGCATTGCGGGGCGGGCGCACCTGTTGGCAGGGCACGCCGCACGATTTCATGAATGGCGATACGCTGCGCGATATTTTCCAGACCGATATCGACGTCATCAAACTCAGCAACCCGGACCGCTTCATAAGCTACGTCGCCTAGCTGCTTGCGCACGTCTCCACATCAATAGGGATCAGGGAAATCATGATATCAAAACCTTGGATTGGCAGCATTGCGACGCGCCTTGTGCTTGTCGCCGGAATGGTTGGCGCATTTGTTACGGCCCAGCCCGTCATGGCCGAGGAAACCTTTACCCACGAGTTGGGTGAGATCAGCCTTGATACCCACCCGACCCGCTTTGCGGTTTCCAACTGGGCCCTGACGGAAAGCCTGATCGCGCTGGGCATTGATCCGGTGGCGATCCCGGAATCGGATGGATACCGCGCCTGGGTGGTGGAACCCAAACTGCCCGAAAGCTTCACTGACCTTGGCACCCGCCGGGAGCCGAACTTTGAAGCCCTTCGCGATGCCAAGCCGGACGCCATCCTGATCAGCACCGATGTCGCCATGGCGCATGAAAAACTGTCTGGCTATGCGCCGACATTTGTCTATTCGATCTATAATACCGGCAGTGACGAACCCGCGATTGACAGGGCCGAGGCGCTTTTACGCAATGTCGCCAAACTGGCGGGAAAACCGGACGCCGCCGAGGACGTCATTGCATCGGTCAACGCCCGGATTGAAGCTGCGGCCAAGCGCATTCGCGATCATGTCGGCGATGATGCGAAATTCGCCATTGTCCGCATTCTTGATGACACGCATTTCCGCATTCATGGCAAGACGTCGCTGTTTGGCTCTGTGCTTGGCCGCATGGGCTTTGACAATGCCTGGGACGGAGAAGTGAATGGCTGGGCGTTTCGCAATGGCGATGTGTCCGATCTGGCCAAGATGGGGGATGTGCAGTTCGCCTATGTCGAACCGATTGCCCCGACGACACGTGAAACCCTGTTTAATTCGGCCATCTGGAAGGCCATGCCCTTTGCACGCAATGGCAATGTCCATGCCATCCCGGCAAGCTGGACCTTTGGCGGGGTGTTGTCGGCCGCACGTTTTGCCGAATTGCTGGCCGATGCGGTGACGGGCGTGGACAGCACCGCAAACGGCGCGTAAAGGTTAACTGGCATGAACATCCTGCGCGCGCTTGTTTGCCCGGTTTTGCTGTGTGCTGCGTTGATTGGCGCAACCATGTCGCCCGTCATGGCCGATCCGATAGAAATCGAACATGAACGCGGTATCTTGCAGCTTGATACACCAGCCAAGCAGGTTGCCACGATCAACTGGTCCTTTACCGAAAGCGTGATTGCCCTTGGCCTTGATCCGGTCGCCATTGCCGATCCGCAAGATTATGTCGACTGGGTCGCCAAACCCGACCTGCCCGAAAGCTTTGTTGATCTTGGCCCGCGCGCATCGCCCAACCTCGAAGCGTTGCGTGCAGCCAAACCCGATCTGATCATTACCGTCCCAGATATCGGCATGGCTTATGAAAAACTTGCCGAAATCGCCCCGGTTCTGGAACTGAAGCTGTTTGACGGCAAGAGACCGGCGTTTGAAACCGCACGCGAGGTCTTTGGCAAAATCGCCAGGGCCACCGGGCGCGAAACACAGGCCCAAGCCTATCTGGACACCGTTGATCAGAAACTGATTGAGTATGGCAAGCGCGTCAAAACCGCCATCGGCCCGGATCAGAAGATCAACGTTGTTTTCTTCTTTGATGAAAGCAATGTCGGCATCTTTGCCGATACCTCCCTGCCCGGTTCGGTGATGACGGCAATGGACGTGCCGGTTGCTTATGACGGGGAGGTCAACAAGTGGGGCTTTGGTCGTGGCGGGCTCGAGATTTTGGCGCCCTATGCCAAGGAAACGCTGGTCTATACCACCCCTGTGCCCGAAGTGATCCTTAATAAGCTCTTGAATTCCCCGATCTGGAAGGTGATGGATTTCAGCCGCAATAACCGGGTTTATGAACTCCCCGTCGTCTGGGCCTATGGCGGGGTGCCGTCTGCGCTTCGTTTTGCCCGGCTTTTGACCGAAACCATTGAAAGCGGCCCGCAACAATGAGCACTGCGGCAGCGCGCAATGCGGACCTTCGAGGGACCCTTTCCCTTCCAGCCATCCTGACCGGCATTCTGGGCATCCTGACCCTTGTCGTGCTGGTGATTGATTTCTGGCCCTATCTTGCCAACGGCAATATCACGCAGGCCCTGTTCAGCCCGGATGAAACCGATTTCGAACAGATCCTGTTTCATTTCAGCACCCTGCCCCGCCTTGCGATGGCGTTTTTGTGTGGGGCTGGGCTGGCGCTTGCCGGTGCGGCCATCCAGACAGTTTTGCGCAATCCGTTGGCATCGCCAACAACCCTTGGCGTTGGGGCGGGTGTTGAATTTGCCCTGACCCTTTTTGTCCTGCTGGCCCCGGCATCGCTTGCCATGTTTCAGGAGGCCTTTGCACTTGCCGGGGGCTTGATTGCGCTCGGCGCAGTCTATCTGATTGCGGCCAATCGCGGCAATGCGACCCTGTGGCTTATTCTGGCCGGGATGATCGTCAATCTGCTGTTGCAGTCGGGATCGCAGATCATCTTGCTGTTTAACGAGCAATATCTGCAATCAATCTTCATGTGGGGGGCTGGTGATCTGGCCCAGAACGGCTGGGAGGATACGCAGTTCGTCTGGCCGCGTGTCCTGATGTGCATGATTGCCATTCTGGCCCTGTCGCGCCCGCTTGATCTTCTGGCGCTTGGCGATGACACGGCAGGATCACTCGGGGCAAAGGTCACCGTCCTGCGCCTTCTGATCCTTGGCCTTGCCGTATTCATCACCGCATCTGTCATTTCAGCGGCTGGCATGATCGGCTTTGTCGGGCTTGCCATCCCGGCCGCCCTTCGCATTGCCGGATTGTCGCGGTCGCGCGATTTGATGATCTATTCGGTATTTACCGGGGGCTTTGCTCTTTTGATCGTTGATTTTGTGGTGCGCCAGTTTAATGGACTTGGCGGCGATCCCTTACCAACCGGGGCAGCCACCGCGCTTTTTGGCGCACCGTTTATCATCTTCATGCTGCGCAAGGCGCGTATCATGCCGGGCAACCAAAACGATGATCAGCACAGTGACCAACAGATCATCTCGAAAACCGCATTATCAATTGCGCTTGCCGTCAGCCTTGTGATCGGTGTTGTGTTTTCACTGTTCGTCTCGTTGGACGGTGACGGCTTTGTGATTCTGGGCTGGCAGGATAGCAGCCTTGATATCCTGATCGGGCGATCAGAACGTACCTTTGCCGCGATGATTTGCGGGGCAGCACTGGCGGTATCAGGCACGCTTATTCAGCGCGTCGGTCGCAACCCATTAGCCAGTCCAGAAATCACCGGCGTCAGTTCGGCCACCGCCCTTGCCATGATCCTGGCACTGGCGATTTTCGGTTTCGGACAGCGGGCGGAACTGATGGCAATCGGCGCTGCAGGGGGGATTGCATCACTTTTGGTGTTGCTTGCCCTTTGTCGCAAATTCACCCATGCACCGCATTACATGTTGCTGAACGGTCTTGCCATGACCGCCATTCTGGGCGCGATGGTGCGTATTGTTCTGACGCAAAGCGGTACACAAACATCCATGCTGATGTCGTGGCTGGCAGGCACCACCTATTTCACCAGTATGGACGAGGTGATGATTGTTGCTGGCATCACCGGCGCGCTTCTGATCCTTGCAATTGCCTTGCGGCGTCCGCTTGAACTGGCATCCCTTGGCACGGATCAATCCGTATCCCTGGGCCTTGGGATTTCGGGCTTTCAGTTTGCCATGATGTTGCTGGCGGCCATTCTGGCGGCCAGTGCGACGCTTCTGGTCGGACCGCTCAGCTTCGTTGGCCTGATGGCCCCGCATCTGGCTCGCGTGGCGGGTTACCGCCTTGCAGGCGGGCATTTGCTGGGCGCGGTTCTGATCGGGGTCAATGTGATGATGGTTGCCGAATGGCTGGCGCGCAACATGATCTATCCCGCACAACTCCCCACCGGCCTGATTGCCGCCCTGATCGGTACGGGCTACTTCCTGATTCTTGCGATCCGAAAACGGTAATCACAGGCGTCATGAGATCCCATGACGCCTGTTTCAGTTGCCCGTATGGGTATTAGGTACTTGGCGGGATATAGTCGCCATCGAACTTCAAAAGATCATCCGTGATGTCATACCAGTCGGGTTTCGACGCCGTATGAATATGCACCGACGGGCGAATTTTCGGATCGTCATCAAGCGCGGACGCCGCGACAACATAAATGTCGCCCGATGCCAAATCGCCAAGCGACGTGCCGCATTCCTTGCAAAAGCAGCGATCAAACTTTGCGTCCGGCCCGCGATAACGACCAATCACCTCTTCGCCGGTCAGCATATGAAGATCATCCGCCTTGCCAATCACCACGGCTGAGAAAACACCGGCCACCTTGCGGCAGCGCGAACAGTGACAATAGCTCAGTGATGACGGCTCCCCGGAAATTTCGAACGTAACCTTGCCGCACAGGCAGCTTCCCTTGATCATTTTTAAATCCTGTTATGCAACCCTGCCCACATGGAACATAACATGAACATTTATCACATTCCAAGCCCCTATAAGACATCCGTTCGTCCGATAAATCAGTTGGCTGATCGCGGCCAATCACGGGCAAGGGCGAATGCCGCATCCAGCGTCGCAACCCGCTTTACCGGAAATGGCAGCATGCGGACAAAATTGCTGTCCTCTGCGTCTTCATGCCCACCCGCATGATCGTGATCATCATCGCCGTGATGATGGCCTTCATCGACACGGATCAGCCCCTTGGCAAACACATTCAGCCGGTCGCGGTTGCGTTTGAACCATGCGGCGGCCTGTTTGCGGATGTCGTGATCCTGATTGATAAAGCCCGCCACGCGAAAGATCAGAATGGCCGGGTCACTCCGCTCAGCCAATGCATCAAGGGCGGCGATATAGGCCTGCCCGTCCGCGTCACTTTGCTGATCAATCATTTCAAACAGAACGATATCGCTTTGCGGTGTTGATGATCGGAACATTGCCTTCTCCTTGCGCGATTGGCCCGGCGGGAGCTCCGCCGGGCCACTGGCCCCAATAATGGTCGCATCAATGTGGCAGGCCGTAACGGGCCAGATCGCGACTAGAATTCGCGGCGATAGCCAATCGTGATCGTGCGGCCATGACCGGCAACCGGGTAATTGCGAAGTGCCGTCGCAGCCGGATTTTCGTAGCTGGTATCAAGAATATTCTCGATCCCGAAACGGGCCGTGCCGCCCAGCAGCGGATAGTTGCCCGACAGATTGAAGACCAGGCTCGGCTTGATTTTTTCATCTTCAATCCGGTAGCGGCCTGCCGAATAGGTGCCGTCAAGGCGCATGTTCAGGTCGCCCCAGACGTAACTGTCGACATAGCCGGTAAAGCGGAACGGGGATGGAATGCGGTTATTGGGCAGCCAGCTATCAAGATCACCGTCTTCGTTGGTGTCATAACGGCCTTCGACATAGGATGCCAACGCCCCGATATAGGTATCGTCAGAGAGATCATACTCGCCAGTCAATTCCGCCCCGATGATGCGTTCCTTTTCCTGGCTGAGCTTGTTGGTCGAGCTGTCATAGTTATCGCCACGGTCATTGGTGCTCATGTAAACCGCCGCCGTAGAGCGGAAATCGGTTCCGTCGTAGCGTGCCGCCACCTCATAGGTTTTGACCTTGGAGGCCTCGACATCAATGTCGTCGAAGTTAAGCGGAATGGACGTACCCGTAAGCCCCGCACGACGGGTATAGGCCCCGACATCCGGCACCGAAAAGCCTTCGCTATAGCTAAATGAGGTATCAATCCGGTCTGTCCAGTGAACGACCGCCGACGCATTGAAAGTCACCGCATCATAGGTCGTCTGACCACCAGTGAAATCCGCGGCAGCAAGGATCTGCTGCGCAACGCCACTGTTGTAACGCATATAACTCGGTCGCCTGAAATCCTTGACCGTCAGGTCATATTCCTCGTAACGCACGCCACCTGACAGATCGACATACTCGGTTACCGGTGCTGACAGCTGGGCAAAGATCGCCTTGCCGTCCTGTTCCATCGGCGCGCCGATATCTCGGTCGCTCACCGTGCGGTATTTGACGTCATCAAACGTCAAATCCCCACCCCATGTCAGGGTCAGGCCTTCATAAGCGGCATCAAGGTTGGTGTCGGTCGAAAGCTTCACACCGTATTTGACGGTATCAATGACCGACTGGCCCAGCGGATCTTCAATCGCGCCATTGCTGGCAAGCGAAACCAGCCCCGGATTGTAGGTGGCGTGATACTCTGCGCGTGCCGCCTGCTTGTAGCTGTCATTGTAAAACAGCTTCAGGTCGCCAACACCGACCTTGCCGAAATCAAACTCATACCCGGCAGTGAAATACTGGCTTTCATCTTCAAGCGGTTGCGCCAGATAGGGACTGTCGTAATTGACCGAAACCGGATCGGTCGAAAGATCGGAATAATATTCGATATCCTGACGGAACCGCACAACTTCCGAGGACAGGAACAGGCGATGCCCCTCGGCAACGGTCACCCCGGCCTTGCCAAAGACATTAAGGTCCTCGGCATTATCGAAACCGCCCTGCCCCAGCATCGCGTCTGACGGCACCTGATTGCCATACCCGTCATAGGCATTGCCGGTTTTTGAACCGGTCACACTGGCGGCCAGATCAACTGCGCCGATGCCGCCACTGCCCGAAAGCGTCAGAGACGGTGAGAAGCTCTCGCCGATGTCGTCGGTATAGCTTCTGACATGCCCATCCACGACAAACACGTTTTTGCCGACTTCACCGGTCTTGGTGATGATGTTGATGGTTGCCCCGGTTGCGCCATCGCCGTTCATCGCGTTCGAGCCCGGAATGACTTCGATGCTTTCAACCTGCGCGATATCAATCATCGAAAGGATACGGCTGCTGTTGCGCAGCGGCGTGTTGCGCGCCACCCCGTCAACCAGCACCTGTACATCGCGGCCACGGAAGGTTTCCGTGCTGGCGATCAGGCTTTGATCATCAAACATGAAGCCCGGCACATTGTTGCGAATGACATTGGTGATATCACTGTTTTTGGCCGACTGGGCTTCGATCTGATCGGACCCGATTACAACAACCGACGGCGACATGGTGGCAATCGAGCGGCGTGAACGGGTGGCGGTCACAACAACCTCTGGCAGGATCAGGTTTTCCTGTGACGCGTTGCTGCTGGTGTTTACCGGGCGGATGATCACGCTGTCATCAGAGACAAATTCAAACACATAGCCACTGCCTGCCAAAAGGTTCTGCAGTGCTTCGCGCGCCGACATGTCGGCCGCCAGGTTGCCACTTTCCATCCCCGAAAGATCACCCTGCACAACAAGCTGCAAACCAAACTGATCGGCAACCTGATCAAGGGCGGTGCGCAGATCACCGGCCGCGACCGAAACCGTCTGAGCGGTATCAGCCGAACTTTGTGCCAAAGCCTGCGGGACGGATGCGATCATCAGTGTCGCAACAAGTGCCGTCGTCCCCAAAAGGCGGGACATTCCGATGTTACCGGTCTGCCCAAAATTCACGATATTCACGTTCTATCCCCTTCGCATGAAAATAATAATGCAAATCACTATTGCCTTCATGACGAACGCCCCCGCGAAATGAGGAGGTGAATTTTTCTATTTTTTTGAAATTATTCTGAATCCGCCCGGAACTGCGCGGTCCGTCAGGCCATAAGCCGCCAGAATGGCACCATAGGCCCCGTCCGGTTTGGTCAGATCGAAACTGCCCGAAACGGTGATATCGTCTATGCGTGGATCGCGCACAAAGCGCAGGTCATCCATAAGCGGTGAAAGACGGGCCAACAGTTCGTCAATCGGCATGTCATTGACCACCCAGCGCCCATCACGCCACGCCGCGACACGATCCAGCGTCACGGTGCCATAATGCATATCGCCATCCGCATCCTGCCAGGATGCCCGCCCGGCGGCCAGGCGTGCGAGCTTTGCCGTGCGGCTTTCAAGATCGACCGTACCCTCGGACACCTCAACCCGGACATGCCCGCCCCACTTCGATGCACTGAATGCAGTCCCGACCGCCGTCGCGGTCAGTTTGTTCAGGTGAATACGAAGCGGCCGTGTGCTGTCCTTGGCAACCTCGATGAACACGCCGCCTTCAAGGACGGTCAGATCACGATACTGATCGCCATACGCCAAGGCAACGCGTGTGCCCGGCTCCATCCAGATGCGTGATCCGTCAGACAGTTCATGGACTTCGCTGACAATACGGGGATTGCCTGCGGCGATCAGATCGGCATCGGGCTGAAAGGCGGAATAGCCCCAAAGGCCCAGCAGCAACAGAATGGTGAAAATCGCCAGCATCGGGCGGGCACGGCGTTTGGCGGATCGCATGCCCGGCAAACGGCCATTGCCCCCTTCAAGCGCACCCAGCCGTTCAAGATCGCGGCGAACGGCTTCGCTATCAAATCCAAGATGGTCCGGCTTTGATGCCGGTGGTTTTCTGGCAGGATCATCCATGCCAGAAAGCTCTGACGCTGCGACTTCCATGCTCTGCCATGTCTGACGGGCGCGGATCAGGCGCGCAGGATTTTGCGGATCTGAGGCCTGCCAGCGTTCAAAGGCGATTTCTTCAGAAGCGGTAAGTTGCACATCATCAAGGCGTACAGCCCAGTAGTCAGCAATGTCGTCATTGCTTTGGCAGTCGTCGGGATAGCGGAATTCGGTCATGGCAGTGTCGTAACCCGGCTTCTGGCTGATGGTGCTGTTGTATATGTGACGAACGGGCAGCGCAAAAGAGGATGTTTAGTTTTCATGGCGCGCCAACACCTGTTTGCAATGTCCAAGCGCCTGACGCAAATGCTTTTCGACCATATTGCGACTAATGCCAAGCTGGTCTGCAGCCTCTGCCGTGCTGAAATGATCGCGCTTGCACAGCAAAAACACCTCGCGACAGCGCGGCGGCAGGTCATCAATCGCACGCCGCACAATATCAAGGCGCTGGCGATCTGCACTGATCTGTTCCGGGGTGACAGACTGGCTACCTGCGCCATCCATCTCGCTGATTTCGGCCGGGTCGGTGAATTCAACCGGGTTGCGGTTGTTACGGCGCAGGGCATCAATCGCCAGATTGGTCGCCATGCGCATCAGAAAGGCTGGCGGATTGGCGATTTCATCCGGGTCGACATTCCGGTGGCGCAATTGCACATAGAGATCCTGCAACACATCATGACTTTCGTCGCGCGCGGGCAGATATTTCTGCACCTGTCGCAACAACTGATCATGATATTGCTGGTAAAGATTATCCCAGGAACGGTCACAGACCGCCATAGCCACACATCCAGAATTCGATAATGATAACTGTTATCATTTTCATTTATGCTTATAAGCAATCCTGACCATGCGTCAATTCAAAAAGCATGCGCCCTCTTCGACCATTCCCCAACGAAACGACCCCGGCTTGAAACCCCGGCATCGCGATACGAAAATCTTGCTGTGTTCGCCACACAACAACGAACGATTTAGGCCCCAACTCTGTGCTGGATCAGTTCTGATGACAGAGTGCGAAACCGCCAGACGATGCGAGTCCCGGCACAGAAAGCCCACATGCGCTCTCAGAACGGCATCGCTTCGCACTCTGTTAATCGAAAATAGCCGTCCAAAACCCATCCTAACGAATAGGCGGATACTGTTTATCTGTCGTGTAAATCAGGTTTTACTCGACAAGAGGGTATTTTACTTGTAGTTGTTATTCTCGCTCTAGAATTAATTGCGAACTTTACACGTAGTAAACCATCGCCACTTTCCAGGTAGGAAAAACAATGGCACTCAACATTATCTCGAACTATGCGGCAAATGTTGCGCATCGCAATCTGACTGCGTCTGATGCAATGGCAACAAAGTCGCTTTCAAAGCTGTCAGCTGGTACGCGTGTTGTCTCGGCACGCGACGATGCGGCATCGATGGCAATTGGCGCGCGCCTTAACGCGACGACGCAGGCGCTTAAAACCGCCTCGGTCAATGTCGGGCAAGCCAACTCGATGTTGCAGATTGCCGATGGCGGCATGGCCACGATTGATGACGTTCTCGTCCGGATGAAAACACTGGCCGTACAGGCATCGTCAGGCAACCTGTCCGACGTCGAACGTGGTTTCCTTAATGACGAATTTGTCGAGTTGCGTGACGAGATCGACCGTATCGCGTCCTCGACCAACTTCAATGGCATTCAACTGCTTGGCGATGGGGGGGATGTTGCAATCAATCTCACACCTGCCACCGCCAATGAAGCGCTCACGCCCGCTTTCGGCTTTGACCGGTTCGCAATCACGGACAACAATTACTGGGCACAGGACGCCGCTGAAGATGGTGTCGACGATAACGGGCTGGAGATACGGATCCAGGAAATTGGCGGCGATCAGGTCATTATGACGGTATTGGTGGCGATCGATGGCGCGATAGACCGGATCCAATCAATCGACGTCACTGACTTTGCCGCGACTGGCGGATCACGATCCATTGCCGCAGGCGAGAACACGATGCTCAATTTTGATGAGCTCGGCCTGTCAATTACAGTAAACACCAACTTCTCGGACTCAGTTGACTACGTCAGAGCGGGTACCACAGGTTCCAATGATTTCGGTTTTAACTCGGCCAATACCGATTTCATGGGATCAGGCATTGATACATCCACAGGCCAGTTCTTCTTCATGGAAGAGGACAAGGGCCAGCAGCTTTCCGACACAATTGAATTCCAGGTCGGTGGCGGCAACACCGCCAATGATCGTCTTTCGATTGACTTGAGCGCCGTTGACTCTGCAGTGCTGGGATCATCTGGTCTCGGTCAGGAAACGCTGGAAGACCTTGGCGCTAACGCTATCAACACTGCGGCTGCTGCCCAGAACGCAGTCGAAGTCGTAACGCGTGCGATTGATGACTTGCAACGTGCCCGTGCTGCAGTCGGCACATCCCAGAACCGTCTGGACTTTGCCGCGCAAAACCTTGCATCGACGCAGGAAAATACGGAATCCGCACGCTCCACGCTGCTTGATCTGGATGTTGCTGCCGAAATGACGGCCTTTACATCCAAACAGATTTTGGTTCAGTCCGGCGTCGCAATGCTGGCCCAGGCCAACCAGATGCCGCAAAACCTGTTGCGGTTGCTGCAAGGCTAGCGGACGACATCTGAAAAACATTTTGACGTGCCTGCCTGTTGCAAAAAGGGCCCGAACGAATTTCGTTCGGGCCCTTGGCTTTAGGCGGCTCTGAGGCCGAAAGACGATCCTGGATCAGTCTTCGAAATGGCCCTTGGCGGCAAATCCACCACCCTGATAGATCACAGCGGGATCCTTGCGATCTTCGGGCGGGAAAGCGGCCTCGATCTCGGCGCGGTATTGCTCGGAACTGTCTTGCGGTTTCCAGCCAAGGAATTCGGCGTGATCGTTGCTCCACCACTTCGACTTGTTGTCCGACACACCATACATCACCAGATGACCGGTCATCGGGGCGGCAAAGATCGCCTTCATCAGGGAAATGAAATCACGCGGGCTCATCCAGGTAGACAGCATGCGGCGATCACGCGGCTTTTCAAAGCACGAGCCGATCCGCACAGAAACGGTTTCGACATCGAACTTGTCGTAGTAATAGCTTGCCACGGCTTCGCCGTAACATTTGGTCACGCCATACAGGCTGTCGGGGCGCTGTTCGGATTTGTCATCAAGCTTGGTCGTGCGTTTGTGGAAGCCAATCGCATGGTTGGAGCTCGCAAACATGATGCGCTTAACCCCGTTCTGACGCGCACCTTCATACAGGTTATAGGTGCCTGCCAGATTGGCCTGAAGCAAATCATCAAAGGCTGCCTCGATTGAAATACCGCCAAGATGAATGATGCCATCGACATCCTTGGTCAGCTCGATCACGGCTGCACGATCTGACAGGTCACATTGCACGACTTCCTCGTTAGGGCCTGCCGGGTCCATGGGGGAAATATCAGACAGGCGAATGACATCGGCATAGCCCTTAAGTCCCTCGCGGCAAATCTTGCCAAGGTTTCCACCAGCACCGGTAATCAGCAAACGTTTCATAAGTATCCTCTTTGATATCGGTTTTGCCCGCGATCAACTCGCCCCGAACACAAGGTTCGGCAGCGTCATTGAAATCGCCGGAATATAGGTTGTCAGCAAAAGCGCGGTCAGGATCGCCAGATAAAACGGCCAGATCGACTGCACGGCTTTTTCGATTTTCACCCCACCAATCGCGCACCCGACAAACAGGCACGAACCAACCGGTGGCGTACACAGGCCAAGGCCCAAATTCATCATCAGGACCATGCCGAACTGGATCGGATCCATACCGAACTGCATGGCAAGCGGCAGGAAGATCGGCGTACAGATCAGGATCAAGGCTGCCATATCCATGATCATGCCCGCAACCAGCAGCATCACGTTGATCATCAAAAGGACCATGATCGGATTGTCAGTGATACCGGTAATCGCCTCTGCCAGGGCATCAGGCACCTGATAGAATGCCAGCATATAGCCATAGGCCGACGCGCACCCGACCAGAAGCATCACAAGGGCGGTCGTCTTGGCCGATTGTTTGACGGCAGCAATAAAGCCCGCCCAACTGAGTTCCCGATAAACAAGCCCGGTAATGATCAGCGCATAGGCAACGCCAATGGCACCGGATTCCGTGACGGTGAATACGCCACTCAGCACGCCACCGACAATGATCACGGCCGTAAAGAAGCCCGGCAGCGCGCGAACAGCCGTACGCCCGACCACCGCCCAACCCGGAAACGGTTGCGCCGGATAACCGTGGCGGATTGCCACCAGCCAGGTCGCAAGCCCCAGCAACACACACATGATGATGCCCGGCACAACGCCCGCCATGAACAGCTTGGAAATCGAAATGCCCCCGCCTGCGGCAACCGCATACAGGATCATGTTGTGACTGGGCGGGATCATGATCCCGGCAATCGATGATGTCACCGTGACGTTGACGGCGTAATCCGCACGGTAACCTTCCTTTTTCATCACCGGGATCAGGATTGACCCAAGTGCTGATGTATCGGCCACCGCAGAACCGGAAATGCCGCCAAACAGCATCGAGGAAAATACATTCACAATGCCAAGGCCGCCGCGCCGGTTACCGACCAGGGCCGTGGCAAATTGCACAAGCCTGCTGGCAATCCCGCCATGAAGCATCAGCTCACCGGCAAAGATAAAGAACGGAATGGCCAGCAATGAGAAAACGCTGATCCCGGACCCGATGCGCTGAAACGCAATCAGGGTCGGAAGCCCTTCAACGAAAAATGCCCCCAAGGCAGCAACGCCAAGTGCAATGGCAACGGGCATGCCAATCAGAATACCGATGGCAAACACGCCCAGAAGAATGGTCATGCCCATTTATTCAACGTCCTTATTCAGCAAATCATCGTGATAGACACTGGCGCGCGCAATTTTTTGCCAGCCAGCTATGATCTTGAAAATGTGGACCACGCTGTAAAACATGATCCCGGCCCCGCATACCGCCATGGGTACGGATCGCAAGCCATCTGAAATATGAATGATCGGCATTTTCTTGGCCCAGTTGAAGGCCACCAGATCCATCCCGCCGATCAACATCCAATAGCCAAACCATGCCATGGCGGCGTAACTGATCGCGGCGACAATGGCGGCAATCTTGGGCGGCAATGCATCACGGAAAAACGAAACCGAAAGATGACTGTTGTCGCGCATACCGGCCGCAGCCACAGGGAAGGTGATCAGCACGATCAAGATCAAGGATACCTGTTCAACCCAGGTCGGTGTTTCGTTAAGCACATAACGCCCAAACACCAGCCAGGCAAAACTGGGAATAAGGGCCACAAGCGCCAAACCGCCAATCAGGTTGAGCACCCCGGCGATTCCCCCGCCAAGACGGTCGAGTAAATTGGTGAAACTGGAAAACATCTATGCGCCGCCAGAAATATGATTAATCAGCAACAAAACCAAAATAGAGTAATCTCGCACAGAAAGAAGGGCGACGATAAAATCGCCGCCCTTTCAGTATGCTGTCTTATTTCTGCGCATCCTGGATGGCTTTGACCAGATCGGCCAGATCCGGGTTGGCTTCAAGGAAGTTGTCGTAAACCGGCTGCATGGCGTCCTGGAAAGCCTGTTTGTCAGCGATTTCGTTCACTTCGATGCCAGCAGCAATGACTTTTTCCTTGGACTGCTCTGCACGGGCGGCCCAGGCAGCACGCTGCACTTCAACCGACGCGTCAGCGGCATCATGGACGATCTTTTTCTCTTCGTCCGAAAGGCTGTCATAAAGCGCTTTGTTCATGCAAAGGCATTCCGGCAGGATCAGGTGCTGGGTTACCGAGTAGTATTTGGCAGCTTCGAAGTGGCCGGAGCTGTCATAGGACGGATAGTTGTTTTCTGCACCGTCGATCACACCGGTTTTCAGCGACTGATAGACCGAGCTATAGGCCATCGGGGTCGCGTTGCCGCCCAGCGCATCAACCATCTGAACATAAAGATCGTTGCTCATGACGCGGAATTTCAAACCGTCAAGGTCAGCCGGGGTGTTGATCGGACGCTTGGAGTTGTAGAACGAACGCGCACCTGAATCGTACCAGCCAAGCGGCTGCAGGCCAGCTTCGATCAGGCCATCGGCGATCTGCTGACCAGCCGGGCCATCCATGACGTCATGCATGGCATCGACGCTTTTGAAAATGAAGGGCAGCGAAACAACGTTGGCTTCAGGTGCAACTTCACCCAGCGGGCCGAGGTTGAAAACAGCCCAGTCGAGACCGCCAAGGCGGACCTGCTGAATCGCATCGGGCTGATCGCCCAGAACGCCACCGTGATAAACCTTGGCTTCAAGGTCGCCACCGGATTTTTCATTAATGATCTTGGCAAATTCTTCCATGCCGGTCGAAACCGGGTATTCCGGCGGATGAATATTCCAGCCGCGCCATTCCTTGGCCTGCGCACCGGATGCCAGCGCAACCGAAACGGCTGCGGCCGCAATCGTCAGTGTGGTGGTTTTGATAAACTTGTTCATTTTGGGTCCTCCCAGACAATCTGATGTCTACTGCGTTAAAGCCTTGTTGCCCTTTTGGGGTCTTGTTCTTGTCATATAATCCTACAATCGCGAACTTGTAAACACAACTGTAAGAAAAATTAACAACTAGTCTAATAGCGCCTTTAAATTCCTGTGTCCCAATTGTCAGCGTGGCACACAATTCACGCCCCGACAGAACCACCTGCCGGGACGTAAGCAGGTCTATACTGGCGATACCAGCAATGGCTTACTGGGCACGCAATGCACCGTCGCCATAAGCCTTGCGGATCACATCCGCCAGCATGTCATGTTCTGCATCGGTCAAATCGGTCAGCGGACTGCGCACCGGGCCCGTATCGCGCCCGATTACCCGCATGCCAGCCTTGACGATGGACACCGCGTATCCCTTGCCGCGATTGCGGATATCAAGATACGGATAGAAGAATTCCTTGAGCACGCGCGCCATGGTTTCATCGTCATCGCGGGTCAGTGCATCGTAAAAATCAAGGGCCTGCTGGGGCAGGAAGTTGAAGATCGCAGACGAATAGGTTGTCACACCGGCGGCCTTGTAAGCCTTGGCAAACACCTCGGCGGTCGGCATACCACCGATATAGGACAGGCGATCCCCGATCAGGGTGCAGACCTTGGTCACCATTTCGATATTGCCGTGACCGTCCTTGAAACCGACAAGGTTCGGGCAAACCTCACACAGCTTGGCGAGTGTTTCAGCCGTGATGATGGAGTTGTCGCGGTTATAGACGATCACGCCGATATCAACCGCATCACACACTGCCTTGACGCGGGCAAACAGACCTTCCTGCTCGGCACCAATCAGATATTGCGGCAACAGCAAAAGGCCATCAGCACCTGCTTCCTCGCAAGCCTTGGCAAGATCAACTGCCATTGCCGTGCCATAGCCACAGCCCGCAATGATCGGTGTATCGCCAGCAACCTCCTTGGCCGCGCGGACAGTTTCAACGACCTCTGCCGGGGTCAGGGAAAAGAATTCCCCCGTGCCACCTGCAGCAAACAGCGCGGTCGCCGGATATTGCGACAACCAGCTGACATGCGCGCGGTAGGTCGCAAGATCAAGCGCGCCATTGGCATCAAAAGGCGTCACCGGAAAAGAAAGCAACCCGGCGCCAATCGCCTTTTTCATCTCTAGATAATGCATCAAGCGTCCCTAATGTCTGAATGCGTCAAAATAACTACGACGATTCTATAAATTCATCATATCACTTTGTCAAACATAATACCGATATCTTTCTGCAACCGCAGAAATCCCGAATAAACAAGGGTTTTGGCCAACATCCCAACGTCTGCGACTTTGGTATAAAGCTGCAATTTCGGGGTGAATTCTTCGAATCGGGGTGATTGGTATGATGACTTTATGCCCAAAGCCCGCTAGGGTCAGGGCTCATGAGTTTGATTTAAATGACATAACCAAGAAGAACGGGAATGACTGATATCACCGCCGCAAGCCGCATCCTTGCCGATGCCTTTACCAATCACACCCTGATTGATCCGCTGCCTGACGACATCGCGCCGAAAACCTTTGAAGAGGCCTATGCCGTTCAGGACGCCACCCTCGCACAGGTCGGGATTGCACAAGCCGGGTGGAAGCTTGCGGTTGCGACCCGTGCTGCACAGGAAAAGATTGGCGCAGATGGACCGCTGGTTGGTCCGTTGCTCGATGGTCGTATTCTTGGCGATGGCGCAACATTGACGACCAAGGACATCCATTTCCCGAATATCGAGGCCGAAATTGCAGTTGTCATGGACAGCCCCCCTGCCCCGGACGCCACATCAAGCGACATCCTTGATCATATCAAAAGCATGCATCTGGCTATCGAAATCGCTGATCGTCGCTATCATGAAAAGCAGTCCCCGGTTCAAACGCTGGCTGATCTGAATTCGACCAGCCACTTCATTCTTGGTCAGGAAATTGAAGGCTGGCGCGACCTTGGCTTTATTGGCGGCAAAGTCACCACCAAAAGCAACGGCGAAATACTTGCCAGCAATCACGATCCCGATGCCTGGCCGGAAATCTTTGGCGGGCTGGAATATCTGGTGGGCTTCCTTGCCAAACGCGGCCAGAGCCTCAAGGCGGGGGATGTGATCACCACCGGCGCCTGTGCGCTGCCGACCATCACCCCATTTGGCAAGATCGAAGCGATCTTTGAAGGACTTGGAACCGTAAGCGCCGACATCAAACAGGTCTGATTGCCGCGCAAAAGACGACCAAAACCGCCAACAAAAAAGCCATGCGACATCACATCGCATGGCTTTTGTTTTATATGGCAGCGCGGATTAACCGTTTTCGCGGAACTTGTGGACAGGCACACCGGGCACTTCGACGCGCAGCTTGACCAACTTCCCGGCATGGGGGAACTCGGCGCGTTTTTCCGGGCTGTAATTTTCCTGATGGCTGGTGACATACAGCGTTTTCATATCCGGCCCGCCAAAGCACGGCATGGTCGGATTGGGCATGGGCATCGGAATGGATTTCAAAAGCGTGCCATCCGGGGCAAATCGATTAAGGTTGCCTGCTGATACACCTGCCGACCAGTAACACCCTTCAAGATCCACCGCGCCCCCATCCGGGCGGCCCAGCGTATCATCAAGATCCAGGTAACGCGTGCAATTGGAAATATTGCCCGTGGCAACATCAAAGTCCCAGCAGTTGACCCACGGCCCGCGTGAGTCCGAATGATACATTTTTGATCCATCCGCGGACCACGCAATGCCATTGGAAATCTTGAACCCTGTTGCCTTTTCCTCAACCTTGCCATCGGCCGTAATGCGATAAAGCGACGCAATCGGCATCTTTTCGGGATTGTCATCCATGGTGCCAACCCAGAACGCCCCGTCCGGCCCGATCTTGCCGTCATTGGTGCGGCTGTTGATCCCGTCCTCGATACGGCACAGCGGGGTTCGCTCATCCGTGGCAGGATCAAGCAAGATGATATCCTTGCGCAAAGCGACAATGATGCGCCCCTGATCGGTCAGGCCAAAGCAACCAAGCTCGCTGTCAAAGGCCCAGCTTTTGCGCGCACCTGTTTCAATGTCTTGTGCGTGCAGCTTGCAGTTCAGAATATCTGTCCAGTAAAGCCGGTTATTGGCCGCATCCCAGTTCGGGCATTCTGCCAATGTGAACGTCTCGTCAGAGAGAAGTTCCGGCTGATAGGTCACGCCGCTCGTCATCATACACACTCCCGTATTCATATGATCATTTTTGTTGTGATTGATGTGCCGCTCCTGCCCCCTGTTTGTCAACAGGGTTTGTGATCGCCTGCCCCCCTCAAGCGGGGTATGTCGAGAAGGCAGACCACACAGGATCAAAACGACACGATCTTGCGTCGGGCAGCTGTCGCGCACTTTGCGGGTCAGGTTATTTGTCGCGCGCGTGATCAGTGACACGCTGGCGGGCCTGATGCAGGTGATAGCGCATCATAAGTTCGGCACTGTTGCCGTCATGACCAATGATCGCATCATAGATCTGTCGATGTTCGCTCAGCACCTTTTGGGCACGTTCAGCCGATCCACCGCGCGTGATGTTCAATGCCACACGCATGGATTTGGACATCACCTCATGCAAGGAATTCAGGATGGTAACAAAGATTTCGTTCCCGCTGGCGCGCGCAATCGCCATATGAAAGGCCAGATCGGCCTTGTCGGCAATGTCACCGGCCGCAACCCCGTCTTCAAACATCTTAAGCGCGTTTTCGATTTCACGATGATGGCGGGGGCTGGCGCGTTCGGCGGCCATGCGTGCCGTTGTACCTTCAATCGCGGAACGTGCTTCAAAGCAGCGCAGAAGCCCCGCGACATCGCTGATGCCACCAAACTCGATCAGGCCTTGTGGCGGGCGTTTTTTAACAAACGACCCTACCCCTTGGCGGGCATAGACCAGTCCATCGGATTGCAGCTTGCGCAAAGCTTCGCGCACAACCGGGCGCGACACGCCAAAGGACGCACAGATTTCATTTTCCGAGGGTAGCTTGGCGCCTTCGGCAAGGTTGCCCGAGATGATCTGTTCAAGGATCTGACCATAAAGCTGGTCAGCAAGCTTTTCGCGCTTCTGAACCCTTAAAAGCAATTCCGACATCCGTCCCCCGGACTTGTTATCTTGTAAAACTTACTTGTAAGTTTTATCGACAAAATCCGGGTCGGTAAAGCCCCTGCCCCTTTGCGCTATCAACCCGGCTCAATCGACGAGTGAATAGTCACGATTACCCGGTATGCCGACAACCTCGTCATCGTCAACCAACCCGCTGTCGGGCAGCTCAAGCAGACTTGGCACAAGTGTCATGGTTCCGCTTAGTGTCTGATTTTTATCAAGAACAACCAGATCCCCGTGTTCCTTGAATTCCGGGCGATTATGCACGTTTGGCACATGCGAGACCGGCTCGACACAGAAAGTCTTGCCGTCTTCGGGGATATAGAACTGAACGTTGGAAAGGCTGTCACTGGCGATCATTTTCACGCTGTATCCGGCATCCTGCCAGACCATATCGGCCTCAAGATGCCAACCGGCATAATGGGCATCAAGCGCAAGGTTATGTCGGATCATGCGGCCATCGGAGAAATCCCGCCCCAGATCAATGACCGTGCGTGCGGTTGGCAACATGTCTTCGTCTGTCGCAAAGCTGTCCGATGCAATGAAGGCAACCGATACATCATCCCCGCCCGGGAACCACGGGTGCAATCCAATGCCATAGGGCATCGGCGTTCTGCCAAGATGACGCACGCCGATTTCAACGGTCACATCAACGTCAGTGACCTTGAATTCCTGCCAGGCGACATAAACAAAGCCGCTTTGCGGATCGTCATGTTTGTGGTTGAAGCGCAGCGTATCGACCGTCGGACGTTCAATGTTCCATTGCGATGACCGGCCAAAGCCGTGAATGGCATGCGGGCTGGGTGGGCGATTTGCCGGGACCTTGACGATGCGGCCATCAAATTCGAACTCGGCGAAGGCCAGTCGATTGGCAAACGGCACCATCGGGAAACAGCCCAGATTTGACGGATTGCCGGATGCAATCGCCTCGGGCGTTACGGGCCGCAATAGATTAATGATCCCTTTGCCATCCGGGCGGATCCAGTCAATCCGCGATATTGCGCCGCCGTCGGGCACAATCCCGATCTGAAAGGGGCCGCTGTTCCAGCGGTATTCAGGGTCGCCTTTTTTGGCCATTCCTGCACGCCTCAAATCCAACCAAAATCATATGATGACTTTCGGGGCTACTTTCACTAATTTGGTTTCATTACTCAATCAAATCAATGGAAAATGCCCGGCATCACCATGCCTGTTTACAAAACAAGCCCCGATGGTGCCAATGGCGTCAAATATTGATCAACGCCAGACCGTCACTTTTATATCCAGTTGTTTTACACCGGATTTATCGGATACGCAAAATGAACAAGCCTCAAGTGTCAGGAACACCACGCAAAGTTTCTTTGACCGAAAAAGTCATCGCCAGTCTGCGTCACGAGATTGAAAGCGGTCAACGTGAACCCGGCACCAAGCTGCCGACGGAACCGGTGCTGACCGAACAGTTCGGGGTCAGCCGCACGGTCGTGCGCGAAGCGATTGCGGCTCTTAAGGCCGACGGGTTGCTCGAACCACGCCAGGGGGCGGGTGTTTTTGTGCTATCCCCGCAGGCCCGCACCAATGAGACATCCATCTTTGCGGTTGATTATGCGCAGGTGTCAGACGTTCTTGAAATTCTTGAATTGCGCATGGCGGTCGAAATTGAGGCGGCCGGTCTTGCCTGCACGCGAAGTTCCGTCGCCCAACAGACCAAGATTTACGAAGCCATGGCCAAGATGGAAAACGCGCTCGAAAAAGGCGAACCGACCGAGCAGGCCGATTTCGAATTCCATAGCGCGATTGCCGCTGCCACCAATAACCGCCGCTTTACCGAATTCCTTGAACATCTGGGCGATAAAACCATCCCGCGCGCGCAATTGCGCCGCCGCCCGCCAGAAGCCAAGGACCAAAAAGCCTATATGCAGATGATCACCGGTGAACATCGCCGGATTTATGATGCGATTGCCGCGCGCGACGAAGATACCGCCCGCAAGGCGATGCGCGATCATCTCAGCCAAAGCCAGACCCGATATCAGAAACTTCTGACCCAGCGATAAGCGGCGTTAAACCGCAATCGCCTGTGCCAGCGTCGACATGTCAGAAATAACAATATCGGCACCGGCTTCATAAAGACGCTGGCTGGCCCCTTCGCGGTCATCGGCATAATGCCCGCCGCCGACGAAACCGATGCATTTCATGCCCGCCGCCCGCGCTGCCGTCACCCCGGCAACAGAGTCCTCGATCACGATGGCATCACCCGGGGCATAACCCATGGTGTGCGCCGCATGCAGGAAAAGATCCGGCGCCGGTTTGCCGTTTTCAACGAAATCTGCACTATAAACCCGGTCGTCAAACCATGGGCCAAGCCCCGTGACCTGCATGGTTTTTTCAAGCCGTTCGACAGAACTGCTTGATGAAATGCAAAAGGCAATATCGCGTGACTGAAGGACGGTCAGGACGCTTTCAATTCCGTCAATTTTGCTCAGATCGCGATCATACCGCTCAAACAGCATTTTATAGTAATACGGTTTGAATTCCGCACTGACATCGCGACCCGTGTGGGTTTTGATATACTCAATCGGTGCTGAACTTGACCGTCCGGTAAATCGGTCGGATACGTCGTGCAGACTGAGCGGTGCGTTAAAATGGTCCAGCACATCGACAAGCGTTGCCAGCGAAATCGGCTCGCTATTGACCAGCACCCCGTCGCAGTCAAACAGCACAACACGACAGGCGTCAAACAGACTTTGGATGTCTGATGCTGACGTTACGATACCGGCCCCGACATCATCGGTCGGGCCTTGGACATTGTTTCCTCGGGCCATGTTGAACCTGGCTTGTGTGATTTATGTTATCGCTACAGCGTAGCTAAGAGATAAGTTCAGCGTCAACAAAAATGAACATTTGACCAATCATTGAACTTTTGATCAACTCAGGCCAAACTAAGCTCCGGCCAAGTCAGAAGCCACACCAGATACCAGACCAAACAAAAGATCACCCGGCATCGGAGATATTCCGCAAAGCCGGGGATAATGCGGAGGAAGACCCATCATGAGTCCCACTTATCCTTGCTTTGTCGGCGTGGATGTCGGCACCGGAAGTGCGCGCGCCGGCGTTTTTGACGCCAACGGCAAATTGCTTGGCAGTGCCGCACACGCGATTGCAATGAACCGGCCAAAGCCCGATTTCGTCGAACAGGATTCTGAAAACATCTGGCAGTCGGTCTGTCAGTCGGTACGTGATGCCATGGCCAAATCCGGGGTCCCTGCGCAGAAAGTCGCCGCCATCGGGTTCGATGCCACATGTTCGCTCGTGATCCGCGATCAGGATAACCGGCCACTGGGTGTCACCCCCAATGGTGCGGACAACTGGGATGTGATTGTCTGGATGGATCACCGGGCCGTGCGCGAGGCAGAGGAATGCACAGCCACCGGTGCAAAGGTTCTGGAATATATCGGCGGCACCATGTCGCCGGAAATGGAAATCCCCAAACTGATGTGGCTGAAACGCCATCACAATGCCGCCTGGCAGAAAATGGGCGCGGCGTATGATCTGGCCGATTTCCTGTCGTTCCGCGCCACTGGCAGCAATGCCCGGTCCTGCTGCACGGTGACATGCAAATGGACCTATCTTGCCCATCAGGATCAGCCGTGGGATCGCGATTTCCTGAAAGCCATCGACATGGAAGACCTGAATGACAAGATCAACATGCATGACCCCGCCCTTGCGGTTGGCGAGCTGATCGGATCGCTTTCCGAACAGGGGGCGGCTGATCTTGGGCTGACAACCGATTGCGTGGTCGGGGCTGGCCTGATTGATGCCCATGCCGGGGCGCTTGGCACGCTTGGCGAATATCTGGATGGCAACCTTGATCAGCATTTCGCCATGATCGCGGGGACATCGACCTGCCACATGGCGCTGTCGCGTGAACCGCGCTTTATCAAAGGTGTTTGGGGACCCTATTTCGGCGCGATTGCCCCGAACCTTTGGCTGAATGAAGGCGGGCAATCAGCGACGGGGGCGTTGCTTGATCATATCGTTGCCATGCATCCGTTTTCCCATGATATGGGCCGTGATGCCCATAAGCTTGCCGGTGAAAAACTGATGCCGATGATGGCGGAAAAAACCGATCTGGCCCCGCGCCTGCATGTCCTGCCCGATTTCCATGGCAACCGTTCCCCGCTTGCCGACCCGGAAGCCCTTGGCGTGATTTCCGGTCTGACACTGGATCAAAGCGAGGAAAGCTTCCTGAAGCTTTACTGGGCCACCGCCTGTGCGATTGCCTATGGCACGCGCCACATCATCGATGCCATGAACGATACCGGTTATGACATCACCCACATCCATCTAAGCGGCGGCCATACCGCCAGCAAGGTGCTGGTGAAACTCTATGCCGATGTGACCGGCTGTACCGTGGTGATGTCTGATTGCGAAGAGCCGGTTCTTCTGGGATCGGCCATGTTGGCCGCTGGTGCCCTTGATGCGGAAGGTGGCCTTGCCAGGGCCGCGCGCCAGATGGCCGGCAAGGAAACCGCCCACGCACCTGATCCGTCAGCCAAGGCAGATCATGATCGTCGATACGCCATTTTCCATCAGATGCACGCCCATCGTCAGAGCCTTGATAGCATGAGCAAAACCTGATTTTTGCCTGCCCAAAAGTACGATATCTAATCCGTTCGTGCGGGTTTGGCGCGGCGCACCCTATCCAAAAGGCGCTTGACGTCACTTTGGGTTGAGGTCAAAACAAAAGGGCCGATGCAAACGCATCGGCCCTTTCTTTCGCACGCGCAACGGCGGGGTCGGGGGATCATGCAGATTGAAACTTTAAATCTGCACCGTCACGGCGCGATGCCGTTTAAGGCCAGCCTTTTTAACAAAGGCTGGCCTTAAATCTTATTCCGCCGGATGTTCGTGGGCTGCCTGCACTTCGCCGCGCTTGGTGCGGTTCTTGGCAAAGGTACCGACAATCAGAACGAAGAACAGCGGCACAAAGAAGATCGCCAGCACGGTTGCGGCAATCATCCCGCCCATCACACCGGTACCCACGGCCACACGGGCCCCGGCACCGGCACCGGTCGAAATCGCCAGCGGCACGACACCAAGGGTAAACGCCATCGACGTCATGATGATCGGACGCAGACGCTGACGGGCGGCCTCGACGGTTGCGTCAAGAAGGCTCATACCGTCGTCGTAAAGTTCGCGGGCGAACTCGACAATCAGGATGGCGTTCTTGGCAGACAAACCAATCGTGGTCAGGATGGCCACCTGGAAGTAGACGTCATCGGGCAGACCACGCAGCATCGCTGCGATCACCGCACCAAGGACACCGAGTGGCACAACCATCATCACCGAAATCGGGATCGACCAGCTTTCATAAAGCGCAGCCAAGCACAGGAAGACGACGATCATGGACAGGGCATAGAGTGCCGGGCCCTGCTCGCCTGCTTCGCGTTCCTCGTAGGACAATCCCTGCCATTCCAGGCCGATGTCGCCCGGCAACTGTGAAACAAGCTGTTCCATTGCTGCCATGGCATCGCCAGACGCCACACCCGGTGCGGCTGCACCCTGAATGTTGAGCGACGACAGGCCATTAAAGCGTTCCAGACGCGGAGAACCATAGGTCCACTCGGTCGAGGAGACAGCCGAAATCGGCACCATCTCGCCCTTCTGGTTGCGGACATACCAGTAATCCATGTCTTCGGGCATCATGCGGTATTTGGCATCAGCCTGCATGTAAACCCGTTTGACCCGGCCGTTCTCAATGAAGTCGTTGACATAGCTTGACCCCCAGGCCGCCGCCAGCGTCCGGTTGATATCGGCAAGGTTCACGCCAAGGGCGCTGGCCTTTTCCTGATCGATGTTGATGTTGAACTGCGGCGTGTCATTCAGACCATTCGGACGCACACCGACAAGACGCGGGTCCTGCGATGCCATGCCTAAAAGCTGGTTGCGGGCCGCAACCAGGGCATCGTGCCCATTACCACCGCGGTCAACAAGCTGCAGGTCAAAGCCGTTCGCCGTGCCAAGCTCGATAATGGCCGGTGGCGCAAAGGCAAAGACCATGGCTTCACGGATACCGGCAAACGCACCATAGGCACGGCCAATCACCGCATCGACCGATTGATCCGGACGTGTACGTTCCGACCAGTCTTTCAGGTTCACAAACGCAATACCCGCATTCTGGCCACTGCCCGCGAACGAGAAGCCGGCCACGGTGAACAGACCGTCGATATTTTCGGCCTCGTTCTCCATAAAGTGGGTTTCAAGCTTCTTGAGAACCTCGACTGTACGCTCCTGCGAGGCACCGGCCGGCAACTGCACCATGGCGAACATGATGCCCTGATCTTCTTCGGGCAGGAACGATCCCGGCAGACGCCCAAACATCGCAACCAGAGCCGCAACCAGAATGCCATAGACAAACAGGTAGCGCCATTTGCGGTTCACAACGTGACCAACACTGCCCTGATAGAAGTTGTTGGTCTTGTCAAACCCGCGGTTAAACCAGCCAAACGGACCTTTCTTCTTGCTCGGATCCGTGTGACCGGGTTTGAGCATGGTCGCACAAAGGGCCGGTGTCAGAACGATAGCCACAACAACCGACAGCACCATGGCCGAAACAATGGTGATGGAAAACTGGCGATAAATCGCACCCGTGGACCCGGCAAAGAACGCCATCGGCACAAACACGGCCGACAGAACCAGCGCAATACCGATCAGCGCGCCAGTGATCTGCCCCATGGATTTACGCGTTGCTTCACGCGGCGGAAGCCCGTCTTCGTGCATCACACGTTCGACGTTTTCCACCACAACAATCGCGTCATCCACCAGAAGACCGATGGCCAGCACCATGGCAAACATGGTCAGCGTGTTGATCGAATATCCGAATGCCGCAAGGATCCCGAAGGTGCCAAGCAGAACAACCGGCACAGCAATCGTCGGAATAAGCGTCGCCCGCCAGTTCTGCAGGAACAGGAACATCACCAGGAAGACAAGGACAATCGCCTCAAACAGGGTGTGGACCACTTCCTCGATCGACACTTCAACGAACGGGGTGGTGTCATACGGATAGACGATCTCGATCCCTTGCGGGAAGAACGGTTTCAGTTCGGCCAGACGGGATTTTACCGCCTCGGCGGTATCAAGTGCGTTGGCACCCGTCGCAAGGTTGATCCCGATACCGGTTGCCGATTCCGCATTGTAGCGCCCGACGATTTCATAGCTTTCGCCACCGATTTCGATACGGGCAACGTCCCCAAGACGAACTTGCGACCCGTCCGTTTCGACCTTCAGAAGAATGTTGGCGAACTCGTCAACCGTCTGCAGTTTGCTTTGCGCGGTAATGGTTGCGTTGATCTGCTGACCTTCGACGGACGGCGCACCGCCAATCTGACCAGCGGTGACTTCGGTGTTCTGCGCCTGAATGGCGGCGTCAACATCCATCACCGTCAGGTTATAGGCCAGCATCTTGTTCGGATCGAGCCAGATGCGCATCGCATGCTGGGCACCAAACACCTGAACCGAACCAACGCCGTTCACACGGGCAATCGGGTCTTCGACCGACGACACAACAAAGTCCGACAGGTCTTCGGCGTTCATCGAACCGTCAGAAGACACAAAGCCGACAACCATCAGGAACGAGCCCGATGATTTGCTGACGGTCACACCCTGTTCCTGCACTTCGCTCGGAAGGGAGGACATGGCAGCCTGCAGTTTGTTCTGCACCTGAACCTGCGCGATGTCGGGATCGGCTTCGGGTTCAAAGGTCAGGGTCACTGTTGCCTGACCGTTACCCGACGAGGTCGAGGACATATAACGCAGATAATCAAGGCCGTTCATCTGTTGTTCGATCACCTGCGTGACCGTGTTTTCAACAGTTTTGGCCGAGGCGCCCGGATAGGTTGCCTCGATCTCGACAGAAGGCGGCGCGATCGATGGATATTGCTCCACCGGCAACTGCCAAAGCGACAGTCCCCCCGCCAGCATGATCACCAGGGCGACAACCCAGGCAAAGACGGGGCGATCAATAAAGAATTTTGCCATTGAATAAGTCCTTATTCGGCGGCTTTGGCGGTTTCAACAGGCTGCGGCGTAACAGGTGCACCCGGTCCGATGCGCTGGATGCCATCAACAATGACTTGCGCGCCATCTTCAAGACCAGCCGTCACCAGCCAATCCTGCCCCTGCGACTGTTCAATCGTCAGATCCTTGGACGCAACCTTGCCATCCTCGACAACATAGGCGTAAGCCGAGCCATCCGGGCGGCGCATGACCGCCTTTTGCGGCACAAGGAAAGCGCCTTCGAGATGCCCCTGACGGACCTGACCGCGCACAAACATGCCCGGCAGAAGGGTTCCATCCGGGTTCGGGAAGACTGCGCGCAAACGCACCGTACCGGTGGTTTCGTTCACAGTAACGTCCGAGAACTGCAAGGTGCCTGTGTGCGGGTATTCCGCACCGGTCGCATCAATGATCAGGTTCACCTCGATCTGGCCTTCGGTAACGCCCTTGATCCGGCCGCTCTGAACCGCCTGCTTGATCTTCAGCAACCGGCCACCGGCCTGCGTCACATCGACATAGATCGGGTCAAGCTGGGTAATTGTGGTCAGTTTTGCCGACTGATTGGCAGTCACAAGCGCACCTTCGGAATAATCAGACGAGCTGATCTGACCGGAAATCGGTGCGGTGACCGTGGTATAGGCCAGATCAATACGGGCCTGTTCCAGTTCCGCACGCGCAGCTGCCACAGCGGCCTTGGCCTGTGCTTCGGCGGCCACCGCATCGTCATAGGTTTGCTGGCTGACAGCTTGTGACTTGATCAGCGGGTCATAGCGCGAACGCGTCTTGGTCGTCTGATCAAGGGTGGCGCGCTGACGGGTCAGTTCGGCCTGGGCGGCATCAACACGCGCCAGGTAAACTTCCTGATCAATCATATAAAGCTGCTGACCGGCTTCAACAAACGCACCCTCGGTGAAGTTGCGTTCCTTGATAATACCGTCGACTTGGGGGCGAATGTCTGCTTGGCGGAAGGCCACAGTACGGCCCGGCATTTCTTCAACCAGGCCAACCGTCTGGGCGTTCAGCGTGACGGTACCGACCGGCGTCGCCTGCGGTTGCTGCTGGGCGTTGGCTTGCTGCCCGCCGCCTTCATTCTGTTCGCTGCAGGCTGCTACAAGCACGACAAGCGCTGCCAAACCAGCGAATTTCAAACTAGATCGCATGGACAAAATGCTTATTCCTTCTAAGTCCCTGCAAAGCAATGTGGTGGACGCTTTGCCATTGCATTCATGAATACTGTACGGTACAGTACACTTTGTGCACTGCACGATCAAGACCCAATAACAGCAGAACTGACAAAGATGAGCGAAACGCCAGAAAAGCATGAAAAACAACACGCTCGCGGTACAGCACGCCGTCGCGCAATGATGGATGCTGCATGGGCGTTATTGCTTGAACGTGGCTTTGCCGGTGTCACCCTGAACGACGTCATCTCGCAATCGGGCGGGTCGCGCACAACCCTATACGAAGCTTTCGGCGGAAAGGATGGCTTGCTTGCCGCTGTCATGACCGAGCGCTGCAAGGAATTCTCCGCCGAACTGCATATTTCGCTGGAAACCGACCTCCCTCCCCGTGATGCCCTGACGGACTTCGGCACGAAACTGGCCCAGAAGATTGTAACCGAGGAAGTCGCCCGCTTCACCCAAATTCTGTATTCCGAAGGCCAGCATTTTCTACCCCTGATAGAGAAGTTCTTTGAAGTCGGCCCCGACAGCACACGCAAACACCTTGCAGACTATCTTTCGCGGCAACAGAAACTCGGTCGGATTAAAATTGAAGACCCGGACCATTCGGCAGAGATGTTTGAATCGATGATCATCGGCGACTGGCAATCGCGCATCATGAAACACAACCCGCGCCCCCCGATGACCGATCAGCAGATCAGCGCACGTGTATCGCGTGCCGTTGAAACCTTCCTGTGTGGCATCGCAACACCCGAAACGCGCGAAATGTTCGGCTGCGGCAGTTAACCTCCCCTTGTTTTCGAGTAACATCAGGCACTAATAACGCCACCCTCCTGACAGCATCCTGTCAGTTGTGATGAAACAAAGCGCCTGCTCGAAACAAGTGCCCCGCGTCAGATCAAGTTGATTTTGCCCTAACATTACCAAATTTGCGATAAACTCTGGGACATGTTGCCATGATGGCGACGCAGAACTGCACATCACGTCACGTAAAAGGACCCCGTCATGCAGTTGCGAAAGGCACTTACCGGTTTTGGCGTTCTTGCGATTTCCATTGCAAGTCTTGCGACCCGTGCGCAGGCAATTTCCATCGAGGATGCCCGCACTGCCGTCGATGCGATCCTGATGCAATCAGGCATTTCCGCGACCGAGGTCGATGCACGGACGATTGACGGCAACGCGGTTGAGCTCGTCTATGACGCTATTTCCCTTGATCTCAGCGGTTATTCCACCCCGCGCCAGCTGGTGATGGATGATGTTCTGGTTTCTGTGCGCGATACCGACAATTCCGATCAGGTTGATCTTGACGTAAAACTGCCAGAACAGGCCAAGATGCTGGCCGAAGCAACCAGCGACCAGCGCGAATTGACGCTCCGCAATGCCGGTGGGTATCTGCGCTGGGATACAGCGCGCAATGTGCCGGTCACCTTTGACGGCTTTGCCGATTTTCTGGTTGGCGAAGAACCGGTCTCGCGCAAGCACTGGATGATGAACGGCCTGATCATCCAATGGCTGCCTGAAATGGCGCGAATTGCCTGGCAAGCGGCCGAATGGACCGGACCAAACCGGGAAAAACGTGGCTCGATCAAATCGACCAATTTCACGCTGTATCCCGGTGAAGACGGCAACACCCGCCTTGATTACGCCCATGATGGTTTGTGGCTGCCAAGTCTTCTGCAGCCGCGAACGGTGCGGGTAAAAACCAGCAGCGACGGACTTCCATGGTCAGACGCCCAGCCGATCATTGAAAAGGGCTTTCACGATATCCTGACCGGAACCGCCCCGCGCTTTGCCCGTCGCCAAATCGGCGATGCGCTGTGGAAAAAGGCGGCGCAGAACGGCGCGCCGGTCAAAGTTGACGAATTCTATGTTGAATCCCGCGGCCTCGAAGCACTTGGATCTGGCGAGTTCCTGGCACAGGCCGCCGCACGCTATGGCTTCACCGGTGATTTTGACTTCCGGCTTCTGGGCCAGGACAAACTTGTTGATTTGCTGGGCACCCCTGACAGCCCGACGCTTCTGGGCGCACTGGTGCCATTTGCCGTTAATGGACTTGCCGCCGGACGGCCCGGCCCGCAAGGCACCACCGAATATGATGGCCAACTGCTGCCCGATGGCCGGGTTGTGGTCAATGGCCTGACGGTGTTTCGCACAGCGGATGGCAGCTAACGGTTACCTTGGTTGCCTTTTTAACGCCGACATCCCGTCATTGCTTCGTTGCGACAAAGTCTGCACTACGGGCAAACGCGCCGTTGCGTGATCTTGCACGAAGGCCCCGACTGGATGATTTGGCCAAAGAAAGGGTTAGGAAATTCGTTACCTTGGCTTGCTATACCGGCGATTAGAACAGATTCAAAATCGCCATCAGGGAGCCCTCCATGCAGAAAACCAGCCTTGTCATCCTGTTGACCGGTGTTGTCGCCTTGGGCATGTGGGGGATCAGCGACTATATGGCGCACAAGGGCGAGGCATATGGCAATGTCGAACGCGGCCAATCAATTGCCGAGCAGACCTGTTTACGCTGCCACACCAAATTCGAAGGCGATCCCCTGCCGGACCCCAATGTAACCGATGCCCCGGCCCTTGCCAGTTTTGGCCAGCGCTGGCCGCTTGAAAACCTTGAAGAAGCCCTTGCCGAAGGCATAACGGTTTCGCATGAAAGCGTGACCATGCCTGAATTTTCCTTCACGCCGGAAACCATCGCCGATCTGTTGAGTTACATGGACAAGCTTACGCAAAAAGCGAATGAAACCGCCAAACAATAAGCCTTTGCCGGTTTGGTCCGCCCTTTAAATCGCGTCTAAAGGAAATCAGGCCATGACAGGGGTGCAGCCCCGCCATGGCCTGTAACACCGCAACCACGAACACCGCACAGTCGTTCGCAGTTACCGGTGCTATGCCAATCTGGCAAAGGCCCAGTGCCAGGCCGGGTCCGGCTCGATGCCAAAAATGTCTTTAAGCGTTTGGGGAATATCCCCGACGCTGAGCGTGTGTTGTTCTTCCTCGCCGGTGACCAGCCGGATGTTCAGACGGTTATTGAGCAGGGTAAAGCGGGCAAACGGGGCAGAACGCGCGACCATAAGCGTCTTGCAAAAAACGCTGTCCGGGTGATCTGATGCGTACCAGTTCATCACCTCGTAATCGATATCCGAAACCGGCGCGATATCGACCTCGTGCACAGCCTTCCAAACGCCATCGCGTTCCAGTTCAATCCGATAGCTGTGCGCCCCCTTGGTTACACGGTATGTGTCATGCGGGGTCGATTGCGGCGTTTCGACATCAAGCAACAACGGCCCGGTTGGCACGCAACCACCCAATCCAACATCGGCAAGCCATGCTTCGCCGTCGATCATCACCCGGTTGGCCATGTGACAGCGCGGACGGGGCATATCGTTTGGGCCAAAGCCCCATAACACCCGCCCGGCCAAACCTTCGACCTCAAAGCCAAGGCTGCGCAACACCCGGCGAAACAGGCCGTTTTGCTCAAAACAATAACCACCCCGTTTGTCATGAATCAGCTTTTGATCGACGCGCTCCGGATCAATGCTGATGGGCGCGTCATTGAACACATCAATCGCTTCGAACGGGATGGTTGCCGGATGCATCGCATGCAGGGTTTGCAAAACTTCCAGTGTGGCTTCGCGCGGGCCGTCATAACCGATCCGGGCAAAATAGGCATCGAGATCCACTTCCTGTTTCGGGCGTTTGATCGGGGCGGCCCAACTGGCATTGATCCGGCTTTGCAAAGTGTCATGGTCTGGTGCGACCAGGGCGTTATGGGTGACGGGCTGGTGGCTATTCATCACAAGGCTCCATTCCTTTGACGATGTCTTTTCATCATCGTTTGATCTCATGAAGCAGGACGATAGAACCTCAACCTATGTTACGGTCAAACGCAAAAAATCGAAAAATTTTAAATCGAATAATCTTCGAACAATTTCGGAAATTACGGCCCATTAAGAATATCAACAGCCATAATCACGCCCTGTAAAAGCAACAATCCACCTTTTCCACGCACGATATAGAGCTTTTGCGCGACAGATTGCGTGTGCCTGTGATATTTGAGACTCTTGAAACGTTGAAACACACGGTCGCCATGGATCGACACAAGATCCCGTTATAAGGCTGACCTTTGGAAACGTCGCTTTATCCACCCAAGACGGGTCGCAAAAGATCCGCTTGTCAGACAGGAAAGTTACGATGCGCACTGTTTATGTGAACGGCGAGTTTTTGCCGGAAACCGAAGCAAAGATTTCGATTTTTGACCGATCCTTCCTGTTCGCCGACGGCGTGTATGAGGTTACCTCGGTCCTTGATGGCAAGCTGATTGACTTTATGGGTCATATGAAGCGCCTGGAACGCTCGCTCAAGGAACTGAAATTCGATTTCAAACCCGATATCGACCAGCTTCTTGAAGCGCACCGCGAACTGGTGAAGCTCAATGACATCACCGAAGGCCTGATTTACCTTCAGGTATCGCGTGGTTCGGCCGGTGATCGTGATTTTGCGATCTCCAAAACCACGCCGCCGACCATCGTGATGTTCACGCAAAGCAAATCGCTGATCAATTCGCCGCTGGCCGAACGTGGTCAGAAGATCATGACCTTCCCCGATATCCGCTGGCGCCGCTCCGACATCAAAACCGTGCAGCTGCTTTATGCGTCGCTTCTGAAAACCGACGTGGCCGCACAGGGCAAGGACGATGCCTGGATGGTGCTGGATGGTTACATCACCGAAGGTTCAAGCAACAACGCCTATATCGTCACCAAGGACGGCACGATCGTCACCCGCGAACTGTCGACCGACATCCTGCATGGCATCACGCGCGCATCGGTTCTGAAATGCGCCGAGGAACTGCAGCTCAAGGTCGAAGAACGCCACTTCACGGTTGAAGAAGCCCAGAATGCGGCAGAGGCCTTTTCCACCTCGGCTTCTGCCTTTGTCTGCCCGGTTGTCGAAATTGATGACAAACCGATTGGCGATGGCGTTCCGGGCCCGGTCGCCAAGCGCCTGCGGGAGATCTATATCGACGCCAACCGCAAGATGGCACTCTGATCTGCCTTGAAAAGCTTTGAATGATCGTCTCCTCAATGTCGATCAAACTGCAAAACGCCGCCCGTCTTCAGGCGGCGTTTTCTTTTGCGTCAGGGTTTGATTTGCGGGGTTTGATTTGCGTTTCAAACCGTTGCCTGCATCCCGGCAAGTTCTTCTTCGGTAAAGTCCGCTGCAAGGGTGACGTCCTTGCCGGCTTCAAGCACCGCCAGACGTTCGGTCAATGCCGCGCGCACACCAGCATAGGCATCCGAGCCCAGCAACAGGCGAAATGGCATTTGGGGCGCATCCGAAGCCGCAATCATTGCATCGACCATCCGGGCCGGATCACCCTTGATCACCCATCCACCGCCAAAGGCCGCCTCTTTCAGGTCATGGGCCGGCGTGCCGTCATAGGCAGCAATCGGCTCCGGCTGAACGATAGAGCCGATAAACGGGGTTCGTGCCGGTCCCGGCTCGACAATCATGAATTCGATGTCAAATGGCGCGACTTCCTTGGCAAGGGATTCAACAAAGCCCTCAATACCCCATTTGGTCGCGTGATACAGGCTAAAGCCCGGATAGGCGATCTGCCCGCCTTCGGACGATACCTGAATGATGCGCCCCGATCCTTGCGCACGCAGATGCGGCAAGGCGGCCTTGATCACGACAATTGATCCCAACAGGTTGGTATCAATAATCTGGCGCATCTGATCAATGCCGGTTTCCTCAGCCGCACCAAGGATGCCAAAGGCCGCGTTACTCACGATGAAATCAATGCGTCCGACATCGGCAAAGGCCTTATCGACAGTTGCCTGCACCGCATCGGGTTCGCTGACATCAAGATCGGCGACACGAAGCCGTTCACCATATTGCGCGACCAGATGGTCAAGCGATCCCGCGCGCCGCACGGTCGCGATCACCCGATCGCCACGTGCCAGCAGTTTTTCCGCCAGCCCACGACCAAACCCGGACGATGCACCGGTAATCAACCATGTCTTGTCCATGTCAGTTCCTTTCTGTCTTGCTCTGAACATGGGGGGACTATAGAAACCAATGATTGATGTGATAACTGCACTTAATTCGGATGGGTTAGTGAAAATATGCCAGCAATCAGTCAGCCGACCTTGAATGACATGCGCTTCTTCATCGCCGTTGCCGAACATCGCAGCTTTCGCAAGGCGGCTGATGCGCTGGGTGTTGCGCCCTCCACCCTCAGTCACGCGTTGCGCAACATGGAAAGCAATCTTGATATCCGTCTGTTTCATCGCACCACGCGCAGTGTTTCGCTGACCGAGGCGGGCGAACAGCTTCTGGACCGGTTGCGCCCGGCACTGGTCAACCTTGAAGAAGCCATTGGCACGGTTGACAGCTTTCGCACCGGCGGGACGTCAGGCACGGTGCGCATCAATACATCCGATGGGGCTGCGCGCCTTTTGACCCGTCATGTCGTACCGGAAATGCGCAAACGATATCCGGATGTGGCGATTGATCTGGTGACCGAGGGACGGCTGGTCGATATCGTCGCGGGCGGTTTTGATGCCGGGGCACGATTGGGCGAAACCGTGCCGCTTGATATGGTGGCGGTGCGCTTTGGCCCGCCATTTCGGTTTGTCGCGGTTGCGTCACCGGATTATTTCAAAACCCGTCCCCGCCCGATCGTGCCCGATGATTTGCACAGCCACGATTGCATCCGCCATCGCTTTCCCAGCGGCAAGATCTATCACTGGGATTTCGAAAAGCAGGGACAGGAAATCTCGATTGATGTTTCCGGCCCGCTGACGCTCGATCGTCATGATCTGATGGTCGATGCCGCCCGACAGGGGCTTGGCATTGCTTACGTGTCCGAGATTTATGCCGCGCGCGCCATCGCCAGTGGTGATCTTGTGACGGTGCTGGATGACTGGCTGCCCGAAATTCCGGGGCTTTTCCTGTATTACCCGGATCACCGGCGCGTCCCCCCACCCTTGCGTGCCTTTATTGATGTGATGAAATCGCTCGACCCTGCGTTGCGAACCGGATATCTGGAAAGGGATATCTGATTTTAACAATGACAAAAACCGGACCAAAACGCGGGGACAGGGGCGATGACGTCCAGCAGCACATCACGCCAGAAAAACCTTGCCGGCATCATGACGATGTGTGGCGGGGTCGCAGCGCTTTGCATCAATGATGCACTGGCCAAGAGCCTGATGGATCATTATTCCCCGTTTCAGATCATCTTCATGCGCAACATGATCACGCTTCCCTTTGCCTTCCTGTTGGCGCTGAAGATGGGCGGCTATCATGGATTGCGCTCACACCGGGTCGGTGTGCATTTCATGCGCGGTGTCATCTGGATTGCCGCCACCGTGATGTTCTTTACCAGCATCCATCACCTTGGCCTGGCCGAGGCAACGGCACTTGCCTTTGTCGCCCCGCTGTTCATCACCGCCCTTTCGGCAATTTTCATTGCCCGGGTTGGCTGGCGGCGCTGGCTTGCGGTCAGTGTCGGTTTCATGGGGGTTCTGGTGATTGTCCGACCGGGTGCCGCGACGTTTGAGCTCATGTCGCTTCTGCCGATTGCAACCGCGCTTGCCTATGCGCTGCTGATGCTGAGCGCGCGTTTTGTCGACACGCGTGAAACCATGTGGACATTGTTGCTCTATCTCAGCCTGACCAGTGGCATCCTGACCTGCATTCCGGCCCTGTTCGTCTGGACATCCGTAAGGCCTGAGGACATCTGGCTTTTTGTCGCGATTGCGGCCTTTGGCTCGGTGGGCATCACCATGATCACCCAGGCGTTTCGCTTTGCCGAGGCGCCGACAGTCGCGCCCTTTGACTACACAGCCCTCATCTGGGCCACCGCCCTTGGCTGGCTGTTCTGGGGCGAAACGCCTGACATGCTGACCTTTGTCGGGGCTGCGATCATTACCGCAAGCGGTCTGTTCGTGATCTTCCGCGAAAGCAAGGTTACGGCAGAAAACTAGTCGCGGGGTTTAACACCATAGCTCCGCATCGCCCCCTCGCGCATGTCAGCCTCGGTAACGTCCTTTTTGAACCGGTAGCTGGGGGCAAGGATTTCATTGGCCTTGGTCACCGTGACATCAAACAGGGTCGCGACCCGAAAAGCATCACCCGCCATGTCCTGCAAGATGACCTGGCGATCCTCAAACCCCGCATCGCCTTTGCGCATCAGAATTGCCGATCCATAAAGCTGCCAGCCACGCTGTGAAAACACATCCACGAAACTCACACAAACGCACGGATTGCGCGCGATATTCTGAACCGATTGCGGGGAAGCGATATTGGCGATGATGATGCGATCATCACCAAAGCACGCAAAGATTTCCTTGGGACTGACCGACGGCCCGGCATCAGAACTTGTCGCCAGCCAGCACAAAACCGAACGATTGGCATAGTCGCGGATCTCATCGGTCAGCATGGCAAATGTCCGCTAAGGTCTTTGATAACTGCGCTACCAGCAATCAAAGTATTTGGCAGCACAAAGCCTTCGTGAAGTGTCTAGTTTGTAGCGAGAGAAACTAGATTCTAACTAGATCTAGATACTCTTAGTTCAACACCATTGGAAGAAGAGAAGTTTTAGGTCGCAAGAGGTGGTTTTCCAACGCGTTATCCATCTGCCTAAGCCCATAGTCAGTCAGACAACCTATCACCTCGGCGTTCGCATTTTGTCGTTTATCGAAACATGAAACATGAGAACTGCCAATTCGATTAAGATTAAGAACCCCTCCATTCGCAAGCTCATCTCCGAGAGGCGGCACGTAGATCAATTTATTCACTGAACGTTTGGCTACTGCATCCACGAAAGACTTTTGAGATTCCTCCGAGAGAATATTAACCACATCCTCTAAAAAGTCTTCAAATGGAAGTATTGGGCAAATCAAGATATCCTCATTGAATGGACGCCTGTTGCCCTGATCAATATCGCATTCATGAGTAAGTATATAAACATACCCCTGTACGGTATCGTAAAGATTATCGTCCAAATTAAAGATAGGGAATCTTATGCCCTTATAGAATAGACCTACGCCAAGCGGCACACCATCTGCTGCTCCGTAGCACTTTTTTTGATCTAGAGGCGAAACGTCCAAAGCAATCTTGAGAGCCTCCTGCAAGTCTAGAGCCATGCCGTTGGCCTTCTTTAACTATCCACGAACCTTCCTTTTCCGACCAATCCACCTACTTTAATAAGTGAACGATCAAAAGCTTTTACTTGCTCGGCGTTCATATAAATATTCTCATCACAAGAAATATTGGCAAACGAGAGCATGTCAGACAAATTCGAATAAGAATCGATCGCCTTATTCTGGGCACTGTAAATCTTCATGTAACGAGCACCAATTTTCGCAGAGCTCGAAGTCAACTGATTTGAGCCTTTAAGGCGGAAAATATCCGAAGCACTCATTGTTTGCATTAGCATAGAAGTACCTCCAACTATTCTGACCTTAATTTTTCAATTACGTCTTTTGGCAACAACCCAAAGAAAACCTCTTTTTCTTTCAAGTGGCCTTTTTCAATCCAATCAACGCAATCTTTTTTATTCTTAAAAACTTTACCACGCTTAGAAAAAACATCAATGTCGAAAAATGCGAGTGAATTTGAGGGAAGCTTACCATCAATGAAATTTGGGGAGGCAACTCTCACCATAGCATTACAATCGTCGTGAGCTTGATCTAAGTAATTCACATTGAAGTCGGAAGCTAGCGCCTGACCTTTGACCAGCACATCAATATTAAGGTCATTAACTGAATGAATAAAATGCCTATCGTCTAGACAATTTATATACCTCAACCCTAAACGATTAACTATCACGCCATCCAAACGCTGGAAAAGAACCTCCAAAAGTGAAAAAACGTGGCTAGAGAATTCTGCCCAACCATAGTACTTTCGCGTATTATGGAATGATATCATATTATGATTAAACTTAAATATAACTTGCCCGTCCGGACTAACGTACTCAAACACAGGTGTATATTTTAGATTGGCGTCGCCATCGCGAATTGGCGCAGGAATATCTGCAACGGGGTTGCGCACGCGCTTATAGCCTCGCCACATGTCATTATCGGATAGACGCCCAAGAACAACTTCAGGCAAATCTTCAGACTGAAATCGAATATCAATCAATGCTTCAAGAATAGCATCTTCTTTGAGACGTACAGGCAACTGCTTCTCTTCCACAGAAACCATTCCACTTTCACCTAAAAGTTTAAAGCTCGCTGATTCTAGCCACCCATCCAAATAACAATGGGTCTTTCATACTCACCTAGTAAGGCAATATCTTCAAGTCAAACTTACCAGCAGAAATCCCCCATCGCATAGGTGATGTGTCGGCCCGTGGCGGCCAGCAGCGCATCAAGCTTTCCCCGTTCCGGCAGGGTGCCGCGCGGCGCACCCAGTTCATCGGCGTGAATGCCGCCGGTCACCAGCACGACGTCCAGACCGGCATTGTTTGATCCGGCGATATCGGTCGAGATGCTGTCACCCACCACCAGCAGCTTGGCGTCCGGGCCCTTGTCAAACATCTGCAGACAGAAGTCATAGGCACTTGCCAGTGGCTTGCCTTCCCAGCGGACATTGCCACCCAGTTCTTCATAGCGTCCGGCAATCGCACCGGCACAGATAATGCGGTTGCCACCGCGGATCACTTCACGGTCCGGGTTCGGGCACAGCACCGGCAGGTCGCGGGCAAGCAGTGAATGCAGAAGGTCCTCGTATTTTGAAACCGGATCATGATCATCATTCGGGCCGGTAACCAGAACCCAATCGGCATCAGCCACTTCGGTGACAATTTCGACATCCTGATTTTCAAACATCGACATGTCACGCACCGGCCCCACCATCAGGACCTTGCGCCCCAGCTTGGCGTACCAGGGATCGCTGCGTGCAACCAGCTGGGCATAGGCGACCTCGCCCGATGCGACTGCCGGACCATACAAATCACGCGAAATGCCCATATCTTCCATCCGCTTTGCCACGACCGAGGAACGACGCGGGGCGTTGGACAGAAGCGCAACCGGAATGCCCGCTTCCTTAAGGGCTGTCATCGCGGCAATCGAGTTCGGATAGGGTGTGACCCCGTCATGCACCACGCCCCACAGATCAAGGATCACGGCATCATATTTGCCAATCACCTCGGACAGGCCATTGATCATTTCATAGGAGGCGGTTTGCATGCGTATATCCGTTTCAATTTGATACCTGCGAGATGCGGGTCGCGTTTCCCGCCCGCGCGGGAATGAAAATATGTTGGATTGGTACCGTCATCCCGGCGAACACGGGGATCTCGCACCACAAGCTCGATCTTTATGCTCAATCTTTCTTGGCGGCCTCGGCCTCGCGCGCGGCGCGCGCCTCGTCCACCGGGATGCTCTTGCCCGAAATTTCCGGGAAGGCCGCCCCGACCGCGTCGGACACATTGGCAAAGCCATCCTTGCGCAGGCGCCGCGACAGGTCTTCCTTGATCTCGGTCACCAGTTCCACACCGTGATAAACCAGCGACGAATAAAGCTGCACCAGCGATGCGCCGTTCAGGATCTTTTCATAGGCATCCTTGCCCGATGCAATCCCGCCGACACCGATCAGGGGCACCTTGCCCTCGGTCAGACGGTAAAAATCAGCCAGAACCTTGGTCGATGGTGCCATCAAAGGCGGGCCGGAAAGGCCACCCTTTTCATCCTGATCATAGGAATTAAGCCCGACGGGCCGATCAATCGTGGTGTTTGATACGATCATGCCATCAAGCCTCACCTTGGTGACTACAGCCGCGATGTCGGATTTGTCTTCCTCGGTCAAATCCGGTGCGACCTTAAGCAACACCGGCACACCCTTGGCAAAGGAATTCCGCGCCTTGATCACGGCCTTAAGCAGCTTTTCAAGCGGGGCGCGGCCCTGCAAAGCACGCAGGCCCGGCGTATTGGGCGAAGACACATTGACCACAAGATAATCGGCATAGGGACCAAGGGCCTCAACCCCCTTGGCGTAATCATCGGCCGCGTCATCGGAATATTTGTTTTTGCCAAGGTTGGCGCCAAGAATACCGCGCCGTGCGCGTTTGCGCAGGCGAGTGGCCACGGCCTCCGCCCCGTCATTATTAAAGCCCATGCGGTTGATCACCGCGCGGTCGGAATAAAGCCGGAAAAGACGGGGTTTCGGGTTGCCCGGTTGCGGCAGTGGCGTGACAGAGCCGATTTCAACAAAGCCAAACCCGTGCGACAGCATCTGATTGGGCACTTCGCCGTTTTTATCAAACCCCGCGGCAAGCCCGACCGGGTTGGCGAATTTGCGCCCGAACACCTCGGTCTCAAGGATCGGGCTGGCGTCCGTCGCGTCATCATCGCGCGGCACCAGATTGTTTTTCAATGCCCAGATGGCCAGACCATGGGCGGTCTCGGCATCGATCCAGCGGACAATTGGCAAAACCAGTGACTTATACCACCCCACGCGTCACACTCCGTGCTTGAAAAGACATGCCCTTTTCTTACGCGCACGACTGCGATTGAGCAAGGATCAATAGCGGGAATTCGCTGTAATCACGTCCGTCATATCATGCGTTTTCGTTCATGCGTTCATCGAATGCGGCACGCGCGGCTTCGACTTCGGGCATCTTTTCCTTTGTCCAAAGATAAAGCGCCTTGAACGGCCCGATCAGGGTTCTGCCAAGCGGGGTGATTTCATATTCGACGGCCACGGGCGATGTCGCAATGACATTGCGCGAGATGATTCCGTTGCGTTCAAGCTTGCGCAGGGTCTGGGTCAGGGCCTTTTGCGTGATGCCTTCAAGCCCGCGCTTGATCGCGTTGAACCGCAGCGGCCCGTCGGCCAGCACGGCCAAAATCATCATCGACCATTTATCGGCAATCTGGTCAAACAGCCCCCGGCACGGGCAATCCTGCCGGAATTCCTTGATTGAACATTCTTTCATTTCCATGGCCGGATCCTTCCAAAACGCGCCATCTGCGCCCCGCTGTTTCAGCCTCAACCGGCGGTATGCAGTTTCCTTGAGTATACCTGGTTACCTCAAGGTGCCTGATTGACACCAAGTATATAACATATATCTAGTTGCCGTCATAGACTTTCATGAACCGGAGACTTCCGTGATGACGAATACAGATATTCTGTTTCAGCCGTTCAAACTGAAAACGCTGGAACTGCCCAACCGCATCGTGATGGCGCCGATGACCCGCTCCATGGCCGAAAACGGTATTCCGGGCGCGATCAACGCCGAATATTACCGCAAGCGCGCCGAAGGCGGCGTTGGCCTGATCCTGTCGGAGGGCACCGTGGTTGATCGTCCGGCGTCGCGCAACCTGCCGGGTATTCCGTTCTTCCATGGCGACGCCGCCATGGCCGGGTGGAAGGCCGTCGCCGATGCCGTGCATGGCGCTGGTGGTAAAATGGGCCCGCAGATCTGGCATACCGGATCGACCCGAACGCCCGATGGATGGGAACCGGGTGCGCCGGTCGAAAGCCCTTCGGGCCTTGTCGGCCCGGATGATCCGCGCGGCAACACCATGAGCGATGCGGACATTGCTGATACCATCGCGGCCTTTGCCAAGGCGGCCCTTGATGCCAAGAATGCAGGCTTTGATACCTTTGAAATCCATGGCGCGCACGGCTATCTGATTGATCAGTTCTTCTGGTCGGGCACCAACCTGCGCACCGATCGTTTTGGCGGCAAGACCATTGCCGAACGCGCCACCTTTGCGCGCGAAGTGGTTGCGGCCATGCGGGCGGCCGTGGGCCCGGACTTCCCGATCATCCTGCGTGTCAGCCAATGGAAACAGCAGGACTTTACCGCCCGGCTTGCGACCACGCCTGATGAAATGACGTCCTGGCTTGCCCCGCTGGTTGAGGCTGGCGTCGATATCATCCACGCATCGCAACGCCGTTTCTGGGAACCGGAATTCCCCGAAATTGATGGTGAAAAGGGCCTGAACTTTGCCGGTTGGGCCAAGAAACTGACCGGCGCGCCAACGATTTCGGTCGGCTCTGTCGGTCTGTCATCGGACTTCATCGGCGCGTTTTCCGGCGAAGCCTCCGAAAAATCCAGCCTCGATGACCTGATCGAGCGCATGGAAAAGAACGAGTTCGATCTGATCGCGGTTGGCCGTGCGCTGATCACCGATGCCCAGTGGCCAAGCAAAGTCAAAAGCGGCGCCTTTGACAAGCTCGAAGACTTCAACCCCTCTGCGCTGGCAGAACTGGTGTAGGTCCGCTACACCATCCCCCCTGTTGTGCCACGCAAAAACAGCCCGCCACTTCCCCGGCGGGCTGTTTGACATTGGACACCAATTTTATCTGCGACCTCAAACCTGCGAGATAATCTGAAACAGGAAAATCACGGTCCCCGCTGTCAGACCAAGGGCTGCCAGCATCAAAAGCCCGTCACTGACAAGGATGGCCAGACCGAAGGCGGCAATCGCTGTCATCGGGGCGACACCGGCAAAGGGAACCAGCTCAAACACCGGCACAAAAAGCGACAGCAGCAAACACATGAACGCTGCAACGCGAACAGCGATACCACTGCTGAGCCGTTCAAACCGGCCACCAAACCAACGATCCATGCGTGCGGCCACCGGATCAATCCGATCCAGTCCCGCACAGACCTTGTCGCCATCAAGTGTGCGCTTTGCCAAAACGTCCGGCAGCCACAAATAACTGCGCCCAATGATGATTTGCAGGGAAAACACCGCAATGAGCAGGGCAAGCAAGGCCGGCACCAGCGGAATACCCGAAATCGGCGACATGCCAATCAGGCCCGGCACCAAAAGAAACGGCCCCTGACTGCGTTGACCCAGCTCGGCAACGATTTCCCCGACGGAGATGCATTGGTCACCGGCCGCGCGTTTGCCGATCCGCGCAACAATCTCCTGCACGGATGAGTTCTGATGATCTGCCATCACCTGCACTTTCGGCTGTCAGTGGGGCGGGCATCGACGGGGCGATTATAACTGGAAGTATTGTACATGGTGTCAAAACGCCTGACGCCCCCGGTTGTTTCCAACCAATTGCGCCAGAACAATGCATAAGGCCTGCGATCATGGTTCGATCACCCGATGCCACAGCTTGATATCGATAAACTGAAAGCCACCCTCGCCGCGCGAAGCCCCGGCCCGTTTCATTTCCATGAAATCTTCGGGCCTGACTGGAATGGGCTTTATATCGGTGACAAGGTCAAACTCGGCCACGCGTTTCCAGGCTCAGGACCTATTAATTTTGTTTGAATGGTTCTCCGGATTTGTGCGGATACGCGAAGCAAAGCCGCAGGAAGATATGAATCGTTCAAGGTTTTGCGACAAAGTAGCCCGTGCAAATCCGGAGAATCCGAAGGACAGACGTTATATTTGCAACTTCCTGCGTCAAACCCCTTGGCCGGGATACCAGCCCGCCCGGCGGGATTTTCCTTGGATTTCACAAATATAACGTCTGCCATTCAGACAAAATCAATAGGCCCTGAGCCTAACGCCGTGCGCGCCGGGAAACTCCCCGGCGTGATTGATACCGGCACCAAGAAGGGCGGCGGGCGATTATATCTTTTGAAGCCGCGCGGGATTTAAATCCGGCGCGTTGAGGCGGGGCTGGCGCAGATCAACGCAGATCTTCAGGAAGGATGTGAACACCGTTTTCATCAAGGCGAATTTCATCGACCTTGGTCACATGCTCAACCGACAGAACATCATACAAATGCGGGAACAGCGTGCCACCACGGGCCGATTCCCATTTGATTTTCGCGGCAATCGGCGCGACCGGAACGCGCAAAAGCTTCAAATGGTCCCGCCCCTTGTAATGCAGGGCCAAAGTTGCCGCCAGCGTGTCCTGGGTCGAGAAATGGATAAAGCCATCGGCGATATCGTGCGGCGCACCGTCATATTGTCCGGCACTGAGGGCCTCTGCCCATTCATCCGAACCCAATACGCGATAGATCATGTCATCAGTTGTATTTGTCATGGCGGGAATTTAGGCAGACGCAACCAAAACGGCAAGCCTATTTCATTTGATCTTTAAGCCAGCCCAGAAGTTTCGCATGGCGCTCCGTCTTGGCGAATTCCGGACTGCAAACCAGCCAATAGGCCGATTTCATCGAAACCGGCTTGCCGACCGCCTCAAGGAACCCTTGCGCGATATCGCCTTCAATCAGAAGGGTGCGACCCAGCCCGATGCCCATGCCATTGATTGCCGCCTGCAACACCAGATCGGCACGGTCAAAGGCCAATGCCCTGAAATCCGCATCAAAGCTTACCCCGGCCTTCGCGCAATAATAGCCCCAGCTGAAATCGGTGCCATCACGCTCCCCCACCGCATCCTTAAGCAAGGTAACGTCAGGATCGCCAAGAACATCTTCAAGCCCCCTGCCCCCGCCGACATAGCCCGGACGGGCGACCGGCATGATCTCGGCCTTTTTAAGCAAGCTGGAATGCAAACCGGGATACGGCCCGGTGCCAAAGCGGATGGCGGCATCAATCGTGCCAGCACTGAAATCCACCGGTCGGTCATTGACATCCAGTGCAATCTCAAGCCCGGCCTCCTGCGCGCTTGCCAGATTGGGCAATACCCATTTCATCGCAAGTGCGGATGCCACCGACAGGCGCACCGTGCCTTCCGTCCGGAATTTTTCCAGCCGGTCAAACGCCCCATCCCAGACACCCACCGTTTCAATTGCCGCCGCACACAGCACCCGGCCATATTCGGTCGGCGTGATCTGGCGCGTGGTGCGTTCAAACAACGCAAAGCCAAGCGCCTCTTCAAGCTGGGTAATCCGGTGACTGATGGCCGATTGATGCACGCCCAGCTTTTCGGCCGCCTTGCTGAAACTGTTTTCACGCGCAATCGCGGCTAACACCGGGGCCAGGGGGCTCACCCGTCCGATCAGATCCGCCTGCGACATTTCATGAGATTTCTTCATCTATATATGAGTCCAGAATCCCTGCTGAATTGTTTAAAACAGTCTCAACAGAGATTTTAACAGGAATAGAGTCATGAGTACATCTCAAGAAAATACCCAAACCGTCCCGGTGCAGATCGTCAATGCGTTTGTAAAAAATGGTCAGGGTGGCAACCCGGCCGGTGTCGTGCTCGATGCCGATCAATATAGCGATGATCAGAAACTTACCATCGCACAGAAAGTCGGCCTGTCGGAAACCGCCTTTGTCTCGAAATCCGAGACCTGCGGCATCAAGCTTGATTTCTTTACCCCGACCAAACGCATCGCCCATTGCGGCCATGCGACCATCGCGACATTCTCCTACCTCGCCGAACTGGAACGCTTTGGCGATGGCGAAACATCAAAGGAAACCGTCGATGGCCCGCGCAAGATCATCCTTGATCACGGCATGGCCTATATGGAGCAACTGGCCCCGACCTACACCTCGGCCAGCAAGTGGGTTGATCAGGGTGTCACGCTGTGTGATGTGCTGAAATCGCTTTCGATCACGTCTGATGATCTCGATGACCGCGCCCGCCCGGTTCTGGTCAATACCGGCAATAACTTCATCGTCATTGCCCTGAAAGATCAGGCGACGCTCGCCAACATCACGCCGGATCAGGATGCCATCAACGCGATCAGCGAGAAGCTGGATCTGATCGGCTACTACATCTTCACCACGGAAACCAATGATGCGGGCATTGACGCCACCACCCGCATGTTCGCCCCGCGCTATGGCATCACCGAGGAAGCCGCCACCGGCATGGCCGCCGGCCCGCTGGCCTGCGTGCTTCATGACCTGCTGGACATCAAAAAGGACAGCTTCCTGATCGCCCAGGGCGAATTCATGACTGAGCCGTCCCCCAGCCAGATCAAGGTTACACTGGAGCTCAAAGACGGTCGCATCACCGGCCTTCTGGCAGGCGGTCAGGGCAAGGTGATGAAGAACCTTGAGATTGCGCTGTAAGCACGGATTGGTGTCAGGACCAAAGTATGGCGCTTCTGCAAACTCGCAGGGGCGCCATACTTTACCCATAAGTAAAATTCGGCTAAAAATCGGGCCACAATCACCGAATTTTACTTACAGGTAAACTTTACTTTACATTCACAGCAAAACCCCCTAAATTTACCCATAGGTAAATTTGGAGGATACCATGCACATCACCCGCATGGACCAGCTTGGCCCGGAAATCCGCAAGGCCCGCAAGGCGCTTGGCCTGTCGCAGACCGATCTGGCGCTTGCCACGGGCTTGAGCATCAAATTCCTCAGCCAGCTTGAAACCGGCAAGGCCGACAATCCGGGCTTTGCCAACATTCTGGATATCACCCGTGCCCTTGGCGGTCAGGTGATGCTGGACTGGTCGGATATGTCATCCGAACCCGATCCCGGCGAAAAGGACGGAGGCATGGCATGACCAAAACCCTGCTGGTTCTTGCCAATGGCCGCGACCGGGTTGGCGTTTTGCGCGCCGATGCACGCGGCTATATGTCGTTTGCCTACGACCCGGAATGGCTTGCAAGCCCCGCTGCCTATCCGGTTTCGCAAAGCATTCCGCTTCGGGATGGCGCGTTTGACCATCAGGCCATTGAACCGTTCTTTGACGGGCTTCTGCCCGATAAAAAGGATGTCCGCCGACAGATCGCAGCATTGTTTGATGTCGCCCCGACGGACGAGTTTGGCATTCTGGAACATATCGGGCGCGATTGCGCCGGTGCCTTGATGCTGATCCATCCCGATCAGGCAAAAAGCCCCCTGCAATCTGATGCCCGTCTTTCGGCGATCTCGACCGATGATCTTGCCAAACGCATTGCCGAGCTGCCGCAAAGACCGCTTTTCATCGAAGAGGATGAAGTTGTCCTGTCGCTGGCCGGGGTGAATGACAAGGCGGCGGTTTATATCGATCCAGCCACACAGGAAATCTCCCTGCCGTTTGGCGGATATCCAAGTACCCATATCCTCAAGATCGACATCGAACGCCTGCCGGACTCTACCCGGACCGAGCATTTCTGCATGAAACTTGCGCGCAAGATCGGCATTGATGCCGCGCACACCAAAATCCGCCTGTTTAATGATCGCCCGGTCCTGTTCGTCACCCGCTTTGACCGCGCCTATGCCCAGACATCAAACGGCGTCCGCGTCATCCGCCTGCATCAGGAAGATTTCTGTCAGGCACTTGGGGTCAATCCGGATGTCAAATATGAACGTCAGGGCGGACCGGACCTTGCCGCGATGTTTGCGCTGACCAAACAGGCATCCACCATCCCGGCGCGCGATATCCCCAAATTGCTTGGGTTTGTGATTTTCAATTTCCTGATCGGCAACCCGGATGCGCACGCCAAGAACTATTCCCTGATCTATCGGCAACGCCCGACAAATGCCAATGCGACAAATGTCCACACCGCGATCAGTCGGCTCTATGACGTCAACAATGGTGCGGCATTTCGCGATTGCTTCAAAAGCCAGCGCCCCCGCCTCGCCCAATCCATCGGCGGCTGCTTTGACCCGACCGAACTGGACTGGCCTCACTGGGAAGCCCAGGCCCGCATGATCGGCAGCTCCCCCACGGCGCTCCGCAAGGCGTTGCTCAACATGGCAAAGAAACTGCGCGAAACCATCACCCCGCTGCGCGATGAAGTTCGTGATACGGATGCCGATAGCCCAAGGCTTGACCATATCGTTGAGGACGTCACACAAAGATGTGGCAGCTGGATTGGAAAACTTGGGTGATCGCCATGGATGATAAAGTCCACTTACAGACTATAACCCTAACAACTCACCCCCAACAATTTATTGGGAGATCTCTATTTTCTCAGCTGCTTTAAGCAGCTGATTGCGCAATCCTGCTTTGGCAGCTCTTCCCAACTTGCTAGATTTAGAGTTGGAAAAAACAACGAAAATTTCGGCGTGAGCCCTGTTTTCTTCTGTAGCAGTATCGTAAACGGCTAACGCACGACTACCAGAACATTGAAAATTTATTTTACGCAGTGGTTCAACGCTCATAGCGACCAAGTGGCTAAAAGTTTTATGCTTTTTACCAGCATCATTATCTTTTTCGGCCTTTTCAATGGCCTTAGAAACCACCTCATCCTCGCTCGTGTAATTTTTTCTGTCGCAGGAGCACCCGCCTTGGAAAGCGTCTGAAAAAAAAACGTCTGGCTTCAATTCTCCGTTGGTCTCCAAATGCAATGGAGAAAAGGCAGCTCGGTAGAGTTCCTCTCCATCTTCCACCCACCCCGGAGAAAGAACCGACACGCAATGCTGCTCACAAACAGCGTTTGGATGTGCTTCGTCTATCTTTCTGACCCGCTCGTCAGATTCCTCAAACTTCTTTGAGAAAGTTGACCTGCACTCGTCACACGTACTCATCCGAGACTAGCCAGCGCCTCTTTCAACTTTTCTGTGAGAAGCCCTGAAAGTCCGTCATCGATACTAATATCTTCGTCCTCATACACGTTAGTCCCATTATCCAAATGGTAGTAATAGGTATACTCAGACGTCGCTCCGATCTCAACGTAAAGACCAGCGGCAACATCTCTCCAATAAAGAGCGACATCCCCATCTTCAACCAACATTGGCGAGGGAGCAACCACGCCACCAACTTCAGACAAATACTTCAATATCTTTTTCGCACCTATGCACGCATAGAGCGATGGTCGCTCACATCCATACCCATCCCAATCGTCTTCGACCGTCATATAACCGTCGATGAGCGTAGAACAAATTTGGTACTCTTTTGGAAGTAGAAAACTAGTTTGCGGTGAATCGAAATCGATACTGCGATATTGCCCTCCAACTCCCGCGCTCTCGGTATATGCCGGAAGGTAAAAATCAGAGATCCCATTGGCTAAAACAGGTTCGCTGCAAAACACGTTCGCTTGCGCACCAAGGCTTGCCAATTGCCCTGTTAAATCAACAGGATAATCGTTCACATCAATCGCCATCGTTCAGCCCTTTCAAACGCGCCTTCAGATCTTCGCCGATAATATCTTTGAGCATCGTAACATTTTTCGCGTGTAGATTGTCAAACACTGCAGCAAAAATTGCCTCATCTTTCAGCATTTGACTTACACTTGGCTGCTCAAATTTCTCAGACGGAAGATCGTATAAAGCTAAATGCACAAATGTTAGCCTTAACTTCCTCTTTCTCGAAACTGGATCACTATCGTCGTCAATTACATCGACATTTACCTTGTCGAGTTGACGATAATCTTGATTGCCTGGATCAACAAATGCCCCCGTATGAACATGCCAATTCAGGGTATTCTCAAACACATACGAGGGAAGCGTAACGCTTTTGGGATTCAGGAATTTGCTTGGAACGAAACTGTCATAGGGGTCAAAAACAAACTCATCGATTATGTGTACCTGCACAGAATTCAAGTGATTTTCATTTACCAAGTAAGAAAGGAATTTCCGAACGATTTTACCTACGTAATCTGCTTCATTTTCCCAGCAGCTATAATCACCTATTGATATCTGCAACAGATTTCCTGACACACGAACACCGCGCGCCACGCTCCCCTCGCGATTGAACAACTCGTATCGCATACCGGTAAAACCATCTTGACTTGGATTTTTTGGTGTCTGCTCAATACCGGTTGCCGAGAGCGTCAATGTAGCCAGTTCATTTTCACGTTCGCGCCGCGGAAAATCGTCTTTGAAATCTTTATAATGCTTATCAATTTCAGCGAAATCATTCGGTTGCAAGGGCTTCGCTAACGCAAGTGTAACATTCAAGCGAATGATAGCATTATTCTCATTTGGCAAAAAAATTTCAGCCATTGAGCACCTTTCCAAAGCACGGTCTAAAACTAGCCGTAGGATATATAGACATTATAAACGAAGATCTGTGACGCTTTTAGTCTTAGTCAATCACTTTTTCAATAGCGGGCAAACTGCATAACTTCTTATCCGCACTCCGCTTAACCACACTCACCCCCAAAACCCCCAGTGCAATCCCCCAGATCGGGCTGGTATTGACGAGTGCTGCGATGATGGCCGGGGCCTGGAGCGGGGTCAGGATGATGGCAGCCGCAATTGCGCCCATGGTCATGATCCAGGTCAGGGCCACCGCGTAGCCGAAGCTGGGGCGCCAGCGGCGGACAAAGGCGTCTTCGCTGGCGACCTCGGCGCGGATGGTGCGGTTGACGGATTTCAGCGTTTCGGTATCACGCGCCAGTTCGATTTCAGCCATGCGTTCGGTGTGGCGGTTGGCGGCCATGATTTGTTCGGGGGTGACGTCGCCTTTGGTGAAGGCCGCCTCCACCTGTTTAAGGCCCTCGGCCGCGGTTTTGGCAATCGGGTTGTCGATATGATCAAGCCCCGCGCCCACCGCCTTCATCAAAAGCGGCAGGCCGATCTGGGCAAGCAATGCCGGGATCATGTGATACCTCCCTACCCTATATTTTTGTAAAACAAGTGGTTTCCAATCTCGGCACACGGCACATGGCCGCGCGCCCAGAACGGGTCAACCGCATGGGTGTGATAATGGGTAGCGCCCTCGGTCTGATCGGCAAGCTCCCCCGCCACCGCGCGTTTGGCGATGCGTTTGCACAAACGGTAGGCCGGGTCGCGCGGGCTGAGTGCCAGCAGTTTCTTGCGGTTGGGATCATTGGCGTTCCAGCAGGAAAACTGTGCCGGTTTAAGACACACCGATTTCACGTCATTGCCCCACCAATAGCGCCCGCGTCGTTTGGCAAACGCCACCCGGTTGAGGATGACCGATGCCACGGCCTCGATCCCGGCAAGTTCTTCGCCGCGCGCTTCGCCATAAAGGGTGCGGGCAAGCACTTCGACTTCGGACAGCATATCGGGGTCGGTTACCGGCGTCGGGGCCGATCTGGTCAAAGTTTGGGTGTCATTCATAAGCTCTGATCCTTTTGGGTCGGGATGATGGGGGTATCGAGTTTGGCCTCGATCCGGAGCAAATGGCCGGTCAGGCGCTTTTCGACATCCTTGAGATAGGGGATGGAGACATAGTTGCGCGCGACATCCAGCTTGAACGCCGCCAAGCCATCCCGCAGATCGGTGACGTCTGTGTCCTGACGGCTGCGTTGCTGTTCCACGCGGCTCAGCAATTCGGAACGCATCCGCCAATGCAGCCAGAACAGGCTGGCGACAACAGGGATTTCAACAGCCGTGATCCACCAGATCACATCGACAGACTGGGTCACAGGCAGGGTCATGGGGGCCTCGATAATCAGACAAAGAAAAACCCGCAAACCGATGGCTTGCGGGTCAGTTCACCGTCCCCTCCCCCGGGGCAACATCCCACGGGTTGGACAGGCGGTTTGAGCATTCAGGAGGCCGGCAGAAGAGTTACGCCTACGCTGCCGGGCCCTTCAGCTTTTCTTCAAGGTCCTGCCAGGCCTCGCCAGAGGCAACAAGGCAGCTTGGGCCGGACGGATAGGTAAACAGGATGGTCCATGTCTGGCCATCGGGCGCTTTGAGCACCTCGATCACGCCACCATTGGACGTGACGCCAACCGCGACCGGCTCTTCGGAATATTTTGCGCTCAGGCTGTCGATCACCTTGGATCGATCCCCGCAGACGGGGGACGCCGAGGCTTGGGGAATTGCTACTGCAACGGCACCTGCCACCACAGCGATCAAGCTCAGTGTTTTCAACATGGTCAGGCCTCCTGACAGTCAGGTGCGTCCACATGGACGTCTTGTTTTCCTGCACTGCGAAATGGATCAACAAATGATCTTTGGCCGTTTCCTTGTGCCGGTTTCGATCCGCCGACAACCTTGCTTGGCTGGCTTAAATTCTCACTTTGGTATAGGAAGAAAAATTCCTTACTATTCTTTCATATAATAAACGTAGGCATCAAAGCTGAATTTTCCATAAACATTTCACAAATGTGATACACAGCCCTGCTAACCATTTGGCATTGTGAGAAAGTTTTTTCTTCCCTCACGGATTGAAATGGCTCTCGGCCCGGAAAATCCCGCCAATCCCCCGCCAATCGGCACGTTTGACCGGCATATCGACCCGCGGCAAACGCACCGGATCATGCAAAATACAGCCCGCCACCGCATCCAGCCCGTCATCCGGACCATTGCCATCGGGATGCCAATCACGCATCTGGCGCAGGAACGGTGTCTGGCAAACATCGCGATGAACATGCAACAACCCCGCGCCCATCACCGCGCCAAAGGCGTCCTCGATCCGGGTGGCTTTGTTCGTACTTTCATAATGCTCTACGACGCTGCCGGCCCATCCGATTGATTTCAGTTCACGCCGAAGGATATTGGGCAAAAACCGGCCAATGCCATTGGTCTCGACCCGGACAGACGGCAAGTGATGGCGCGCCATGAAGTCGGCCACCTGCGCACAAAGCTGGCTGGCTTCATCGCGCCATGGCCTGTCACCGCTTTCGGCCGGATCGCCCGGATTGGCCGCACGCAGCCATGCGACATCCTGCAACCAGTATTCCCCCTGATCACAGATATAAACACACGCCACCACCGCTCCGTCACCGCGAAGAGACCCGAAACTCGGATCAAAATGACAGGCACTCGCCACCATGGTGCGCCCGCCAATCCGAAGGCTCATGCGGCCATTGCCATGGGTGACCTCGGCTTGATCGTCGTAGAACCGCAATTTTGCCGGATCGAGCATCCCGGCCACGGGCGCGACCATTTCAAGCATCATCTGGCTTTGAAACTTGCGAACCGGGGTGCGGGTCCGCATCGCCTTGATCGCGGCCAAATCAAATCTTTCCGGCCAGTTTGATGCCCCGTCCTTATTGACGATGGGCAGTTCAAAGCGTGAAAAACCGTCAAGGAACGGGGCAGCTTCGCCGACTTCCGTTCGCGCTTCCCGGGCGTAGATCGAGTAATAGCTGTGCGGGGTTCCAACATAAAGCTGCGCACCACTTGGGCCCAGCACATAGGCAATCTCGCCAAGCTTTTCGCGCAGCTCGGCACGTTTATGGGCGGTGTCGCTGTTTTTGGGCACCTCGACATCATCGCAAATCACGATATCGGCGCGCGATCCGGTGATATTGCCGCCAATGCCCACCGCCTGCATCGACGGATCGCGCAACACAGCCGTTCGCGCCACGGTAAATCGCTCGCTCCCCCAATCGATCCGCTTGTCGGGTAAAAGGGCGCTCATCAATGGATGACGTTCAATCACGCGCTTGACGTTGCGCACCATCTTTTTCGCCAGATCCAGATCGGCGGCCAGCACCAGAATACGCATATCGGCATCGCGATAGAGCAACCAGGCACAAAACAACCCGACCAGCGTTGACTTGCCGGAATTGCGAAACGCCATCAAAAGCATTTCCCGCTTGCCCGACTGCCAGCAGTCCTCAAGCCAATCGGCCATCTTGCGATGATGGGCCGGCAGGCCGAGCCCCAACATCTGATCCCAGATCCAGACGAATTCGGCGAAGCGGGCGGTCTGAGTAATTGGCATTCCCCACTCCATAATGTCACCACCGTCATTCCCGCAAAGGCGGGAACCTCGAACCACATTACGCGCGGTTCAACGTCCTCCGCGCTTCGACAATCAGCTGATCGACATTGCTTTTGTCAGGTGCGTCGTCATCAACTTCTCCCGCTCCCTCACATGCCCAGCGCAGCAGCTTGATCAGGCTTTCAAGATGCCCAAGCGCTGCCTTGCAGGCCGCCTGATGGGCGGAGAATTCCCTGGCGTCCATGATTCCGGCAGCCTCCCCGGCCAGTCGGTGATAGGCATCGCGCGCCATGGCAATGTCATCGGGCAACTCACCCAATAGCCGGGTTTGCAGGGCCATGATCGGGTCGGGTGTCTTATCCGTGCACATGAGGTTTAAACCACCGAAAGTTCCAAAAGCCGCGCATTCGATAGCTTTTCCGGCCAATAGGCCAGATTGCGCACATGGCCGTTGAGTGCCTTGTCGGTTCCGTCAAACGAGCCCAGCACGATGTTGGAAAAACTGCGCGGCATGGCAAAGCCTTCCGGCGAGGACAGCACCACACCATCCAGCCCGACCGAAATCACATCATCATCCCACGCCAGCGCGATGCGATGACGGCTATCCTTGGCAAGCGTGCCATAAAGCGACTGGGTGACGACCGGCACGCCATCCGCTCGGAGCGAAATGCGCAGCTGATCGGCGGCAGTGTCATAGGCAAGATCAAGGTGATCATCATTCAGGCTGCTGGAATAAAGCTGCACGATCCGCCAGATACCTGCCCAATCCTTGGCGGTATGGAGATCAAACACCAAGGTGCCCCGGCCTTGCGCGAACCAGTCGCCGGGATCAAGGCGCACATCATCGCACGCCCGCGCTGCCGGGATTCCGTTGCTGATGATATCACTGGTGGGAGCAGGCCCGGCTTCAAGCTGCGCATTCCAGATCAGGACAGAGGCCGGAAGGGCCGAAACTGCCGTACTGATTTTCGGATAGCGGGTCGTACCGGAGGCCGGTTCGGCAATCCACACCCGCTGCCAGTTTTCATCCAGCGTAAAGCCATGGGCGGACGGCCCGTCAATTCCGCCAAGCGTGATGTCGGCCGTGCCTGATACCGCACGCATCCAGACGGCAAAGCTATAGGTTTCACTGGCCACAAGCCCGCCGACATTCTGATAAAGTCCATCCGCACCCGCCGCACTGCCGGGCAGATCAAGCTGCATCGCGGTTTGACTACCATCCGGGGCGGCGATTGTGCTGGCACTTACCACCACACCAATGTTCTTTTCCCAAAGCGCATTGTCAAAGGCCATTGAGTAGCGCAGCAGGTTGGTCGCCGCCCCCTCGATCAAAAGGCCCAGGCGACGGCCAAGCCGATCATGGTCATAGGCCGGTTCATCAATCTCGCGGGTTTCAAGCAGGCCATTTTGGCCGCGAACAAGCTTGGTGCTGGCGCGCGAAACATTCATGCAGGCCGCAAGCGGCTGATAACGCAATCCCATTGGATGCATCTCCGATCAGTGTGTAGTCGATGGATGGCAGGTGCGTGGTGGCGTGCTAGCCGCCAATGCGATGGATTTGACACCAGGTCAAAAGATCACTTGCCGCGATTTCGCGCGTTTGGGTGTCGCTATGCACGATGCGCAAACGCAATCCGGTACCGGGCGTTGCCCCGATCCGGGCAATGCCATTCAGCCGCAAGCTGTGCGCCGCCCCGCTGCCCGTGGCGGTGATGTCATTGGCTTGCAGGTGGCTTGACCAATCGGTGCCGTCAAAGCGTTCGAGCGACAAAGTCGTAAAGACCGACTGGTCGGTAATGGGAAGCCGCACCCCGATATCAACATGATAAAAGCCCGGCGGCAGGCCGGTCACGCCATGCACGCCGCTGTCATAAAGCCCGTGGCTGTCCTCGATCACCTGATCCCATTCAACCAGAAACGCCCCGCCCGCCGGAATGGATTGGCTGGCCGTCCGCAAAAGCTTCACCACCGGGCCGGTTTCATGGATCGGCGCGGCAAACCAGCGCGTGCCATCACAGACCAGATCGACCATGTCGCCCCGCGTAGGCAACGGGTAAACGGTCACCTCCGCCCCGCCATTGGTCGGGCGGATCACATTGCCCGCCGCCGTCGTGATATCAACCATCGTGCCATCACCATTAAACACGCGATAACGCACCCCATTGCGCGCAACGGACGCCACCGGCAGGGTCAATTGCGCCCCGCTGGAAAGCCTGACCAGCGATCCGGTTTCGCGGATATCCATGATCCGGCTGACCGGCGCATCAATCACCGGCATGCGGCGCTCATCCTCCCACGCCAGGACATCAGCACTGCGAAAATCAAGATCAAGCATCGCCGCGGCGTTTGATCTTTCAAACGACGCGACCGCGATTTCAGATCGGCTTTCGGCGGCCTCCGCCCGATTGGCGGCATCCTGTGCCTGTGCTGCCTTGGTGCTGGCCTGCGTGATCTCCGCCCCGCTGGGTCCGTTGGCAAGCCCCGTGCCCGCCGCGTTCCAGATCAGCGCCCGACCGGGCGTGATCACCGGCAATTCAGCCGACGCAGGTGCATCCTGATCCGGACCAAAACGCAGCGTCCCGGTCAGTGCGTGATCAACATCGCCAAGGGCGGCCGTCATGAAATCAAGATCGCGTTCCAGCGCATCGCCGCGCGGGATCGACATGGCGTCAAAGGCACTTAACCGGCGCAAGTGCAACTGGCGGGCAATGGTGATCCGGGCGCCGGTTTCCGGCGGGTGTTCAAACCGCACCACACCACCGCCGCCCTCATCACTGGGCGTCAAGGCGATGTGAAACCCGGTTTCGATTTCATTGCCATTGATGGTGATGCGCAGATCACCCGCATCAAACACATCAAAATCAAACGGAAATTTGTCACGCGCGCCATCGCCGACAAAGGCAATGGTGGCACGGATCTGATTGGCAAAAACAGCGCCCATAGCGTACTTCCCCCTAAAAAAATCAGCCATCACGCTTTGAAAACCAGGCATTCAGCCGTGCCACCGTGTCATCCTGCGAAGATCGCAAAAGAGACTTTTCGCGCCAGGCGGCCTGTTGGTTGATGCGGCGGCGCTTGCGGGCAGCGGCATCTGCGTCCCGTTCCGCATCCTGCCGCGCGGTCTTTTCAAACCCCGCCAAAACCGCGCTGGCCGAGCCAGACCCACCGGCCATCAGCCCCGATGCCCCTTGCCGGGCACGCGCGGTTGCCTGACGCCGCCGAAGCTCCTCTTCGCGTTTGGTGGCGTCTTCACGCTGGCGCGCCTCGATCTCGGCCAGCTCCGCCTGACGGGCGGCTTCGCCCTGATCGATCCGGCTTTGTGCATTGGTCTGGTTGGCGCTAATGCGTTGTCCGGTTTGCAGCACCGATGCCGCCATCGGCACGATTGATGTAAATCCACCCATCAGTCATTCACCCCCATTTCACTGGCCACACCAAGCAACAAAAAAGGCCGGGGCAATGCCCCGGCGATGCGCCAAAGTCCACTTTTCAGTCCCCCGCCACTGCCCCGCCGCCAGCCCAGCGCGCGCAGCGTGATATCCCCGCTATACAGCGCGTCTTTGTCATCATCGGGTGGCGCAGATACCGGAAGTGCGACATCGCGCAATCCCCGACCGGTATCAACGCGCAACTGCCCGGTTTCCTGCAAGCGCAGGGTGACTGAGACCAGCCGCACGGCATTGCCGCCATGCGGGCGACTGCCATCCGATGCGGCCGGCGGCAGGGCATAAATTTCATGGGTAAAGGGCAAGCCGACCTCGATCTCCGACACCGCCCCGATGCGATCTGGCAGCGTAATCGTGCCCCCGGCAACCGGGATGTCATCGGCAAGAACGCCATCGTGCCAAACGCTGACATCAAGGCCATCCAGTGCATCAAGATTGCCCCAATGTTTGCGTGGCGGTTCGCCCTCGGCCACCGCTTGGCGGCGATAAAGGTCGAAACCGCATTGCGGGTCAAATACGCCGAGGAAATGATGCCCGTCGCGTTCCAGCACAACATAGACATCCCCGCCGGATACCGAAACAGATCTAAAGGCGCATCCCGCAACCGATTGCGCCGACCAGGCGGTGATGGCCTCAGACCGATACAGCGTCAGGGTGGCAAGCGATCCATCGCGCATCACCACATGCAAAAGCCGGCGTTCCGGATCAAAGGCCTGATCGATGGGATGATGGATCAGATGGCGTGACAGCAAGGCAAGATCGGCTGATCCATAGGCCTGTTCGACATCGGTAAACAGGAATTCGCGAATTTCGCGCCCGCTCCGCCCGGCAAAAAGCGTTGCACCATCAACATTGACCAGTGGCACAGTGCGATCACTTTGGCTACCGATCCGGGTCTGGCGCGTGACCTGCACATTGGCCGGGGTGAGCGGATCACCCGTGACCATCCATTCCGATCCGCTGGTAAAGACCTGCAAATGACGCCCGGCGAAAATGCCGGTGATCGCATTGACCTGATCGGCCAGCAGGGCAAATTCAATCGCCTCGTCATCAAGGCCCTCGCCCAGTTCGAAATTAAACAGATCACCAGACTTTGACATCCACAGGCGGTTGGGCAGATCGCGCGATCCGCCGATGATCAACCGGTCCTGATGAAAGGTCACACTGCGCGGCCAACCGCGCACATCGGAAAAGGCCTGTTCGACGAAATCGACCGTGGCATTGGTGTTGGGCAGTGCCTGCTTCAGGGCGATTTGTGCGGTCCGGGCGTCGGAAACGTTGGTGATCTCACCCTCGATCCCCTGAATCCGCCACAGCGTGCCAACATGCCCGGCAACGAACAAATCCACATTCGCGGTAAGGCTCACCGTCCCGCTGGTGCCTGACGGGGTCAGGGTGGCGGCGGGTTCGACAAACTTGTAATAGGGCTGGCTGGTGCGGAAATTGGTTTCGCGCCAGGCCCAAAGGGTGGTTTGCCAGCTGCCATCACCTGTCCGGGTAATGCGTACCGGCGGGGCCGCGGGATGCACCACCAGAAGCGTATCGGCACTTTGCGTCCAGTTCAAAAGATCAAGCTGTTCTTCGCCGAACGTGGTTTCAAACCAGATCGTCTTTGCCTCATCCTCGAACACCAGTGCATGTTTATCGCCAAAGGCCAGCAAATAGGTCTGTTCGGTATTGAACTCGAACTGAATCAACCGTGCTGGACCTGACAGTTCATCGATCAATCGAATGCCGGGACGGCGACGCACCCCGCCCGATGGTTCGATAAAAACATTGCGCAGGCGTGCTGCCCCATTGGCATAGGCGCTCAGGTCCGAGCGCCCCCACAATTCCGGGGCCAGTTCGCCGGTCGAAAAGGTATTTTTCTCCAGAACGCGGCGTGCCATGGGGTGCTCCTTGATAAAATACTGCGCCAAATATGCGGCTCTGAATTCCCGCCTTCGCGGGAATGACGATGGTTCCTTGGGACTTTTTCGGCTCCGTCATCCCCGCGAAGGCGGGGATCTATGGTGGCACGCTCCGACCCACGCCCCTAGCCCCGCGCCGAAATCAGGGAAAAATCATCAATCGCGTGAGGGGTGGATTGCTGCGCATCGGCAAGCCGTGCTTCACGCAACTGGTCCTCGGCCCGCTTGAAAAGGTACTCTGCGCGCGTGCTGCTTTCGGTCAGCGGCAGGCAAAACTCCGCCGCCAGCCGCGCCATCAGGGCCATATCAAACCATGCCGGAAAGCTGCCCTCCGGCAAGCGTGCGACATAGGAAAGATGCGCACTGTCACCCGCCACCAGAACCGCCTGATCACGCAACTCAAACCGCGCAATCTTGCCCCCGTCATTTTCAAGCGAAAGAAGGCGGATAAAGTCCCGTGGCAAGGCAAACAGATGACTTCCATCCTTGGGCGATGTCGCCGCATCGTCACCAGCCAGTCGCGACAACCAGCACCCCCGCCCGGCAAACCGCCACGGATACCCCGCCAGCATGCCATCACGCACGCTCGCATACAGCATCCGGGCAATCTCGGCCTCGGCGACGTCTTCCTCAAACGACGAAATCGGCGCCGCCCCGATCATCACCAAAGCCCGCGCACACAGCGCCACATCACTTAACGCCATCAGTTTTGCCCCCAAACAAAAACGGGGCCCGGAAAACCGGGCCCCGCAAGATTGACGTTCACAGCAATCAGACCTTGATGATGTAATTCACCACCAGGAACGGCTGCATGTTGTTGTGCGGTTGATCTCCGCCTGCCACACGCGTATCCACGAAGTCCGGCTGCGTATATGCTTGGACCAACGCTGCTTCTGCGGCGGTGCCTTGCGCCACAGTTTCTCTATCAACTCCGTGATTATGTGATGGCATCTCATCGATCGTAAGTTGATGCATCTCTTCTCCGTCAGCTGCACCGATCACACGATCCGTAAGGCCATCACCCTGACCGGCACCAATCGGCGCACAACCGCGAAGGTCGGGCAACTTGAAGCTGCCAGCGGCCTGCCCGACACCATAGGTCGTGCCGATTGCAGTAAATAGATCGGCATGTTCCGCCGCCAAAAGTTCTGCACCGTCACAAATCATGAAGCCTGCCGGTGGCACCGAACCGGCAAAAGGCAGGATGGTGGCAACCGGGACAGAACCGGCACCAGCACTGCCGCTCCCGAACAGGGCTTCAAGCGCCTGCAGCAGCTGGGTATCGTCCATACGATCCGGAACAATATCCGCCGCCAGAACAACATTCAGGACTTCGCTTTCGACCGGTTTCAAGCACTGCATTTAAACTCTCCAACTTTGGTCAAAAAAGAACCCCGGCAAGAGAGCCCTGCCGGGGATAGATCAATCAAACCCACTCGACGATCACGTAGCCATCACCACCGAAGTTCCCGGAGGGATCTTTCGGCGTGTTCACGTCGCTCTGACCTCCTGCTCCAACAACAACAGTAAGCAGGCCGCCAGGCTGGACATCCAAATCCTTGACCGCAAACCCGCCATTCCCGCCAGCGCCACCTGTGAGTCCAGTGTTTGTGGTATTGCCATGACCACCGGGTGCACCGTGGCCAGTAAGATTAAGATCACCACCAGATGCAGAACCATCTGCTGCTGCGACAGATGTGGTTAGCGCTGACCAGCCCCCTTCTCCACCACCTGCGACAACAGTGATATCATTAAACGAAACGCTGGATGCGCCGCCACTTTCTGACTGCTTGTCTGTATCTCCAAGCAAGGCGTTTAGTCCGCCACCACCGCCGCCACCAACAACGGTTACCCGTACCTTGGTTACGCCGGCAGGAACCTCGAACTGTCCATCTTCAGTAAAATACTGGCGCCGCGAAACAGAGGACGGGATGAGCTTCTGAATTGCCTGCAGCAACTGGGTCTTGTCATCGCAATCAGGCCAGATACCTGCACCCTGAATAACGTTCAGAACTTCACATTCCACTGGGGTTGAACCCTGCATGGGCAGTCTCCTTGGTTGGGTCAAAAGAAACCCCGGCAACATCTGTCACCGGGGCGAGGTTGAGGGAGGATGAAAAGGGTGGATCGGGGGGATGCGATCAGTCGGTGTTCGAGGTACCGATTGCCGTCATATCGCGAACATCGACACCGCCAGCACCCGCACTTGCGACGACGAACAGGCCGCCGGACATGGTGGCGTCGCGGTTGGTGTTGGCGATGATGAAATCGCCGACGCGCAGCATGTCGCGCGCATCGGCAAAGTAATCGGCGGTGTCAACGTCGGCGGCGACGTCCGGGGTGATGTAGTGCCACAGCGTAAAGCCGTTGGCGTATGCCAGAACACTGAGGTTTCTGGCTTTGAAACCTTCTGCCATTTTGGGCTCCTGTTTGGTTTTGAGCTTGCGGGTCGAGGTTCCCGCCTTCGCGGGAATGACGTTCGTTCCATGCACCGACCCCAGACACCGTCATCCCCGCGCAGGCGGGGATCCCGGGCCACGGGTTCAAGCGTTCGGGGACGCTATTCCTGTGCTTTCAGGCACACCACACCGTCGCCATCAATCAGCGCGGCCCCCTGGCTCATGGAGTTATTGACAAAGTGTGCGGCGTGATCGCCATGCCAGGTGATGTCGGACTGAACGTCCGAGCCGATGGCGTGGCCAATGGCGGTGCGGTGATACCAGAAGCAGGATCGAATGCCGCTTGCGACCGGAAGGCCCGAATGGGGCATCCAAAGGGTTCCGAGCCAGCGTTTGGCTTGTGTGCCCTTCCACGGCAGGTCTTCATCGCCGATATAGTCAGAGCGTGAAAACTCATCGATCAGAAGCAACTCCGACCACTGTTTCCAGCCGACAATCGCATAACGCTGCCCGTCATCGGGCACATCGCGATCGCCAAGGCCTTCGAACGCCATCATCACCTTATCAAGGGTCATGCCCTCGGTATTATCGGGCACGACATCATCGGCCCCGACCAGCGCGTTAATGATCAGCTCGTCGGTCTTGCGGCCCAGCGCATAGGCCCCGGCATTGGCCAGAACCATCTTTTCATCATGGTTGATTTTAAGCTCGTCCAGTGCATCGACCCAGTCGCCGGCATAGTAATCACGCAGGTCACAGCGGACCGCCTCGTGATCGACATTCATTACCGGCACCTTGCCGTGCCGCGCCTTGGTGGTGGCCGTGCCCTTGCCGACTTTCTGGAAAACCGTGGTCGCGCCCCTGATGGCGTTTTTCACCCGCACCGTGTTGCGCAGTTTTGATCCCATGCGTTGATAGGCTTGATGCACATCCGCCTGAAAATGGTCGATGAAGCTTTGATCAATCGTGGTTGTCATCGCCTTTTATCCCCTTGTTTCAGATATGGTTTTGTCGTGATTGCAGGCAGCCGCCGGGGCTCAATTGCGCTGCCCAAAAAGGCCAGTGCCACAATTGCCCCAAAACCGGTCATTTTCCGGCCAAGGTTTGGTGGTTTAAGCGCGTTGTTACAGGGAACCTTTTCCTTGAGGTTCCATGGGACACGCGCAGGATTTGCCCCGACCTGTTGCACCCGACGGGCTTTTCCGCGCGGTCCGGTCCCGGAAAAACAACAAGACAAAGAAAAAGAGTATCTGCTGTGAAGAAGTCGGTTTTGATTGTGTTCTGCCTGATCGGGCTTGGTGTTGCGGGCTATTTTATTTTGCCGCTGACCCCGATCCCGGATTATGTCAGTGCGGTATTTAATCGCGCCGACAAGCTGTTCTAGGCGCAGCACCTGGGCAATTACCTGGGCTATTCCCCGGAAAGCCGGGCAAAATCCGCCTGCACCTCGGCCACCAGCGCCGGTTCACGATCCCGCCAATAGCGTGGATCATTCATCTTGCGCCGGATTTCGGAGCGCAGGTTTGTATCCCCGGCCCCGCCATCAGCTTTGCCAAGGGCGGCTTCAGTGTTTTGCGCCATCATGCGATGCATGGCACGCACACCATCGGCGCTTTGGCACAGGGTTTCAAAGGCGGCCTCGGGCAGGTTGGCCTTGCCCCAACTTTCGATTTTCGGCGCCAGCTTCTTCCAGCTTTCCGCCCCGCCAAATTCGGCCGCCAATGCCGCACGGTCGGTTGCGCGCTGTGCTGCCTGGTCAAGATCACCCAGAAGCGGTGAAAGAACCTCCCCCGCCAGATCATAAACCAACTGAGCCTGTGCGTTGCTGAAGCCTGCCGCATGCAGGCGCTCGTTTAAATCCGTATCAATATCTTCCATGCCATCTGCAAGCGTGATTGCGTAAGCATCCGGTGTTTCAGGCACCAGATCGGCGAGGACTGCGGCGTCCAGTTCGGGTTCGGGCGCCGGCGTTTCGATATCAGGCAGCTCGGCTGTTTCTGCAGCTTCCGGGATTTTCGGCGTCTCGGTTTCGGCTACGAGAAGGTCGGGTTCGGTTGTCATGCGAACACTCCGCTAATTGGGGTCAAACTTGGGTTTGGTAGATGTGGCGGGGATCAATCCTCGGCGGAACGCTCTGCCAGCCGTTTGATCTGCAGCACCAGCGCACGCTTCCCTTCGCGCATCCAGATCGCCGCAGTGCTGGCATCCGGGCCAAGGGCTGTGTGCAGAAAATGGCTTTCAAGATCGGCCAGCACCTTTGCCCCGGCATCGCTGTCAAAACAGGCCTGCCAGTGGTCAGTGCCGTCCTCGCTCAAGCACTCGTTCTCGGCCTCAAACCAGTCCCATCCGTTCTCAACCATCACACCGCCTCCGCGATTTCAGGGGGCAGGCTTGGCCGCAACAAATGGTCGGGCACACCAAACTGATCGGCAAGCCAGCGGACCATCACGGGCAGATCGACCTCTGCCAAGGCATCAGGGCCAAGGGCCGCGATGCGTGACAGCCAATCAAGCGCCTGTCCCGCCTGCACCCGTTTGGGCAATTGCGCCAAGGGGGCTGCATGACGTAGCACCACAACATCGCCATCCAGCGGGATGTCGGGAAGTTCGCCTGTTTGGGTCAGGAGATAAAGCGCACGCCGGATCAGCGGATAGAGCAATTCCGCCTGCAACCGGCCATAGGTTGCACCCAGAAGTCGGGCGTTTTCCGATGCGCGTTCAAGCACCTCGGTCGCGGTCATGCCCGGTTGATCGGTTTGCCCTAATCGGTCGGCCAGCAAGCAGCGCCGGATGCGATCCCGCAGGTCTGAGAGCACAAGATCAGACACATCAAACCGGCCGGGCGCCTCAAGCGGTTTCAGCCCCGCCGATCCCACAGCCTTGGGGATGATGCTGCCCGGCACCAACCGGATGGTTGCCGGGTTCAGAACTCCATCATCATCGGCCTGCCAGATGCCTGTCACCGCGATGGAGGCATTTTTCAAAACCAGTTCGACAACCTTATTCGCGGTCTTGATATCGGGCAGCGCCTTCATCACCGGGGACCGGCCATAAATCTCGCCCGGCGCCTTCATCCAGCGAAAGGCGATATAGGGCGACACATCAAACCGGTCGCGATAGATCAGATCACTGGCACTGGCGTCACCGTCTTCGCGAAACACACAGAGCTCATAGCCGGTTTTGTGATCCGTTGCAGGCAAAACAGCCTCGATCACGGTAATGCGTTTCGGCGCGTCTTTGCCATCGCCATCATCATCGGCAAAGCCCTTTGCCCCCGGCCAGGTTTCAAGGATTTCCGCGCGGGTAAGCGCCAGTTTGCGAAACACCGCATCCATCTTGCCATCCGATCGTTCTTCAAACGCCAGATCCCGCAACGGCACGGCGGTAAAGCGCAAAGCAGACGGGCTATGCAAATCGGCCTTTTCAAGGCGCAAGCACGCGGTCCCGGCCGTCACCAGATCCAGAAACGCCTGATGCATTTCGACCGCAAAGTTGGAGCGATCAAAATGCCCCTGCAAAATCCGAACGGCCCGGCCAAGTTGCTCGGTCAGCACCTGCCGGTCTGCATTGGCGACATTGCCGCCCGGTTCCAGCTCAAACCAGCCGCCACCGGGCGGGGTGATTTCGGCCATCAGACTGGCGGCAAGCTGTTCGACCGCATCCGATGCGGTTGCGTCAAACACCCGATCCAGGCGCTTGCCGCCATTGGTCTGGTTGCTGGCTGCCGCATTGCGCTGTGGCAGGGCAAATTCATAGCAATCCTGCCAATGCGCAATCCAGTTGCGGCGGCGTTCCATCGCCTTTTGAAAGCGGGCCCGCAACTGGGTGATATCTGCCCCGTCGGTTGCCTTGTCCTCAGTCACTGCCTTTTGCGATTTCGCCATGCCTATTCCCCCAACAGGTTCTTGCCACCGCCCGCCTTGGCGATGCGGTCCGTCAAAAGCCCGCGATAACTTGTCCCGATCAGGCTGGCCCGCCCATAACGGCGGCGTTCAAGCGCCTCGGTCCTGGCCGTGCGTGCGGCATCTTCTGCACTGGTGTCGGCATCGCGCTCGGTCGCCGTTCGCGTTGGGACCGGCGGCGCAACACGTGCTGGTTTCGGCGTGGAAAACAGACTTCCCATCGGGGCCTCCGGGTTTGAAGATCAATGTGTGCTTTGAGCTTGCGGTTCGGGGTTCCCGTACCCGCCTTCGCGGGCACAGGCTCTGCGCGGGAACGACGTTCGTCCCATGCACTGTTTTGGGCACCGTCATCCCCGCGAAGGCGGGGATCTGGAGCGGCGCGCTCCATCACCCCAAACGCAAAAACGCCCGCAAGAGTTAAAACCCTGCGGGCGCATCTGTGGCGTTGATTTGTCTCTTATGCCACACTAAAAAGAACAAATCAAGAACATTTTTCAGAAAAAAACACATCGCTGATCTGATCAGGGTTTTCAGCCCGCTGTTGCAGATGGCGATAGAGCTGCCAGGGGGTGATGATCCAGAAGGCCGAAATGCCCAAAAGGCGTTTGACCAGCTCGACACAGCTCATCGGGCCAAAGCGAACCTTGCGCGCAATCGAGGCCGGATACCGCGCCCAGATGCAATGATAGCCAAGGCCGCGATAATAGGCCGCCGGATCAAAGATCGGCGAATAGCACCAGCTTTCACAACGCACCCGATGGCTTTGCGGATCAAGGCAAATCCATTCCCCGGCCCGCACCCCCGACACCAGCACAAAGCAATGACGAAATCCCGGTTTCAGGATACGCAACAATCGCTTTTCCGGGGCATCGGCAAAGACCACAAGCACCGAAACCTCGCGCCCGGAAGCAGATTGATCAGCCCAGTGATCCATCCATGGACCGGCGGATTCCTGCGCCGGTTCAGTAGTTTTGGCCTGTTTGAGAACGTTGGTTACATCCCGCATGGCGACAGGTCCCCAGCCAGTTCGACGGCAACATCCTCGTGATGGAAACTTTCATCACGCCCGCGTTTGACAATGCCGCGCGTGATCAGCACATTTTCAAGCGCATCAAGGGCCTGTTGCCATAAATCACCCTTGTCCTTTTCACGTGGATCGCGGGCATCGGGTTCGCGTTCGACGAGGCCAAAATATTCCAGTACCTGCAAATGCCGATCGCCCAGAATGCCCCCCTTTTTAAGGCGCATCACCGCGTTATAAACATCATCAGGGTCACAGGGGCGCACCACCTCGCCCGCGTCGGCCACCACACGCGCGCCTTCGATCCTGGCTGTCTGACAGCGCACGAACCAGAACCACGCCTGCCTCGCACTGGAAAAAGGGGTAATGTCGCGCGCAGAATGCGGTTTGGGAAAAAGTCGTTGTTCGGTCACGTCGCCCTCCTGCTAGGTAATGCCTGCTCAATCCACCGGGCCTGCAACCGCACCTTCACCGCACCAGATCCAGAAAATGGATACAGTTATCCCGCCCGCGCATTTCGCAATGCACGCCGGTACGATGAATGGTTTGTGATGTCCCCAAGGGCGGCTTTCCGCCCGCGCATATCAGCAGCTTTGATCGCCGCCTTGTCAGCCCGCCTTCATCAGGCAAGGCTTACTTCCAGATGCAATTCCGGTGTTGATATGCAAGCTATAATCCCTTTTTGTTCTCATTGTAAAGGATTAATTTCCTATCCAGAAGATGAGGCAATCCTGCACGCATGGCATCGCGCGCCAGACAATGTCTCGTAACCATCTGATTTTACGGGTTTTGCGCCCCCGCCTTATGGCAGGTTTTCCTTCACCACGACTTCCATGGTGAGTTTGGCGACGTCTTCATCAGCCGCCTGGCCGTTGCGGAGGTTTTCGAAAATCCGCAGGGTGTTTTGCACGATCACGCCCGGGCTTTGGGTGATGACGACATCCATGATCTCTTCAAGCAAAAAGCGCCGCGTATCGGGGGTCAGGCCATGACCGATAAAGATGATGTCGCGTCCCCGGCCACTTTCACGCAGCGCGCGTGCCACCCCGTCTGACGAACCGCCGACATTATAAATCCCGACCAGATCGGGATATTCTTCCAGAAGCGATTTGGTGTGCAGGTAGTTTTCACTGCGATCATCATGGCCTTCACGCGCCGCCACCACGCGGATATCGGGATAGTCTTCTTCCATCAGCGACAGGAATCCCATTTCGCGTTCTTCATGGGCGCGATAGGTGCGGCTGGCCGCAATCATCGCCACCCGCCCGCGATTCGGCCCCATGAACCGGCCGAGCAAATAGCCCGCTGTCCGTCCGACCGCCCGGTTATCAAGCCCGACATAGGCCGCATGCGGCACACCGGAAATGTCCGATACCACGGTAATGATGTGTTTGCCCGCATCCTGCAATTCGGCGACGGTTTCACGCACGAGGGGATGATCAATCGCCATAAAGGCAATGCCATCGGCCTTTTCGCCATGCTGGCGCAAGGCCTCGGACAGGAGTTGCGGATTGAAACTGTCGATAAAATAGACGCGCGCGCGGATGTTATAGCCCGTCGTCGCCTCGGCCGCAGTTTTGATGCGATCACCCAGCAGTTTGAGGTACGGGTTCGTACCTGATGGCAACAAAAACACCACGCGCATCGGCTTGGGCCGGAAGACTTCATGGGTGTCTGTTTCGGGCAGATAGCCAAGTTCGCTTGCTGCCTGAAGTACGCGCTTTGCCGTGCGTTCACGCACACCGGGGCGCTTGTTGAGCACCCGGTCGACCGTTGCCGGAGACACCCCGGAAAGGTCGGCAATATCCTTGATGATTGGCCCGCTTGTTTTTGGCATCGCACCCTCAAAAACATCAAAACACATCATTTTATGATGTTTGATGAGGCAATATGTTTCACGTACTCTGAGATCATTCAAGGGAAAAGAGCAACAAGACAGTCCTGAAATAGACTAGAACCATCAGACCATCACGGGAGGAAACCATGGTCATCCAAAGCAAGTTCCGCCAAATGGCGACCGCGCTCGTCGCCGCTGCATCGATCTCTGTCGTGGCCCATACCGCCAGCGCACAGGAATATGAACTCAATTACGGCCACATGAATTCGCCGACCAGCGTTGTCGGTATGCAGGCCGATTGGCTGGCCGAAGAAATCGCCAAAAACACGGGTGGTGCCGTCAAGATCGACGTTTATCCGTCATCCCAGCTTGGCAAGATTCAGGAACTCGCCGAAGGCGTTTCCATGGGGTCCATCGCACTGTCGCACAACACTGCGGGTGCGCTGAGCTCGCTTTACGAAGATTTCGGTGTGCTTGATACCCCGTATCTTTATCGCGATTACGATCACCTGATGAATGTTGTTGATATCGACTCCCCGGTCATGGCCGACCTCAATCAGGGCCTGATTGAAAATACCGGCATGCGCGTTTTGTATGCGTTTTATTTCGGCACCCGTCAGTTGACGGCAAACATGGCGGTCAAAACCCCGGCCGACCTCAATGGCGTTAAAATCCGTGCCATCCCGTCACCGGTCTATCTGACCGCCGTCGAGGGCCTTGGCGCTGTTCCGGTGCCCGTAGATTGGTCGGAAGTTCCCACAGCCCTTGCCACCGGCATTGTTCAGGGCCAGGAAAACCCGGTGAACGTGGCCGTGGACCACAAGCTTTTTGACGTTCAGTCGCACATGATGCTGACCGGTCATATTTCAGCAGCCGAAATCGTTGTGATCAACGAAGACCTGTGGCAGAGCTTCCCTGATGACATCAAGGACGGCATCACCAAGGCGGCTGAGACTGTCCGCATGAAAGCCTCCCAGACGATCCTTGATAAAGAGGCAGGCGATCTTGCCAAGCTGAAAGAAGCTGGCATGACCATCATTGGCCCGGATGACGGTCTTGATGTTGCTGCCTTCCGTTCCGGTGTGGAAAAGCTTGTGAATGAGCGCTTCGGCGACAAATACGGCAAGTATTACGAAGCAATTTCCGCCATCAAATAAACGCCCCTCGCCCGGCGTTTGCAATGGTCGTCCGTCGGGCGGCATCAGGGAACCAAAGCGTTCAGAGATGCCGCCCGTCTTTTCCTAACGATCCAAGTATTTTTAGTCAGGTTTCGTCATGTCCTACAGGAACTCCCCGATTTACAAGGGGCTGGACCGGATTTGCCGGGTACTGACCACCTTTTCGATGATGATGCTGGCCTTGATGTCAGTTCTGGTGGTTGGTCAGGTCATCTTGCGTAACTTTTTTGATCTTGGCCTGCCCTGGGCAGACGAACTGTCGCGTATTTCCAACATCGCGCTGGTCTTTTTCGCCGTCCCCGCTTTGATGCTCCATAACCGTCATATCGCGATTGATCTGCTGTTCAGTGCCTTGGGCCCACGCGGCAAGGCGACCCTGCGGTTTGCGAATTACGCGCTGATTACGCTGTTTTCCGCCATTTTCCTTTATGGCCTTTATAAATTTCTCATGCGTGCGGGGAAGTTTTCCACGCCCTCGCTTTCCATGCCCAATTATGCGGTTTACGCGCCGGTGGTGATGGCCATCGTGCTTTTGCTGGCTGTCGCGCTCTACCGGCTGATTTCACGGACCGAACCTGTCACCGACTATGAAGACGAGGATGGCGGCAACGCGATTGCCCAGGCCATCGAAAGCGAAATGGCAGAAAGCCAGTCGTCCGAGGATTCCCGCAAATGATGAGTGCAACCCTCCTTATCCTGTTTCTGGCGATGATGATCATCCGCCTGCCGATTGCGGTCTGCCTTGGCCTGTCGTCTGCGGTTGTCATGATCCTGTTTAACCTGCCGATGACGGTTCTGGCCCAGCGCACCGTCAACGCACTGGATTCCACCCCGCTTCTGGCCGTGCCGCTGTTTATCTTTGCCGCCAACCTTTTAAGCCTGTCGGGTGTCACCAACCATTTGTTCGAGCTTGTCCGCATGATGGTCGGCTGGATCCGGGGCGGCACCGCGCAGGTAAGCGTTCTGGTCAGCCTGATCTTTTCGGGCGTATCCGGTGCGGCGCTGGCTGATATCGGCGCGCTTGGCGCGGTTCAGATCAAGATGATGCGCAAGCAGGGCTATTCTGCCGAATTTGCATCGGGCATCACCATGGCTGCGGCCACCATCGGCCCGATCTTCCCGCCCAGCATTCCGATCATTATTTTTGCCTCTGTCGCCAATGTATCGGCGGTAAAGCTTCTGATTGCCGGAATCGTGCCCGCTGTTCTGATCACCGCCCTTTTGATGCTGCAGGTCGGCGTGATGGCGCGCATCTACAAGCTGCCACGCGATGAAGTGAAATTCAACATTGCCGCCTTTGCCCGCAAATTCGTCATTTCCCTGCCCGCCCTTGCCGCGCCGGTCATTCTGATTGGCGGTCTGGTATCGGGCTATTTCGGCCCGACCGAAGTGGCCGGTGTGACGGTGGCCTATGCGCTTTTGATCGGCAAATTCATCTATCGCCAGCTTGATTTCAAACGTGTGCTGACGGCTGCGCGCGACAGTGTCGATGCCACGGGCAGTGTGCTGTTTATCGTTTCAACCGCGGCCCTGTTTGCCTGGGTTCTGACCATGGACCGCTTGCCCGCCACCGCCAGCGAGTTCTTGCTGGGGCTTTCAAGCGATCCATTGGTGCTGTTGTTGATCGTCAATGTGCTGTTGCTGGTGGTCGGGATGTTCCTGGAATCAATCGCCGCCATCCTGATCATTGCACCGATCATTACGCCTGCGATGACCGCGGCCGGTGTTGATCCGCTTCAGCTTGGCATTGTCTTTGTGCTGAACCTGATGATCGGTCTTCTGACCCCGCCGGTCGGCATGAGCCTTTATATGGTCAGCATCATCGCCAAGATGCCGCTGCACCGGGTGATCCGTGGTGCACTTCCCTTCCTGTTACCGCTGTTTTTGTCGCTGCTCGCAGTGACCTGCATACCGGCAATCTCGATCTGGTTGCCCAACATTCTGGATTAAGTGAGGAACTATGAGCAGATTTCTTGGTGAAATTCGCCAGCTCGGCTACGTCGTGCCCGATATTGAGGCCGCCATGGAATATTGGTCGGAAACAATGGGTGTCGGCCCCTGGTACTACAATCCCAAGGTTCCGATTGAGGATTACCGTTATGACGGCCAGTCCTATGAGGTCCACAACTCCGTCGCGCTCGCCAATTCCGGCTATGTACAGGTCGAACTGATCCAGACGCGCAACGATGCACCGTCGATGTATCGTGATTTCCTTAAGGCGGGTCATACCGGCCTGCAGCATGTTGCCTATTGGACCGAAAAGTTCGATGACGATCTGGCGCTGATGGAAAGCAAGGGCTTTAACGTCAAGATGAGCGGCAAGGTCGGTGACAACGGACGCTTTGTCTATTTCGACAAGGAAGACCATCCGGGCACCGTGATCGAACTGTCCGAAGTTGTCGGCCCAAAAGGCCGCCTGTTCAAATCCATCTATGAAGCGTCTATCGACTGGGATGGCAGTGATCCGATCCGTCCGTTCCCGTCGCTTTCGGAAATCTGAGCCATGGACCTGATCGAAGCCCGTTACCTGATCGAAACGCCGATGGACCCGGAAAAGATCGCCGGGATCATGGCTGGTGAGCAAAGCAGCGGCACATTTGTGCGCGTTGCCGGGGAAACCGACGAACTGCGCGAACGGTGTGCAGCCCGCATTCTGAATATCCGCGAACTGACCCCGGTCAACCAGCCCAGTTTGCACAGCGCCTATCTTGCCGCACGCGGTGTCAAGGGCCCCTATCGCCGGGCTGAGATCCGCATCGGGTTCCCTGCGGGGAATATCGGGCGCAATCTGGCAACGCTGGCATCCACTGTTTCGGGCAACCTTTATGATCTGGGCGAGATCACCGGGCTTAAGCTGGTGGACGTCACCCTGCCCAAGGCGTATCGCGATCTTTATGATTATCCGGTTGCCGGAACCAAAGGCACACGCGCGCGCATGAACGTCCATGACCGCCCGTTCTTTGGCACCATCATCAAGCCGAATGTCGGCCTGCGCAGCGATGATATCGCCGATCTGGTCGATCAGCTTTGCGAAGCCGGTGTTGATTTCATCAAAGATGACGAAATCTGTGCCAACCCGGAAAGTGCACCACTTGCCGAACGCATTCCTGCCGTGATGGACCGGGTGCGTCGCTATCGCGACAAGACTGGTCGTGATGTGATGATTGCCTTTAACATCACCGATGAAACCGATGCCATGCGCCGCCACGCCGATCTGATCGAAAAGGAAGCCGGATCATGTGCCATGGTCAGCATGAACTGGGCCGGTCTTTCCGCCCTGCAGACCCTGCGCAAGTCGACCAATCTGGTCCTGCACGGGCATCGCAACGGGTTTGGTGCGCTGTCGCGTCATCCACTGATCGGCATGGCATTCCCGGCCTATCAGACGTTGTATCGCCTGACCGGCATGGATCACATGCATGTCCATGGCATGGGCGGAAAATTCTGTGACGAGGACAGCGAAGTCGCCGCGTCTGCCGAATTGTGTGCCAAACCGCTTGCTGAGGGCAATGGTGACGAAGACCGCGTTCTTCCGGTTTTCTCGTCTGGCCAGTGGGCGGGCACGGTTCCCGCCACCCATGAAGCTGTCGGGTCGGCTGATTTCATGTTCCTTGCCGGTGGCGGCATCCTTGCCCATCCGTCGGGACCGGCGGCGGGCATCACCAGCCTGCGTCAGGCATGGGAAGCCTGCGCGGCCGGTGTCAGCCTTGAAAAACATGCCAAGGAAAACACAGCACTGGCCGAGGCACTATCGTTTTATGGGGCGCGAGGCTGACGATGACCAAATTCATTTTCTGTGCCGATGATTTCACCGGGGCCTCCGATACCCTTGCGACACTGGCCCGCTCCGGGCTGTCAGCACGTCTGTATCTGAATGCCCCGTCATCCTCGGTTTCGGAAAATGATCCCGGTCACGGGTCCAAAAGTCTCGACGCCTTCGGGGTTGCAACGTCGCTTCGCGCTTTGGGGGTCGAAGACGGCGTTGCAACCATTTCTCCGCTGGCCGAAAACATCAAGTCACCGGACTGCAACCTTTATCATTTCAAGGTCTGCTCGACCTTTGACAGTTCACCGAATACCGGCAATATCGCCGCCATTGCGGATCGCTATGCCTTGGCCGTCGGCGCCAACTGGAAGGCGATCATTGGCGGGCAGCCGTCGCTGAAACGCTTTTGCCTGCTGGGCAATCTGTTTGCCGGGGCTGGCAATGGCAAAATCCATCGCATTGATCGCCATCCGGTAATGGCCGAGCACCCCGTCACCCCGATGGACGAGGCAGACCTGCGTTGCCACCTGTCCAAACAGGGCTGGGCAAATATCGGCTTGATCGACTTCACCATGATCCGCAAGGGACGCGCGGCACTGGTGGCCGAAATCAGACGTCGTATTGCGGATGGTGAAACCGAAACCCTGTTTGACGTGGCCGAGGAAACCGATCTTCTGACCATTGGCGAGGCACTACGCGAAATCACAACGGACATGCCCGTCCTGTGTGTCGGCGCAAGCAGCGTCGCACAGGCCATATTCCCGTCCTTTGCCACCCCCCCAAAAACCAGGGTACGTCGCCGCGACGGTCCGGTCTTTGCCTTTGCCGGCAGTCGATCCTCCCTGACCGCCGAACAGGTCGCGCACGCGAAAAACTATGTGAAACATTCCGTGCGCCCGACGGATCTTCTGTCGCCCAAAGCCGCTGCTGATCTGCGCGCAGAATGTCTTTCGGTTCTGCAATCGGGCCAAAACCTTTTGGTGTCGCTGTCCGATGATCGCGATCACGACATTGCCAGTCACGATCTTGCGCATGCCAGTGCCGAATTCATCAGCACGATCAGCAACGATGTTGCCCTTGGGTTCCTGCTGATTGCCGGCGGGGATACATCCAGTCTGGCCGTGCAGAAACTGGGTATCGACAGCCTGTCCTTTGCGGCTGATTTTGATGCAGGCGCCCCGATCATTTGTGCCCATTCCACCCGCACCAGACTTGATCATTTGCCGATGCTGCTTAAAGGCGGGCAGATGGGCAAACCGGCCCTGTTTGACAACATTGCAGCCCTGCCGGTCTCCGCCTCATCCAGTTAATTCAGCCAAGGAATTAATTCCTTCTTTCGCAACTGTCATGCGGGCTGCTAGGATGCGCCATGATCCGACATCAACAAATTTGGGCCGCCCTTGATCAGATTGCCGAGGACCACGGCTTGACACCGTCGGGGCTGGCACGACTGGCGCAACTCGACCCGACCACATTTAACCGCTCCAAGCGGACAACGGCACAGGGAAAGCCGCGCTGGCCCTCGACCGAAAGCATTTCCAAGGTGCTTTCCGTCACCGATGTCAGTTTCCGTGAATTTTCCGAACTGGTGGACGGCAATGGCGCCGGGCGCATCCCCGTGATCGGCTTTGCGCAGGCGGGCAATCGCGGCTTTTTTGATGATGCCGGGTATCCGGTCGGCGGATCTTGGGAGGATATCACCTTTCCCGCCCTGCACGACCCGACCGCCTATGGATTGCGGATCGCGGGCGATTCAATGGCACCGGTATTCCGCGACGGTGATTTGATCATCGTCAGTCCGGCGTCAAACATCCGCCCCAAGGATCGCGTGGTTGTCAAAACCATCGAAGGCGAAGTCATGGCCAAGGAGCTTGTCCGACGTGGCGCGCTTGGCGTCGAAGTCAAATCGCTGAACCCGGATTTCGAAGATCGTTTTATCCCGGCAGATCAAATTGACTGGGTGGCCCGTGTCTTGTGGTGCAGCCAGTAAACGCGCATTGCACCAATCACCCGGGGCACCAGTCACCCGGGGCACCAGTCACCCGGGGCACCAGTCACCCATTGTGCCCAATTCGATGATTGATCTATTCAAAATCGCAAAGCGACACATTACATTAGGTTCTATCAAAAAAACTGACTGGGCCTGATGGGGAAAAGGAAGAATCGTTTGACGCTGCAACGTCACCATATTGTGCGTTCCCTGGTGATTATCCTTTCCTATTTCGTCACGGGCTATGCGGGCATCCACCTGCCGTATTTTGGCACCAGCGTCACATTGATCTGGCCCCCTGCAGGGATCATTCTGGCGGCGCTTGTTTTCTGGGGATGGCGGTATTTCCCAGCGGTGTATATCGCCGCCTTTCTGCTTAACATCGTGATCGCCGATACCCTTGCTGCCATGATTTTTGTTGCCGCGGGCACCACGGCGGCAGCAGTTATACCAGCACTTTTGATTACCCGGTTCGCCAGGCGCTTTCCGTTTAATGGGCTGCGCAACATTTCGGTCTTTCTTTTGTTCGGCGGCCTTCTTGGTCCGGCCCTTGCCGCGACCTTTGGCGCCTTCTTCGTCAGTCTGTTTGACATCGGACATTTCGACCAATACGCACATTTGTGGCTTGGCTGGTTCAAGGGCGATGTTGTCGGTGTGCTGGTCGTAAGCCCGCTGGTCTTGCGCCTGATGAACTGGCGGATCCGACCACGCCCATTGCTTCATCATGCCGAACTGGCATTTATCGGGCTTGCTTGCGTCGTTCTGGCATCGGCCGTGCAAACAATGCCCTTGATCGCCAGACCGGAATTTCTGTTTGTCTTTGTTACCCTGCCCTGTGTGATCTGGGCGACTGTGCGGTTTGGCCTGTTGGGGGCCACGCTGATCAACCTGTTGATCACTGCCGACATCATCATCTTTGCCGCCCTTGGCAACACCACCTTTGTCGATACCAACATTCAGTCTGGTTTTCACAGTCTGTTCGTCTATATTATCGCCTGTTCGGTTGGCGCGCTGCTTCTGGCAGTCGGTATCGAACGGATTGCCACATTCACCACGCGTACCCGTGACGGGCGGTTGTCCAATGACGTGCACCGGTTGCGCCGGGCGCTTGCGGTTCTTATCGGCATTGTCGGCTTCGGGGTTTCAGGGACCGCAGCATGGTACACCTATAATCAGCTTCAGGACGCTGACCGGCTGTTGACCGAACAATACAGGCTGGCTTTTGAAGCCTCGCTTCGTGAGGAACTCGGCCGTGCGACTGATGCCCTGATTGCTGTGCGTACACTTTTTGACGTTCATGGCAGTGTCTCTGCAAGCACCTTTGACGCCATGCTCGCACCGTGGATTAACCGCAGACCGGGCGTTGCCGCACTCGAATGGGCCCCTTTTGTTGAAAAGCGCGCCCGCACTTTGGTCGAAGAAACCGCAGAGTTACGGGGTGTTGATAACTTCGCCATTCGTGAAATAGTCGATGGAACCATGCAACCTGCACCGCAGCGCGACAGTTACTTCCCGATTTTTTATATTTTTCCGCGCTCGGGCAACGAACAGCGCGTCGGGTTTGATCTGGCCAGTGAAGCATCACGCAAAAGCGCGCTTGATACCGCCCTTAAGACCAACAATGTCACCCTGACCCAGCCGCTTAATTCCGTTCAGTCAAACGCGTCACTTGTGTCATCACTTGCGTTTCTGGCCGTGGAGAACCGGCGTGATCCCGGCGGACCACCACTTGGCGTTGCTGCCGGTGTCTTGCGCATTACCGACATGATCATGCGCGCGGCCCGTGTCGCGCGGATCCCGCTTGATTATGAACTGCATCTTGCGGATACCAAAACATCCGGACAGGCGGGCCTTCTATATTCCACCCGTACGTCCGACCATGCGATTGATCATATCAAACGCGAACGTGCCAAACAGTTTAACCCGAATGTTTCGAATTTCACCTTCGGGTATCGTGACTGGACGATTGTGCTGCATCCCCGGCAGAACGGCCTGAATTCACTGGTGTATTGGCAGCCATGGGCCATTTTTGTCTTTGGCAGCACGATCACCGTCCTGCTTCTGATTTATCTGCGTTCCCTTAATCGCACCGAAAAGCACATTGTCGATCTGGTTGCCACCCGTACAGCAGAACTTGAAGATGCCCGCACCGCTGCTGAAAATGCGATGAACCGCGCGCAACACGCCGATCGCGCCAAATCGGAATTCATCGCGCATATGAGCCACGAATTCCGGTCCCCGATGACATCTATTCTGGGCTATGCCCAATTGGCCCGCGACAGTCTGGACAACAGCCCGTCTTCCGAAACCTTGCGGAACTACCTATCAACCATTCGCGGCGCGGGGCGCCACGTTCTGTCGCTGATCGGCGATATTCTTGATATCTCCAAGATCGAGGCCGGCAAACTTGTGCTTGAAGAAGCCCCGGTTGATCTTCATCGCCTGTGCGAGGAAGTGGTTTCCATGATGGTGGTTCCTGCCCGTGCGCAGGAAAACGCATTGCTACTGGATATTGACCCGGAATTGCCACGCCATGTGGTGGGCGATCCCGTCCGTCTGAAACAGGTTTTGACGAACCTTGTGTCGAACGCCATCAAATTCACCAAGTACGGCAAGATTCAGGTTACCGCAAAGCAGCTTGAACTTGATGAAAACAACGTTTCATTCCGGATTTCGGTTCAGGATGAAGGGATTGGCATTCCCAACAACAAGCTTGAGTCGATCTTTGATGCCTTTACCCAGGTCGATACCACGACGACACGCCGCTATGGGGGTACCGGTCTTGGTTTGACCATCTGCAAGCGCATGGTTCAGGCCATGGGCGGTACCATCAACGTCGATAGTCAGGAAGGCAGCGGCAGCCTTTTCTGGTTTGACCTTACCCTGCCACGCAGCACCGAAGCCGATGTTGCCGAATATGATGGTCAGACCCACTCACAGGATGCAGAACCGGCCGAAGCGGTTGAAGAAACCGAACCGGGCCACTGGAACATTCTGTTGGTCGAAGACATCGAAATTAACCGCATCCTTGCCCAGAAACTTCTTGAACAGCAAGGGCACACCATCACCACTGCGGCGGATGGTCAGGCTGCACTCGATATTCTCGCCAGCAATGATTTTGATGCGGTTTTGATGGATTTGCACATGCCCGTCCTTGATGGCATCGAAGCCACACGCCAGATCCGCACGTTCGAAAATCAGGTCAAGGCGACCATTCCGGTGCTGGCCCTGACGGCCGATATTTCAAACGACAATCTCGAAACGTTCCACGAAACAGGCTTTGATGCCTATTGCACCAAACCGCTCGATATCGACAAGATCAATGCGGAGCTCGCCCGCCTCATTGACCGCAAGCTCGAAGCACGGCAGCAAGAGAACGAGATGGCAGATCGCTAGGCGATGCCCCTAGCCGTTTATACCTGTCATGGATCGAAGCTCCTCGGCGACATTGGGACCGGCTGTCAGGATCGGGGCCCCATTTTCAAGGGCATCGGGCGCACCAAGATAATCATTGGTCCATCCGCCTGCTTCCTGCATCAAAAGGATTCCGGCAAGGCAGTCCCAAGGGTTGATGTGCGGCTCGTAATAGCCGATCAACCGTCCCGCAGCGGCATAGGCCAGCATCAGCGCCCCTGACCCGTTGCGGATAAAGATGCCCTCACGATCCAGAAGGTCCTGGATGAAGGGTGTGATGGCGTCACTTTTGGTTCGGTGCGACATGCCAAGCCCCATCAAACCGTCACCGACGGTTTTTGCCTCGCTCGCCTTGATCGGTTCGCCGTTGGCAAAGGCCCCTTCCCCACGCTTGGCACTGAACAACTCATTGCCGCATGGCTGATAAATCAGCGCGAGCTGGATCTCCCCTTTGACGACAAGGGCAATGGAAATGCACCAGCTTGGCATCTGATTGACAAAGCATGCCGTGCCATCAATCGGGTCAATCACCCACAGGCAGTCATTGTCGCCCTTCTCGATACCCATTTCCTCGCCAAGGAAGCCGTCCTCGGGGAAAGTGTCGGCAATCTGGTCGCGAATGATCGCTTCGACATTTTTATCGGCGATGCTGACCATATCAAGCGGATTGGCCTTGGCCTCGATCTCAAGGTCACCGGCCGCACCATCGAAATATGCCATGGCACGCTTTCCGGCATGGCGGATCACATCACGGGCGTGTTCAAACCGTGCGTCGAGATCAAGTTTGATGTCATCACCCATTATGTATTCCTTTCAAAGCGCCGGTCGGCATCACACCATCACGGCAGAAAACGTCTCGAAATCAATCGTCTATGGGAAAACCTATCGCATAACTGCTGACAAGGTTCCATGACATTTCAATGGCAGCGGGGCATGTGATGTTTTCTTTGACCATCCTTGGACAAAAACCCTATGCTATGCGCCGTTTTCTTCGCCGCCCCACAGGCGCCCAACACAATCAGGAGCATAAATATGGGTCACGCCGCCGCTGATAGCACCGTCACCACCTGGACCTGGCATCAGGGTCAATGGCACGAAGGTAACCCCAATATCATGGGTCCGCAAACCCATGGTGTATGGATGGCCTCGACCGTGTTTGACGGCGCGCGCCGCATGAACGGCAAAATGCCCGATCTTTATCCGCATTGCGCCCGTGTGATTCGCTCGGCCGAACTGATGGGCATGAAACCTGCCATCACGGTCGATGAAATCGTCGCGCTGGTCAAGGAAGGCGTTCAAAAGTTCGATCCGGAACTCGCCCTTTATATCAAACCGATTGTCTTTGGTGGCGAAGGTTTCATCGCGCCAACACCTGAAAGCGCGCAATTCGTGCTGTGCATTTCCGTCACCGAAATGCCCGAAGCCGTCCAGACCGGCTTTAGCGCGCGCAAATCAAGCTTCCGCCGCCCGTCACCGGAATCCGCCCCGACCGAGGCAAAGGCATCCTGCCTTTATCCCAATGTCGGCCGCGCTGTGACCGAGGCAACCGCATCGGGCTTTGACACTGGCGTGATGCTTGATCCGATTGGCAATGTGGCCGAGTTTTCCTATGCCAACCTGTTCTTTGCCAAGGATGGCACGGTTTATACCCCGGCAATCAACGGCACCTTCCTCAATGGCCTGACCCGTCAGCGCGTAATCAAGCTTCTGCGTGAAGATGGCGTTGATGTCGTTGAAAAGACCTGCAAGTACGAAGAACTCGAAGCAGCCGACGAAATCTTTGGCACCGGCAACTATTACAAGGTTGCTCCGTGTGTCAAACTCGACGAGCGCAACCTGCAGCCCGGCCCGATCACGCGCCGCGCCCAGGACCTTTACATGGCCTTTGTTGCAGCCAGCGAAGATTAATTTCTGCAAGACAGACGCAAAAACGGGCCGGAATTCCGGCCCGTTTTTTTATGCTGGTAACGATGTCTTCCGTGATATCGGCTGTGGCACGGAGCTGCCCGCAACATAGGGATATTTGGCAAAGATTGATGCCACCGCCGCGCGCACCGTTTCGTTTGGCGCTTCGCGTACGGCACTGGTGACGCGTGAAACAGCCGTTCCTTCCCAGACCATTTGCTCGGTCTGGCGATTGACCAGATCAATGGTCAGCGTACCTTCGGTGTAGCTATCGACATAGCCCGGCTCGACATAGCCCGGCCAGCCAACATACATCCCGGACCGATAGCCATAATACCCACCGACATAGACCGGGGGTGATGATCGCGTCTTTTCCTGTGTTTTCAGATGAAAGTTGATCAACAGGTCGGGGGTATGGATATCAAGCTGATATCCGCGCGAAACCATCGCCAGATTGATTGCATCCTCAATCCGTTGCCCTGACAGGGTCTGGTACCTGGCCTCGGCATCCTTGCCGGCCCCTTCGACAAAGGCAAATGTTCTGAACTGCCCGAAATCGGTCGCCGGGTCGGCATCGGTATAGACGCGCGGCCCGCTGGCACAGGCCGACAATGCCATTGCCATCGCCCCGACCAGTGCAAGTTTTACTGTTTTCAGCCCGATCATTGCCCGTGTCCTTTATTGCTTTGCGCGGCCTGCTGGGCCACGTCTCTGATGAACGCGTGTTTCATTCAGTATGACGTCTGAAGGGTACAATTTCATCATCAGAAAATGGACTGATCATGGCAAAACAACCAAAGGGTGCAGATATTTGGTCCTCAGGCACGATCCAGCGGGTTACTGGCAAGCGCCGTGGCAAAGCCGACGCCGACCAGCCCGGCGATATGACACCGGGGTTTGCGATCTGCCTGGTCGGCCACCAGCTTTCCAAAATCACAGACAAAGCCCGTGCGCGGATAATCGCGCAGGATTTGCGCCCGGACATCGGTGTGAATGTTCATCACCTGCATGCCGACCACGTCGACCCCGGCCCCAAGATGCAGCAACAGGCCTTCGGGGTCACGCGGGCCGGAATGGCACACAGCCGAATGCAGGGCCATTGCTTCGTGGATGATATCGGCCTTTTCCCGGTCATAGCCCTGTTCGCCAAGCCAGTTATGGGCACAGCGGGCGGCTTCGACCTCGAACGACCCGGGTCCGTCACACGATGGCGATGCCAGTGAAATATCATGCAGGATGCTTGCGATATAAAGCATCTCGCGATCAAAACGGACATTGTGGTATTCCCCCAACGCGACCCCAAAGGCAAAACTGCGCAAACCGTGATACTGCACGAAATCAGGCTGCAGGGAGGCCGCCCACGCGGTTGCCTTTTGCGCCATTTCGCTATCGGGGACACCAAGATGGTCAAGCACCGCACGGTCCGGTCGGCCAAACCCTATGGACTGGCGCAGGGCATAGAACTTGTCGCGAATGCCAAGTCGGGCAAAATTGAAAATCAGGGCAGCCTTGGGATCGCGCCCAAGTTCGGTGGTTAGCGCGCGGGACATGTCAGGCACTTTCTTTCTGGTGGGACTTGGTTTGGGGCGGGTAAGGCCGGGAATTTCTGTTTGAAATCAGGTCCCGGCAATCAACGCATCGGCCGTTTGGCGCAGATCATTGATCTCGTCATCAAGAATGGCGCGATCATTCATGGAATGGGCCAGAACAATTGCACCTTGCCAGCGAAGAACAATCCGCCGTCCTTCAATTGCTGCACGGTCTGCCGCCAGCCCGCCTTCGCGAAGCTGATCTGTCACCCACCCAATCAGCGCATCAAACACGCCTTGCCCGATTTTTCGCGCCGGATCAAAATCCGCATCGCCGGGCATATCGAGCATCAGACGGGCAAGCGGGCAACCATGGCTGACACGCCGTGGTGTCATGGCATCAAGATAATCAAAAAAGACTGACAACCGATCACCGACAGCGCCCTTGGACTTGATGCTGTCCAGAAGCGGAATGAATTCGCCTTGCATGGTTTCAAGGGCCGCTTGGGCAAGGTCGTGCTTTTTGGGAAAGCGATAAAACACCCCGCCTGCGGGCAACCCGGCCTCGTTCGCAACCGATTGAATGGTGGCCCCATGATAGCCATCACGCCAGATCACATTCATCGCCGCACGGGCAAGCTTTTGGCGTTTTTCTTCGGGTTTGAGCTTTTCGGCCATTGCCATCACCATCAATTAAGTAAGTTAACTCACTTAATACCGATTCCCATTATGCTGTCAATCGCCTTTTCACGGTCTTATTTTCCATTTAGGCATCTCGCGGCGTTTGAATAGCTGCGCGTGGCGTGTCAAACTTCGCAGGTAATTTGCAGGTAAACAGACGCGCAGATGCACATGCGCCACCAACCAGAACACCCCACAGATCCGGAGCCACCGTGAAAAACAACCGATTCACCCTTGCTGACATCCGAAATGCGGTATCGGCCGGCGTGCTGAGCGAAGAAGCCTTTGACAGGCTTGAAGGCTTTCTTGGCGAACAATCGCTTGAAACCGCCGAAACGGAAAAGTTCACCCTGTTTCGCGGCATGAACGACATCTTCATTGCCCTTGGCATATGCGCACTGACCATCGGCTGGTTCGTTCTGTGGGGCCTGCTTGCCAATGGCCCGGCCTTCTGGATTGCACCGCCAATTGCCATGATCGCCTATGTCGCGCTGGCGGAATATATTGCCGGCAAGCTCAAGGCGTCCCTGCCCTCCATCGCCATCATGGCCGCCCTTGGTGCGACATTGATGATCTATGCGGTTGCGCTTTATATGTCACTCGCCGGGCCTGCCGGGCAGTTGTCCGATCTTGATACGGTGATTGATTTCGGGCAGCGGTCGATGAATGTACTGGTGTTTGTCGCGGTGATCGGCTTTGCCTTCCAGCTGGGCTTCTTCCTGCGGTATCGCCTGCCGGTATCCTTTGCGCTGATTGCCGCAGGCCTCGTCGGGGTCTTCTGGTCGGCTTTGATGGCAACCTTTGGCCCGGCTGCAGAGCCCTATATCCCCTATCTGATCACGGCCACGGGCATCATATTGCTCGCCCTTGCGATCTTTATCGACAGCCGTGACCCCAAGCGGGTCAATGGTTGGGCGGAATGTGCGTTCTGGCTGTATGTCTTCGGCGCACCACTGACCATCCATTCCATTGCCGCCACGTTCGAGGCCGCAGCCCTTGCGATGATCCCGGTGATCATCGTTGCCATGGTGCTGTCGCTGATCCTGGATCGCCGATCGCCAATCATCAGCGGCCTGATCTATGTTGGCTATCTGCTGCAATCGGGTTTCGAGGGCGCGGAAATCGACCCGTCGATGACCATTGTTCTGGTCTGCTTCATTGTTGGCGGACTTGTCATGGCATTCGGCGTGGGGTGGCAACGCGCGCGACACATCTTGCTTGCGCCGTTTGAACATCATCCGCTGCGGCGTTACCTGCCGCCAAGCTGATTTAGGCTCAGGACCTATTAATTTGGTTTGAATGGTTCACCGGGTTTATGCGGATACGCGAAGCAAAACCGCAGGAAGATATGTATCTTTCAAGGTTTTGCGACAAAGTAGCCCGTGCAAACCCGGTGAATCCAAAGGACAGACTTTATATTTGCAAACTCCGGCGTCAAACCCCTTGGCCGGGATACCAGCCCGCCCGACGGGCTTTTCCTTGGATTTCACAAATATAAAGTCTGCCATTCAAATCAAATTAATAGGTCCTGAGCCTAAACTTTGAGGCCAGCACACATTCATGCTGGCCTCATTCGTTTTTATTATCGATTAAGCCCCGATTTCAGCAAAAGCGACAGGTTGCGCGGGTTCTCCCCCACCCGGCGCCAGGCATAAGCCCACCAGTCCTTGCCAAACGGCGCATACAGGCGAAGTCGATATCCCGCCGCAACCAGTTCACGTTGCAGCGGCTGATTCACGCCATAAAGCATCTCGAACTCGAACTGATCGCGCGCCCAGCCGTTTTGATCGGCAAGCTTCGCGATCTTGAGCACCAGTTCGCGATGGTGACTGCCAAAGACCGGGAAAAATCCGTTTTGCTTTGCGGTGCCCGATAACATCATCCCGGCGAGTGCAAGGTAATTGGCATCAATCTCGGCCCGTTCGGTAAAGGCGACACTTGCTGGCGGGGCCATTGCCCCCTTGACCAGTCGCACCATCGCCCCGCGTGCGATCATGTCCTTCATGTCCTGTTGCGTGCGGTGCAGGCGGGCTTGCAGGGTTTGGGCCACGGGAATACCGGCATCCTGCAAACGATGATGCAGTGCCAGCGTATCATCGACCATGTCGAAATCTTCCATATCGATCATAAGCCGAATGGTCTGCGATGAATTGGCCTGTGCTGCAATATCGCGGATCTTGTTTGCGATCTCATCGACATGTTTCGCCAGGACCGCCTCGCCCTGCATATAGCCCAGCTGCGACGGATCAATCGACACATGCACATCCAGTCCAGACATATCGAGGCTTGGCATCACAAAACCAAGCTGATCGACCGTTTCACGGACCTGAGTGATATCTTCGACATATTCACCAAGATAAAAGCTCGAAATCCGGATACCTTGTGCCGCCAGCGCATTTGCCCGCGACACATGACCAATGCCATCGTTCGCACTGACAAACTGTGCGGCAAGTCCGGTCTTGCGTCCAATGGCCTCGCCAAGGGTGCGAAGCGGTTTGGAACATGCAACCGCGATCATTGATTTCTGCCAAAATCCCATATCATTCAATCCCTTGCTGGTGACGCAAAGCACCGCCATAGCCGGTCTGATCGGCAAATTATTGAATGATATGACCCAAAAAGCAAAACGGCCTGCCAAAGGCGAGCCGTTTGCTAGGATCGCTTATGTGGCACTTTCGGAGAATATCACGAGTGAGCTTACCTTAATTTTTGGTTTTCTTGCGAACGCCGACAAAAAGAAACACAATCTTGCGAGAAAAGTTAACGGCGGAAGCAAAGCAAGTACTACTCCGGGGAACTGCAATGATCCTAGAATGGATAGAACAACATCCATCGCTGGCAGCTTGGGTGCAAAGCATTGGCGGTATTGCTGCTATTGGCGGGGCGATATGGGCAGCACGCAAAGCTTACGCTGGGGCGGTTGAGCAAGCCAACGTCGCGAGAGAACAGCTTGCGATGCAGATTCACCTTAAAACTGAAGAAAAGCGCGAAGGCTTAAAGGGAGTAGCAGCGGCACTATGCGCGGAGCTATCAGCAGAAATTCAGATCGCAGCACATGAACTCGTCCATTTCAAGCTCAAGGATCAATCAAGAGAAGAAGCAATCTCATACTTCAAGAACTCAACGAGAAATTGCATCGTATTCAATTCAAACCCTAATGCGGTTGGGTTACTGCCGAGCGCACTGGCCTCAGACACCGTCATGGCATACAGTCAAATACAATCTTACAATAAATTTTGCGTTCATCACCTAGAGAGCACTTCAGAAAAAGATGAATATCAGAAGCAAGTTATTGACGAAATTGGAGAGACAATTTCGTTTACAAGATACATAATTCAAACGCTGATCCATCATTCCGGACACCATGATCCGCAAGCGGTTTTAGATAACTCCGACCGCATTTTGTTTGCCAAGCTAGGGAAAGTCATCAGCAGAGAGCAAATCAAAGAATATCTGTCGATGTACAAACTTGACTAAATAAAAAAGGCCCGCGTCACCTGACGCGGGCCTCTTGATTTCATCAACTTCTTTGCGAATTAAGCGGAAAGGTCTTCACCCGCCAGCGCACGGTCGATCAGCGCAACACTTTCATCAAGGCCGTAAAGGGCGATGAAGGAACCCATGCGCGGCCCCTGTTCCTGACCAAGCAGCACTTCGTAAAGCGCCTTGAACCAGTCGCGCAGGTTTTCGTAATTGTGGTTTTTACCCACGGTGAAAACTTCGGTCTGGATGTCGGACGGATCGGTGCCCGGTGCGACTTTGGACAGGGCATCGCGCAAGTCTTTAAGGGCGGCCTGCTCTTCCTCGGTCGGAGCGCGGTATCTTTTCGTCGGTTTGACGAAGTCATTGTAATAGTTGATCGCATAGCCGACCAGCTTATCGAGATACGGCGAGCTTTCCGGGGTTGCACCGGTGACATAACGTGAAATGAACTTCCACAGCAGATCACGGTCATCGGTATTGCAGACCGAAACCAGGTTCAGCAGGATGCCGAACGACAGCGGAATGTCGCGATCCGGCGCGGTCCCGGCATGAATGTGCCAGGCCGGGTTCTGCAGGATCTTGGTCGGATCGGTTTCGGTTTTAAGCTTTTCGGCAAAGGTCAGATATTCATCCACGGTTTTCGGGATGACATCAAAATACAGGCGCTTTGCGGTTTTCGGCTTCTGGAACATGAACAGCGACAGGCTGTCTTCTGGCGCATATTTCAGCCAGTCTTCCATCGAAAGACCATTACCCTTGGATTTGGAAATCTTCTGGGCGTTCTCATCAAGGAACAGCTCATAGTTAAAGCCTTCCGGCGGGGTGCCGCCAAGCGCCTTGACGATCTTGTTGCCAAGTTCGACCGACGGAATAAGGTCCTTGCCTGCCATTTCATAATCAACGCCGAGCGCATACCAGCGCATCGCCCAGTCCGGCTTCCACTGCAGTTTGCAATTGCCGCCCGTCACCAGCGTTTCAACAAGATCACCGGTTTCCGGGTGTTCGTAAACGATGCTGCCGCTTTCAGGCTTCAGCTCGGTGACCTTGGCCATCAGGACCTTGTTGGTGCCCGGCTCGACCGGCATGAACGGGCTATAGGTCGCACGGCGTTCTTCACCAAGGGTCGGCAGCATGATTTTCTGGATCGCTTCATAACGTTCCAGAAGGCGTAGCAAGGCCTCGTCAAACATGCCCGACTTGTAGCAGTCGGTCGAAGACTTGAATTCGTACTCAAAGCCGAAACCGTCAAGGAATTCACGCAGCTTGGCATTGTTGTGGTGCGCAAAGCTTTCATGGGTTCCAAACGGATCGGGAACGGACGTCAGGGCCTTGCCAAGATGTTCGGCAACCATGTCCTTGTTCGGGATATTGTCCGGGACCTTACGCAGGCCGTCCATATCATCGGAGAAGCAGAACAGCTTGGTCGGGATATCGCACATGGTTTCGAACGCGCGACGGACATAGGTCGTGCGCGCAACTTCGCCAAAGGTGCCGATATGGGGCAGACCCGACGGACCATAACCGGTTTCAAAAAGGACATAGCCCTTTTCAGGCGCCTTCTGTTTGTACCGCTTGACCAGCTTGCTGGCTTCCTGAAAAGCCCAGACGTTGCTGTTAAGTGCGGCATCTCGAAGATCGGCTGTCATTTTTGAAACCTTGTTTGTCAGTTGGATCGTTTAATTCTCGGGGAATATGCTTTGGGTCAAGACCCTGACACGCAACCATCCTGATCGCATGTTTGCGCGAAGCTATACCTCACTTTGGGTCAAGATCAAGCACCTGTTGTGCATGGCTGCCACATAATCGCGGAATTCGCGCCCCGATCACCCGCAATTTGCGCCAAAATACGATTTGGATATCCGCACTCTGACTACACCTAAGTGTAGTTGAATTCGATCTACCGGATGCAAATATCGCAACTTGGGCTAACGCGCTTAAGTCGACCTAATGTTTGCGTGTAAAAACATGTGGTTGAATTGATTTGTATTATTAGTCCAATTTAAATCCGATAATCAGTTAAAAACGCGAACAGGCCCGATTGACAAAGCGAACACGAAGTTGGAGTGCGTTGATGTCGTTTGGAGAGACCGGTGTACAGACCACCGAAGAAGACTTTCCGTCGGGAAGCCAGGATCAAAGGTTTGAACGCGTGGTCGAATACGCGCCAAACGCCATGATCCTGATCGGGGCTGACGGCACCATGGAAATGGTCAATGCCCAAACCGAAATCATTTTCGGTTATTCCCGCAGTGAATTGCTGGGTCAACCGATCGAGATGCTTGTGCCCGAACGTTTTCGTGCCGGTCATCCCCGTTTGCGCGGCTCCTATACGAACAATCCGAACCCGCGCCCGATGGGGGCCGGACGCGACCTTTACGCGTTGCGCAAGGACGGAAGCGAGTTTCCTGTCGAAATTGGTCTCAACCCGATTACCGATGGCAAAAACCAGCAGATCCTGGCCGCGATTTCCGACATTTCCGAACGCAAGCACCGCGAAGAACAGATTGCCCGATCACTTCGCGAAAAGGAAACCCTGCTTTCCGAGGTCCATCACCGGGTAAAGAACAACCTGCAGATCATCCACAGCCTTCTGGACATGCAGACCACCTCGGTCATCGATATTCAGGCCCGTGAAGCCTTGATCGACAGTTGCAACCGGGTGCGCTCCATGGCGCAAATTCACCAGTCGCTTTATCAAAGCGAAGACATTGCCAAAGTGAACTTTGCTGATTTCTGTGAAAGCCTGATCTCGTCGCTTCTGGCGTCATTCAACGTCGATATCGCACGCGTGCAGGTAAACAGCGACCTGTCCGATGTCCAGCTTGCGATTGAACAGGCCGTGCCGAGTGGCCTGATTGCAAACGAACTGATCACCAATGCACTCAAACACGCTTTTCCGGATGGCCGGTCAGGGCAGATTGATGTCTCGGCCAGCAAGAACAAGCAAGACGTTGTCACCCTTCGGGTCTCGGACAATGGTTGCGGCATGCCAAAGGGTTTCAAACCCGGCCAAAGTGATGGCCTTGGCCTTCAATTAATCCATCTGCTTGTGGATCAGATTGGCGGCACCCTTGATGTGATTACCGAAGGCGAGACAACATTCATCATTACATTCGCGATGGAGGACTGATCAGGATGGAACATCCGGTCCACGTCATGATTGTCGAGGATGAACGCATTATCGCGCTGCATCTGCGCAAACAGCTTGAGAAGCTTGGCTATCAACGCACAAGCGCACATACGCGCGGCAATGACGCGCTCGAAGCCATCAAACTTGATCCACCCGACATTATTTTGATGGATATCCGCATTGATGGCGATATCGACGGGATCGAGACCGCAGCAGGCATCCCGCCAAACCTGATGATTCCGGTGATTTATGTTTCGGCACATTCCGAAGACGCGACACTGGCGCGTGCCCAGAAAACCCGCCCCTATGGATTTTTGATCAAGCCCTTTTCCGACCGTGAATTGCATGCCACCATCCAGATGGCGCTGGAACGCCGTACCGCTGAAGTCGCACTGTCAGAAACCCGACAGCGCCTGTCACTTGCCATGAACGCCGCCCAGATGAGCTGCTGGGAAATTGATGTCGGCACCCGTCAAATGCACAGTACGGGCCTTGGCAATTTTGATCCGCTTCAGGAAGCAGAAACTGTCACAGAAAGCTGGGACACGTTTCTGGAACGCGTTTCATCCGAAGACCGCGACATGGTGCGCAAGGCGTTTGCCTATGCGGTTGACCATGGCGAATTTTACGATGTCGTCTTTCGCAGTCTGGATGACGACCAGAACTATCGCTGGTTCCGTGCACGCGGGAAATCATTTGGCGATGAGCGCAAAGGATCCCAGCGTATCGTCGGCATGATGCAAGACATCACCGATCAGCGCCTTACGCAGGATAAACTGCGCGAAGCCATGACCGTGTTTGAAACGACACAGGATGGCATTCTGATCCTTGATCCCGACCTTAACGTTTCCAACGCCAACAGGGCCTACTACCGCATTACCGGCGAAACCGAAAAAAACACGTTGCACAAGCCGCCCTATTTCTTCTCGCCCAATGAACATCCTGCCGAGTTCTTTCAGGAACTGTTTGCCGGGATCGGCACCCGCCGTCACTGGCGTCGTGATCTTGATACCCGCAATGCAAAGGGCAATCCGATATCGCTGGCATTACAGGTAATTGCCGTCGAGAACGAGGAAGACGAACTCACGCATTTCGTGATGATCGTTTCGGATCGGACTGCCATCCGCCAGGCCGAACAGGAATTGCATTATCTTGCCCAGTATGACGGACTGACCAGCCTGCCCAACCGCCTTCTTGCCACGGACCGTCTTAACCGTGCGATTGAACGCTCGGAACCAAATGGCACCATGGTGGCGTGCCTGTTTCTTGATATCGATGATTTCAAGACGATCAACGACACGCTGGGCCACGCGGCCGGTGACCAGGTTATCCTGATTGCGGCAACCCGGATCAAGGGCATAACCGAACGCACAGACACGATATCCCGTCTTGGTGGCGATGAATTCCTGATCATTCGCGAAAACATTCCCAATGAAACGGCGGCCGCCAATCTGGCGCAAAAAATCATTCAGGAACTGCAACGCCCATTTTACATCAGCGGCCATGAAATGAACATTTCGGCCAGTATCGGCATTTCCATGTATCCCGACCATGGTCGCTCGTCACATGACCTTATCCGACTTGCAGATACCGCGATGTATGCCGCCAAGGATCGCGGGCGCAGGACCCTGGCACTGTATGAACCGGAAATGACGGCGAATGCCACTCATTACATGACCCGGTCGCTTGAGCTGCGTCGTGGTCTGGACAATGATGAACTGGTGCTGCATTACCAGCCACAAATTGATGGCATCAGTGGTGAAATGGTCGGCGTCGAGGCACTTCTGCGCTGGAACCATCCAGTTCACGGACTTGTCGGCCCCAGCGAAATCATTCCAATTGCCGAAAAAAGCGGTCTTATTATCGAAATTGGCAGCTGGGTGCTCCGCGAGGCCTGCAAACAGGCCCGTATCTGGCAGGATGAGTATGGCGAAAAAATCCAGATGGCGGTCAATGTATCAGCCCGCCAGCTTCAGCTTACAGGCTTTGCCGATTCCATCGCCCATGAACTTGCCATATCCGGCCTGCCGGCCGAGCATCTTGAAATCGAAGTCACCGAAAGCATGATTCAGGATGAAGACAGCATGATTCAAACCCTGCATGATCTGCGTGAGGTGGGAGTCTCGCTGGCAATCGATGATTTCGGTACGGGCTATTCCTGCCTGCGTTCGATCAAAAGCCTGCCAATCAGCCGCATCAAGATCGACCGTGCCTTTGTCAATGGTCTCCCCGGCAACAGTGACGATGTCGCCTTGATCAACGCGATGCTGGCAATGGCCAATGCCCTTGGACTGAAAGTCACAGCCGAAGGGGTTGAAACCAAAAAGCAGTACGAGTTCCTGCGTGAAGTACCCGGCATCGAATTGCAGGGCTTCCTGTTTGGCAAACCGGTCGCGGCCAACGAAATTTTCGCGCCGACTATCCGAAAATCGAAGCCGTTTTAACGACGGCACTCCAACCCGGCAGATATCTTCCCATATAATGTATTCTACTTTAGAATAGCATGCGAACGTGCCGTGCCTGTTTGCATCACCAAGCCACTGCGTTGGCTACAGTATTAATGCATTGCGATCTTTCACAGGAAAGCATCAGTCGGAAGGATAGCTGAATGAACTTTTCCTCCCTGTCACTGGGCGCGAAACTCACACTTGTGAGTGCAATGGCCATCGCGCTCTGCCTCATTGCAGGCATTTCACTTCAAACCATCCAGACAAACCAAACCACCGAGGAACTGACTGTCGGCGAGACACGCGCAGTGGCAAGCCATCATGCCCAGCAGGCAGGCAGCGTTCTGAATGGCGGGATGCTGGTCGCGAAAAACCTTGCGGGCACCTTCCGCGCAATTCGCGAAAAAGGCGGTGCAGATCGCAGCGCATATAACGAAATCCTCAATCGCACGCTGGTCGACAACCCGACCCTTGCGGGGGCCTGGTCCGGGTTTGAACCCAATGCCCTTGACGGCAAGGATGCCGATTACAAGGACGAAGGCGAACCATTTGGCGACGGCACCGGGAAGTATGTCACCTATTACTATAATTTCGGTGACGGCATTACGCCCTATCACCTGACAGGGTTGGACAATCCCGAGGTCAACGAATATTACACTGCCCCGCGTGACACCAATAAACCCTATGTCACCGATGCCATCACCTATGACATTCAGGGCCGCGATGTGGTTCTGACCTCATTTGTTTATCCGGTGCAAAACGCCAGTGGTCAGTTCCTTGGCGTTCTGGGGGTTGATCTGGAACTTAATGCCCTTTCCGAACGCTTTGCCGAGCTGACACCATTTGGCACCGGCACGGTCAATCTTGTGTCGGCACAAGGTACCTGGGTGGCACACGAAGACCCTGAAATACGCGGAACGACGCTTGATCCCGAAAACAGTGTTCATGCCGCCATTCTTGACGCAATGGAAAATGGCACTTCTAGCCGCGTGGACGGTGAGACCACCATGCACATGATTGTCCCTGTTGAAATTGCGGGTTACCCAAATCAGTGGGGCGTTGTTGTCAATGTCCCGCTGGCGACGGTCTATGCCCCGGCAAACAGTTTGCGCAATACCACTCTGATCGGGGGCCTTATCCTGTTGGCGATTGTCATCGCCGTTATTCTTCTTTCAACAAGGGGCCTTGTGTCGCGTCCGATGACCCGCGTGGCGGGTGTGATCGATCAGCTGCAAAAGGGGCAGTTTGATATCACCGTGCCTTATCTCAAACGCAATGACGAGATCGGGGCGATTGCCAAGGCGCTTGAGGCCTTTAAAGAAGCGTCGGCAGGCATGCAAAAGGCGGAACGTGAAAAGCTCGCAGCCGAACAGAAGGCCAGCGAGGAACGCAACCGCACGCGCCTGCAAATGGCCGACGAGTTTGAAAAGTCTGTCGGGTCCATTGTTGTCAATGTATCTGACAGTGCAAGCAACATGGAAACGGTGTCGCGTCAGATGCGCCGTGCCGCAGATGAAAGCTCTGAACAGGCTGTTGTCGTTGCAGCGGCAGCTGATGAAGCCAGCGCCAATGTGCAGACAGTCGCCTCGGCAACCGAAGAACTGTCCGCCTCCATTCAGGAAATCAGTTCGCAGGTCGCAAAGTCATCGGATATTTCAAACACCGCTGTTGATGAAGCCTCAAAAGCCAACGCCATGGTCACCGGCCTTGCCGAGGCTGCAGATCGCATTGGTGAAGTCGTCAGCCTGATCAATGACATTGCCGCCCAGACCAACCTTCTGGCACTGAATGCCACGATCGAGGCGGCCCGTGCGGGCGAAGCGGGCAAAGGCTTTGCGGTTGTGGCGCAAGAAGTCAAAAACCTTGCCAATCAGACCGCCAAGGCGACCGAGGACATTGCCCAGCAGATCGGCTCGATCCAGTCCGAAACGCAAAACACGGTGGGCGCGATTGAACGGGTGACGGAAACCATTTCCAGCATCAACGAGATCGCCACCGCCATTGCCTCTGCGGTCGAGGAACAGGGTGCTGCGACGGCTGAAATTTCCGGCAATGTGCAACAGGCCGCCGCAGGTACCAACGAGGTATCTTCCTCTATCGGGATTGTGCGCAACACATCGCAGGAAACCGGCGAAGCCGCATCCAACGTGCAAGCGGGCGCGACCGAGCTTGCCAATGAAGCCCGCAACCTTGATGAGCAGGTCAAAAACTTCCTGGACCGGTTGCGCAATATCTAGATATCGGCCAACCAGATCAAACCATCGTCAAAAGGACGGCACGGCAAACTGTGCCGTCCTTTTGTTTGATCCCGGCCGCGTTCGATGGTTGAATTGCAAAAACAGATTGCGCTTTTTTCTAACAGTTCGGGGAAACTGTCGATGCTGCCACTTCCAGTAACAATCTGCATCACTGCCGTGTTTGTTCTGATGCTTACAGCACTGAGCCTGATGGTTTCTGTCCGGCGGTTTCAGCTTAACGTTCTAAGCGGTGACGGCGATGACACCACCTTGCGCCGGCGCATGCGTGCACACGGGAACTTCATTGAAAATGCCCCGCTTTGTGTGCTTCTCGTACTTGCAATTGAAGCCATCCTTGCCACCTCGACAATTATTTGGGTGGTGGCGATCATCCTGATGGCATCGCGCATCCTGCACGTTCTGGGAACATTGACCCGGCGCAAACAGATCATTGCCCCGGCCATGATCATGCAGCACATCACACTGGCAATTTGTGGCGTGTGGCTATTGATGCAGACCTTCGGAAATCTGAACGCGGGGAGCCTATGACGACAGCCGGTGAATTCGCCAATCCCGATATTGCGGCAAAATTCAATGCCTGCCCGGCAGCAGCCCGGCGGGCCTTGATGTCGATCCGTGGGTGGGTCTTTGAACTCGCAGGCGAAATCGACGGGGTCGGCCCCGTAACGGAAAGTCTGAAATGGGGGGAACCGGCCTGGCGACCCAAATCGGGATCGGGCATTACCATTCGGGCCGACTGGAAACCCGACACACCCGATCAGGTGATGATCTTTTTTGATTGCAAGACTGACCTGATTGACCGCACCCGTGCCCTGCTGTCACCAGACCTCAAGACCGAAGGCAATCGCGCAGTCATTCTGCCCCTTGATCAGGCCCTTCCCGAACACGCCATCAAAACAGCCCTTGGCTGGGCATTGACCTATCACCGGGATCGCAAGTCTGCGGCAGCAAAATCTAGCTAAGCCCGCCATCAAGCCGGTCACGCAATGCGCGCAAATCCCGGACCAGTCTTTTCGCGGTTTCAATATCCAAGCCGGTGGCCTCGAAAACGCAAAGCGGGACGTCTTCGGCCTGCTTGCGCAGTTCTTTGCCCTTATCGGTAAGACTGATGCGAACGGAGCGTTCATCTTTGGGGTCACGTTTGCGGCTAACCAGACCGTTCGCTTCCAACCGTTTAAGCAGCGGCGTCAACGTACTGGATTCCAGATACATCTTTTCACCGATGCTCCGCACCGACTGATTGTCATCCTGCCACAGCGCAACCATCACAAGATATTGCGGATAGGTCAGGCCCAATGCTTCCAGCATTGGTTTGTAAACACGGTTAAAGGCATGCCCCGCCGAATAGACCGAAAAGCACAGAAACTTGTCAATATCGAGCAAATCATCCTTGGGGGTATCGCTCATCAATCGCATCCTTACATTGGCGAAGGGTTTGGCCCCCGAACATCTGTAACACAGGTTCGGTCAAGCCCGGAACACGGCGGGCCTCCTGAACAGGACAGACCAAGAGCCAAATTTATATCGTGCGCGATTAAATAACAAACGATTTTAATGCATGGCTGATGCACAAGAATTTATATCGTACACGATTAATTACTGTGCGATGTTTGTGCCGGATACAGTTCACATTGCGCCTGACGATGATCACAAAACTTTCACCCTCTTTCGTACAGGCGCACTTGCACCCGTGCCTTCCCGGCGACATATGAAGGTTTGATTTTCGACACAGCCGGGTTCTCACCAAGTCGAACCACCGTTCAAACAAAGGATGAAACCATGTCTGTTGATGTAAAATATACCGCAAGCGCCTCTGCCACCGGCGGCCGTGATGGTCGTGCGAAAACCGATGACGGCTCGCTTGATGTCAAACTGACCACGCCAAAGGAACTTGGCGGTGCCGGCGGTGAAGGCAACAACCCCGAACAGCTGTTTGCGATGGGTTACTCGGCCTGCTTTATTGGCGCGATGAAGGCTGCTGCTGGCCAGACCAAGATCAAGATGCCAAATGACGTCTCGGTTTCTGCCAAGGTCGGCATCGGACCGCGCGACGCAGGCGGCTTTGGCCTTGCAGTCGAACTCAAGGTATCCCTGCCGGGTCTCGATAAAGCCGACGCCGAAAAGCTTGTCGAAACGGCGCATACCATTTGCCCCTATTCCAACGCGACGCGCGGCAATGTTGATGTAACCACCACGATTGCCTAGAATTCCGTTCCCCCCTGCTGGTCAGCTCCCCCCAAACTGCTGACCGGCATTTTCAGGCCCGGTGTTACCCCGCACCGGGCCTTTTTCTGTTGTGTATCTGCTTGTGAAACAACTATTTGTCCTGCACTGTGTTTGGCAGCGATCCCGCCAGTCACAAACCCATGACAAATTAAGGAAACCACAATGTCCAAGCAGCTCACCGTTCTTGCCACCGCACGCGCCAAACCCGGCATGGAAGAAGAACTGGGCAAACGTCTGTTGGCATTGGTCGAACCTTCCCGCGCCGAAGAAGGCTGCATCAGCTATGACATGCACCAGTCAATAGATGATCCGGCGGTCTGGATGGCCTATGAAAACTGGCGCTCGGAAGAAGACCTCGCGCGGCATTTCGAGATGCCCTATCTCAAGGCCTTTGGCCAGAGCAAGGATGAAGTCCTTGCACAGCCGCTTGAAGTCCGCAAATTCAGCCTCAAATCGTAGCCGCTGATTTGATTTGAACGGCTTACAAACGTGCTTTTCGCTCTTTTCCTGTCCGCACTGACATCCGCCACCATCCTGCCCGGCACGTCCGAGGCAGCCCTGGCTGCGCTCATTGCATCGGGTGATCACAGCTTGTGGCTGCTGGTCCTGATCGCGACGGCGGGCAATGTTCTTGGTTCGCTCATCAACTGGTGGCTTGGCCTTTATGCCGAGCATTTCAAGCACAAGCGCTGGTTCCCCGTCTCACCCGAAGCACTGGATCGCGCTTCACACTGGTTTGGCAAATACGGGCTGTGGTCATTACTGCTTGCCTGGCTCCCGATCATTGGCGATCCGTTAACGCTGTTTGCCGGGGTCATGCGGGTGCGCCTTCTGCCCTTCATCATTTTGGTGACCATTGGCAAGATGGCGCGCTATGCCATGATTGCGGGCGGGGCAACAGGATTGTCGAGCATGTTTTCCGGTTGAAGCAGGAAATAATTCTTCGAACTGTCAAAAAATAAAATCGATCCCCTTTAGAAAATCGACCTTTGATTTAAATATTAAAAAATAAATCAATTGTAATATTACATCATCAATGTTTTCCTTTGATCTAACAGAGCCGCGAAAAATACTTTTCACGGCCTGATTAAAAGGAATTTTATTATGGCTATCGAAATCCCTGCATGGACAAAGCCCGGAATTTGGGGCGGCATTATCGGCGCCGCACTGATCACCATTGTCGGTTTCAGCACCGGCTCGGTGGTGTCTGGTGGCACTGCGCAGGAAATGGCCGATGCAAGCAGCAAGGAAGCAACGATCTCGGCAATGGCACCGGTATGTGTCGCCCAGTTCAAAATGCTTTCGCCCAACAATCAGACGGCGGAACTTACAGCCCTTAAGGCTGAAAGTTCTTACAAGCGCGATGATTTCGTGATCAAAAAAGGCTGGGCAACAATGCCGGGCAGCGAAGAACCCAACGACGATATTGCGCGGCGCTGTGCAACGCTTCTGATGGATCTGACAACCAGCTGATCTGAAACCGGTTCCGGCAACACACCGGAACGGTACATAAACAGCAATCACCGCAACCGGTCTGACATCCGGTTGCGTTTTTTTTGCCAAAATCCGGGATTTGTTCCTCGCAGATCAATTTTGTTCAATAAATGCGTCGCAAGACCCCGCATGCTGGCAACGAACAAAAAACGCCGATGCGAGGAACACCAGGATGTCCGCCTTTACCGCCACGCTTAGCCTTTATCTTTCCATGGCCGCCTTTGCGCTTGCGGCCTCCATTACACCGGGTCCGGTCAATATTCTGGTACTGAGCTCGGGCGTGCAATATGGCTTTCGCCCATCCCTTCGGCTTGTCTTTGGCGCTACGGCGGGTTTTTGCCTTTTGCTGCTGATGATCGGGCTGGGTCTGCATGAACTGCTCGAAACCTTCCCGCAACTGACCACGATCATTCAGTGGGCCGGGGTGGCGTTTTTGCTGTTCATGGCCTGGAAACTGGCAATGTCAGACGGTGAACTTGGCAGGGGTGATGCCCAATCCGGGCCCAAAGCCATCACCGGCGCGGTCATGCAATGGCTTAACCCAAAAGCCTGGCTGGCATCCATCGCCGGGATGGGCGCCTATGCCGCGTCCGGCGCGCCAACCCTGATCTGGGAATTCACCGCCATTTACTTTGTCGTCTGCTTTGCCTCGGTCGCATGCTGGGCCTATGCGGGCGCGTTCCTGTCACGCTTCCTGGGCGAACCATCGCGCGTTCAGATGTTCAACCGGGCGATGGCGGTGCTGCTGGCCGCGAGTGCAGCCTATTTGATCCTGGAATAATCCCCCGCACCCCGTTCCCCATAGTCGGGTTGTGGAAACTCCGGGCGGGTCACAGTCACCCGCCCGCTTTTTTTACCCAAATCACGCGGCCTGTGCGCGGGCATATTGCCGTGGGGTTGCCGCCATCAGGCGTTTAAAAATACGTTGGAAATGCGCCTGATCGGCAAAGCCGGTTTCAAGCGCGACATCGACGATCTTTTCACCCTGCCGCAGGGCATGGCGCGCCCGCTGCACCCGGCAATTGATCAGATAGGCATAAGGCGTCATGCCAAACGTCTTTTTGAATGCGCGCACCAGATGCGACCGGGAATAGCCGACCAGCCCGGCCAGCTCGTCAAGCCCGATATTCTCGGCATAATGCGCCCGGATATACTCGCCCACATCGGCCATTTTCCGGTCCTGCATCGCCCCACCAGCATTGGCAGCACGATCCAGCACACCGCGCCGATCCAGCTTCACATGCAGATCGCCAAAGAACGACACCATCGCCGTTTCCTTGCCAAGAATATCCACATCCGGATTGGAAAGCGTATCGGCCAGATCCAGCAAGCCGTCATAAAGATGCGGATCGTGGCTGAGCATATCGGAAAACATGGCAAACTTGCCGGCTGCGTCGGCATCGAGTTCAATCTGCAAATCCACAAGCCAGTCCGGATCAACAAACAGCATGTCATAAACCCAGTCCGCGCCCTTGACCGGGTTGCAGCCATGAACATCTTCGGGGTTGAGGATCACCACAGACCCTTCTTGGGTTTCATGGGTTTTGCCCCGGTTCCAGTACGTACTGTAACCGCCCTTCACCGTTCCGATGGAAAATGTATCGTGGCTGTGGCGCTCGTAACAAACCGAATGCCCGTCCACCACGCGCCGCAGTTCAACAAACGGCATGGCGTCATCGCGCCAGAAATGCTGATTGCGAGTATTGGGGGCTGCCATTGCGGTCCGTCTTCTTGTCATCGGGTGATTGCCTTACAAATTCCAAGATAGGTCAATTTCACCGGTAGCGCCACTGTCGCTGTCTGCTTATAGTGCCCCAAATGTTCGATGATCGTTCTGAAGAGTCCCAACCGCGTTTCATGCCGCCCAACGCACCTGTCATGGTCGTTGGATTGCGTCACGCCGTGTTTTTATCGCCCGATGGCGAGATCGAGGAACTCCCGCACGGGGCCGCGGCCAAGCGTGCCCGATCATCACGCCCCATTCTGGTTCATACTCCGGCCTGTGCACGGCGGCTGAAATCCGATCCGTTTCCGGCCCATGACCTGCTGGAGCTGTTTGCCTTTGTCCGCCCGGCACAATTTTGCGTGCCAACCCCGCGGGGCATTGCATTGGCGACGGGCCAGAAACCGGCCGATGACCTGATCGGTCAGGCAGAGGCACTGGCAGAAGCCATGAAGCGCCTTTTGCAGGAACTCGCCACCCTCCATCGCAACAAACGCGGTCCGGCCCTGTCGGTTGCATGGCCGATGGCACGCGGCCACTGGCCGTGGGGTGTTTCGGTTCTGGCGGCCCTCGGTGCTGATGGCGATGGTCCGCATCGCTATGCGGTGTATGAGGGCCTTAAAGTCTGGAAAAAGCTTGGCGAATGGGCTGAACATGCCCCGCCACCACCACCGGCCAATTATCCGGTTGATCCCAAGGATGCCCGTAAACGCCTGAAGGACCTGCTTGGTGAAGGCGCGGAAGAACGCCCGCAACAGGCCGATTATGCGTCGTCCGTATGTTCGGCCTTTGGCCCGCGCCTGCATGACGGTGCGCCCAATATCGTCCTGGCCGAGGCCGGAACGGGGACCGGCAAGACATTGGGTTATGTCGCCCCGGCATCATTGTGGGCCCAGAAGAATGACGGCGCGGTGTGGATTTCGACCTATACCCGTAACCTGCAACGCCAGATCGATCAGGAACTTGATCGCCTGTATGACGATCCCAAGGACAAGCGATTAAAGGCCGTCGTGCGCAAGGGCCGGGAGAACTATTTCTGCCTGCTGAATTTCGAGGAAGCCCAACGCCCGCTTAATCAACAACCGCATCAGGCAACGCCACTTGGCCTGATTGCGCGGTGGGCGTCGCATACCCGTGATGGCGATATGGTCGGCGGTGATTTCCCGGCCTGGCTGACCGAATTGCTGGGCAACCGGTTCACCGGGGCGCTGGCCGATCAGCGCGGTGAATGCATCTATGCCGCCTGCCCGCATTATTCGAAATGCTTTGTCGAAAAGACCGTACGCCGCGCCCGCTCGGCCGAGATCGTGGTGGCCAACCATGCGCTGGTCATGGTGCAGGCGGCACTTGGCGGGCTTGATGATGCCTCCATGCCAACACGTTACGTGTTTGACGAAGGCCATCATCTTTTTGATGCGGCTGATAAGGCATTTTCATCGCACCTGACCGGGATGGAGGGGCAGGAACTTCGGCGTTGGCTTTTGGGGGCAGAGCAAAAGGGATCATCGCGTGCGCGCGGCCTGAAACAGCGCCTTGAAACGCTGATCCTTGATCGTGACGAACTGCGTGATGCCGTCAATGCGGTGATTGTCGCCGCCCAATGCCTACCCGAGCAGGGTTGGCTGTCGCGCATTCATGATGGATCACAACATGCCAAGGGCCCGGCGGAAACCTTCCTTGCCCATGTCCGGGCACAGGTGATGGCAAGGTCTGCCGAGGGAGATCGGGGATACTCAATCGAGACTGATTGTAAACCGGCGCTCAACGAAGTTCTTGCCAGTGCGGCCGATCTTGATCGCGCGCTGGAAGCCATGGAAAAACCGGCCAAATCGCTGATCAAGATCATTGCCCATATGCTTGATGAAAAGGCCGATGAGCTTGACAGTGCCGAACGCCAGCGCCTTGATGCCGCCATAAGGTCGCTTGAACGCCGTGCGATCATGCAGGTCGGTGCATGGCGGGAAATGCTGGCTTCCCTTGTCGAGGAAACACCGAAAACCTTTGTCGACTGGTTTGCGATTGAACGCCAGTTTGGCCGGGATTTCGATGTTGGCATGCATCGCCATTACCTTGATCCGACCATCCCGCTGACCACATCCCTTGCGCCCACAGCACACGGCATGGTGGTAACGTCCGCCACCCTGCGGGATGGCACAGGCGACGAAGAATTCGACTGGGCCGTGGCAGAGGATCGCACGGGGGCCGCCCACATGCCGCTTCCCGCCATCCGGGCGGCGATGAAAAGCCCGTATAACTACCGCGAACAAACCCGCGTGTTTATCGTCAATGATCTCGGCCGGGATAACCCGGACCACATTGCGGCGGCCTATCGCGAACTGTTTCTGGCATCGGGCGGCGGTGCGCTGGGCCTGTTTACCGCGATCACCCGTCTGCGTGCGATTTACGAACGCCTGACCGGGCCGATGGATGATGCCGGCTTGCAGCTTCTGGCCCAGCATATCGACGGCATGGATGTCTCGACCCTGATTGACATTTTCCGGGTTGAACGCGATGCCTGTTTGCTGGGTACTGATGCAGTGCGCGACGGGGTGGATGTGCCGGGCGACAGCCTTCGCCTGATCGTTTTTGACCGCGTGCCATGGCCCCGGCCCGACATCCTGCACCGCGCACGCAAATCAGCGTTCCACGGCGCACGCTATGACGACATGCTCACAAGGCTTCGCATGAAGCAGGCCTTTGGCCGCCTGGTGCGGCGCGCCGAGGATCGCGGCGTGTTTGTCCTGCTTGATAACCGCATGCCATCGCGGCTGCTGGGTGCCTTCCCCGACGATGTCGACGTCCAGCGCGTTGGATTGCGTGAAGCGATTGAACAAACGCGGATCTTCCTTGGCAACGACCAGAGCAGCGAAAACTGATCATCTGCCAGCCAGCCTTTGTCGTGCCGGATTTCCGCGACAAGACCTGCTAAGCTTCCAAGGCGCAAGTTGTTCCTGGAACGGCAAAAGGATGGATCATGCATGTCATGCTGATGACCTATGGGACGCGCGGCGATGTGCAGCCCTTTGTCGCGCTGGGACGTGGCCTGATCCAAAGGGGGCATCGGGTCACCGTCGCCGCCCCGGAACGCTTTGCCGGTTTTATCACCGATCATGATCTTGAATTCAAACCTCTGACCGATGCGCTGATTGCGCTTATGGATGATCCGCAATTTGCCCACGCGTCTGATCCCAAGGCATCGACCTTGGGGAAACTGGGATCGTTGTTTGCCATCAGCAAAAAGGCGCGCGGTCTTCAGGACACACTGCTTGATGATATTTTCCGCGCCATTGATCAGGCCAAGCCCGACGTCATCGTTTTTCATCCGAAAACCTTTGGCGCGCTGCCGATTGGCAGGCATTTCGGTATCCCGGTTGTGATGGCGCAACTGATCCCGTCCTTTATCCCGACCGGCGATTATCCGCATATGGGCGTTCCCGGTCTTGGCCCAAACGGTATCTTGGGTCGCTGGTATAACAGCGTAACCGGCAAGCTGATCTATAGGCTGTTGAACACAACGCTGCGTCGGCACGTTTGCCGCTGGGCAGCACGACGCCAGAACGGGATCAATGCCAAGGGACTGGACATCCTTCAGTCTTGTAAGTCCGGCACGCTGTCCATCGTTCATGCCTTTAGCAATGCCGTGATCAATCGCCCCACAGACTGGCCGAAACACGCAACTGTCACCGGATACTGGTTTCTCGACGGGGGCGCACAAACAAACCCGCCTGATCCGGCACTACAAAGCTTTGTCGAACGTCACAAAAACCTGATCTATATCGGTTTCGGGTCAATGCATGGCAATGATCCGACCGCGATGGCAGAAATGATTGTTAAGGCCGTTTCGCAAACGGGCACCCCCGACATCGCCGCGATTGTGGCGACCGGCTGGGGCGGCATGGGCGACATTGACTGGCCATCCAACATCCTTGCAGTGCGCGAAGTTCCCCATGACTGGCTGCTCCCGAAAGTCGATATCGTCATTCACCATGGCGGCGCTGGCACCTGTGCTGCGGCCCTGCGCGCCGGTCGCCCATCCATCATCATTCCGTTTTTCGGTGATCAACCTTTCTGGGCAAAGCGCCTGCACGAGCTTGGCGTTGCGCCGCGCCCGATCAAGCCCGCAAAACTTGATGCCCCGATGCTGGCCCGTCGGATCAAAACGGTTCTTGAAACGCCGGCCTATCGCAAAAACGCCGAACGCCTCGCAAGCAAGATCGCCGCTGAAGACGGCATCGCGAGTGCCATTGCCGAAATCACGCGCGCGTCAGAGCAATAACACTTTGCGAATACTGTTAGCTGGACCGCAAACTTGACGTCTCAGGCGTTTGGCTGCTCTACCATATCGGCATTAATATGATGCGCAATCGCCAGTCTGAGCGCATTGAGGATCGCGATGATATCAATGCCTTCCTGCAATAGTGCGCCAGCAACAGGCGTGATGTAGCCTGCCGCGGCAAAGCCCATGGCGACGATGGAAAGCACCATGCCGCCTATCACGCTTTGCAAAAGGATGCGGCGCATCGCCATGCTGATGTGAAGCAGCTCGTCCACCGTGACAAGCGATGCTTCGGGGATCACCGCACCAGCGGCATCCGCCGTAACCGCACTTTCCTTGCCAAAGGCGATGCCGACCGTCGCAACGGCCAGTGCCGGGGCATCATTGATGCCATCACCCATGAACAGTGTCGGGGCCTTGGCGGTTTCCGATCGCACGATGGCGACTTTCTGTTCCGGGCTTTGCGATGCAAGGCTTTCGGAAATACCCAGCAGTTCGGAAAGGTAGCTGACCTCGCTTTCCCGGTCGCCCGAAAGCAACATCACCTTTTTGAAATGATGGATGTCACCCAGATGGCCGACGAAACTTTCGCCTTCGGCGCGCGGCGTATCGCGGAAGCGGAAGGTCGCGCCATATTTGCCATCAACCAGCACCACGCATTCCAGCCCCGCTGCGCTTTCGGGCAGAAGCCCGGCGATATCGGGGTCGGATTTCATCAGCTTGTTGCGATGGGTGACGGCAACTTCATGGCCATCGACCTGCCCGCTCAGTCCCTGCCCCGGCTTTTCCGACGCATGACTGACTTCATCAAGTGGCAGGTTGCGGTCACGTGCTGCCACCAAAACCGCCGATGCCAATGGGTGCTTGGAATAGCGTTCCAGACTGGCGGCAAGCCTCAGGACAAGGTTGCCGTCCATGTCAGGTCCGGCCAACACCTCCACCAGTTCCGGGCGGCCATAGGTCAGCGTGCCGGTTTTATCGAAAATCGCGGTTTGGCAGGTCGGCAACCGTTCCAGCACCGTCGGGTCACGGATGACGATGCCGCGCCGGGCAGCGATTGAAATCGCACTCATCACCGTGATCGGAATGGCAATCAAAAGCGGACAGGGTGTCGCCACCACAAGGACAGCCAGAAAACGTGATGAGTCGTCACTCAGATACCCGACCAATATCGCAAACAGCAGGGCAGCCGGGGCAAACCAAGCGCCGATCTGGTCGCCAAGACGGCGAATGCGCGGGCGTTTCTGTTCGGCCTCGGCCATGACATCCATGATCTGGGCGTAACGGGAATCCCGCGCGCGCTTTTCCGCCCGGATGATCAGGACCGCCTCGCCATTGATCGCGCCCGACAGCACATTGGTGCCCGGTGCCTTGGCCACCACATAGGGCTCTCCGGTCAGGTAGCTTTCATCCATGCTCCCATGACCATCAATGACGGTGCCATCAACCGGGGCGGTTTCATGCGGAAAGACCGCGATCAGATCGCCAATGTCGATCTCGTCAATCGCGATATCAGTGATCTCGCCATCTTCGGATTTGCGATGCGCGACACTGGGCATGCGCTTGGCCAGGGCATTCAGTGCCGAGGACGCCTTGCGCATGGCAAAGCCTTCAAGAACCTGCCCCCCGGTCAGCATCAATATGATCAGGCTGGCGGCAAGATATTCCGCAAGCACCACACCGGTGACAAAGGCAATGGCGGCCAGAAAATCAGCGCCCATTTCCCGACGCAGAAGCTTGATTGCAAGCTGCGCCAGAATGGGCAGTCCACCAAGGGCAAACAGCGCAAAAAGCGGCAGATCAGCCGTGCGCTGCCCCCAGACCATCTCGGGTCCGATAAACATCAGGATAAAATGCCCTGCCATGGCAAGCAGGGTGAAGATCAGGACGGCACGGTTAAGGGTCGGGGACGACAGGGCATCATCCCACCGTTCAAGCCCCCCGGCCAGACCGCCAACAGGTGTGGCGTTTGCCATGCCTTATCCCTCTGTTTGCCAAGCGCGGTTTTAGCTTCGTGCGACTTTGCCCATCGCCATCGACACCATCAGATAGCTAAAGCCGGAAGATAGCAGGATAATGCCAAGCAACAAACCAATCGCCCAACTTGCCGAGCTGGGCAGTTCGGCAAAGATCAGAATACCGGCAAGTACTGAAATCCCGCCAGATACCATCATCCATTTCCATCCCGGAAACTGTTTCAGCCACATTGCCATCAGCGCTTCAAAAACGCCGTGCAGGATGAAGGCAATGGCAAGCAACACCGTAAGGGTCACGACCCCGCCCATCGGGAAGAAGGCCAACCATCCCCCAATCACGCCAAAGACAAGCCCCTGAATGATATCAAGACTGCGTCGCGTCGGGGTATCTGCATTCCACGCGCCATAAAAATGCCCAACCGCCCCGATCAGGAACAGCCAGCCAATCACAGATTTGAACGCAATCGTCGTGGCAAGGGGAAAGGCCACCGCCAGCACGCCAAGGATCAACATGATGACCCCGACTGTGCGCAACCGTTTGCGCCCCTTATCCAGCAAACCGCGCATTTCCGGCGTACCGTCGTTCACAATCAATGTCATGATGCGTTTCTCCTGACTGCTGTTAAGCGCAGAACTATCAACTTTAAATTGCCACGAAGCTTAACGCATCTAACGCAGATGCAATAGAACAAGTTCCCCAGTTGTCGTTTCCTGCCGGCGTATAAAGCAGCATGATCGGGCAGCATGACCCGGTCGTGATTTTCAATTGCCGTGCACGCAAACGGCAAGCGCGCAAGGATCCCACCAAGCCTGGTATCGACAGCAACTTTTTGTATCTGGTCCCGCCCGGTGCTGTTGCACTGGCATGGAGTCCCAGCGGAGCTGCACCTGATATCCGGCCGCTAATGGGTGGCATGATCGCCGTTGCAGGCGTTGTCATGTTACGTTTTGATCGCCAGCCTGGTCCGCAAGGTGAATGCGTAATCCGGCGGTACGACATGGTATGTGCCGGACAGCCCGGCACATCAGAAAGATTATAAAGAAAAACTGATAACTGGTTCACAATCGGATGCTTTGACACAGCGCTTTCAAAGGTCTATTGAAAATCGCAGAACCGATTGGGTTCTGTTTGCTTTTCGTTTTTCCAAAGGGGAACGAAGCCGGTGTATTTCACGCCTCTCAACTGCTTGGCTGCCAGACGTACGCTGTCACTGTGTGTGGCGTGGCTGTTGCTGGTCAACGCGCTGTTGTTTGGCTTCATGCACGCGCCTGTCGCGATGGCCGCAGAGCCAATCGGCGCTGCCAGCACGGCAGATGCACCCCAGGCCTACGTTCCCCTGATCATTTGTACTGCCAACGGCATCAAAACGATTTCGGTTCCCGCCGATCTTGCCGAAAATCGCACACCGTCTCCGCACAGTTCTGAATCCTTTGATGGTTTTCAGTGTGCCAGTTGCGGCCTTGGCAACCATGCCGCCGGGATGCCTGTCGAACCGGATTTACCGCTGATCCATCGGGTGCGGTTGTCCAACAAGGTCACGGCGCTTCACATCACTGCACGCCTGCACGGCTTCTGTCCGATTGCGGCGTCACCGCGGGCACCGCCCGCCCTTATCTGATCAGGTTTCTGACCAAGGCGCAGTAACGTTCCGGTGTGCTTTTACGCCACCATTGTATCTGCGATTCCTGTTTTGTCCCGATCTGATCAACCCTTTCCCGCCCATAAGTCCGGCACATATCCGGGGATAACCCCGGTTCACAGACTGGTGTCGATACGCGACGACGTTGCCGCGTATCAGAAAATTTGCCAATGGGAGCCCCCCATGAACAAAGACGACGCCTTGCACGTATTGGAAAAACTTGCCGAACCAACCGTCCTGTCATTGCCGTCCGATGCCAGCATCGGACATCACAGCGAGGACCATACATACATCTACATTGTACAAACCGGACTGGCCCTGCGTTGCAGATACACCAGACAAGGCGAAAGACAGGTTTGTCGGGTCTATCGCCCCGGCGATCCGATCGGCCTTGAAATGCTGGCCGTAACCGACCCGACGCTGGTGATCGAAACCATCGCGCCCTCGGTGATCAAGCGCATCCCGATACAACGGATCCGCCTTGCCCAGCAAAATGATCCGGGCATTCAGGCGGCAGTCACGTCGCTTTTGGCAAGCGAGGTCATGGATGGTCAGCAACTCAAGATCAGCTTTGGCACCGGTTCGGCCATGCGCCGGATTTGCCGGTTCCTGCTGTGGTCTGCACATAATGATCTGGTGTCACTGCCCAACCGCGAGAAGCTTGGCAATATCGTTGCAACAACCACCGAAACGGCCAGCCGCATGATCGCCAACCTCAAGCGCGAAGGCGCAATTGTGCGCAACCCGCGTATGCCCTCTACCATGCGCATTGACCGTGACAAGCTCTGCAAGGTGGCGGGCGATCCGCCACAACAATCGGCGGCCTAAACCACCCGTCGACGCAAAGAAAAAGGCGCACCGCGAATTATCGTGGTGCGCCTTTTTTGATCCATCAATCGGAATGTGCCGGTGGGTCGGTTTACGTCTGAGCCACCGGGAACCGGACAGGCAGACTGAGGTTTTCCTTAAGCAAGGCTTCCATTTCGGTGGCGCTGATCGGCCTGCTGAAATAGAAGCCCTGAACTTCATCGACGCCTTCGGACGCAATATGTTCAAGCTGGGTCTTGGTTTCGATACCTTCGACATTGATCGCCATACCAAACGACCTGGCCAGGAACACAACCGCACGCACGATGGCGGCATTCCCGTCGGAACTGTCGATATCAATGATAAACGACCGGTCGATCTTGATCTTGTCCACCGGGAACCGTTTGAGATAGGCCAGCGACGAATACCCGGTGCCGAAATCGTCAATGGCAATCCGGATGCCCTGATTTCGCAGGATGCCCAGCGTGATCGCCGCTTCGCGCGGATTGTCCATCACGGCCCCTTCGGTCACCTCGAACTGCAACTGATGGGGATCAAGTTCAGTGCGCGAAAGCACTTCACCGACACTTTCAATCAGGTCTTCGTGGCGGGCGAGTTCAAGCGGCGAAAGATTGACCGATATGGTCAGTTCGCCAAAGCCCGCGTCACGCCATGCCTTGGTCTGTTCACAGGCGCGTTTCAACACCCATTTGCCGATATCGGCAATGATGCCCATGCGTTCTGCAACCGGGATGAAATCGACCGGGCTGACCTGACCGCGTGACGGGTTAAACCACCGCACCAGTGCTTCCATGCCAATGATAAGTTGACCGCCAATATCAATGATCGGCTGATAGAACAGCTCCAGCTCGTCATTTTCGATTGCGTGGCTAAGGTCGCGCTCCATCGCCTTACGTTCCTGAACCTCGACCTGAAGTTTCGGCTCAAAGAAGTGATAGCGATTGCGGCCTTCCGCCTTGGAGCAATAAAGCGCAAGGTCGGCATTGCGCAGCAGGTCCTTTTCATCGCGACCATCTTGCGGATACATGCATATCCCGACAGAGGTCGATGCCTGCACTTCGTTGCCATCAAGCATGAAACGTTCCGAAACACGTTCAATCAGGCGCTGCGCGACAAAAGTCACTTCCTCGATCGATCCCGGCTCGTGGATCAGGACGGCAAATTCGTCCCCGCCCAGACGTGCGACAACATCCTCGTTGCGCAGGCAGACGCGCATGCGTTCACCTACACCCTGTAAGAGTAGGTCGCCAATCGGATGTCCAAGGGTGTCATTGATGTCCTTGAAGTTATCAAGATCAAACATCATCAGGACAAAATGGCATCGTTCGCGTTTGCTGCGCTCCACCGCGGCGGCCAGCCGTTCCTGGAACAAGGTCCGGTTGGGCAGCCCGGTCAGGCCATCATGATGGGCAAGGAACTGAATGCGTGCTTCGCTGCGTTTGCGGTCGGTAATATCGGTAATCGATCCATCAATCAGAACAGGTCGCCCCTGCTCGTCACGGACCAGACGGGCATTTTCCTCGACCCAGATGATCTTGCCATCCGCGCGGCGCATTTCCGTTTCAAACCCGTGCACAGACCCGTCGCGCAGCAACCGGCCGGTAATGCGCAAGCGACTGACCGGGTTCAGATAATGGAAAGACCAGTCCTGTTCTTTTGCCAGCAGCTCCTCGACTGTTTCATAGCCCAAAATGGATGCAAAGGCCGGGTTGGCGGAATGCACCGGGCCAAGCGGCATGCTTTGAAACAGGCCTTCTGCCGAATTTTCGAAAATGCCGCGGAATTTTTCCTCGGCATGGCGCAAGGCGCGTTCGACAGACAGTTTCTCTGTCACGTCCTGACCAATACAGATCACACCCGCAACATCGCCGTCTTCGCCAAAGTGCGCCCGCGCATTCCATTGCAACAGGCGGACTTCACCGTCCCGGCGCTTGAACGAGAAAACCTCATCCTTGATGATCTCGCCCGACAGCAAGCGCCGCACGGCCATGCGCACGCGCGCCCGGTCATCCTCAACCAGCAGGAAGTCAAAAAAGTTCTGACCGGCGGCTTCCATCCAGGAATATCCGAATGTCCATTCGCATTCGCGGTTGTATTCCAGAATGCGTCCCTCGGCATCAAGGAACATGATCACGCTGCCGGCCGTCTGGACGAGCGCACGATATCTTTCCTGACGCCGGCGCAGGTCATATTCGGCCTGCCGGTTTTTGGTGATATCGGTCATGGTAACGCTATAGCCCAGAAGAATGCCGCCTTCGCCGCGAATTTCGGTGGCATTGAGCCTTACCCAAACCTGGCTTCCATCCGCACGGCGCATTTCAATATCGCGGGCATGCACACCCTTGCCGGTTGCAAGGTCGCGACGCAGCTGAATGCGGTCGCTGTCATTGGCATAAAAGGTTTCCGGATGGCGCAGATACGACTGGGTCAATTCCCGCACCGACCCGTAATTGAACAAAGAGGCCGTTTCTTCGTTCACATTGGTAATCGTGCCTTCGGCATTGAGTTCGATGATCCCGTGCACGGCATGTTCAAGGGCACGTCGATAGCTTTCCTCGCGGGTGTGCTCCTGCCCGAACAGCACCAGACAGCCCGATGTATCAAGCGTGATATATTGCCACTGGAAGAAACGCTGTCCGTAATGCACGGTGCGCGTGTTATCGGAATTGAACTGTGGGCCATCCTCGCCCACCAGCGCACGCTGATCACGCGGGTGGGTCAGATCAAGCGGCGATGCAAGGCCCATTTCAAGCGCAAGCTGCTCTGCCGCGCAGTTTGCACTGCGCAGTTTGCCGTTGTTTTCGACAAGCAAAACCGGCTGGGGTGAAATAAGCGACCCGACGCCCGAAAAGAAATTCGCCTTGATCTTTGTGAACCGGATAAAGGTCTGACGTCCGATCGTCAGCTTCCACCCAAGGAAGACGCGCTTGTTATCATGCAACTCGCATTCGACATGATGGTAACCGCCGTTATCGCGCAGCTGCTCAGCCAGCTCGTCAAGCGGTTCGCGCAGGGCGTCATTGACATCCAAAGACAGCCATTCGCCAGCTAACAGATTGCGATCAAATGCTTCACACCACGCATCATTTACCAAAATTCGTCCTTCGTCTGGATCATATGCTCCAGACGGCAAACACAAATGGCTGATCAACGCCGCCAACGTATTGACGGAATTGATTGCGTTGATGTCTCCCATAGCGGCTTTATTCATCATGTTTGTTGTCGCTGCGCGACCATAACTGCTACCCCATGCAGTGCAAAGCCAAAATTTCCCCCATCACAACCGATTACCGCAATCATTCTGCGTGTGATTTTGTCACGGCATCCGTTTTTGTTTTCAGGATCGCGCATGCCACTTTTCGCGGCTTTCAATACCCGCACGACCGACGACAACACAATGACGACGATTTCACTACATATTCCTTAAAATCCCTGAAATTTCATCGCTTAACTGTTGCCCATGGATGCTTATCGGCATACCATCAGCTGGCTCGGTGGTTTTCACACTGCCCGGACAGGATCGTCAGATGTCTGGATGAACAGCATTTCAGAGAACCGCTCAGAAAAGGAGCAGCCAACGTGATTTCGCATCAGGACGCCTTGATCTACACAATGGTTATGGTTTCGGCCGCCGATAACGATATTACCGATGCCGAACTTTCTGCCATGGGCCGTCGGGTCCGTTATCTTCCGATTTTTGCCGGATTTGACAATGAAGGTGTGACCAGCGTTGCACGCGATTGCGCAAAGCTGCTTGGCGAAGAAGACGGCATGGACCGCGCGCTTGATTTGATCCGCGATGCCCTGCCGCGCAAATTGCGCGAAACGGCCTATGTCTTTGCCTGTGAAATCGTCCTGTCCGATAGTGAAATCAGCCAGGAAGAACTGCGAATTCTTGAATTGCTGCGCCACCGGCTTGACCTTGACCGGCTGGTTGGATCGGCCATTGAACGCGCCATGGCTGCGCGCTATGTCCGGCCCGGCGATTTCTGATTTCTCGGCGTTGTTTGCGGCGTGATCCCACGCATCCTCGCTGCAGAAAGAGTATTTACTTCAGCATTCCAACAATGTGTTGGGCCTGTATGAACAAATTTGTGGAACCCGAAGCGCATTTTGGGCGTTGCGCCCTCAAATCGCTGCTTATGTAAAAGCCACAATGTGATATGGCCTAGCCAACAAAATTTGCCGGTTTCGGGCCCATGGGCGCGGACCGGTTTCGCGTCGCCAGTTCAGATATAGCTACCGTCACACAAAGGGACCGCTGTCATGACCGCTCTTTCCGGGGAAAACATTGCCTTCATCGGACTTGGATTGATGGGGCGTCCGATGGCGCTCAATCTTGAAAAGGCCGGTGCGGTTCTGACCGTCAACACCCGCAATCCAGAAACACTCAATGCCTTCGAAGACCTTGGCATTGCAACTGCCGGCACCCCGGCTGACGCCACGGCTGAGGCCGACATCGTGATCATCTGTGTTGCCAATACGGTGGCCCTTGAAAACGTGCTTCTGGGCGAGGACGGCATCATTGACGGCATCGAGGAAGGCACCATCGTCATTGACATGGGCACCACCTCGGTCGAGGCGACCCGTCGTTTTGCCGATGCGGTCGAGGATGCCGGTGGCACATGGATCGATGCCCCGGTATCGGGTGGTACCCATGGCGCTGAAAGCGGCACACTTTCGATCATGGTCGGTGCAGCCAAAGAAGATTTTGACCGTGTTCATCGCATTTTTGATGTGCTGGGTTCACGCGTTACCCATGTCGGTGATGTCAGCTGCGGCCAGATCGCCAAGGCGGCAAACCAGATGATTGTCGGTATCACCATTGGTGCGGTTGCAGAGGCGTTTTCGATGGCCGACGAAGCCGATGTCGATCTTGAAAAACTCCGCTCGGCACTGACGGGGGGCTTTGCAGATTCCGCCATCTTGCAAAAGCACGGCGAACGCATGATCGAACGCAATTTCGAGCCGGGTGGCAAGGTCGTCACCCAGCGCAAGGACCTGTTTCAGGCGCTTGAGTTTTCCGAGGGGGAACTGGGCGTCGAACTGCCAATCACCCGCCTTGCCATGGAGCTTTATGACGAGCTGATCGACATGGGCGATGGCGATCTGGACCATTCAGCATTGATCAAAGTTTATGAAGAAGACTGACCCTGAAAACGTCGAACTGGTATCGGTTCTGACCTGTCCGGAATGTGGACATGTTGAAAGCGAAACCATGCCGACCGATGCCTGCCAGTATTTTTATGACTGCAAGGGATGTGGCGCGGTTCTGCGCCCCAAGTCCGGTGATTGCTGTGTTTTCTGCTCTTATGGCACCGTCCCCTGCCCGCCAATCCAGTTGCATGGTCGCGGCTCGGACGGAAGTTGTTGCGGACATAGCAACTAGGCTGCCCGCAAGATCACGCGACAATACCCGGCTTGTGACTACCGATCCGGTACAGATAAAGGCGGTCGTTGCCGGTTTTCATCGGCACCTCGCCAAAGGCCTGCCAGCCGGGAATGGCAAAGGCGCGTGATAGAACAATGCCCCCGCTCGCCATACGTTGCGAAAGCACATCGCCGATATCCTCCATCGCACGCGGATCGACAAAACAGACCACAACATCCCCCGGATCACGATCAAGGGATCGATAATCTGCGCGGATAAAATCAAGGTTGGGCGTCGCCGCCAGAATGCTGCGCATACGGCTGATGGCATAGGGGATTGGCGACAGCTCGATACCGGTTACTTTGATATCTGGTCGCGCACGGGCAATCGCCAGTGCCATATCCCCCCAACCGGACCCGAAATCCGTCACGGCCCTGGTGTCGTTGGGAATATAGCCGATGATCTCGTTCGCCGCCTTTGCCGATGTTGGCATCGGAACGGCACGCAGACGGATTGCATAAACCAAAATCAACGCCAAAATAACCCCAACAAGGGCGAGTACGGATAAATCGGTCATCAGCCATCCAGATATGTTAGGGTCACAGGCGCAGTCACATGACCACCCGGCAGTCGTGCCACAGGCTTGCATATACCGCAAGTCGCGTTACAAGTCCCCGCAACCGATGCCACTTACAAAAGATACAACCATGAGCCACGAAGAAATCGACAGCCGCGTTACAGAGCTCGAAATACAGCTTTCCCATATGGAAACAGTCGTCAGCGACCTGTCTGACATGATCAAATCCCAATGGGACCGCATTGATGTGCTTGAACGCCACAACAAATTAATGTCGTCTGATATTAAACGCATGATTGATTTCCTGCGTACAGCACCCGAAGACGACGCACCGCCACCGCATTATTAATGGCGGACCGGGTCTGTCGATTTCCGCCGCCATTCAGCGCAATTGTGAGACCGATGTGACCAACCTTTATCGCGACATTCCGACGTTTGACGACTTCGCCAAAGTCCTTGATGGCACGGTGTACCATGCCCTGCCAGATGACTGGTGGGTGGGCACGTCTGATATTGTCGGTTCGACCAAGGCGGTCGAGGCCGGTCGTTTCAAGGATGTCAACATGGTCGGGGCCTCGGTCATTTGCGCGGTCAGCAACGCGCTTGGCCATTCGGATTATCCGTTCCTGTTTGGCGGCGATGGCGCAAGTTTTGCCTGCCCGCCCGACAAGATTGACGCTGTGCGCAATGCCATGGCGACCACCGCCACCTGGGCGGCGGAGACACTGGATCTTGAGCTTCGCGTCGGTCTGGTTCAGATCGCCGATATCCGTTCGGCAGATCGCGATGTGCGCGTTGCCCGATATGCGGTATCCGATCCGGTATCCTATGCGATGTTCGCAGGCGGCGGCATGCAATGGGCCGAAGATCAGATGAAACACGGCCAAAACCTGATCGCGCCTGCCCCGTCCGGCCATCGCCCGGACCTGACCGGGCTGTCATGCCGCTGGTCCCCGATCCGCGCAGACGGCACCGATGTCATCCTGTCGATCATTGTCGCCCCGTGCGACAACCGCGCACGGTTTGATTCCACGGTCAATGATCTTCTGGCCATACTTGATGACAGCCCGCGCAAAAGCAGCCCGATCCCCGCAAGCGGCCCTGGCGTCGCCTTCCCGCCGCCCGGTCTGCATCTTGAGGCCGAGGCAACCAAACATAACGAAGGCGGCTATGTCAAAGCATGGCTCAAGGCGTTTTATATCGCACTGATCGCTGTGATCCTGATGAAAACCGGCTGGAAACTGGGCGCGTTTGATCCACGGCGCTATCGCGATTACACGGGCTACAACACTGATTTCCGTAAATTCGGTGATGGCCTGTGGATGACGGTCAATTGCAGCAAGGCACGCGCCGAAGAAGTCGAAGCCCACCTGCGTGCGGCCGAACTTCAGGGCGACATTTACTATGGCACCCATCGCCAACGAACAGCGATCATGACCTGCATCGTACCGTCCATCACAAGCGATGCACATTTCCATTTCCTTGATGGCGGCGAAGGCGGCTATACGGCGGCGGCAACCGCGTTCAAGGCAAAAAGGAAAAGCGGTCAAAGCATCGCCAACGCATAAAATGCGCCAATTGTTGCCAGACAACACATTCATTGCATGAACCGGGGCATGGCCATCACCCTCTGATCTCGATGGCATCATCGACAAGGTTGGCGACCTCGTGATCAATGCTGGGAAAATATCCAGCATTGACTATGCAGAAATGTTATCAGCATCATAACGCGAATGAATTGGACGCATGCCACCAGCGCGTTCAATATCATTACAAACAATAGAAAAACGCCGCCGGAGAAAACGTTATGAGCCCCACGCAAAGCCCCACGCGCATGGCGCTGTTACGCGCCACCAGATGGTTTCCCTGGATCGTCCTTTTATGTGGCGGTCTTGTTTTGTCGCTCAATCTTGGTGTGCGCCAGTCGCTCGGGCTTTTCATTCCCGACATGCTCAATGACACCGGCTGGACAGCTTCGACCTTTGGTCTGGCCTTTGCTATCCAAAACCTGATGTGGGGTGTTTCCGCCCCGATTGCGGGGGCAATTGCCGATCGTTTTGGCACCACACGCACGCTGATTGGCGGGGCAGCGATCTATGCTGCTGGTCTTTACATGATGGGCACCTCAAGCTCGCCCGGTGAGTTGCATTTGACGGCGGGCTTCCTGATCGGGACCGGTGTCGGGACGACCAGCTTCCCGGTGATCCTTGCCGCGATCAGTCGTGTTTTCTCGCCCGAACGGCGCAGCTTTGCCCTTGGCATCGCATCAGCCGGTGGCTCGGTCGGGCAGTTTGTCATGGCCCCGACGGCACAGATGCTCAATGGCTCGTTTGGCTATGTCACGACACTTATGATTTTGGCCGCCATCGCCATGCTGATGGTCCCGGCCGCCTTTGCGCTGACCGGCAAGGCCGAAGGCAACAGCCCGACGGCGGCACCTGATCTTGGCCCGCAAGGCCTTGTGGCTGCCTTCCATGAAGCCCGCAAACATCGCGGCTTCATGTTGCTCAATGCCGGGTTCTTTGTGTGTGGCTTCCACGTGGCCGTGGTCACCACCCACCTGCCAACCTTTACCGCCCTTTGTGGTCTGCCAAGTTCGGTTGCTGCCGAAGGTCTGGCATTGATTGGCCTGTTTAATATCTTTGGCACGCTGACCGCAGGCTGGGCTGGCGGCCGGTTTAGCAAGAAGTTCGGCCTGTCGTTTATTTACGGCATGCGTGCAGTGGTCATTCTGATCTTTATCTTTGCGCCCAAAACATCCGAGACCATCTTGCTGTTCTCCGCCACACTCGGCGCGCTTTGGCTCTCGACCGTGCCATTGACCAGTGGCCTGATCGCCCAGGTGTTTGGCCCGCGCTACATGGCAACGCTTTTTGGCATTGTCATGCTGTCCCATCAGATCGGGGCCTTCTTTGGCGCGTGGATGGGCGGGATTGTCTATGACATGACCGGCAATTTCGATGCCGTCTGGTGGGTCTCGGTCGCACTTGGCATCTTTGCCGCCCTTGTCCATATGCCCATTGATGACAAGGAACTGCGCAGCACTGCCAAGGCATAAGTGCGCACCTGTTTGATCCATTCAAAGCAGCGCCGGATCGCAATCGGGCGCTGCTTTTTTTGTCCTCTTTTCCAACCATCTGCTTTGCGTTAAAACGCAGACCATGGACAGACCGATTTACATCACCCCCGAAGGGCTTAACGCCCTTAAATCCGAACTCGACCACCTTTGGAAAAAGGAACGGCCCGAAGTCGTGGCCGTTGTCCATTGGGCGGCGGGCAATGGCGACCGTTCGGAAAACGGGGATTACATCTATGGCAAAAAGCGCCTGCGCGAAATCGATCGCCGTGTGCGTTATCTGCGCAAGCGGATCGAAGATGCCGTGGTTGTCCGCGCCGAAGAACAACCCGACCATACCCATGTCTTCTTTGGCGCGCAGGTCACCTACGTCAACGCACGTGACGAGGAAAAAACCATCCGCATTGTCGGCGAAGACGAAGCTGATAGCCTTAATGGCAAGATCAGCTGGATTTCGCCTGTGGCGCGTGCCCTGATGAAATCGGGTGTCGGCGATGTCGTCACCGTTCGCACACCGTCGGGCGAGGATGAGCTTGAAATCCTTGAGATCAGCTACCCCGGCTAATCATTGCAAACCGTGCGAAGAACGGCCAAAACCGCGGTCGATTTGAATAACATATTGATATCATGTACACTTGCCCCATTCAGGACAGATGGAGAGCAAGCTTATGGGGACCGAAAACCCACTTTTGACGCGCGCCTATGCCCTGGCCGGGGACCGCGATGATATTCGCGCGGTATATGCCGATTGGGCCGACAGCTATGACGATGACACCCTGATTGGTATGGGCTATGTCGCCCCGGCGATTGCCGCGGAAACACTGGCATCCGAAATCAGCTCAACGGACCGGGTGCTTGATGCCGGGTGTGGCACCGGACTGGTTGGCAAGGAACTGCACGAACAGTGCGAACCCACGATTGATGGTGTCGACCTGAGTGCTGACATGCTGAAAAAGGCGCGCCAAAAGGGCGTTTATGACGCACTTGAAACCGCCGATCTCACCCAAAAGCTTGATATCAAGGATGATGCCTATGACGGTGTCATCAGTGTCGGCGTGTTTACGTCCGGCCATGTCGGCCCAAGTGCGATGAATGAACTCGTGCGCGTGATCAAACCCGGCGCACCGGCTGTCATCACGGTTCATGAAAAGGTCTGGGACAAGGACGGTTACGCCGACCATCTTGAGCAGATGGAACAAGACGGTATCGCCAAGATCCGCGAAATCCGCGAGGCCCCCTATCACCAAAAAGAAGGCTATTCCTGCAAGCTTTGCATTCTGGAAGCGGCCTGAGCGCGCTCACCCTACATCCGGCTTTTAACCCGCCGTGTTGGCTCGGCGATCAGGGGATCGTCGGGCCAGTAATGTTTGGGATAGCGCCCCTTCATCTCGGCCTTCACCTGCGCATAAGACCCGTTCCAGAACCCGATCAGGTCACTTGTCACCTGAATGGGGCGTTGCGCGGGGGATAGCAGATGCAAGGTCACCGCGACCTTGCCATTCGCCACCTTTGGCGTTTCGGTGGCACCAAACATTTCCTGCATGCGCACCGGCAAAGCGGGCGTTTCACCGCTATAATCAATGCGGATGTTTGATCCGGTCGGCACCTGCCAATGGATGGGGGCCAAGCGATCCATTTCCTGTCGCTGGTTCCAGTCAATCCCGGCAAGCAACGCCTCAGACAGATTGATCTGTTTAAGCTGGCCTCGTTTGGTAATGCCGCCAAGATAAGGCGCGATCCAGTCTTCGAGTGATCCCAGAAGGCCGTCATCCGAAACATCGGGCCAGACATCGCCCTCCACCCTATGAAGAAACGCCAGTCTTGCGCGCAAGCCTTCTGATGCCTTGTCCCATGGCAGGCAATGCAGGCCGAGCTTGCGGATGCCCTCGATCATGGCCGCTGTAATCGCATCGGGATCGGCCTCGTCATGGGTGGCTTTTTCATCCAACACCAGCGCGCCGATCCGGCGTTGCCAGCGGGCGGCAACCGCATCGCTTTGCGCGTCCCAGAAGACTTCGGTGCCCTCGGAAATCTGGTCGGCAAAATGGGTTTCAAGGGTGGCACGCGCCACAGGTGCAGCAAGGTAAATCCTGGCCTCGCGCGCCTGCCCGTCCAGTTCGGCCACCGCGATATAGGGCTCCGACGCCAAGCTATCTTCATTGGGTAAAACGCCACCGCGCCCGCCCGACAGGCGATAACGCGCATCCGCCCCCTTGCGGCGCTCCCCGATCCGGTCGGGATAGGCAAAGGCGAGCAACAAGCCAACCTCATCGGCCCGATCCACGCGCGCGGTATCGGGTTTTACCAATCCTCCCTGCTTGACCGCATCGCGCAAACGGCGGGCAAGTTGTTTGGCGGCCTCCGATATCATTTTGGGCGCCCGGCCCTTGATGATCGCCTCAACCCGAATGCGCAAATCTGCCCCGCGGCCGCGCATGAAATCACGATCAGACAACAACGCCGCCAGCGCACAGGCGACCTCCTCAAGGCCAAGCTGTGCGCCGCGCAACATCATATGCGCCAATCTGGGATGGACCGGCAATCCGGCCATGGCCGTGCCCATCGGCGTAATGCGGTTTTCGCCATCCAATGCCTCAAGGCCGCGCAAAACATCACGCGCCTGATCGATCTTGGCGCGATCAGGCACATCGAGCCACGGCAGCGTTTGGGGATCGGTAACACCCCAGCGCGCGAGCTCCAGCGTCAGCGGTGCCAGATCGGCCTCGGCAATCTCCGGCGCGGTAAAGGGCGCACGGGCACGATGTTCGTTTTCCGGCCACAGGCGATAACACACGCCCGGTTCCAGTCGCCCGGCGCGGCCACGGCGTTGCTCGGCACTGGCTTGCGATGACTTAACCGTCACCAGCCGCGTCATGCCCGATGCCGGATCAAACCTTGGCAGGCGTTGCAGGCCGCTATCAATCACCACCCGGATGCCATCAATGGTCAGCGACGTTTCGGCAATCGCCGTGGCAAGAACGACCTTGCGCTTGCCGTCCGGGGCGGGCTGGATCGCGATGTCCTGCGCCTTGGCATCCATTGCGCCATAAAGCGGGGCGATGATGACATCACTTCCCACCGCATCCTTAAGCGCACTTTCAACCCGGGTGATTTCGCCCTGCCCCGGCAGGAAGGCCAGGATCGATCCGCTTTCTTCGCGAAGGGCCGTTTTGATCGCGCCGGTCATTTCCACATCAATGCGGACATTGCCCCATTTATCGGGCTTGGGGGCCACGTATTTCGTTTCAACCGGATAGGCGCGGCCTTCGGATGTGATCACCGGGCAATCGCCCATCAGTCGCGCAATCGGATCGCCATCAAGGGTCGCCGACATGACCACAAGGCGCAGATCATCACGCAGTGCCCCCTGCGTTTCAAGGGCAAGGGCCAAGCCCAGATCAGCATCCAAAGATCGTTCGTGAAATTCATCAAACAGAACGGCGGCAACACCGGAAAGTTCGGGGTCATCCTGAATCATGCGAACCAGAATACCCTCGGTCACGACCTCGATCCTGGTGTCCTTGGAAATCTTGCTGTCAAACCGGACGCGATAACCCACGCGCCCGCCAACCGCCTCGCCGAGTAACTGCGCCATGCGCCGCGCACTGGCACGCGCGGCCAGACGACGGGGTTCGAGCATGATGATCTTCTGATCCCCGCGCCACGCGCAATCAAGCAACGCCAGCGGCACCTTTGTCGTCTTGCCAGCACCCGGTGGCGCCTGCAAAACGGCATTGGTGCCCAGATCAAGCGCAGAGACAAGCTCTGGCAGGACGGCATCAATTGGCAGGGCGGGAAATCGGGAACTCATATGTTTTCAATACTCAGCTTGGCACGGCAGATACCTGTTTGCGGGCATCACCTAGCAATATCCCCGCGGGGTTGGCCGGGGCAATGAAAATTGCGCCAGATCTTTTCGGGAAACCAGTGTCAGATTGATGCGGCTCAATGCGCGCCACCCCGATCATGATACAGTGGCCTTGTTAATTGGGGCAGTTTCCCGCCTTCGGCTTGATAACACATGAAGGGCGATCTGCGCACAATGGTCTCACCCCTTAGGAGCAGGAGACTAACCATGAAAAGATTTCTCGCAATTACCGCAATCGGCCTGATGCTTGCTGGTGCTCTTGGCGTCGCCCAAGCGCAGCAAGGCACGCAAATGATGAACCAGACCGGCCAGGGCATGCAAGGTCCGGGCATGATGATGGGTCAAGGCCAAGGCCAAGGTATGGGCATGGGATATGGCGCTGGTAACATGATGGGCCTCCGCAACGGCACCATGGGTCCCGGGATGATGAACGGTGGCATGATGATGGGTGGCATGATGGGCAAAATGCATGGCCCGGAAATGATGATCGTCATGATGGACACCAACGGCGATGGCCAACTGCAACTTGAAGAGTTCCAGGCCGTCCATAACCGGATGTTCAACTATCTTGACGAGAACGGCGATGGGCAACTGACCGTCGACGAGCTACGCCAACGCTAGGCGCAATGATCAGCCACCGCGCCTGATACCAAGGATGATGCCCTGCTCCGCCCCGATGCGCTGCAGGGTCTTCATCCCGCGCGTCAGGCCATAAAGCGCTTCCATCGCGCCTTCAGCCTTGGCCCGCGATGCCGCCGCACGCGTGATACCGTATAGCGCGCGAAATGCCGGTTCAGGCAGGGTGCGCAAGGCCGCCTCCTTCTCCGCCCGGTCAGGGTCGGGATGGGCAAAACTGATGGGCACGGTCGGGTCAAAATTCGACATGGCTTGATCTTGCGGGTTCGACAGGTTCAGGCCCGTGTTTTCTATCACGATTGACAGCGCCCAGACCATCCATGCCTGCGTCCAACGCACATAGTTGCGCCGATCCGGCCTGCCGTCTTTCTTGATCCCGGCAAAGAACAGATCGCGGCCCGGGTCAAAAAGATTTTCTGCGGCCCATTCTGCCACCTGGATCGCTCCGTCGCGGTCCTCAAACCGGCAAAGACTTGCCATCGCCTGTGCAACTGCATGGGCATCAAGGTAGCCATCCCGCCCGGCGTCGCTTCGTGGCAGGTCATCTTTATCGAAGCACGCTGCGCGATAGAATTGCCACCCACATGCAATGGCTTTGTTCAGCCCGTTCAGCCCGTCCATCCCCGACGCCCGCAAGCGGTCGAGAAGATCAAGAACATAACCCGTGTGAAACCCGTCGACGAACCGGTGATGGGACCGCGTGCCATAGGCCCAACTGCCATCGGCCTTTTGCGCGGCCATAATGCGCTCCACCGCCTGCGTCGTTTTGTCGTTCGGTCCGATCATCCGATACAGCACGAACGCGGCCCACAGACTGGCATTATGTATTTCAACGTTACTGTGATCGAAATAGGCGAAGTAGCCGTCCCGCCAGAGCTTGCCTTCAACAAATCCTGTCGCATGAACCAACGCCGGGTGATCATTTTGCATCGCGCTTTGAAGTAACGCATCAACGACAAAGCTTGTTACGATGGCATTGCTTTGATGGCGCGTGGCGTAAAACGCCCGCGCCTGCCATTCAAATGGATATCCCCATCCGCCATCCGGGTTTTGCAGTTCCAACAGGCGATCGCGAACGTCATAAAGCACCACGCCCTGCGCGGCCCCACCCAGCAAGGCCAGCGTCTTCGGATTAACCATCTTGGGAATGCGAACAACCTTGCGCAAACCTTCCGGGCCACGCTTGATTGCCTGTAGCCACGCCAACCGCGCACACCAGAACCGCCCAAGTCCACTTGCCCGAAACACAGCACTTTCAAGCCCGTCAAATGGGTCAGCCCCGGCAAAGCCATCAGCGACCATACGGGCAAGGACCCGATCACGGATATCGATCAGACGATCCCTATCCATGGTCACACCCCGCACGGGCGGCAATCCCGGAAGCAATTCCGCAACAGATCAGATAATGCCCGTAATTCAACGTATTGTCCGTCACCATCGTCAGCATTGCCGAAAACAAAATACAAACTGCAAGGCGCGCATGGCGCACCGACCACAACATCACACCCCATCCGAACAGCCAAAGCCCCGCCCCCAGAATGCCGGTTTCAAACAGCATACGGAAATGATCGTTATGAAGGGCCCCAAACGATGCAAAGGATTGATAACCTGACAGGGTCTCCTCGACCGCACCCGCACCGAAACCCAGCCATCTTTGCCCAACGGAGCCGCCTTGCCACAGCCCCCAGAAATCCTGCCAGAACGCCAGGCGGCCACTGCCATGGGTAAGAAACAGGCGCGGTAAATGAGACATTGCGATCCAGCCAACACCCGCAAGCACGATGACACCGACAAGCCATGTCATCGCGCGTGAGAACCGGATCATCCCGATCAGATTGACCAACATCGCCAACACCGCAATCCGGGTCTGGCTCAGCAAAACCGCCACGCCAGCCGCCGCTGCAAGCACCCGGTGCCCCCGCCATCGGGCAACCGAGCACAAGGCAAACAAGCCCAAAAACAAGAACGGCTGATTAAGACGCAATCCCTCATGCGTCATCTGAAAGGAACTTGAAAGCAGCAGGTAAAGCACAAGAACCGGGATCATAAGCCCAAGGCTGTCGCGCCCCACCATACGCCCGATCAGAAGCCCAACCGGCAGCATCAACAGGTTGCCAACCAGACGCAGCTTTTCCAAACTCGCACCATTCCCCGTCGCGATCAGGCCCGTTAACGCAGCAAGGATCAGCCCCCCAATCAGCAAACCGCCCCCAACCGGGACTTGGCGCGCGAACCGACACAGCAGCGCAATCCAGAAACCAAGCAGAATAAGCTTTGCAACCATTCCGCCAGCACCTATCAGCCAGAGCGACACCCCCATCAGCAAATTTCCCAGCAGCACAAGCCATAAAGGCAAAGTTGCTGCGTTATCGCGCGCATCGTGATTTTGCCGGTCGGCAATCGTCGCCAAAGAAACGGTTCCCTTCATGGCCGATTGCCTCTCGCAAGCGGCGCGACAGGATGCGAAAATTCGGCTAGGCTAACGGTTTGGATTTCAACGCAGATTGGCTGACATTGATGCTCAGGCTTTCGCAAACTTGTCTGATGGCGCAGATCATTCTTGCCCCGCTTTTGCTGGGCGGTCTGCGGCCATGGGCGCTTGCCATTCTGGCGATCCTGACCGGCATTGGCATTGTCGCAATCTGCCTGCGCGCCGGTCCGGTACAGATCAGCAAACACGTGCTGTATCTTTGGCTGGGGATCGGTGGGCTGATTGGTTGGTCGGTCCTGCAAAGCCTGGCCGTCTGGCCCCTGCAGGCCTATCCGTTTAATGCACCGCGCATAGCACTTGTCCCCAATGGCTGGTTGAACATGGCGTTCTATGTGATCTGGCTGGGGGGTGTGCTGACGCTGACTGCACTGGTTGCGCGGATGCAGTCCCACTTGACGATCATTGTCGCCCGCACTCTTGTGGTGGCCTGCGCCCTTCAGGTCGTGCTGGCAACAAGTGCCGAGCTGTTGGGATGGCAGACCACATTCTGGTTTGCCAAACAAGTCCATCTTGGCGACTGGACCGGAAGCTTTGCCAACCGCAATGCCTTTGGCACTTTGATGGCATTTGGCATCGTTGCCTGCCTCTTTCTCTATCATCAAACCGCTGCATCGAGCAGGGGCAAGCGCCTTGATCAGGCTGGCGGATGGCTGGCACTGGCGATGGTTTTTGCCACAGCCCTTACGCAAAGCCATTCGCGGTTGGGCTTTGCCATGGCGATTGTGGGCAGTGCGCTGTTTGTTATTCTGACACCAAATGAAATAACCAACCGTCTCAAACGACTGCTTCTGACCGCCTTTGGCTGCATCGCAATCCTTGGCGTTGTTGCCGTCGCCTCGCCAGAGCTTTGGGCCCGGTTCATTGACCTGTCGCGCACCGACCTGATCCAGCGCGATGATCTTTGGATGACCGCTCTGCACGCAATTTCGGAACGACCAATCACCGGATGGGGGGCAGATGGCATTGCTGTTGTCATTGCTCATTTCGCCACCCCGGATCTGAATGCGAATGCCAACTGGTTTAGCAGCCATAATCTCTGGCTCGACAGCAGTCTGGTGTTTGGCATCCCGACCACGCTGATCCTGTTGGCCGCAATCGCTATTGCTTTTGTGGCGGCTATTGCCAACGGCAAGCACCGCGAAACACGCGCACTTCTGATCGCGCTTTTGGGCATGGGATTGCTTGGCAGCGTTGGCGACTGGGTCATGGTCATGCCAGCCCTTATTCTGCCAGTTGTGATGATGGCAATGACCCGTCTTGAAGCCACATTTGCAACCCGTCGCGCAAGGTCCGCACCCTTGGATCGCGCGGCGCAATCGCCTGTGCCTGATCAAGCAGGCTAGCCCCCACCAACAGATCACGCTTCGCAAGCATTTCAGCCTTCAGGCCCCAAAAAAGCGGTTCGAACGGTCTTTCCGCCAGTCGCTGATCAACAACCTCGCCAAGCTGCAAAGCATCATTCGCCATTACAGCTTTCAGCAGGTTCTGTGCGTCACGCGCCGCAGCAAAACCGTTTCCATTGGCAAATCCCGCCCGCTTGTCTTCAAGCTGTGATAGCGCCCTGCCCTCTGAAACCAGCGCCACCCCGCCAGCGCCAAGCAAAAGAAGCGCTATCGCAAACAGGCACCACTTCATGTCAGTTGCCCTTTTGTCGCCATCGCCGGTTCGACTTTGCCATAGGCAGGACGGGCTTGGGCGCTATTCAAAACCACCCCGTCGGGTACGATACCGGCCGCACGCAATTGCGACAGGGCGTGGGTGATATCGCGGCGTTTGCTGTGCCCGCAACGCAGCGTGAACAGTCTGACATCGGCAAGCCCCAGCGCAATCACGCCATCCGCCACCGACAGGATCGGTGGTGTATCAACAATCACATGATCAAACCGGGCACGCAGGCGCTTGATCAAACGCGGCAATTGCCCGTCTATCATGCCCGTGGCGATATTGCCCGGTACCGGCATCCGCGCACCAAGATATTGATACCCCTCTTCATGCTCTGGCCCGGAAATGACGTCATCCGGATCAACAAGCCCTGACATGACGTCAGTCAAGTCGGCGTCGTTTTTGCTGTCATGATCGGTCCGCTTTGGCGGTGCCGGATCATGCAAATCCGCATCAAGGACAATCACCGAAGCCCCCAAGCCCGACAGCTTTTCGGCCAATGCATGCGCAATGTGGCTTTTGCCATCGCCAGACGCCGCTGAACCAAGGGCGATCACTTGTCCGTTCGGATTGCTTTGCGTTTCCCCATCCCGTCCCTGAGACATAATCCGCATCAGAACCGCCAGATGACCAGTCGCTTCCTCATGCGCGGTGGTTGCATTCCCAACGCCGGATTGGTCCGGGATACGCGCAAAAAGCGGGATGCCGACTATCGCTTGGGGATCAAATGCATCATCGATGCGCTGATCGAAATAGTGACGCAGCAATGCCGCAACCACAGCTGCAAACAACGCCATCATGATGGCCAACAGGGCAAGGTCACGTTTAGCCGGGAATTCGGTGGCTGCGGGCAAGGTGGGCGCATGCAGGATCACGGCATCACCATGAAAAGCCGCCATTTCGCGCCGAAGCGATTGAACCTGTTGCCCAATCTCCTGAACGTTCGCACGCGCCAGGGCGACTGACCGGCTCAGCGCCGCCTGCCCCTGAACGCTTTTATTGCGTACAGCCATCCGTTCTTCCCATTGATCACGTTGATCAACAATCAAACGAAGCTTTTCTTCAGCCCCGGCAAGTTCAACATCCATTTGACTGGCAACTTTACCTGCCGCATCGCCAAGTTCACTACGCAGATCATCAATCTCACGCTGCTTGCCCTGCATCATGGGATGCTTGGGGCCATAGCGCTGATCAAGCGACACAAACTCCTGCTTTTTTGCATCAAGCTGTGCTGAGACTTGCCGCACAACCGGATGGCCTGCGATATCGGGAATTGCCAGAAGATCATCAAGCGCCGCTGCGTTATTGCGGCTGTCGCGCGCAAGCCTCAGGCCAACAACCTCCTGACCAAGTTTTTCAGCCTGTTCATCAAGCGCATAGATGCGATCAAGCATCCGCGCACTTTCATCAGCGTCAAGAATACCCGCACTGCTTTGCAAAACGGCCAGATCGCTTTCCAGTGCCGCCAGTTCAGTTTGTGCAGCATCGAACTGCGAAACGGCCTCTGCAAGTTGCCGCCGAACCGCACTTTTCTGGCGATCTTCGCGTTGCCAAAGATAGGTCTCGACAATCGCCAGCAAGGCCTGTTGCGCTATTTCGGGATGCTTCGCACGAAAAGAAACTTCAATAACGGCTGCGTTTCCGACCCGTGATGCTTCCAGCCCGCGGCGCAAATCATTCAGATGATCCGCTTCAGCATGGTCGCCTGCCGCGATGTCATCCTGCCCCGGATTAAGGATACCAAGCTGCTTGAAAAGTGACCCGTCTTCAGACGTATTGCCAAGCTTAACACCCTCCCCACGCAGCACCGACAATGCTGCCAAAAGTGTTTCCTGCCCCTTGATTTCGGCAATCGCTGTTTCAATTTCCTGGGCTGTTACCGCGTGCCGATCACCCAACCAGGATTCTGACGATGAGCTTTTGCCGACAGATGATTCCTGTGAAAACCCGATTTCGGCCACTGAGCGGTAATTGCCCTGCCAGTTTGCAAACAGCGTCAAAAGCCCAATTAAAACAATGACAAAGGCCATGGACGCAATGCCACGTCGCTGCCAAAGGATGACCAACATGTCGCGCAATGATGGATCAAAACGTTCGCTCATCTGGGACTTGCATCCTCAAGCTCTGCCAGATCGCTCTGATCCTCGTAATCATCACCCTCCCAAAGGTTGTCTGAACTGCCCTGAAGCTGCAGCCCAATGACAAGCAAGGGGGCATACTTTCGGGTCCGTTCCGCCTCCGACTGTCGCCGTGATTGTCCCACACGCCGCGTCGTATCGCCGTCATAGGTTGCCGAAACGGATGCTTGTGTATCAGTGAAAGTGAGTTGGCGATCCGTCGGGCGTTCAAACAAACGGGTCATCAAACCGGGTGCATTGGTGCGCATGTTTTGACTGAATTGACCGGGTTCAGGATGCAGATCAATCAGACGTAAAATTACCCCGCCAAGAACAGTTTCCGCCAGAAACCGGTTTGTACCGCCACCAAGAACGGCTTCAAACAGGCTCAGAAGCGCATTGACGCTCTCCTCGGATGCTTGCCAATCGATTGCATTGCTGTCTTCCGCACCATCGGCGATCAACAAGGCGCCAACAAGCACCTCAATCATCTGACCAACATCTTCAGGGTCTGAAAGCTCGGCAAGCTCACTCTCAAGCCAGCTTAATGCCGCCTGTCGGTTCGCGGGATCGAAATTGGCCCCAATATCTGATTGCGCCCTTAAATCGGCGACCGGCAACGGCAGCAACATCATGATTACGGCCAAAATGCATGCCGTTCTTTGTATTGCTCCGCGAAGGCGGGCGATCTGAAAGCTTGCGATTTTTGGCAAAACAACGCGGGAAAATGCCACAAGACCACGACCGTAACGCGGGACCATGTAGTGCGGCTGACAAACGATGCGCCAAAGGAATTCCAGACCAATTCGTTGCCAAATCAATGGCGCACGCCGAACTTGTCCTGCCAGAACGTCAAACGCGCCGCCAACCCCCATGACGAAACGGCATCCGGTTTCAGGCGCATATTGATCAACGAACAGTTCCTTGCGCGGCGACGGCAAGGCAACAAAAAGCGCATCCGGTTTGCACGCAGCAACACTGCTGGCAAGTTTGTCGTCATCCATCTCATAGCCGTGATGTGTTCCGACAATGTTCAGGCCGGGAAACCGATCAGGTAACGATATTGTCAACTGATCAAGAACCTCCTGACGCGCCCCCAGAAGGAAGACACGCACACCATCACGTGCGAACAAAGCCAAAAGATCCGTCATCAGATCAATGCCCGTTACCCGCTCTGACACCCTGATCCCCATCAGGCGGGATGCCCACACTATCCCCATGCCATCTGCCGAAAGGCAGCTCGCGCGCGACAGTGCCGCAAATAACTTTTCATCGCGCAAGGCAGCGGGAAGTTTGATCGCATTCAGGCAGTGATGGCGAAAGCAGGTTCGGGTGTTAGTGGCGGTTGCTTCACGAAGCTTCATCCGGATATCGGCGCAGACATGGTGTCGTTGGCGCGTATCAAGCGGCAGCCCAAAAAAGGCAGCCCGTTGCCCTGCAATTTCGTCGCGCATGCACCACCCCTGTCAATTCGCCGGATACACCTGCACCCCGGCAAAACCAAACAAGCCGCCTTTTCGTCATCGGCTTATCAATGCCCAATACAATTTAAGGTTATGGCTAATTGGTTGAAGATAATGGTAACTTATGATTGAGTTATCGGCAATATTAGCATCTCAAGGTGAGCGCCACGGTGAGGGTGACTTTACTGACAAACCTTGTGCCACCCTACCGATCCGCGGCCTATGACGCGCTTCAACACTGCGCTCATTTGGCCGGCGGCGGCTTGCGGGTTCTGTGCACCCAGCGGCGTGAACCACAACGTAATTGGGCAACCCCTGCGGGCAGCTATGAACGCGCAACCTTGTCGGGCCTGCAAATTCCGCTTGGGGAAAACCGAACCCTTGCGATCCCGTTCGGGGTTGCGCGCGCCCTTTCGGCAAAACCGGTCGACGTTCTGATTCTGGGTGGCTTTGGCATAGCCCAGTGGCAGGCTCAAAACTGGGCCCTCGCACACGATATTCCAACGGTATTGCAATTTGATGGCTGGATGGGCTCGGATGCGGCCTATGCCAATCCCGTTCGACAAAGGTTACGCCGCACCCTGATCGCACGGGCAGATGGTTTTCTCGCCGCAAGCACGCGCGGGGCGAGTTGGTTTGAAAGCCACGGAGCACTTCCCCAACACATCCGGGTCGCGCCAATTCCTCCGTCATTTCCGATCCCCGCTGCAACGGCCAACCGGACACGGTCAGAACGGTGTTATGATCTGCTCTGGTGCGGCCGCACGACCAAGTCCAAGGGTTTTGATATCTTTATCTGGATCGCGGCGAAGCTGATCAAAGCAGGCGTGGCCCAGCGCATCGCAATCGCAGGCAGCACCGATATCCCAAAAACCACAGAAGTGTTGAAATCTGTAGGCCTTGAGAACCATGCCGACGTTTTTGGCCAGTTACCGCCAGATGAGCTACCGCCTATTCTGACCAACAGCAAGATCGCCCTTTTCCCAAGCCGCAATGATGCTTACGGGGTTAGTGTGATTGATGTGATCACCTGTGGTGCTGTCGCCCTGACAAGCCCGATGACGGGTTGCGCGCCTGATGTTTTGCAGCCGCCCGAAATCCTGCCGGTCGACGATCCGCAACGCTGGGTTTCTGCCTGCGAACGGCTTCTTGCCAAGCCCGAACTTCTTGAAACCACGCGACAACAACAAGTCAAGGCGATTGCCAATAACAATCCTGCTCATCACGGCGAGACCATCTGGAATGCTGTTCACGACGCGATAAATCGCAAAACGGAAGTGCGGCAATGGGGATGATCACGCCACATGCCAAATCAGGGTCCGGGCCATCGGTCTGGTTGATCAGCCGTATCGATCAGGCCGGCATTCTCGCCCAACATTTGGCAAACCAGAAAAGGCTTCTGCGTTGGGACAGTTTCTGGCGCCACAACGGCACCGGACTTGTTCGGCCCGCATCACGCAACGTCGGGCCAGCACTGTCGGATATTCCCGGTCGTCATCTGCTGCCTGATTTGCTTGGCAAAGCGGCCCAAAGGCTCCGGTTGCCTGCCCATAATCTTTATTCCGACATTCCGCTGTCAATGTTGGCTGCACTGCGCCCACCCGATGCCAGGATTTTGCATGGGCAAGGCAATTACAGCCTGCCCGCCATGCGCCGGGCAAAGGCTCGGAATATGATCACGATTTCGGATGTGACGGGTCAATTGGCAGAAACCCGTCATCATCAGCTTGCCGGTGAATATGAAACACATGGCCTCAGATACCGCGAAATCTCGACCCTCCTTGCAAGACGCCGCAGCACAGAAGCCCGATATGCAGATGCTGTCTTTGCACCATCAGAAGCCGTTGCAGATGGTCTTAACCGCGCTGGCATTGCAGAGGAAAAGATATACCTGGTTCCATTCCTGTCACAGCACTGTCAGGCACTGTCCAGACAGAACCGGTCATCGCGCGACGACACCGTCATTCGATTTCTGTATGTCGGAAACCTGTCACTTGCCAAGGGCACAGCACACCTTCTGGCCGCGTGGAAAAACATCCGTCGCCAGTTCCGCCTCCGCGTGGAATTGACGTTGATCGGGGCGCTACAACCTTGCGCAAAAGCTTTGCTTTCAAGCTTGCCTGATGGGGTGAGATGGCTTGGCCCATTGCCGCACGATCAGGTTGCCAAGCACCTGCTGGCTGCAGATATTTTCACCTTTCCCAGCCTGACAGAGGGCAGCAGCCTTGCCACCATGGAGGCAATGGCAGCAGGCTGTGCTGTCATCACGACGTTTGATGCCGGAAGCCCGGTGATCAACCATCAAAGCGGCCTGATCATTCCACCGCGGGATCAGGACGCGCTGGTTACAGCGGCAAAAGCACTTATCACGCACCCCGTCATGCGTCGAAACATCGCACAAACGGCACGCAATCAGATCGCTCGCAACATTGAACACGCCTATGGCACGCGGGTCGATCACGCCTATGAAACCATTTTGTCGCGCCATGGATAAATGGCAGCCGATCATAGGCATCAGAGCCGGTCTTTATCCCCTGTGGCTGATCGGGGCCAATCTGGTTGCGCGAACGGGTGGTTTGGCGATCCTGGTTCTGATCGGTCATTCATATTCACAGGCCGAACTTGGCACCTATTTCAAGTTGCTCGCATTGATCGGCTTGGCCGTCACCGCAACACAGGCTGGCAGTGGCCCGCTGTTGATCCGACTAACCCAAAACGACGCCCTTCGATCAGCCATACTGATTGTTGGCATTCGGGTTCTGATTGCTTTGATCGCATCCGGTTTTGTCGTTTCAGCAACCAGCCTGCCTTTTGCAAAATTCTGGCCGCTACTGCTTATACCGATTGCTGCGGCTTTATCACCTGACTGGCTGATCACAGCACATAACCGTTTCTCCCGGATCAGTATCATCGCAGTTATCGGTCAGGGCGTGGGCATCACAGTGGCTGTTTGCGTCAGTCTCGCGCACTCTCAGATAGGGCTATACTTCGTTGCGCCGGCGATCTCGTTATCAAGCCTCTTACTGGCTGCTTTCTTCGCATACCGCAGTTCCCAACCAAGATTGATCGGCCCTTCATCGCCAAGTCAAACCAGTGCGTTTGGACTTGTCGGCTTCACCTTGTTGGCGGGTTTTCTGCCAAACATTGACTTTGTATTGCTCGACATCGCCGACGATGCACTGTTTCTCGCTCAACGCGTTTTCCTGTTTTGCGCAGGTCTAAATACGGCCATTGCATCAACCCTTTTCGCCAAACAGCAATCAGGCAAGCTTCGCGATATTTGGCTATTGGCACCGATGGGCCTTGTTTCCGGTTTGCTGCTTTTGTGGCCGGATGGTTTGGCGCATCTCGTTTATGAGGCCCCGTCAATTCACCTGATCAATATCCTGCAAATCGGGGCGGCATGGCCACTTCTGCTGGCAGTTCTGACCCGACAATTGTTGATCATGCAAGAAGCGCCTGATGCCAAATGGGTCGGCTGGCTATGTCTTGCCTTGGTGCTCTCATCTGCGTTCGTTCTCCCTGATGCAATTACGCCATCAAACACCATGGTCCTGATCACACTGCGTTTGGCAGTTTTGTCGGTGATCCTTCTTGCGTGCCAGAAGGTTCTAACCAAACGTCAGGTCACGGCATGAAGAAGCTTCAAACCACCATCACAAACAATCAGCTCATACACGGTCAATATGGCGACATCACCTTTGGTCCGTGGGGGCTTGAATGCTCTGACAGATACGCGTTTGTAACGATTACCGACACCCCCAGAAACACATATCAAAGCGGTGATGTATGGCACCTTTCCAGTGGACGAATACAGATCGAATACACCACACGTCAGAAAACGCCCGACAAAGTCTCGCTAAATTTACGCATTCGGGCACTGGATGATGTTTTGCTGCAAGATGCCGTGATCCGGCTTGTTTTTGACAAGAAGGCAATCACGCACGGTATCATCGCAGGCAACACCGTCACCCATCATAACAGTGATAAATATCGCCTTTTCCCGACGCGGCAGACCAAACTTATCGGGCAGGATGGCGCGACAATATCCGTTTCACTTGAAAATGCAGATGGCGCAGGTCGGTTTGCGCCGTATCTGTACCTGCGTGATCGTGACGATCACTGGATCATTCATGCACGTCTGCTTCCAACAGACCCGGTGGATCATGTCTGGTTGCGCTGGGCAAACAGACTGTTCACGCTATCGGCACCCAATGGAGTCTCTCTTTCTCTCTGGCGTATCAAACCCTTCAAAGCCATCTTCTGGCGTTTGCGCGAACGGATGGGCCGCCACTTTCCTGAAATTCAGGCGGTGCCACTCAACCGACTGAATGCCGGTCAATCTGTGTCTATGGAGGTTACATGTCACTTCCATTGACACAGATTGACCTTCGCCAACGCAGCCTGCGATTGGCCAGCCTGATTGCAGATGACCTTGTGTCGCGCCAAACCAGTGACGGACAGTTCAAGCAACCCGATTTTTACGCCAAGGCCTTTGCCGTCAACCTTTGGACGCGCCTTGATCGCGTGCGATATGCCAAAAGTATCGAACGCGCGCTGACCGCCTTGAAATCCGACAGGCAGGACAAATCCTACCACCGGGAATTCATCGAATACGCGTTGCTTGATACCCCTGACTTGTCATCGGACACCATTCGCGCAGTTTTGCGAAACGCCCCGAACCAAAGCCCGGATGTCGCAAATTGGCAGTTGATCGGCCTGATCAATCGACAGAAACGCCGATCAGACATTTTGGCAAAGATGTTCAACCGTGCGCATTTCGCTTTCATCCTGCACCGCTATTGGCAAAAACCGCTTTTCCTTGATCGACCCGGTTCCTTCTCTGGGCAATACCATGCCTTCTGCACAGCACTCCTAAGCCAGAGCGATAACGCCCGACACCAACGTATTGCCGGTCAGGCAGCCAAAATGATTGCGAAATTCACCGGCTCACATGGTTTCACCAACCTGTTGGGGCGTGGTGCAGGACAAAACTTTGGCACTGCATGTGCGGTTTATGCATTGATGAAATTTGGACATCTCGACGAAGCAGATGCCGCGCTTTACCGACTGGAAGACGGACTGCTGAAGGCAGGGCAACTCCCGCTCAACCTTCTTGCCCCAACACGGTTGCCGGATAAACCCGGCCCGCAAAATCCCCAAACGCCTGGCTGGTATAGCTATAACCGCCATGATGACTACCTTGCCTTTGCCGGGCATTGGTTACTGAAAGCCTCGCTGCTTCAAGACGTCTATTCTCACAGCGATCCATGCCCAAAGACGGTTTGCTCGCCCTTTGTTGCCCAGTATTCATCAGAATACTTTCACGCGCAGATAACACTCGCTGGCAAGCAAGGTTTTGATGTCTCGGGCGCTCCCGTCATCGTTTCCGGTCAAGGCAGCTTGGCTCAGGTGCTCCTTCCGCCAACCGGCGGTGAACAGGATGTGCCAAGCCTTTATGGCCCGGATGCACATCCCCTGCCCGCCTTTGGCGATCAGGTTTTTGGTGAATTGCTGGGCGCAAAGCGCACCTCGCAAAATACGATTGACCTGACCTTTGGGCTTGCCGGTGGTATCGGGCATCGACGGATCGAATTTGGGGATCGTTGTGTCATCATCCGTGACGCGTTTCCCCAAAAGGATATCCGAAATCTTCATCTGCTTCGCATTCTGATCGATGACAAGGTCAATCTCGTTCAAACAGATCATAACACTCTCAGCTGTCACGCACTGGGGCTCAGAATAACGGCAGACGCCCCCCTTCAGATCGCTCCACAATCGGCATATAGCGCCGCTGGCCTGGCGACGCGGATAAGCGTGGTGGAAAGGCCAAGTGCAACACTGACGTTTTGCTGGAGCGACAGCGATGCGTGATCCGATAACCATCATTACGACCGTGCGCGATGGCGATGGTTTTCTGGATCGCTATTTCCATAATATGGGCGATATTCTTGGTCCCGATGACTTCGCTGTCATTGTTGATGATGGCTCAGCCATACCGGTCTCACTGCCCGCAAAATGGCAAGACGATAAAAGGCTGAAACTGTTACATCCCGGGCCGGTTGGGCGCGGTAACGCTCTTAATCTCGCAATTGAAAACAGTCCGACCGATTTGATTGCGATCCAGGATATTGATGACCTCTCCTTGTCCGGCCGACTTGATCAAGAGGTTGCTATTCTCTCTGCGGATCATGATCGCCTTGTTTTTACCCGGGCTCTTTCCGATCCGTGGCGACCGCATGTGAACACCATGCACGCTATTGATCCTGCGCGCCTGTATTTGGGCAATCCACTTCATCACTCGTCACTTGCCATGCATCGATCCGTTTGGCACCGCGTCGGGGGATATGATTGCGATCTGCCTTGCTGCATCGATCTTGATTTCTATCTGCGTGCCTGTTGCCGCGAAGGGGCAAAGATATGTCGCCTAAATTCAAAACTCATCGACCGTACGCTTGACCCCGCTCTGCGGCATTTTGCGAGAATACCAAACGATCTCTATCACCAGACACGGGCCCTCGTTCTTGATCGTTACCGAACGGACGTCCGTTCCTCAATCTGGAAAGCATTGGCAAACATCCGCAATTGTCCGCTGTTATCGGGAAAAGGGGCAAAATGACGAAACAAACAAAAGTTGTCGCGATGGTCCAGCTTCCGCCCCCCATGCATGGGGCCGCGCAAATGAACCGACATGCTGTTGCCGCGCTGACCAGGAACTTTGACTTGCACGTCATTGAAATGCGCTTTGCCCGAACACTGTCCGCGCTAAACCGGTTTTCCTTGCGAAAGATGGGCGTGGCGATTTGGTTGATACTGCAGATGATCCGAGCCTTGCCGCGTGCAGATGCCCTTTACATTTCTTTTGCCCCAACTGGTTTTGCCTATTACCGCGACTGTCTTTATGTTCTTGTGGCAAAGTTATTTGGTGTTCCGGCAATCCTGCATCTGCATGGACGCGGCCTTCCGGCTATGCGTCGCTCACGCTGGTCAAAGACGCTACAACAACTGGTTTTCAAAGATCAGACCGTCATCTTGTTGGGCGAACGGCTGAGATCCGAAATCGAGGGACTGCCATGCCACAGTTCCGTGATCAACAATTGTCTGGATACGGACGCTTTCCTGCCGCCATCTGCCACACCCTGGTCCCCACATAATCCTGTAAGACTGTTGTGGTTGTCCAACCTGTTCAAGGCCAAGGGCATCGAAACCTTGCTGGCAGCCTGTGCAATCCTTCGAGCTCTGGGCACCAACTGCCATCTCACGATCGCCGGTGCCAATGGGGATATCGAAGAGACGGATCTCCTCTCTTTGCTGAACCGGTATCAGATGCAGGACGCAACCACCGTCTTGGGTGCAGTGCCTGCCTCATCACGGCAGGCGACCTTGCAAGATGCAGATCTGTTCATTTTTCCCAGCCACTACGCCAATGAAGCACAACCGCTTGTCGTCCTCGAAGCGATGGCGACCGGGGTCCCGGTGATTACGACGGACATCGCAACCTTGCCCGAATTTGTCCAACACAACGCAACCGGTTTTCTCTGCCCGCCAAAAGACCCGGCAAGGCTGGCAAAGATGATCAAACATGCAATTCATTCCCCGACAAAGGTGACAAATATGCGCGATGACGCCTACAAGCTTTGCTGTGACACATTCAGCCAAGACAAGTTTGCAGCCCGTCTGGTCGAACTGGTGCATGACGTTGTCGAAAAACGCTGACGCGCGGCATGTCATTTCGTAGCATTATTGGTAACGTTATTTGCACAATCAGGTGGGCCGCAATGGATCGGGACGCATTCAACGCCTTTTGCAAGTCACTCCCCCACACAACGCACGTTGTTCAATGGGGTGGTGCGGACGTATGGAAAGTGGGCGGCAAGGTGTTTGCCATCGGTGGCTGGACCAAGAATGAGACACTTGGCATCACATTCAAGACATCCGAGATCGGCTTTGAGGTCCTCAGGGAAATGCCCGGCCTGCGCCCCGCACCATATTTGGCATCACGCGGTATGAAATGGATACAGCATTACGATGCACCGGGCCTAAGTGAAGATGATCTCAAGGATCATCTAAAGAGCTCGCATCGCATTGTCGCCAAGGGTTTGACGAAGAAACTGCAGCGCGAGCTCAATCTTTACCAGGACGAATAGACCGGGTCTCCTAGAGACGCCAGAGATCGATACCGGCAGGTACATCATCACGCGGCAGAACCGCCCGCACATCGGCAACAAAGCCCTTGCCATCCTTAAGCAGACTGCTGATCAGCGGCCAGCCCTTGGCAACATATTCCTTGTGCGACACGGCCAGCACAAGGGCATCAGCCGGTTTCAGCCCACTGTCAGAGCAAAGCTTAAGGCCTTCAAATTCGTGGGCCACTTCTTCCTTGTCGGCGTGAACATCATGAACCTGCACATTGATACCGGCGTCTTCCAGCGAACGAATGATATCGATGACGCGCGTATTGCGAATGTCGGGCACATCTTCCTTGAACGTCAGGCCAAGTACGGTAACAGTCGGGTTCTTGGTCGCCCCTTCACGCAGCAGCGCGCGAACGACCTTGTTGGCAACCACTTCACCCATCCCGTCATTCACCCGGCGCCCCGCCAGAACCACTTGTGGATAGTAGCCGAGCTCTTCGGATTTGTGGGTCAGGTAGTACGGATCAACACCAATGCAATGACCGCCAACCAAACCCGGGGTAAATTTCAGGAAGTTCCATTTGGTACCCGCAGCTTCAAGCACATCACGGGTATCAATACCGGCCCGATCAAAGATTAGCGACAACTCGTTCATCAACGCGATATTCAAATCACGCTGGGTGTTTTCGATCACCTTCGCCGCCTCGGCCGCCTTGATGGTTGGCGCCTTGTGAATACCGGCGGTCACCACGCTGCCATAAACATCGGCCACGATATCAAGCGTGGCCTGATCCTGGCCCGAAACAACCTTGGTGATGGTCGTAAAGCGATGTTCGCGATCACCCGGGTTAATGCGTTCCGGAGAATAACCGACCGTAAAATCGGTGCCTGCTTTTAGCCCCGAAAGGTCTTCAAGGATCGGCACACATTCTTCTTCGGTTGCCCCCGGATAGACCGTGCTTTCGTAAACAACAATGTCGCCCTTTTTAAGAATGGCGCCAACGGTTTTCGAAGCAGAGCGCAGCGGTGACAAATCCGGACGGTTTGAACCATCAATCGGTGTTGGCACAGTGACAATATGGAAATCTGCCTTGGCAAGGTCACTAGCATCAGCGGTCAACAACAACTCGGCGGCAGCAAGTTCATGGTCATCGACCTCACCGGTCGCATCATGCCCTGCTTTAAGCTGGTCGATACGTGCCTGATTGATGTCAAACGCCACGGTACGACCACATGACGTGCCAAAGGCCACCGCGACCGGCAACCCGACATACCCCAAACCGATAACCGAAACCTTGCGCCGGTGACTCATGCTTAAAACCCTGCAAACAAACTGGTCGCCGATTTGTAGCCACCCCGTCTTGCCCCGTCAATTGCTTAGGTCGTCCAATCTCGGGGCCATTATGTTTTCTGTCCAAGCACGCCCCAAAAATGACGACACTTGTACCTGTGCCCGGAAAGTGATCTAGTTCAGGTTCATCCTTCGCAACATGCGACGTCATTGACATGCGCCTTATCTTTCTGGCCCTTTCTGTCCTGCTGCTCGTGACAAGCCACGCGATAGCGGTACAACCGACCTCGCAGATCCGGGTGGTTTTCCCCTATATTCCGTTGATGGCGGAAAGCAAGGATCACGGCGTTTTCATTGATATGTATACGGAAATAGCAAGACGGTCGGACACTGACGTCGTCATCGACATTCTGCCGGTACGGCGCGCGGTGCAGGACTTCATAAGCGGCAAATATGACGCGCTGGGAGCTTATCCGTCACTTTCTGACATTCCGGTCTCGTTGGCCTCGGTGCCGTTCTATCGCCGCGAAAATCTTATTTTTTACAGCACTGATCGCTTTGGCCGGGGCAGGGTTGAAAAGCTTGAAGACCTTGATGGCACGCGGGTGGGTCTATCTGCCTATCATTACCCTGACTACATTCTTGATCGCCAGGAACTCAGCATCGAACGCGTCCCCGGTGATACGTTTTTGTTGCGCATGATTGCCAGCAACCGCTTGGACGCTGCCATCATCGAACGTTTTTCGGGCAACCATGTCCTAAAGCTGCTTGGCCTTGAAGACTCGATCTCGGTTACCGACGATCCTGTCACCAGCGAAAATGTCCTGATCCTGTTCAAGGCCGATCTTGCCGGTATCAGGAACCGCAAGAGCTTCAACAAGACGATCTATGAAATGCTGTGCGACGGGACTCTGGCAAAACTGTTTGGCCGCGCAAGCCTTCTGCCTGACCAGATGATCATCGAACGTGAAATCCCTGCCTCAGCCATCCTTAAGGATTGCGACCCCAAAGCCATCTTCGCAGACCGGTGACCCGCCACGAAAAAAGGGCACGCTGCCGAAGCAACATGCCCTTCTCGTAAAATCCATCCTCGCGGTCTGGGCTTAGCCCTTCACCACGATATTGACCAGTTTCGGGGTCGGCTTGGCGACATAGATCACCTTGACGATGTCCTTGCCCTCAAGATGGCGGGCAACATTTTCATCGGCCTTGGCAAGCGCCTCGACCGTTGCCTGATCGGCATCTGCCGCCACCATCACCGAACCGCGTTTCTTGCCATTGACCTGAACCGGGACTTCAAATTCATCATCCTTGGCCTTTTCGGCATCAAAGGCGGGCCAGTCGAACTTGATCACCGATTTCTTGGCACCGAACTCATCAGAAGCCATCCGGCTCATCAGCTCCTCGCCCAGATGCGGGGCAAACGGGGCGACCATCAATGCCAAGGCCTTGGCATGATCGTCATGCACGGCATTCTGCTTGGTCAGCGCATTGGTCAGCTCAATCAGGGCCGCAATCGCGGTGTTAAGGCGCAGATCAGTAATATCGCCGGTCACCTTGGCAATCGTCTTGTGCAAAAGCGTTTCGATCTTGCCATCAACGTGATCGGTCCGCTCCATCTGGGTCGTGACTTTCCAGACATTGGACAGGAACCGCATCATGCCGACAATCGCGTCATACTGCCACGGTTTGGAGCTATCAAGCGGCCCCATATACATCTCATACGTTCTGAACGTATCGATGGTGTACTGATCACACACTTCTTCAGGCGGGATACCGTTTTTGTATCGTTTGCCCATCTTGCCCGGCACGGTCGTCAGCTGCTCATCGGTTTTGGCGTTGAACGGCACCTTCTTGCCATCGACATCGCGCATTTCAACATCATGGATGTCGACATAAACGCCGCGCGCATCGGTATAGGCATCGGCCGTAATCATGCCCTGGTTAAACAGCTTCTGGAACGGCTCGGGTGTGCTGACATAGCCAAGGTCAAACAGGACCTTGTGCCAGAAACGCGAGTACAGAAGATGCAGCACCGCATGTTCCGCACCGCCAACATAAAGGTCAACGGCACCCGGAAGGGCGTTACCGTCCTTGTCCGTGCTGTTTGCCCAATAGGCCGCGGCATCATCTGATGCAAACTTGGCATCATTCTTGGCATCGAAATAGCGCAGGTAATACCAGCAAGACCCTGCCCAGTTCGGCATGGAGTTGGCATCGCGTTTGAACGCGCGCACTTCATATTCCGCACCCTCATGGGTGTGTTTGGTGCCAACTTCTGCATCGACCGGCAGAACTGAACCATCAGAAAGGACAATCCCTGTGACTTCCATCCAGTCCTTGGCGCGCGCCAACGGCGGTTCCGGCTCGGAATTCGGGTCTTCGTTTGATTTCGGTTTGAAATCGGTCATTTCCGGCAGAACGACCGGCAAGGCCGCCTCGGCAATGCCGTGAACCTGATCGGTTTCCTTATCGAACAGAACCGGGAACGGCTCCCCCCAATAACGCTGGCGCGAAAACAGCCAGTCGCGCAGCTTGTACTGCACGCGACCGCGGCCAATGCCCTTGGCTTCCATCCATTCGATGATCTTGGCCTTGGCATCCGGGGTCGAAAGACCGTTGATTGAAACCTCGTCATTGGCGGAATTGATCGTCTCGCCAACTTCAGTCTGGGCAAGTTTGAATGCGCCCGGCTCTGCCTCATAGCGCGCCAAAAGCGTCGCTGCATCAGCATCCGCCGCATCTGCCGGGGCATTTTCCTTAAGCCAAGCTTCGGACGGCTTGGTGGTTGCCTTGATCGGCAGATCGAATTTATGGGCAAATTCAAAGTCGCGCTGATCGCCAGCCGGAACCGCCATGATCGCACCGGTGCCATAGCCCATCAGGACATAGTCGGCAATCCAGACCGGGATTTCTTCACCGGTGACCGGGTTGGTCGCATGCGCGCCAATAAACACGCCGGTCTTTTCGCGTTCGGCATCATCCTTGGCCGACACGGCCTTAAGCTCGGACGCTTCAGCGCGATAGGCCGCAACGTCGGCCTTCTTATCGGCGGCGCAAAGCTTATCGACCAGCGGATGCTCAGGTGCGAGAACCATATAGGTCGCGCCAAAGATCGTGTCCGGACGGGTGGTATAAACGGCAATCTTGTCGTCTGCACCGTCCACGGTTTTGACCGGGAAGTTGACCCGTGCGCCGACAGAACGGCCAATCCAGCCCTTCTGCATCTCGACCACGCCATTTGGCCAATCAAGTCCTTCAAGATCGGCGACCAGACGGTCAGCATAATCGGTAATGCGCAACATCCACTGTTTCAGCGGACGTTTATAGACCGGGTAATCACCACGTTCGGATTTTCCTTCGTTGGTGACTTCCTCGTTCGACAGAACCGTGCCCAGCATCGGGCACCAGTTGACCGGCACCTCATCGACATAGGCCAGACGCCCGCGATCAATTGCACGATCAATCTCTTTGCCCTCGGCTTTGGTGCCTTCGCCAATCACCGATTTCGGCTGTGGCACGCCATCTTCGTCGAGCAACCAATCACCGCTCTCAAGCAACGGGCGCAATTCGGCAATCGGGCGCGCACGCCCATTGATCACCTGCCCCTGCGGGCCTTTCCATTCCACGGTCGGATCATAGAAGCTGTTGAAAAGCTGCAGGAAGATCCACTGCGTCCATTTGTAATAGTCGATATCGGTCGTGGCGAAACGACGATGCGGATCATGACCAAGGCCGATGACCTCAAGCTGACGCAGCATGTTTTCGATATTGGCTTCGGTCGTGATGCGCGGATGCTGGCCGGTCTGGATGGCAAACTGTTCTGCCGGCAGACCAAAGGCATCAAAGCCCATGGAATGCAGAACGTTTTTGCCGCGCATGCGTTCGAACCGTGCCTTGACGTCGGTCGCGATATAGCCCAGCGGATGGCCGATATGCAGGCCAACCCCGCTTGGATAGGGGAACATGTCCAGGATGACGCTTTTCTTCTTGCTTGCGTCGAAATCGGCATCGCCGGGATTTGGCGTACGATAGGTATCGTTTTCACGCCAATATGCCTGCCAGCGCTTTTCAAATTCCCGCGCACTTTCCTGATAGTTCGCCACGCTCAATCAACTCCTGCCTGTCAAACCCCGACCCTGGCGTCCGGCGCTGCCCAAACGGCGCGCCACCCCCGGATCGGGTTCCAAAATATTCTTAAGCAGTGTTCATAAGCGCGCTTTGATCGACGTGCAACATCAGATAACGAGATTTCTGGCGAAAATCGGTCGATTTCCACAAACATTCACCGGCAGTCAAAGACAACGCAAAACGCAAACCACCCTTGCAGCTGCATCAACCCTGCCTGTACATGAGGACTGGATTTTTCCGCCTTTCCATGCCATATTGAAGTTTGAATTTTATCAAGCGGTCAGCTGCATGCGTAATTGCAGCGCAGGTTTGCTTGGAAAAGTGCTGATTGTCAGCACCGCGCTTAACGCATTCCGTCCAGGGAGGACGTTTATGGATATCACCATTGGTGGTCTGTCATCCCAACAATCCGGGGCATCAAGCCGCTCGGCACAATCCTATTTGCCGGGACAAAGTGATTCTGAGAAAACCGGAAACAATGGCGCATCTGCATTTGCGGCTGCGACGTCTGTTTCGCTGTCTTCTGAATCCGCAACCCGCTTGTCGGCGGACAACATTGTTGCCGCGATCAATGAAAGCCTGCAATCGACCGGTCTGTCGATCCAGGGTGTTAATCCCGAAGATTACACACCCGAAGGCGTTGCTGACCGCATTCTTGCCCGCGTCGGCGATCTGATTGCATCCAATGCAAGTTCCGAGGCCGAAGCACGCGAGATCTTTGATCAGGCAAGCGAAGGCATTCAGGCTGGTCTTGAAGATGCCCGCGCCATCCTTGACGGACTGGGCGCGCTCAATGACGAAATCAATGGCAATATCAACGAAACCGAAGAACGCCTGAATGAAGGCCTGCAAGGCATCGAGCAACGCCTGACCGAGCTGTTTAACAGCAGCGCGTCAGAAGAAGCGGCCGAAGCCGCAACGCCGGAACGCGATGAACAGGTCCTGCAGTCGCAGGTCACCCAGACCGCACAGGCAAGCCAGGCCTACGCCGAAGCTGGCAGCAATGCCCAGCGCAATGCGCCGCGTTATGGCACCAACGGCTGATAAAGCTCACCGACATCTGCATTCATTAAAAGCCGGTCATTTCCTGACCGGCTTTTTTGCATTCCAAGACCAACCGGATCCACCCCATTAAGGATAGGATCTTCTTTTAGCCAAAGATTTCAATTGGTTAACTAAAACCTTCTAGTGGCTTCCGCCTTGCACAGCTCCAAAAACCATTTTAATGTATATTCATGGTTCGCTCATGTAGAGGGACCTTGCAGGTCTAAATTCAATCAGACCTTTACAGTTCAGGTAGGAACTCGGACGTGGCACTCAATATTATTTCAAACTATGCGGCCAATCTTGCGCATCGCAATCTGACGGCGTCCGATGCGGCGGCGACCCGTTCGCTGGCCAAGCTGTCTTCGGGTACGCGGGTTGTATCGGCGCGCGACGATGCGGCGTCAATGGCGATTGGCGCGCGTTTAAATGCCACCGCACAGTCGTTGAAAACCGCCGCAGTCAATGTCGGGCAGGCCAATTCCATGTTGCAGATTGCCGACGGCGGCATGGCAACGATTGATGACATTCTGGTGCGGATGAAGACCCTTGCGGTTCAGGCATCATCGGGCAACCTGTCCGATACCGAGCGCGGGTTCCTCAATGACGAGTTCACCGAACTGCGCGACGAGATTGATCGCATTTCATCCTCGACCAATTTCAATGGCATTCAGTTGCTCGGCGATGGTGGCGATGTCTCGCTTAACTATGCGCTGTTTAATCCCACGGGCCTGGCCGAAGACCTGTCGCCGGCCAACGGGTTCGACAAGATCGGGATCACCGACAACAATTACTGGGCAACCGACGCCAACGATAACGGCGTTACCGATAACGAATTCAAGGTCCATTTCATCAAGGTCGGAAATACGGCCATGCTGAACATCTTCACAACGATTGATGGAGCGACCAGCCGCGAACAAAGTATAGACATCACCGATCTTGCCACGGGCGGCACGCAGGCCCTTGGCCCCGGTGAAACCACCACCATCAGCTTTGATGAACTTGGCCTGACACTTGATCTGAACTCGAACATCGGCGGCATCATTGCCAATACCATCACGCTGGGCTCGGACGGGGCCGGTGCAGATGGTTACGCGACAGCACAGGTGATTGGCGGCGGCGCGACACCGGGCGATAACAGCACCGTGCGCATGCTTTCCGATCAGGGCCAGCAACTTGCCGACAATATTTCCTTCCAGGTCGGGGCTGGCAACACATCCAATGACCGGCTTGCGATCAATTTCCAGTCGGTCGACAGTTCAGAACTTGGTGCGGGTGCCAATGGCAGCCAAAGCAGCCTTGAGGACCTTGGCACCAACGCTATTAACACCGCGGCGACTGCACAAAACGCGGTCGAGGTCGTTACGCGCGCGATTGATGACCTGCAGCGTGCACGCGCCAATGTCGGGACCTACCAGAACCGTCTGGATTTTGCAGGCCAGAACCTTGCAACCATGATCGAGAATATAGAAGAGGCGCGCTCTACCCTGCTGGACCTCGACGTGGCGGCAGAGATGACGAACTTTACCTCGAAACAGATTCTGGTCCAGTCGGGCATCGCCATGCTCGCACAGGCCCAGCAGATGCCACAGAACCTGTTACGCTTGCTGCAAGGTTGATTGAGCCCCCTTGCAGCAAAGCCATGGAGCCCTGCGACACATCGCAGGGCTCTTTGTTTTGAATAACGTCCTGCGGTTTTCCCCACGAAATGAATCACTTGCGCCTGCGCAATGTGGCATGAAACGACAGGCGTGCTTTCCCTGCACGACGTTACATTGCGCATTAAAAACACACTTCCCGCTCCCCTTGATCAGATTGATCTTGTGCTCCGCGCAGGGCCTTCTTTTTGGGCCGGTATCCACCAAAAGAAATCGCGATTTGGCTCCTCTCGAAACCCCTCCTTTGGCATAGGAGACTAATTTATCATTATTATTCAATGACTTAATGTTGAGTTACTTCTAATATTAGCTATTGCAATTTCATATTTCTCTAATTAACCTTTTGCGCAGTTGGCCTCATGTAGGGGTCCGGATCGCCGCCACCATTTGTTTTGCTTGTTCAGGTAGGAACTGCGACATGGCGTTAAATATTCTATCCAATCACGCGGCCAATCTTGCACATCGCAATCTGGCACGCGCCGAAGAAGCAACGAACAGATCGCTTCTGAAACTGTCATCAGGACAGCGTGTGGTTTCCGCACGTGATGATGCAACGTCTATGGCTATCGGGGTGCGGCTGGATTCAACGGCCTCGACCATCACATCTGGAATTGTCAATGTGGGGCACGGCAATTCCATGCTCCAGATTGCAGATGGGGGCATGGCCACCATTGATAATATTCTGGTGCGTATGAAAACCTTGGCCGTTCAGGCCGCATCGGAAAACCTGCCCGATACCGAACGCGGGTTTCTCAATGACGAATTCACTGGTTTGCGCAGCGAGATCAATCGCATCGCGTCCTCGACCAGCTTCAACGGCATCCAGTTATTGGGCGATGGCAGCGATGTCTCGCTTGATTATTCCGATCTTGAGGCTGGCGGCACGGCCAATGCCCTGTCGCACGCCAACGGCTTTTCCAATGTTGCCATTACCAATGACAATTATTGGGCTGGCGATAACGACGAAGACGGTCTTGGCGACAACAGTGTTCGGTTTGACCTGATCAAAACCGGCGACAGGATCATGCTGAATGCTTCGTCCGAAATTGATGGCACCGCTTCGCACCGCTCGCAAAGCATCGACATCACCGACTATGCGACCGGCGGGGCCAAGGCACTTGAAATCAGCGAGAGACACAGCCTTGAATTCGACACGCTCGGGGTCAAGGTCGATCTGAACTTTAACATCGGCACCACGGTGTCCAACGCCCTTTCGCAGGGGGCTGACGGTGCCGGTGCAGATGGATCGGCCAGTGCGCAGGTTCTTGGGTCTTCGCCGGTATTCTCCGTTACTGAGGATCGGGGCAACAAGCTTTCTGATCGGGTTTACTTGCAGGTCGGTGGCGGGGCAACGGCTGCGGATCAGGTTGCGATCTCCATGACTGCTGTTGATGGCGCAACCCTTGGCAGCGGAAAGACCGGCACTGAACCCAGTCTTGATGATCTGGGCAAGAATGCCATTGCCTCAACGGTAAAGGCGCGCAAGGCGCTTGAAACCATTACCCGTGCGATTGATGACATTCAGCGCGCACGCACAAACATTGGCACCAACCAGAACCGCCTGGACGTTGCCAGCACCAACCTTGCCGCGACACTGCAGCATGTTGAAGAAGCACGTTCCAGCCTGCTTGATCTCGATGTTGCAGCGGAATTGACCGACTATGCCTCCAACCAAATTCTGACCCGAACGAGCGTTGCGATCCTTGGTCGCATCAGCGAAATGCGCCAGAACCTGTTACGCTTGCTGGAAGGTTGAAGAGCCGCCTTTCAGTTTGTGTAGGGAGCCCTGCGCGATGGCGTGGGGCTTCTTACCCTCATTGCGCTGCAAAACATCCTTTAAACCGCAGTCGATTTAAGTTTATGGTCATAGCCCAACCCAAAGGGAAGCTGACCGACCATGACCACCACCCCGACGTCCGAAACCTGGCAAAACCTTTCGACTGACTGGATCACCTGGGCGGAACGCCTGGCGCCGGCGGCCGAGAAAATCAATCGCCACATGATCGAGACAGCGGACCTCAAGGGTCTTTCGGCGAAACGCGATGGTGCCCCGCTTGAAGTCCTTGATCTGGCGTCCGGGGTTGGGGAGCCTGCTTTTTCCTTTGCCCGTGCGCTGGGTGGCGGCAGTGAGGAAGACCGGGTCAATATCCCCGGTGTGACCGGGAATGTCACCGCATCCGATATCGTGCCCGACATGTGCGACGCCCTGATGGAACGCGCGTCCGAAGACGAAATTTCCAACATCAAGGCCATTCCGGCAAATATGGAAAACCTGCCTTTCGAGGATCAAAGCTTTGATGTCGTATCATGTCGTTTTGGTGTGATGTTTTGCGATGACCCGGATCAGGCGTTACGCGAAGCTTTTCGTGTTCTGCGCCCCGGCGGCAAGGCCGTCTTCATGGTTTGGGCCCCCTTGATCGACAATCCCCTGTTCGCCGCCATGGATGCCGTTCTGGGCAATATTCTGGGCATCGGTTTTGATAAAGCCGGACTTGATCCGTTTTGCTTTGGCGATGCGGACAAGTCGATGATGCGTCTGGAAAATGCAGGCTTTACCGGGATCGAGGCCACCAGCCACAGCCCGGCGGGCCGCATTCCCGAAACAGCCCCCTTCTGGAAACCGCAAATGGACATGCTGTTTGGCAATGTCCTGCGCAAGTCATCGGACATGGAAGTCGGCGCGATCAATGCCGCGATGTTTGAAACATTGGCCCCTTATATCGAAGACGGCCATTTTCAGGTCCCGATTTGTTTTCATGTACTTAGCGCAACGAAATCATAGCGGTTCATCTCGATCCTTAAACCACGGAGAAAGACTCTCACATTCCCCCAATAGCTTGGAAAAGAATTGCGTGAGTAATATCTCCAACAACAATCACAACAAAAAACATCATCAAAGCAAAAAGAAAATTGGCGAAAATTGTATTCTTTAGAATTTTCTTCTCATCTAAGTACCGCACAAAAACAACGAAGTTCACAGGATATAATATAAGGCCAATTAAAAATATAACAGGCCCGGTTACCCAACCAATCTCGCGGATTTGTGTCATCATTGAACCGTGTTTAAATATAAATACACCCAACCCCATCAGTGCGCCGCACATCATGTAATTCCTAATGTGATCAAAAACGGCTTTCAGCATTTTTCCACCGTCAGCGGGATTGGTAAGCTCTTCAAAAAAACCTTTACCCTGCGACATATTTTGCTCCTTGAATTCAGCACATTACTTGCAAAAAGTGATAGACCGGGTTCAAGCAAGAGGCAAGAACTGCACTTTAGACTAGACATTCCTGCGCCCCACGCATGGCCTCATGCGTGGATTTTTGCTTGCGTTCGGGCACACGCCATGGCACACCCCGCCCCCTTGGAAGGATGATCCTTCCCCTGTCGTAGCACCAGGTTAAAAACACGAAAGACTGATCATTATGAAGACGATTGTCGTCTGCTCTGGCGGGCTGGATTCCGTCACGCTGGCCTATAAGGTCGCGGTCGAGCACAAGCTCCATTCCCTGATTTCATTCGATTATGGCCAGCGCCATAAAAAGGAACTCGATTTCGCCGCCCGTACGGCGCGCGATCTTGGCGTCCGGCATCACATTGTTGATCTGACACCTGTGGGTGCGCTTCTTTCCGGATCGTCGCTGACCAGCGATGAAATTGATGTGCCCGATGGCCATTACGCCGAAGAAACCATGCGCGTTACCGTGGTGCCGAACCGCAATGCCATCATGCTGTCTGTGGCCTTTGGCGCGGCTGCCAGTGCCGGGGCCGATGCGGTTGCCACAGCCGTTCATGGCGGGGATCATTTCATCTATCCCGATTGCCGCCCCGATTTCATCAATGCCTTCCAAACCATGCAGAACCATGCGCTTGAAGGTGTCGGGGACGTCTCGCTTTACACCCCGTTTGTAAAGGTCTCCAAGGCAGACATTGCTGCCGAGGCGGGCCGACTGGGCGTGCCGGTCGATCTGACATGGTCGTGTTACAAGGGCGGTGAAACCCATTGCGGACGATGCGGCACCTGTGTCGAGCGGCGCGAGGCGCTTGAACTGGCGCGCGTCAAGGATCCGACCGTTTATGTTGATCGCGATTACTGGAAGCAGGCCCGCGCCGATCATATGGCGCGCAAGTTTGCCAAAGGCAAAACCAACGCGACCAGCGCGGCCGAGTAACACTTTCCATTTCCTGCACCATGGATGCCCGCCGAAGCTGGCATGACGGATCGACTGCAAACCCGCCTGATTTGGCACCGTCATCCCCGCGAACGCGGGGACCTCGATCCGCATGTTCGTGCAGGCAAAAATGGACGACACCGAAAGAAAACCGATGTTCACCATCACCAAACAATTCGCCTTTTCCGCCAGCCACCAACTAAGCGGCCTTGAAGAAGACCACCCGTGTGCACGTCTGCATGGCCATAACTATATCGTCGAGGTGGAGCTGAAGGGTGCGACGCTTGATGAACGCGGCTTTGTACGCGATTACCGCGAACTGGGCCCGCTCAAACGCCTGATAGATGACGCATTTGATCACCGTCACCTGAATGAGGTTCTTGGGCACGATCACCCGACCGCCGAACGTCTGGCATTGTTTTTCTATGAATGGGCGCATGATCGCTGGCCGGAAGTATCGGCTGTGCGCGTGTCCGAAACGCCAAAAACCTGGGCGGAATATCGTCCATGACGGCGCACGATCCCAACCTTGCCGATCTTTCCGATGCACGCGGTAAAATCCGCATTTCGGAAATCTTCGGCCCGACGGTTCAAGGCGAAGGGGCCCTGATCGGCATGCCGACGGTGTTTGTCCGCACGGGCGGCTGTGATTTCCGCTGTTCGTGGTGCGACACGCTTTATGCGGTTGATCCGGCCTTTCGTGCCGACTGGAAACCCATGTCCGCGACCGAAGTTCTGGACGAAGTCAAAACGCTTTCCGGTGGCAAACCGATCCTGATTACGCTGTCGGGCGGCAACCCGGCCATCCAGCCATTGGGGGATCTGATCGCCATGGGCAAGGACGAAGGTTTTTCCTTTGCCATCGAAACCCAGGGCAGCATCGCCAAGGACTGGTTTGCCGACCTTAACTTCCTGACCATCAGCCCCAAACCACCAAGTTCCTCGACCAGTTTTGATAAGGATGCGTTGCAGTCCTGTATCGAAGCAGCCCAATCCAACGGCATTCTGAACGGCCCGGCGATTACCCTCAAATTCCCGGTGCGTGATACGGCTGATCTGATGTTTGCCGATTATGTGAGGAACCTTCACATTGGCATTCCGGTCTATTTGCAACCGGTCAACACAACGCCCGCCGAACCGCACCCGGATGGTGCGGACGGCGTTGATATCGATGGCCTGACCGAACGGTATCGCTGGCTGGTCGATGAAGTCGCAACGCGCAAATGGTTTGACGTACGGGTTTTGCCGCAATGGCATGTGCATGTCTGGGGCAACCTGCGCGGGGTGTAAGCCTGCCCCCCGCACTTTGCCAGTGATCAGAAAATATATTTTATCCGAAATAAGCGAGCCTTTCCCGCGCATTTAGGCGATATATCGCGCTGCATGCCAATTGGCGCATTTGCTAGTTGCCCGCACGCACACCATCTTTCCATTAGCGGGCGCGCTTTGCGCCGGCAATTGGAAAGATCAAATCATGTCATTTCGCAGTTTTTCGAAGAGCCACGCAAACGCGGGCGCGAAGCCGGGTGCACAATCGTCAGATACCGCAGCGACCCCTGCCGCAAAGCCAAAGGCCGAAACTTCCCCTGCCGAAAACAAACCGACCGCGCATCAAGGCGCGAATGACTGATACCGTGCTGGCGGAGGTTATCCTCCGCCATCGCCTTTTCTGGCCGAATTTTCCGAAAATCATGAACATGCAGGAAACGCCCGTTTCCCGTTTCATAAAGGGCTGATGCCATGCAGCACAGCAGGATGACACACAAAACGGTGACCTTTGCTCATCCGTTTCACTTGCGCGGACATAGCGATCTGTTTCCACCGGGAAGCTATGTCGTCGACACCACCGAAGAATTGATCGAAGGCGTTTCGATTACAGCCTATCGCAGGGTGTCGACCGATTTGCATCTGAAATACAAACATAACGGCATGATGGTCGACCGCATTCTTACCATCAAACCGGTTGATCTCGATATTGCCATGACACGGGATGCAGATCCGGACCGCCCTGAGCATCGTTGAGCCAGCCATCCCTTGAAACCCGCCAAATTCAAGCGCGCGTTTGTCATGCCCGGATGGTGCACATATTTGTGCCAAACGTTGTGTTTTGGCCGAAAACCCCCATATATAATGTATACACCGTGCCTGTTCGCAGGCAGGGTGACACATTTGGCGCCAGCCCAAATGATGCCTGTGCGTCCCGAGCATATGACACAGGCATCGGCGCCCTACCGAATGACCCGAAGAGACCGGGGATTGCGGATCTTAAACCGCCCCAAAGGGGTGAACACTCAAAACAAAACCAGATCCGCACCGTCAACGGTCATCTTTCGGATGCTCGAAGGAGCCATGCTATGAGCATAACTCGCACAACCCATCGTACGGTAACGTTCTTTCATCCGTTCCATTTGCCCGGTCATGCCGGACTGCTTTCGCCTGGCGAGTATGAAGTCGACACCCTGGAAAAACTTGATCCCGATGCCGCGATGCGCAGCTATATCAAGCTGGAATGCCATGTCCATCTCTGGGCGAAGGCGGATATGAAGGACGGTATTGACGTCCTGAAGGTCGAACCGCAGGTACTTGAAGCTGCCCTTGCCCTTGATTCCGATCCGCTGCGTGAAGATGAACGCAACCGAATGATCAAATCCTTTGGCGGCAGCCCAACGGATCACGCCGCCGCCTGAGAAAGCACACCCGACCGCTCAGGGTAACGAGATCAGCGTGATCAACCATCCCTGATCCTGAAGATGTTTAATGCCCTCGCACACCGGGACGGCAATCAGAAACCAACTGGCATCTCGCAAGGTCGTTAGAAACAGGGCGGGCTTGACCGTAATGGTATCTGTATCGCGCCACTTCATCAGGTTGGGGCCAAAGCGCGGTACAGACTGGCAATACGCATCAAAGTCAGCTTTAAAGCGGTCGGCCAGCATAGCCTCTTCATGAACGACAACACCCCGAAACACCAGCCAACACCCCAGCGCAAACAACCCCGCAATCATAAGACTGCCCGTTTGCGCCCCTGCCCCGAAGGCACCGAGAAAACTGAACACATAAAGCGGATTGCGACTGATCGAATAGGGCCCAAGCGTAACAAGCGAGGTCTTTTTACGTCCGCCGATATAAAGCGCACACCATCCGCGCCCAAAAATACAGATCAGTATCGCCACGATCCCGAGCGCCTCAATGCTGTCATGGATCTGGCTGGCACGGTCAAATCCCGCACTGGCAAAACACACCAATAAAAACAACCCTGCCACACCCAGTCGAAGGGTGCGTTTGCGCTGGCACTGAATGCGCTGCAGATCGTCAGACGCCAAAACGTCTGACGCTGCTGCACGGGATGAAATGTTTGAATAAGTCCGGTTCTGATGCATGGTCGCCCCCATTGAGAAAGAGAGCCCAAGCATCACCGATCACCCGGCCTTTGGCGTCCAATGCTGATGATCCGGTCGTGCCGTTGGCAATTCGGACGCTCCGGCGGCGCGAACAGCGTCACGCCTTGCAGCTTCACGTACGGCACTGGGGGTTTCGCCGGTGATCTTTTTGAATGCAAGGTTAAACGTCGATTTCGAATTGAACCCGACACTGAGCGCGATATCAAGAATGGTGCGATCAGGCTCCAGCACAAGAACCGATCGTGCTTCATCAATGCGCGCGGCATTGACGAAATCAAAGAAACTTTTGCCGACATGGTGATTAAGCACATAGGAAAGCTGATTGGGTGTTATCCCGACCGCACGGGCGAGCTTTGGCAACGACACCAACGGATCAAGCAGGATATCTCCCCGCGCCTGAATATCACCAAGGCGTGCCAGCGCCCGATTTACCCCATCGGTATCAAGCAACGGGCGCGGCGCGGTAATATCGGTTTGTGTTTCCTTTGTCACCGGGGCACTTGCAGCGATCGGCGTCGTTTTTTCGCGTTGCGCTTCAAAGGTTTGACCGGCGGTTTCGTTGGCGCCATCATCAGCGCCGTCATCAGCAGGCCAGTCCGCCATGACAAACAGCGCGGGCTGGGTCGCAATTTCATAAGTCATGGCAAACAGAACCAGCGCAAAGGCGATCTCGCTGCCAAACATTGCGGTGTTATCGGGCAGATAAAGACCAACGATCTTGCCAACAGACACCGTGATGAACACGAATGTCAGACCACCGACAATAACCGCGATCCAGCGTTGCATCGCCTTGCGATCCGCACCAAGCTGTTCTTCGGTTTTGCGCAAATAACGTGACGCCACGCGCCACAGCAACACCAGATAAACGCTGATCTGGACGAAAATCGCGGTCCAGCAGAAAGCATCGACCAGTTGACGTGCACTGTATTCCCCACCCCGGAGGACTGATTGGTCCCCGCCATGGGTCACCGTCCAGGCCGTCAGGTTCAACGCCACCAGCGGCAAAACGAAATGCCCCCACGGTCGGCGGGACGGGTTTCCCGAAATTTCACGGAAGTACAGATAAATCGCCGGTCCAATGGTAAAGTTGACAGGATCAAAGAACAGGTGAAGGAAGTCGTCCAACTCGGGCGAAACAATGATCTCGGCGACATCTTCGACCAGATTAAGCGCAACACCGGCGATAAACAGCATCATCCACCGGTTGGCCCCGAACGCACGGGTGCCTTCGGACCGCAATATCAGGCAAAGGAACACCGCCTGTGCCACGCCGACTGCTGACACCATAGCACTGATATAATGCGTCCAACCGGCCATCCCGCCATACTCCCGAATTCTTTATCACGCCATCATTGTCTGGGCGGTCACACATGCGCCAATCAGACCGTCTATATCGTTTCAATAGACACAAACGGACACTATCGGCGTCCGATTATGCACAGGCGGACGCAACAATTGGCCATATTTGCCAATCTCGGGACCGGATGCGCCGTACTGGATCACCATCGCGGATCAAGATGTAACACAATCCACCTATGGATCGTCCAGATTGAAGGGCTGTCATAAAAAGTTCCGTTATATTCGATTGACTATATCGAATTGATATATGATAGTCCGACATATGCCGGATTGATATAGTTGCTTTGACAGCTTCCCCCGTCAAAGCGCTTTTGATCCGGGAAACAACAAGGATAAAGATCAGAAGATGGACGTACGTACTTTATGTCTGGGTGCCCTGATGGGTGGCGAGGCAACAGGATATGAAATCCGCAAGATGTTTGAAGATGGCACCTTCAGTCATTTTCAAATCGCGTCCCTTGGTTCGATCTATCCTGCACTGACCAAACTGACTCAGGATGGTCTGGTGACATTTGTTGAACATGAACAGGAAAACAGACCGGACAAGAAGATCTATCAACTGACGCAAGAAGGGCGCCGCACATTCCTGCGCACCCTTTTGCAAACAAGACCGGCTGAAGATCGCTATCGGTCCGACATTCTGTTCATGCTGACCTTTGCCGAGGAAATGCCCATCGAGCTGACCGAAGCACTGATTGACGAGTTTGCCGCACGTCACGAGTTGATGAGCCAGCAGATTGATCCGGAAAATACCGACAAACCGGCGCATCAAAAATCGAATGCCCGCGATGAAAATGGCGAACTCAAACCGGGATGTTGCTTTGTTGCCGGGCTGGGACAGGCCATGTGTGACGCAACGCTGAAGTTTATTAGAGAAAACAAGCAGGGCCTGCTTGATGAACTGAAAAGTCGCAAGACCAAAAAATCCTGACAGGCCGATGCCAAAGCAGCACGCAAGATTGCATGGCAAGGAAACACAGAGCGCAAGACGCGCCCGATACTGCCACTGACGCATTCCGGCAACGGAATATTTGAGGGAACAGAACAATGAACGCTTCTCGACTGATCGCTATTCTGCTGGTCGTAGGGACCGTTATATGGATCGGCAGCTCCTATATGACGGGAGATGATGCGACCGATCAGACCGCAGCAAACGACACCGCGAGCGAAAGCGAAACCGCCAAGCCATTGGCCAGTGTGCGAACCATCACCAGCAAAGCGGTTGATCACGTTGATCATCTGCGCATTACCGGACGCACCGAAGCGGTCATTTCTGTTGAAATTCGTGCCGAAACCGAAGCACGTGTCGTTGAAATCGGCGCGATCAAGGGTCAAGCCATTCAGAAAGGCGATTTGATTGCCCGTCTCGACATTGGCGACCGTCAGGCCCGTGTTGCCAAGGCCCGTGCCCTTGTGGCCCAGCGCGAACTCGAACATTCCGCTGCTGAAAGTCTGGCCCAGAAGAATTACCGCTCCAAAACTGGCGTCGCGCAGGCGCTTGCCCTGCTCGAGGAAGCACGTGCTGATCTGACCATTGCGCGCACGGAACTTGGCAATACTGAAATCCGCGCACCATTTGACGGCATTGTTGAAGAACGCCCGGCCGAAATCGGAGACCTTCTTTCGATTGGTGATCCGCTTGCGACACTTATTCAGGGCGACCCGATGCTGGTCGTTGCCCATGTGCCCGAACATTCCATCCGCGCGATTGATCTTGGGCAGTTGGCCACGGTCACGCTGTTTGATGGCAGTACCCATGACGGTATTGTGCGCTATACCGCGCGCGTATCGGACAATGACACCCGTACGTTCCGTGTCGAAGTCGAAATGGAGAATGCCGATCTGCGTATTCCCGATGGCATGACCGCCCAGCTTGAAATTCCGGTCGGCACCAAACGCGCCCATCAGGTGACGTCTTCTGTACTGACACTCAATGACGAGGGCGAACTGGGTGTTCGCGCCATTGTTGATGACAACAAGGTCGATTTTCTGCCGGTCGAACTGCAGGGTGGCAGCCGCGACCGCATCTGGATCGGCGGGCTTCCCGAAGAGTTTGAGCTGATCGTTGTCGGCCATGACTGGGTCAAGGAAGGCGCAACCGTCAATGTTGTCCACCTTGAAACAGACAAGGATGGCCTGCCGATCATGCAGGATGAAAACTCGCCTGTTTCAGGGGCCGGTGAAAACGGCCAGACCCTTTCAGAAAACACCGCGCACTAGCGCGTATCATGAGGAGATAAAACATGTCCCTGATTGATCACGCGCTGAACAGGTCGCGCACCGTCATTCTGGTTCTTATTCTGCTGCTGGCCGCAGGCTGGGCAGGCTATAACGCCATCCCCAAGGAAGCCGACCCGGATGTGCAAATCCCGGTTCTGTACGTCACCATGCATCATGACGGTGTTTCACCCGAAGATGCCGAACGTCTTCTTTTGCGCCCGATGGAACAGGAACTTCGCTCCATCGAAGGGGTGAAGGAAATGCGTTCGCAGTCCTATCAGGACGGCGCATCCGTAACCCTTGAATTTTATTCTGACGTCGAGATCGACGAAGCACTGGCCGATGTCCGCGAACGGGTTGATATCGCCAAATCCGAGCTGCCTGACGACACCGATGATCCCGAAGTTCACGAGGTCAACCTGTCGCTGTTCCCGGTTCTGGTTGTTACGCTTTCCGGTGATGTGCCTGAACGTGCATTGCTGCGCATGGCACGTGACCTGAAAGACGCCATTGAAGGCCTGCCTGCGGTTCTTGAGGCCAATCTGGCTGGTGACCGTGAAGAACTGGTCGAATTCATCATCGACCCGATGAAGATCGAGGCCTACCGCCTGAACGGTGTCGATATCGTGACACTGGTGCGCAATTCGAACGCGCTTGTGGCGGCCGGTGCCGTTGATACCGGTAACGGACGCTTTAACATCAAGGTGCCCGGTCTTTTTGAAAGTGTTGATGACATTCTTGATATGCCGCTTCTGGTTGATGGTGATTCCGTCATCCGCTTCCGCGACATTGGCGAGGTGCGCCGTACCTTCAAGGATGCCGAAAGCTTTGCCCGCCTGAACGGCGAACCGGCGATTGCGATCGAGGTTTCCAAACGTGTTGGCGAAAACATCATCGAAGTTATCGATGCCATCAAGGCCACCACCGCAGAAGCCCAGGAAAGCTTCCCGCCGAACCTGACAGTCAGCTATTCGCAGGACAAGTCATCAGATATCCGCACGATGCTGACCGACCTTCAGAACAGTGTGATCCTTGCGATCCTGCTGGTGATGGTTGTGGTGATCTGGGCCCTTGGCTGGCGCTCTGGCCTTTTGGTCGGGCTTGCCATTCCGGGCTCCTTCCTGACCGCGATCCTTGTGCTGTGGGCATTGGGCATGACGGTCAATATCGTCGTGCTGTTCAGTCTTATTCTTGCCGTCGGGATGCTGGTCGACGGGGCCATTGTGGTCACGGAATATGCTGATCGTAAAATGATTGAAGGCCTGCATCGCAGCAAGGCCTACCCGCTTGCGGCAAAACGCATGGCGCTTCCGATCATTGCATCAACCGCAACCACCCTTGCGGCTTTCCTGCCGCTGGCCTTCTGGCCCGATATTGTCGGGGAATTCATGAAATTCCTGCCGATCACGGTGCTGTTCACCCTGACGGCATCGCTTGCCATGGCATTGATCTTCGTGCCAACCGTTGGCGCGTGGTTCGGCAGGCCGGGCAGCCAAAACAACGAAAGCCTTGAAGCCATCGCCGCCGACCATGGCGATGACATCGAAAAGGTCAAAGGTGGCACCGGGGTTTATGTCCGGATGCTCAAGGGTTGCCTGCGGTTCTATTGGCTGATTGTGCCCGCCGCCTTTGTTGTGCTGGTTTCGGTCTGGGCGGCATTTGGACAGCTGGGCAAGGGCGTTGAATTCTTCCCGGCGGTCGAACCCGAAGTCGCCGTTGTTCAGGTGCGCGCACGCGGCAACATGTCCTACTATCAGCAGGACACCCTTTTGCGTGAAGTGGAAAACCGTATTCTTGCCCTTGATACCCATCACGAAGGCGAAAACTGGTTTGATACTGTCTATGCCCGGTCCGGCTCGGGCGCGGGTGGCAATGAAGCAGCCGAAGACGTGATTGGTGTGGTTCAGCTTGAATATGCCGATTGGCAGACCCGCCCCAAGGCGACCGAGATCGAAAAACGCATTCTGGCCGAAACTGCTGATCTGGCCGGTATCCGGATCGAGGTCCGCGCCCAGGAAGCAGGTCCGCCACAAGGCAAGGATATCCAGATCCAGCTGCGTTCCTTCTATCCCGAACTTCTTGATCAAACCGCGACCACGTTGATGACCGGTTTGCAGGAAATGGGCGGGCTTTATAACTTCGAAGACGGGAAGTCCCCCCCGGGCATTGACTGGGAATACAGCGTTGACCGCGCACAGGCCCTGAAATTTGGTGCTGACATCAACCAGATTGGCAATGTCGTCAAACTGGTGACCAATGGCATCAATTTCTCGACCTATCGCCCGGATGACTCAACCGAGGAGATTGATATTGTCGGACGCTATCCGGCCCAGTATCGCTCGCTTGAGGAATTGCAAAACCTCAAGATCGTGACCGACAAGGGTCTGGTGCCGCTGTCGAACTTTATCAAACGCACGCCCAAGCCCAAAACCGGCACGCTGACCCGCGTTGACAGCCGCCGCGCACTGACCGTAAAGGCCGACGTCCAGGAAGGGGTTCTGGTCGATACCAAACTGGGTGAAGTCAAGAAGTGGATGAGCACACTTGAACTTGATCCGCGCGTTTCGATTGAATTCAAAGGACAGGACGAAGAACAGAAAAAGTCTGCTGAATTCCTGCAGAACGCCTTCTCGATCGCGCTCTTCATCATGTTCATCATTCTGGTGACGCAGTTTAACAGCATCTCAAGTTCGCTGATGATCATGGTCGCCATCATCATGTCCACGGCTGGCGTGTTCCTGGGACTGATGATCACCGGGCAGGCCTTCTCGATTGTGATGAACGGGATCGGGATTGTGGCGCTTGCCGGGATTGTGGTGAACAACAACATCGTTCTGATTGATACGTTTGACCGGCTCAAGCACACCGCAAGCAGCATCGAGGCCGCCATCCTGCAAACAGGTGCGCAACGTCTGCGACCGGTGATGCTGACCACGATCACGACCATTCTTGGTCTGGTACCGATGGTCTTGCAGATCAATATCGACTTTGCCGCCCGCGATGTTTCGGTCGGTGCACCTTCCACGCAGTGGTGGGTTCAGCTTTCGACCTCTATCGCGTTTGGCCTGGCCTTTGCCACTGCTTTGACCCTGATCTTCACGCCTTGTGCGTTGATGATGCGCCACAAGCTTGGCAACCTCATCCGAAACATGAACATCGGATCACGGGTGAAATCTGCCGTATCAGCCTGGTTTGGCAGGTCAAAGAAGCAGGCGCCATAAAACAGGTCAGCAAGTCCTTAAACCCAATAGCCGCGCGACATTTTCCCCCGACCCCGCCGCGCGGTTAGACCGGCCCCCTTTTTGGGGGCCGGTTCTTTTTTGGACTGCGACACCACATGTATCGCGCAGCCTTTGAAAAACCACATTAATCACTTTATTATAACCATGTGACATTTGGCTTTGGAATTTGTATGAATGCGGCATGCGATACACACTTTGCTAAGAATTCTAAACGTATTCTAGAAATCATTTTCAAAGCTGTTTTCTCGCGGGAACAAAGGTATTTCATGGCATGGGCCCATTGGCATAAAGCACGATCACTGGCATTTGGACTTACCTTCACACTTGGTCTGTCAAGTGTGCTCACGCCCCATGGGGCTGTGGCCGAAGACACATCGCCAGATCATCAATCCCTTGTCTGGGCTGTCCCGTCCTTTGCACCGGCTTTCATCAATGAGTCCGGCAAACTGAGCGGCTATGCCGCCGATACCCAGAACTGGTTTGCCGCCCAGCTTCCGCAATACGATCACGATGTACTGCTTGTGCCCCTTGCCCGTCTTCTGGCCGAAATGAAAAACGGCGACGGGGATTTGCGCTGCTCAACAACACTGATCCCCACCCCGGAACGACGCAAATATATAACTTTTGCCGATACCGTTTTGCTGCATCTGCCGGTTTCGGTCGTCATTCGGGCGGAGGATGAGGACCGCTTTACCCCTTATCTCAATGACGAGGGGCACATCGAACTCGACAGGATTCTGGCCGACGAAAACCTGTCAGCAGCGATCCGCATCGGACGTGCCTATGGCAGAAATGTAGATGCACACATCAACCAGTTCCGCGAGACCAATCAGGTCATGCAGGTCGCAGAGGATACCAAGTTTGTCCGCATGCTTGACCTTGGCAGGATCGACTGGACGCTTTATTTCCCGTCCGAGGCAGAATATTACCGCCGTCTGTTAACGCCAGAACTTGCAATCAAGGCCCTGCCAATTGCCGGCAATACCACCTTGCTTGAAGGCACCATTGGCTGCGCGAACACACCGCTCGGCAAACAGACGATTGCGAAAATCAACACCATCATCGAAGAAAACCCGACCATGCCCTGGACAGAGTTCTATGCCCAATGGCTTGGTCCCAGCGACCGTGAATGGTTCTATGCCGCGCGCGACCAGTACATCCATTCCGAACATTTCGAGACACGGCTGGAATACAGTCCGTCAGCCGCACAATAAACAGAAAAGCCGGCAAAGATGCCGGCTTTTGTTTTGATCTTTTGATCAGTTCTGGTGGACGCGGTTCAACCCGTCTTCCGGGTCGTCATCGGGCTCGCCGTCATCCTCTTCTTCATCCTGCTCATCGCGACGCTGCTGGTTCTCGACCCCCATACGACGATAGGAGCGATAGGACAGCGGGAAGGTGATGAAATAGATCGCGGCAATCACCGAAAGCGTCAGCCACGGCGAGGATACCAGAAACGCCACCGACGCCCCGAACGCCAACATCAGTGGCAGCACCCAGGCACGCGGCACCTTGACCTTCTTGAAGCTGAATGTCGGCAAGCGCGATACCATCAGACCCGCGATAATCACGCCATAGGGCGCAACAATATAGGGGCTGTCAAAGATGCCTTCGCCAAACTGGAAGGTCAGCACAATCGGCCACATCGCAAGCGCGGCGGCTGCCGGGGCCGGAACCCCGGTAAAGAACCGATAGGCCCATGTCGGCAATTCCGGTTCGCCCAGCATCTGGGTATTAAAGCGCGCGAGACGCAGCATCATGCAAACGGCAAACAGCAATGACAATGCCCAGCCAATGCCGCCAAATTCATGCAGCGACCAGAAATACAGCATCATCGCCGGTGCGACGCCAAAGCACACAAAGTCCGACAGGCTGTCAAGCTCGCCGCCAAAGCGGCTGGATGCATTGAGCATCCGTGCCAGACGGCCGTCAAGACCGTCAATAATCCCGGCAATCAGAATGGCGGCAACTGCGGCCTCCCAACGATCCTGCATCGCAAAGCGGATCGAGGTCAGACCGGCACACATGCCCATTATCGTTGCCACATTGGGCACCAGCCGTGTGAGCGACATCGCCTTGAAGCGACGGGGACGACGAATGGGATCGATGCCGCCTGCCATTAGCGGATCTCCCCGACTGCCGCGTCCTTATCCTTGACCGAGACATCGGCAAGGACGGTTTCACCGGCAATCGTGGTTTGCCCGACAATCACATTGGGTGACACGCCTTCTGGCAGATAAACATCCACGCGCGAGCCAAATCGGATCAGACCGAAACGTTCGCCCGCCTTAAGCTGTGACCCGGTGCCGACATCACACAGAATACGACGTGCAACCAGACCAGCGATCTGAACAACACCAAACTCGCGGCCTTCCTTGTCACGCACCAGAAGGATCTGGCGTTCGTTGTTTTCCGATGCCTTGTCGAGTTCCGCATTGACGAACTTGCCGGGCACATAGGCCTCGCCAATGATCTCGCCATTGACCGGGCAGCGGTTCACATGGACGTTGAACACATTCATGAAGATCGACACACGCGTGCGCGGGGTCTTGTCATCAAGTTCGAGTTCCTTGGGCAGCGGTGCCTGCGAAATCATGCAAACACGGCCATCTGCTGGCGAAATCACAAGATTTTCGTCGATCGGGGTAATACGATCCGGGTCGCGGAAGAAATACGCGCACCAAAGTGTCAGGATCACGCCGATCCAGCCCAGCGGTTCCGCAATCAGGAACAAGCCCACAGTGATCGCTGCAAAGATCGCAACGAATTTCCAGCCTTCCGGATTGATCGGCACAAGAACGGATTTCAAAGTCTTAATTCCCTGGTTGCCATGGTTGGGCATATCAATTGGTACGCTTGGTACCGTGCGGGCGCTTCCCTAGCATCTAGTGATGACAAAGGGCAACGCAACCCGCGTCATATGTTTGGCCCCAAACTTAGGTTCAGTACGTAAAAGGGGCAAAACACACTTACCATGTGCTTTGCCCCTCGAAAAGAAGAGTGATGCTTATTGCTGAATTTCTTCGTTCGGCAGTGCAAAAATCTGCCCCGGGTAAATCAGATCAGGATCGCGGATCTGATTGCGGTTCTGATGATAGATCACCCAGTATTTCAGGCCTTCGCCATAGGTGCGGCGCGCAATACGCCACAGGCTGTTGCCCGGTTGAACGACATAGCGTGACCCCGGTTCAAGGATTTGATCGGGCCGTGCCCGCTCGAACGGAATTTCAACGCGTGCGGTGACGTTACCCGAACTGTCAAGCTGATCGGCACGCATCGTGTAGTTGCCCGGTTCAATCGGCTCACCGATGGTCAGCGCCCAGTTGCCGTTTTCATCGGCCGGTGCGGTGCCAACATGCTTGTTATCAAGGTAAATCCGAACCGTGTGATCCAGATCGGCTTTGCCCGACATCGCAACGCGGCCTTCGGTATCGTAATCAACGATATCAATCGACAGGCGCGGCAGGCTTGGATCCTGTGTTTCGGTTGCTTCCGCTTCGGGTGCGGATGCGGCTTCCGGGGCGGGCCCCTGCATCACGGTTGCGGCACCATCACCTTCGGACGGGACCTTAAGCGCGATAATCGGCTGCTTTTCCTTGGCCGGTTCGCTGGAAGCTTCCTCAGATTGTGCCGGTACACTATCTGCACCATCCGCTGCTTTGGTTGTTTCTGTTGTTCCGGTTGTTGCTGGTGCTTCGGCCGTTTCGGTTGCCGGATCACTCGCAGGCGCAGGCGCAGGCGCCGGTGTCGACGCAGGTGCTTCTTCCTCGGGGATCAGAACAACGATCTTGTCCTCGGACTTGGCAACCTTGCCCGTCTCGTCTTCGGCCTCAAGGGACAATTCACGATCGCCACTTGCCAGCGGCTTGTTTGGCAGAACAACCCATTCGCCGCGTTCATCGGCTGTGGCTTCGCCAATCACCTCTTCACCTTCGCGAATGCGGACCGTGCTGTTGGGTTCGGCGCGGCCTGCGATGACGGCATTTCCGTCCGGGCCGATGCGCACGACATCAAAGCTTGGATTGGTGATTTCAGGCGCGGCAGCATCCTGCGCGCTGTCCGGTTCCGATGCCGGTTCGCTGGGCGTCGTTTCAGTGGTAACCGAAGGCGCCTGTGTTACTGCCGGTGCGGTTTCTTCGTCCGCACTCTTGGTCAGCATATAATTCAGCGCAATCGCTGCAATGATCAATACAACGCCGACAATGACGAGGATATAGGGTCGCTTCACCGGAAATATCCTTGAACGATGTTTATAGTTAAATAGGTCCTTGCCCTACCGCTCGCGCTCAAGACATTGAAATTGTTTGCCATATTCCCCTCAAACAACCCGTCCGAGCACGTTAATTAGAAACTTGTACTACTTTCAGCGCGCAGTTTCCATAACGTAACGAACAAACGATACAGCGCAACCGTTAGGCAAAGATGAAGAGATTCAGAGTACTTGCCGGACATTGCCCGTACACTCAGAGACCTATTGCCGCCATTTCAGCACCGACATAGGCGACAAGGGCCGCAATGATCAGTGGCAAGGCAAGAACACCAACCTTTATGACCGTCCCCAAAAGCACCGCCTGTGCGGGATTATCACCCGGAAGATGGGCGGACAACCGGACCGATGCCTGACGGCCGGACACCACCAGCAGCAGCACGGCAAAGGCAAGGCAGGATGCCGGAACAATGATCATCGCACTTGCAGCCCCTGCCATCAGCGCCCCGACAACACCAAGCCAAACAGCCACACGATATTGTGGTGCCGCCTTTTCAGAAATCAGGGCCACAATCAGCGCCACGCTCAGGGCTGCCTGCAAGACAACAAAATCATTCAGCCCGAACAGATGCACAACGATCCCCTGCCCCAGCGCCAGTGTCATCAAAACCGCGACCGGCCCGGGTTTGGCAAGGCTTTCAATATCGACCGTCGCTTCCGCTGCCGGGGATTTGGTGGCCTTTGACCTGGCCCCTTTGGCTTTCCTGCCCTTGGCCGGTTTCGCGACTTCTTCGTCATCTTCGGAGAAATCCGGGCGGGTCACCCACAGGAAACAGCCCCCGATCAGCAAAAATGCCAGCCATGCGACAATCTGGATCGCAGTCGGATGGTATAAAAGCCCGCTCACTGGCGCGGCCAGAACCAGCCATGCACCCAGCAACAGGATCACCCCCGCGACCCCCAGCGAAATGCGTTCCGACAGCCGCGAAATATCCATGATCGCGCCACAGACACCGCCAAGTACAAGCATCAGAAGTGCCGCCCCCACACCCCCACGCGCGGTTTCGGGCAAGCCAATGGCCGCAGGTACCGCAACGGCGACCGCCGGGATGATTGCGCCCAGCACAAGACGGCGCGCAATCGCGCGTTCCAGCCCCAGCCACAAGGCCAGCATCAGAACAGCAGCAATGATGCCCGATATCATAATAGCGAGAATGAAAGGACTATCGACAAACACGTTGGGCGGTCCTGCCTTCTTTTTATGGTTACGCCGAGCGCAGTTTCCTGCATTGAAAACTACCCATCCCACAATCAGGTTCAGAACTTGTTAACCCTGCGACAAAAAGCGCGCGATCTGCAGGTTTCCAAGCCTTGCCGATTAATCCCACAGCCAATTGGCAACAATGCGGCCAAAGACGATCAAATCTGGGCACAGGCGTGTCATTTAAATTTCAGATGCTGCTATGCGGAAATTACTGCCACAGATGCGATTTGATCGGTTATGGTCGCTTTCCGTACGGGACGAAGCGCTGCAAATGCGCCGTCCCGCTACCTGCGAAACAAAAAACACAAGGCAGGTCGCCATGACGAAAATAAAATCAATCTGTGTCTTTTGCGGTGCTTCGGACGGCAAGGACCCGCGACACATGGAAAACGCCATCGCATTTGGCAAGATGATGGCCGAACGCGACATCACGCTGGTATATGGCGGGGGCCGCATCGGCCTTATGGGCGCTGTGGCAAATGGCGTCATGCAAAATGGCGGAACAGTTGTTGGCATCATCCCGGCCCATCTTGACGATATCGAAGTTGGCCATACCGGCCTGTCCGAGCTGATCATTTGCAAGTCCATGCATGAACGCAAGGTCGAGATGTTCAAACGATCGGACGCTTTCGTTACCCTGGCGGGCGGGCTTGGCAGCCTTGATGAAGCGTTTGAAGCCATGACACTGCGCCAACTGGGCATTCATGACAAACCGATGGTGTTCCTTAATGCGCTGGGCTACTGGGACAAATGCTTTGACATGATTGATGGCATCATCGAGGAGGGCTTTGCCCGCCCAAGCCACAAGAACCTTTATACCGTTGCCGACACCCTTGAAGAGGTGTTTGAACAGCTTGCCGCCGAACCGGCCCCGCGCTTTGACCCGCGCGAAAAGCTGTTCTGATTCAAGCAAAGCGCCAGTTGCACGCTTCACGACGCCGTCCGAGCCAGATCGGGCGGCGTTTTTTGTTCCGTCCCCGTCACATCGCCGATGATCTATTGGCGTTGCTCACATAATCATATTTTCTAAGCCCATGATTTCCGGGCGGTTAGCAACCGCCCGGAACATTCACACGAATGTCACTTACTTGAAACCGTAGTGACAACGAAGCCGCCTATGATCGTTTTAATGTTCAAAACAACAAATTGAACGATCATATGAATATTTCCGCGCGACAACGCGACATCATCGATATCCTGCGCCGTGACAGCTTTATCTCGATTGACAAGCTGGCCGCGCATTTTGACGTTACCCCGCAAACCGTGCGGCGCGACGTCAATATGCTCAGTGATGCCAATCTGGTGCGCCGTCGCCATGGTGGCGTTGAATATGCAGGTGAGCCGGGCATGAACCTGTCCTATGAAAGCCGGCAGGTCACCAATATCGCCGCCAAACATGCCATATCGCTGCATGTCGCAAGCCTGATCCCCGACGGGGCCTCCATCCTGATCGGGATTGGCAGCACGCTTGAACTGGTCGCGCTTAATCTGGCCGATCATCGCCACCTGACCGTGATCACCAACAACATGAATGCCGCCATGGCGCTGGGCAACAATACCGGCAACCGGATTGTCATTCCCGGTGGCACGTTGCGCCTGCCCGATCGCGATGTCATCAGCCCCGAGGCAGAGGCGATGTTTAACAAATACAAGGTCGATTTTGGCCTGTTTGGCGTTGGCGGTGTTGAGCCCGACGGTACCCTGACCGATTTCGATCATCGCGAAGTTTCACTGCGTCAGGCGATTGCCGCCAATTGCCGCAACTCCATCCTTGTTGCCGATCAATCCAAATTCGGCCGCCCGGCCCCGGCCAAGGGCGGCCATTTGACCGACCCCGACCTGATCGTGGTCGATGGCGCGCCTGGTGGCGTTTTCGATCCGTTGTTTGACCGTCAGGACGTTCGCGCGCGCCTGCAAATTGCCAAAAGCGAAAGTTACGAATGACCAACCAGTCCCCCTTTATTCGCATCAATGCTGTGTCGCGCGTGTTTAACGGCGGCAATGGCGTGCATGACCTGTCACTCGACATTCCGCGCGGAAGCTTTGTCGTCCTGCTGGGGCCATCGGGCTGTGGCAAGTCGACAACCCTGCGTCTGATTGCCGGGCTTGAAACCGCCGATCAGGGAACCATTGCGATTGATGGCAAGGACGTCACAAGCACCCCGCCATCCCAGCGCGGCCTGTCGATGGTGTTTCAGTCCTATGCCCTGTTCCCGCATCTGAGCGTTGCCGAAAACATCGTCTTTGGCCTCAAGGTCCGCAAAACCAAGAAAGATGAAATCAACACCCGCCTGACCGATGCCCTGCGTGTCACCGGCCTTGAAGGGTTCGAAGACCGCAAACCGGCCCAGCTTTCCGGTGGGCAGCGTCAGCGCGTGGCACTGGCGCGCGCCATTGTTGCCGGTCATCCGCTGTGCCTGATGGACGAGCCGCTCTCAAATCTTGATGCCAAGCTGCGCCATGCGGTGCGCAAGGATATCCGCGACCTGCAACAGCGCCTTGGCATTACGGTTGTTTATGTCACCCATGATCAGACCGAGGCCATGAGCATGGCCGACATCGTCATCCTGATGAAAGACGGTCGGATCGAGCAGGTTGGCAACCCCGCCGACCTTTACCTTAAACCCGCCACCGCCTTTGCCGCCGGTTTTGTTGGCAGCCCGCCCATGGCGCTTATACCGGCAAACGCCCTGCCAACCTCGGTCATCCCCGACGGACTTGATGCCAATCACCTGACATTTGGCATCCGCCCCGAAGACCTGATCCTGTCGACCAAGCTTGGTCAGCAACCGTGGGGCATTCCCGCCACCGTGACCGGCAGCGAGTTTTTAGGTGCAGAAACATTTGTCTTTGTCGCGATCCCGGGAACGGATGGGGCTACCGCCCGCCTGCCCGGTCGCGTTGAAATTTCGCCGGGGACGGAAGTCTCGCTTAGTTGGGCTGGCGCTGCGGCCCACTGGTTTGATGGCGAAAACGGTCATCGTCTGACACCGACGGTACCGGGCACATCAGCGCACGTTACCAAGATCACCTCTCAACCTGACACTGCAACTTCGACACTTTAACAGGGAACTATTGTCCATGCGTAACATCGCAACCAGTGCTGCAATCGCGGCCGGACTGATGGCAACGGCGGCAAGCCCGGCCTTTGCTGCCACTGAACTGACCATGTATTATCCCGTCGCTGTTGGCGGCCCGCTGACCAGCGTCATTGACGGCATGATCGAAGGATTTGAGTCCGAAAACCCGGATGTCAAAGTCAACGCCATCTATGCCGGCAACTATGACGACACCCGCCTGCGCGCGGTTTCGGCGATCAAAAGCGGCGATCCGGCACAGCTTTCCGTGATGTTTTCAATCGACGTTTACGACCTGATCGAACAGGACCTGATTGTTCCGTTTGATGATGTCGTCAAAACCGCCGAAGACAAGGAATGGCTGAAGTCATTCTATCCGGCACTGATGGCCAATGGCGAAGTCGATGGCAAAACCTGGGGCATCCCGTTCCAGCGTTCGACCATTGTCATGTACTACAACAAGGACATGTTCCGCGAAGCCGGTCTTGATCCGGAAATGCCGCCTAAGACTTGGGAAGAACTGGTAACGACTGGCAAGGCACTTTCGAAAGACGGCAAATGGGGCCTGATGGTGCCTTCGACCGGGTATCCGTACTGGATGTTCCAGTGCTTTGCCATCCAGAATGGCAAGGAACTGATGAGCAACGATGGCACCGAGACCTATTTCGATGATCCGGCGGTTGTCGAGGCGCTTCAGTTCTGGCGCGATCTTGCGGCCGAAGAAAAAATCATGCCGGAAGGCACCATTGAATGGGGCACGCTCCGTCAGGCCTTCGTTCAGGGTCAGACAGCCATGATGTGGCATTCGACCGGCAACCTGTCGGCGGTCAAGCGCGAAGCACAGTTTGATTTCGGCGTTGCCATGCTGCCGAAACACAAACAGCCGGGCTCACCAACGGGTGGCGGCAACTTCTATCTGTTCAAGGATTCCACTGATGAGCAGAAAGACGCATCGCTGGCGCTGATCAAATACATGACCGCACCGGAACGTGCAGCAGAATGGTCGATTGCGACCGGTTATGTTGGCGTCACCCCGGATGCCTACGAAACCGACGCGCTTAAGGCCTATGTTGCGGACTTCCCGCCGGCACTGGTCGCGCGTGATCAGCTTGAAGTTTCGGTTGCCGAGTTTTCCACCTATGACACCGCGCGTGTCCGCGAAGGTCTGAACAACGCCATTCAGGCAGCCCTGACCGGTGAAAAAACCCCGGAAGAAGCCCTTGGCGATGCGCAAGCCGAAGCCAACCGTCTTCTGCGGGCCTTCCACTAAGAACGCCCGATCTGCACGCCGAAGCGGGATATTCCCCGCTTCGGCACCTTTGTTTGATGATTTTGATTAATCCGTTTTTATCGCAGGACGTGCCGACCATGAATGAAATGGCCCGACTTCAAAAACGCAGGCTGGCGCTTTATGGCTGGATGTTGGCCGCCCCGGCACTGGCCCTGATGAGCCTGTTTGCCTTTTACCCGGCCATTGCGACCTTCTGGCACAGCCTGTTTAGCCGGGGCACGTCGCGCCGCCCGTCGGTTTTTGCCGGGTTTGAAAATTATGGCGATCTGTTTGCCGATCCGACCTTTTGGACGGTTGCGACCAACAACCTGATTTATGCCGGGGTGACCATCCCGGTTTCGATCATCTTTGCGCTCGTCATGGCGCTTTGGGCCAATGCCCATATCCCCGCACGCTCATTTGTCCGCAGCGCCTATTTCACGCCGACCATTTTGCCGATGATTGCAGCCGCCAATTTGTGGCTGTTTTTCTATACCCCGGACCTTGGGGTGATTGACCAGATTACCGGGTTCTTTGGCGCATCGCCGACCAACTGGCTAGGCCAACCCGAAACCGCGCTGGCGTCCGTCATTATCGTGACGATCTGGAAAGAAGCCGGGTTCTTCATGATCTTTTACCTCGCCGCCCTTCAAACCATCCCACCGGATCTGCGCGAAGCCGCCCGGATCGAGGGAGCCGGTCGCTGGACCTATACACGCCGCGTCTTGTTGCCGCTTTTGATGCCGACCACGATCTTTGTGTTTGTCAATGCGATGATCAATTCGGTCAAGCTGATCGACCATCTGTTCATCCTGACCAAGGGCGGGCCCAACAATGCGTCCAAGTTGATCCTGTACTGGATCTGGGAAATGGCATTTGCCTATTTCGACAGCCCGCATGCGGCCGCCATGACCATTCTTGTCTTGCTGGCCCTTGGCCTTGTTGCCGTCGCGCAGTTCCGACTGGTTGAAAAACGGACCCACTACCGATGAAGACAGATACCGTCACTGCCAACACCACACTAAAACTGCCTGATCTCGACAAGGTACTGGATGCACTTGGCGCATGGGTTCTGGCAATCGTCTGGATTTCACCGTTGCTGTTTGCCGCTTGGGCGGCATTGCAACCATCGGGCACGGCCCTTGGTCTGGATTTCTCCAATCCACTGACGTTCGAGAACTTTGTCTATGTCTGGGGTGCTGTGCCGTGGGGCGGGTATTTTACCAATACCGTGATCCTTGTGACCCTGATCCTTGCAGGTCAGTTGGTGCTTTGTACCCTTGCCGGGTTTGCCTTTGCACGGTTTGAGTTCAAGGGCCGCGATACGGTCTTTATCCTGGTCCTTCTGCAGCTTTTCATTCTGCCGGAAGTGCTGATTGTCGAAAACTACGCCATTGTGTCCAAGCTGGGTCTGTTTGATACAGCACTTGGCATCGGTCTGCCTTACATGGCCAGTGCATTTGGCATTTTCCTGTTAAGGCAAGCATTCAAGTCCGTGCCGATCGAGCTTGAAGAAGCCGCGCGGATCGAAGGATGCAGTTGGATGGGTGTTCTGTGGAAGGTCTATGTACCTGCGGCCAAGCCGGTCTATCTCGCCTATGCGCTGGTATCCATCGCCACACACTGGAACAACTTCCTGTGGCCGTTGATTGTGACCAACTCACCGGAAACCAGGCCACTCACAGTCGGTTTGTCGCTGTTTGGCGCGCCGGAAACCGGGGTGGATATTTCGGTCATCAGTGCGGCAACCATCATGACCATCGCCCCGCTTTTGCTGGCGTTTCTGATCTTCCAGCGGCAATTCATTCAGGCGTTTCTGCGCGCTGGCATCCGATAGAGTGTCAGCGTTTGGGGGTGTGTTCTCGATCTCTTTTCTTCAGGGCGCGATTGTATCACATTGGTTCACACATCCAGTCCCTGCAGGATGTGTCTCTGTGGCACCACACAGAGAGCCACGTGATCTCCCCAGACACGATGCGGCAGCAACATCTTGCGCCTTTCGGCCTCCCCCCGAAAGGCTGAAACGTCCGGGCCTCCCACCCGGGCGTTTTCTTTTGCGGATCAAAACGCGAAGGACACGCGTGCCTTCGCCTCCCAGATATCAAGCCCGTTCTGCCCGATACTGAGATACCCGGCTCCGACATCAAAGGCGATGCGGTCCTCATAGAAAAACCGCATCCCGCCCCGGATTGTGCCGGTCACAGGTGATGTGTCTTCAAGTCGCAGATCACCCGACAGGATCTTGCCGTCATTGGGACGATCCAGTGCGATGTGTAGCCCAAGCTCACCATAGGGCATCCCAAGAAGATCATCACCCAGATCAACATAGCGGCTGGCCTCGCCCGATATTTCCGCCGAACCATAGCCAAAATGATCCGACCCGATATCAACCGTCACCGGTGTGCCATTGATGGTCCCGCTCAGGTCATAGTCCTCGACAAAGGTTTCGGCATAGGAAAGTCCAAAGCGCGGGCGCAAGAACCATTCTTCATAACGATACTGCCCGTTGATCGCAGCAGCGGCGGAAAGCTGATGGGAAAAATAGTTGCCTTCAAGCACAACAACCTCAAGGTCATTTTGCAGCAACATATAGCCAAGTGCCCCTTGAATCGCCCATTGCGGCGACAATCGATGGGCAAAATATGGTCCGACCGACAGGCCATAAGCCGCCGTTTCAAGACCGCCGTCATATCCATCAGACCCGCTGGTTTCAAATGACGCAGAAATGCCGGCAACCGTATCGTCGGCAATTTCGCGATCAACCCCGAACAGGAAGGATCCGCTGTAACCTTCGGTATCAAGGTTGTATCGACGATCCTGAGCATAAACCCCGCGTGTTTCCGACCAGAAATTCCACAAGGGGTCACTGAAAAAGTCCCTGCCGGGGGTCAAAGGCACATCGGATTGCTCCAGAAGCGACGCCACCGTTATCCCCTCGTAACCACCCTGACGTACCAAGGTGCACGGTGCGGTAAAGATTGCGCCGCTTTCATCGAGATAGAGATATCCATTCCCTTCAAGGATCGCACAGGTACTGTCCGCAAGGTACGCGTCCGGCCGCTTTGGAAGCTGCGTATTGGCAACTGTTTCAGGCACGTTTGGCGATGGCGGGGTGATCGCAGGAACCTCTGGCGTGATCGGCTCCGGGGGTAACACCGCGATGGGCGGATTTGTATCGATGGGAAGTTCCGGGGTAATCCCGGTTGGCGGCAAGGTTCCGATAGGGGGCGTTACACCAATCGGGAGTTCCGGCGTAATCAGATCGGGTGGCAAAATGCCGATGGGCGGCTTGACCGCAATCGGGATCTCGGGCGTGATGCCGGTCGGCGGCAGGATACCGATTGGCGGGATCACGGCGATGGGGATTTCCGGTGTGATCGTTTGGGGCGGCAAAATCCCGATCGGGGGTTTGATCGCAACGGGCGGATCAACAACCACCGGCACCTCTGGTGTCAGAAAATCAGGGAATAATCGTCCGATGGGCGGCAGGTTCACCCCGCCTTTCTGGTTCTGACTGTCCAGAAGACAGCCACCGCCACTATTGTCATAAAGATGATGCGTCCCGCCATTTCCGGTCGATACAACATCCGACAATGTAAGATGCAAACCGCGCCGCGCCTGATTCCAGGTATCCTTGGTTGACCCTTGTGCATCAAGGCGAAACGCCCCGGCGCTGGTACCTGAAAGCCAGACCGAACTGGCGCTATCAGATGTTTTGCCAACGAAAATCAACCCGCCACTGGCTGCGCAGTTGGCAGCACGGGCATCGAACGGTGCCAACGCAATAGCCAGCACCCCGAAACCTGCAATCCCCCAAAGGTCACTAATTGACGGTGCCTTCACAGCTCCCCTCCCCCCCTCAAAAAACAACATGCGATCTGTCGTCGCGCGTGCTGGCGTCTGTTTCCGATTATTGCACACACGCGATGCTGGTTTTAAAAATATCCCCAACCCGGCATTCAATCTGGCTTGTTACTTCGGAAACAGGAATGTCAGCACCAGCCGTGCACCCCACCCATCAGGACCGGCATCCGGGCTATCCACCCAGTAGCGTACCCCCGCACCGACGCTGATTTTTTGATCGCCAATACTGGTCAGCTTGGAAACGATGCCATTGACCGGCACCGACCATTGATCGGCGGCCCAGTTATAGGTGCTTTCGGTATTCAGCGCGAAAGTCCAGGCATTCGGCGTGGTGTAATTGATAAATGGCTGGAAGAAACTGGCATTTGTGGCCGAAGCAGCAGACCCTTCGTCCGCGCCCCAGACATGGTTGGTCAACATACCATAGGTCCATGGACCATCGGCAAACAAACCCACAGCCGTCGGACCTGCCCCCCATTGATCAACGCCAAGACTGTTCTGACTGGCGGTTGGCAGCAGCAATGCCGGACCAACACCCCAGATCAGGCCGCTTTCGGTGGGTTCAACCGGCGACAAGAAGAAACTTTGAACCGTATCGCCAATGCCGGTATCCGTGCCACTATTGCCGTTGAGATCGTTCTGGTGCACCAGCGGCAGGATGGTACGCGAAATCAGGTTCCAGTCATCATTCAGGCGCATTGGCATGACCGGCTGCACATTGATCAGATATTTTTCCCCGTCAGCCGAACCATATCCGCTGTCATAATTGCCCTGAAACGGCAGGCTGATCAGATTGGCCACCGGATTGGCAAGTTGTTTTGCAAGATCGGAGTTATCCGTTTGCGCAAGGGCATTCGCATGCGTCAGCGCTGTACCAAGTCCAATCACACAGACCAAGACTATCTGTTGTAAAAGCTGCGTCGAAAATTGCGTAAAGCCCATGTGCTGCTCCTTTGTTACAGGATCCGGCGCGTCACTCCATATCCCTGACGATGCGGAAACCGATGTGGTTGGACCCGATATGCCCCTCGGCAGGTTGTCGGGCGGCCGGGCGATAGCGCAGGCAGAAATTTGGTGCACATAACCATGAACCGCCCTTAACAACGGTCATCGGGCCGGTTGCACCGCTGGCAAAACGTGCGGCAAGTTTCATCGGCGGGCCGCTTGGGTCCGTCTGGGCCTTGTCAGGATGTCCCGGCACCCACCAGTCGCTGACATGTTCCCAAACATTTCCGGCCATGTCGTAAAGACCATATGCATTTGCCGCAAACTGCCCGACAGGTGCGGTTCCGTGATAGCCGTCATCTGCTAGGTCCTCGCCGGGGAACTGCCCCTGCCAGCTATTGGCTTTCCAGCCCTGGGCGGGGTCATATGTGTCGCCCCAGACATACGCCTTGCGCGACAGACCACCACGCGCGGCAAATTCCCACTCCGCCTCGGTCGGAAGCCTGCCACCTGCCCATTTGGCATAGGCACGGGCATCCTCAATGGACACCTGTGTTACCGGGTGATCATCAAGGCCATCGATGCTGCTTTCGGGTCCGGTCGGATGTTGCCAGTTTGCCCCGGCGATATACCGCCACCAGTTTCGGATATCACCCATATCCACCGCGCCAGCGGGTTGGGCAAAAACCATCGATCCGGGTTGAAGCAGGTCCTTGGGCACGCCGGGATAGTCCGCCGGATCAAGCGGCTTCTCCACCGAGGTAACATACCCGGTTTCCTCAACAAATTTGCGGAACTGGGCATTGGTGACTTCTGTGCGACTGATTGCAAACGAAGACACGGTCACCTGATGGATTTTGGTTTCTTCTTGATAGATCCGGTCTTCCCCCATCAGGAACGTCCCGCCGGAAATCTCGACAAACTCCGGCAGCTCCGCCGCATATGAAAAGCCGACCGGTGCGACTGAAAGGACACTCAGGGAAAGGATGGAGGCACATCGCATAACGATGTGCCTCGCAAAGATCGTCGATCTTGGCATGTTACTGACGTCCCTTGGCAAGGAAGTCCTGAACCATGTTTGACATGTCAAACGATGCCCCGCCCTGCACAGGGGGATATTCACCAAGCGTCTGAAGATGCTGGGTCATCAGCACACTGACGGGCTGCATCAACCACGAAACCTTCTGCGCAAGATGGCCATAGGAATCGATGCTGCTATAGCTTTCAAACGGATCCATCCGCAGATTGAAGATCATCGGGAAGTTCCGCGGCGTCATGTTGTCGTAGTAATCTTCCTTGAGCGCGAAGTGCATTTTCCACGGTCCGACACGCACAGCCGTCAACTGGCTTTCGAAATAATAGAAGATGTGATCGCGTGCCGACTGGTCGGTTTCGCCTTGCCAATAAGGCAGGTTGTTCACGCCATCAATATACTGGTTTTTTTCTTCCATCACACGTTCGGCAGGATCATCAATCCCGGCAGCAACGGCAAGGGATGTGAACATGTCCTGATGGCCCTGAATGCCGTTCAGTATTTTGTCTTCGGGCAGTTTTCCCGGCCAGCGGATCATGGATGGCACACGAACGCCACCTTCATAGGTGGTCATCTTCTCGCCACGGAAAGGGGTGGTCGCGCCATGTGGCCAGGATGCATGCTCAGGCCCATTATCGGTCGAATACCAGACGATGGTGTTTTCGGCCAAACCCTGCGCATCAAGCCAATCAAGCACACCGCCGATATCGTGGTCATGCTGCAACATGCCGCTGCCGTGATAGTCGGCCTCGGATGTATATTCCTCGGCGGCGTAGCGCCATTGGTCATTCAGGCGGGTGTAAAGGTGCATGCGGCTGGTGTTAAGCCAGACAAAGAACGGCTCGTCGGCATCCTTGGCTGCCGTCATGAAGTTGATCGCCGCCGGGATGATTTCCGCCCCGTCAAAATCCTTCATCCGTTCCTGGGTGAGCGGACCGGTATCCTGAATGATCTGTTTGCCAACCCGGCCAAAGCGTGGATCGACCGTGCCGTTGTCTTCTTCGGTGGCAAAGCTGTGCAATACCCCGCGGGTGCCAAAGCGGGCGTCATATTCCTCAAGCGATCCGGCGAACTGTTCGGCAAAGCGTTGATAGTCACGCTGCTCGGCTTCTTCCTGCGTATTGAGGTGATAAAGATTGCCAAAGAACTCGTCAAAGCCATGAACGGTCGGCAAATGTTCATTGCGGTCGCCCAGATGGTTTTTGCCAAACTGCCCTGTGCGATAGCCCTCTTCTTTCAGAAGCTCTGCCAGTGTCGGGCTTTCCTTTTGCAGGCCAAGTGTCGCGCCCGGTTGGCCAACCGTCGTCATGCCTGAACGGATCGGATATTGCCCGGTGATAAAGGCCGCACGACCGGCCGTGCAGCTGGGTTGGGCATAGTGATCGGTGAAACGAATGCCTTCATTGGCAATCCGGTCGATATTGGGCGTGGTATAGCCCATGGTGCCCAGACCATAGGATGACAAGTTTTGCCACCCGATGTCATCACCCCAGATCACGAGAATATTTGGTTTTTCTTCTGAACCGGTGTCTTGCGCAGATGCAATACCACCGACTGCAACCAGTGAAATCACCGCCGCCGCCGTTGTCAGAAACTTCTTCATCGTCTGCTCCTATCCTTCGGACACGCACATGGCATATCACCAAAAGAGTTCCGGGCGATCTCACCCTGGAACGTGTTGGGCCACAGTGATTTTTATCAGGAAAACAATCAGCTATTCACAGCTGGAACCGCAACGAAGTGAAAATTAGTCCCTTGCACTCCGTCTCAAAGGCTACGTTGCGATAAGACCTGTCGGGCTTGTTATAGTCGGATAATGCTATCGTAAAAATACTTTCAGTTGAATAACTTATTTGTGACGCTTGTTTGTTTATAAGTCGCCCGAACCAAAAAAGCCGACCCTTGGTTACCAAGGGTCGGCAAGGCCACACGCAAGCATCTGCTTGCCGGGGTCGGGGGAACACGTGTGTGGCCTTTTTCTGTCTTTCCCCGCGTTTTGCGCTTCGTTTCCGCCTGTTAATGCCCATCGCCCACGGTCGCCTGACCGCGTGGGGGCTTTGCAAACGGCAATAACAGAAACGCCATCAAAAAGGCTGCTGCCATCGCCAGATAGACATCATTAAACGAAATGATCGATGCCTCGCGATTGACGATGCCAACAATGAACTTCATCGCCGCAGCATGCGCATCAGGCAGGCCCATCTCGCTATAGCGTGCCGTGAGGATCGCCAGATAGTCCCTGAACGCCGCGCTGGCCGGGTTGATGTGATCGGATAGAACCGAGAAGTGGTAATCAATGCGTTTATCAAGCAGCGTGTTGATCGCCGCCATGCCAATCGCCCCACCCAGGTTCCGCATCAGGTTATAAAGCCCGCTGGCGTTTTTGATTTTTTCAGGCGGCAGGGTTCCCAACGCCAGATTGGTCACCGGCAACATGCAAAACATCAGCGCTGCCCCGCGGACAACTTGCGGCAAGATTAATTCGTTAAACGACACTTCGCTGGTATTGAAACCATGCATGGCAAGGCCCGTCGCAAACAGCGCAAGCCCGATACCCAGCACAACACGCGGCGGATACTTTGCCGTCATTTTTCCGGCAATCGGGGCAGACAGGAACTGGCTGATGCCGGTTACCGCCATGACCATGCCGATTTCAAGACTGTCATAGCCACGCACCCGCCCCAGCATCAACGGCATCACATAGACGCTGCCATAAAGCCCGATACCAAGGGTAAAACTGAACACACAGCCCATGGTGAAGTTGCGATCGGCAAAGGATTTCAGGTCCACAATCGGCTTGTCATAGGTAAACATTCGCCAGAAGAAATAGATCCCGGCAATGGCGCATGTGATCGTGCCATAAACGATTGCAGTTTCATCAAACCAGTCATCCTTGGGCCCTTCATCAAGAATATATTCCAGACTGCCCAGAAATACCGCCATCGCCAAAAGCCCGCGCAGATCAAAATCCTTGAGCAAGCCGATATCACCCCGATCCACACGCAATGTCATGGCAACAATCGCGGCAATCAGCAGGCCGGGAATCACGTTGATTAGAAACAGCCAGTGCCAGGACAATGACTGCGTCAAAAACCCGCCAAGGGTAGGTCCGATGGTCGGCGCCATGGTGGCAATCAACCCAATCATGACCGACGCCGCATTGCGTTTGTCAGGCGGGAAAATGATATAGGTCGTGGCAAACACGGTCGGGATCATCGCCCCGCCAAGAAACCCCTGAAGGGCGCGGAACCAGATCATGCTTTCGATCGACCAGGCAAAGGCGGACGCCACCGACATCACGGTAAAGCCAAGTGCTGAAATCACGAAAAGCCAACGCGTTGACATCAGGCGCGACAGGAACCCCGAAAGCGGGATCATAACCACTTCGGCAATCAGATAACTGGTCTGAACCCAGCCGATCTCATCGGGGCTTGCCGACAATCCTGCCTGAATGTTTTCAAGCGAACTGGCGACAATCTGAATATCAAGGATCGCCAGAAACATGCCGACGACCATCGCCACCCAGCCCATAAACTGGGCGGTTTCCATCGGGCGCGTTTCGGATTGCGGCACTGTTGTCGGGCTGACGCTTACCATCAGTTAAGCTCCGAAAGTTCCGCCGTCGGGACGATCCCTTGCGCAAGACCAACACCGGCAACTTCTTCTTCGCCACTGGCATTGCGGGTATCAACATTGACCACCACCGAAAGCCCCGGTCGCAGTGCCTTGGCCCATTTGCTGTCATCAAGTTCGATCCGAACCGGGACGCGCTGGGTGATTTTGGTGAAGTTGCCGGTGGCATTTTCCGGCGGTAGCAAACTGAATTGCGCACCGGTTGCCGGGGCAAAGCTCGCGACATGGCCAACAATCTCGGCATCCGGGAAGGCATCCACCTCGACCGAGACCTTCTGCCCCGGCGCCATGTGACTGATCTGGGTTTCCTTGAAATTGGCAACGATATAGGTGCCCGGAAGCGGCACCAGCACCAGAAGCTGTTCACCCGGCTGGACCAATGCGCCCGTCTGGACCGAACGGTTCCCGACAACGCCATCAAACGGCGCATAAAGGCGGGTATCGTCAAGCGCCTGCTGGGCCAGATCACGTGCGGCTTCGGCTTGTCTTACGGCGCGTTCTGCCTCGATCTTCTGGGCACGCAACACACCAAGACGGCCTTTTTCGACAGCCAAGGTCGCATTGGCCGCGGCAACCTGTGCCTGTGCGCTCTCGCGGTCTGCCTTGGCGTAATCGAATTTCTGACGGCTGGCCGCACCCTTTTTGACCAGGTCTTCATAGCGATTGAAATCATCGCTGGTGCGTCCAAGTTCGACCCGCGCAATATCGACATTCGCAGTTGCCTGTTTGATCGCCGCATCCTGAAGGGTGATCTGTTCTTCCATGGTGCCGACGGCAGACCGGCGCGCCTCAAGGGCGGCGTTGGCCTTAGCCAGTTCAAGGCGGAAATCATCATCCTTGATGGTCAGAAGCAAGTCGCCCTTGCGCACCGGCTGGTTTTCCGCAACCCGCAAATCGCCAACATAGCCTGATACCTTGGGCGAGACGGCGACTTCATCGGCCTGAAGATACGCATTGTCGGTACTTTCATGGTACTGACCTTCGGTCACCCAATAGTACCCGTAATATCCACCGCCACCGATAATCGCTGCTGCGAACAGGGGCAGGATGATTTTCTTCACACTCATTACCTGATTCTTCCTTTTGGTATTGATCAGTACCATTTGAGAATTTATGGTACTATCCAGTACCAAACGTCAAGTGCGGAATCGGAAAACCCCTGTGCAAGACACCAAGAAGATTGATCCCAGAACCCTGAAACGTCGCGAAGCCATGATCGAGGCGGCGCGCGAATTGTTTTGCGAACATGGGCTTGCCGGCACGACACTGGAAATGATCACCGCCGAGGCTGGCGGATCTCGCCGAACGATCTATGAGCTGTTTGGAAATAAGGATGGCGTGTTCGAAGCCGTCATTCGCGATTGCACGGGCCGGGTTACATCGGTGATGGCTGATCTGGAATTGTCGCAATTGCCCTTGCGTGCCGCACTGATCGAATTTGCCGAAACGCTTATGACGCTTCTGACCTCGCCCGATACGATCCGCTATATGCGGCTATTTCTGGCGGAAGTCCCACGCTTCCCCAAACTGGGAAAGGTTTTTTATGAAAGCGGTCTTATGAAAGGGCGACGTATTATCACGTCTTTCTTTGAGCGCCAGATGGCCGAAGGCAACTTCCCGAAGGGCGATGCAAAACAGGCCGCCGTATTCTTCACAAGCCTCGTTAAGGCCGACTACGATTTTCGCCAGATGACCTATATGGGCTGGGAACCACAGGCAAAGGACCTGCATAGCCACGTAATTGCGGCGGTCGATATGTTTCTGCGTGGCTATGGCATCGAACCAGACAATAGCCACGCAGATAGTTCGCCCCTCACACCCGAAGCTGGTTGAGCCAAGACCTGCAAATAATGCCGGCCTTTTTGTCTAGTGACTCTCCAAACATTTCCGCATCAGCACGAAGCCGGGGGATACTTATACCCTCTTGCGACAATTCGGCTGTATGACCAATCAGCCATTGCTCAAAACCAACTGATGTCGCCTCTGGATGGAACTGGAACGCGATAATGTTCGCGCCGAGGGAAAAGGCCTGGTTTTCATAAAACTGACTGCTTGCAAGAAGTTGCGCACCTCGTGGCAAATCAAATGTATCGCCGTGCCAGTGCAAAGTTGTCGGGCTTTCCTGAAAAACCGCCAAACAAGATTTCTGCCCGGCGTCGGTAAGTGTGATCGGAGAAAAACCAATTTCTTTCACTGACCCGGGATACACACGGCTTCCGGCTGCCCGCGCAATCAGTTGAGCACCAAGGCAGATTCCCATCGTCGGCCGGTCGCGTTCCAGTCGGCTGGCAAGGAAACGAATATAATCCGTCAGAAAAGGATAGTTGTGCTCATCATGTGCGCCGATGGGGCCCCCAAGAACAACCAATAAATCGGGGTCCAGTGTTTCCAGTCGTTCCCGGTCATCCATACCGACATCGTGATAGACAATGTCATATCCCGCTGCCCTTATGGCCGGGGCAAAAGCACCAAGGTTCTCGAACCCGACATGACGAATGGCGATTGCTGTTTTCCCCATCGGCGGCTCCCCTAGTTTATCGTGCCGGGCATTTTCAAGCCACCAGCAGCTTCAAAGACATCGGTCACACACAAAAGTGGATTGTGAACGCTGGCATTTACCTGCAAGGCAGCCGTTACCGCATCAAAGTTGGCTCCTTCAAGATCAGCCTCTGCATCAAACGGGACGGTCACAACCAGGCTGTCCTCGGCAAAGCGGGGATGCCAGCCAGGGCTGTCGATCAGAATGGGAAGGCCCGGCCAGGTTTTGGGGAGACTGGGCGTTGCACCCTCAGGAATATCGCGCACCTTCAATCCGTCCTGCCCACAGGCGTCATCGGGCACAAGAACCACCCAATGCGAATGCCAGCGGCGACCGTCATTTTCCGGATTCCCGTCACCATCTTCATCAAAAAGAGGCGTATCATCAAAGTCAGGATGGGACGTTACCGCAAACGAGAGAATACCCGCATCTGCGTCAAAACCGATTACAGAGGTGTCAATCGAGGTTGGCCACACATATGACCACACCGGGGCGCCTGCCAATTGTCCGTGTGCATCTGGTGTTTCGGTTCCTGCCCCGCCCTCGAAATACATGGTGAATTCAAGGGTTGTATCTTTGCGAACGATATCTGCATGATGAATGTCAAATGCAGGGTTATCTGCCGTCAAAGGAGCTTCAATCCGGTGTGCATGTGCTGAGCTGCCAATCAATCCTGCAATCAGGACGGCACCAGCCAAGGGGAGAATACGTGAAGTCATTTTGCGATCCTTGTGATAATAGTATCGAGTCGCTATTATCTATATTCGCGGACCGCGAGAAGGTCAACCATTTAGTATCGAGTCGCTATTAAAATGAAACCAGACGCACTTAAGGCTGCAGATCTAATTGAACGGATCGCCCGCCTGATGCAGGCCGAAGAACAAAAAGGCCCGCTAAACCCGGCACAATGGGAAGTATTACGCTATCTTGCCAAAGCCAACCGCTTTTCAAGAACACCAGCCGCACTTGCAGAATATCTTGGCTCAACGCGCGGGACAGTGTCCCAAACGTTGATTGCACTAGAAAAAAAGGACTGCATTAAGCGAACGCCCAGTGCACGCGACAAACGCTCGGTGGACATTGCCCTTACCCCACTGGGACAACAGCATCTGACAAATGACCCTCGGCAAAAACTTGCTTCCTGCATCGAAGCAACCCGGAACGGCTTGTCCCTGCAAGAGGCCCTTTCACAAGTTCTGAATGAGGCAATCCGTCTCAACAATGCAAAAAGCTTTGGAATTTGCGCAAGCTGCCGCTTTTTCCAGCGGACGGACAAGACGGAAAACGGCGCCGGGTCACACCGTTGCGGGCTTTTGAATGTGCCGCTGTCAGACAAGGACTCTGAAAAAATTTGCGTCGAGCACGAAACGTAACCACGCGCCAATTTACGCGGAGCACCCCGGTGGTAGCGCAAAGACAGAATTACTGCGCTTTTGCCACCATATCGCGAACAGCGCCGTACCCGATAATTTCAACAACTGACAGATCTGCAGGCATGCCCGCCTGAAAAGATCAGCCACTTTTACGCAAACAGGGTCAGCAGCCGCCAGGCAATCGGCCCCAGCATGGTGACAAGCCCGATCCACATCATTGCGACACCCCAATTGCGGTCACGGTTGGTAAAACCGAAACCAAGCAGGCAAAAGCCGATCACGCAGATTATCAGGACAATGATGTTTTCATTTGTCATGTTCATGACAGTTCCCCTTTGATGAATTGCCGATGGCCGGAGTCTCCACCGCTCATCGGCAATAGCATCACGATATCGCTTAACTGACCGCGTGGTCATTGATCCGGATCAGAAAAATCAGCTCTGCGAGGCCGATAGACAGTTTTTTCGAACTTATCATCAAATTCGCCTAAACGATCAGGATTATTGCACTTTTCAGCCTCAGAAATCGCTTAAATCAATGATCAGAAAGCGCAGAATTCCGGGTTACGTGCCCCTCATCACATTGTTGTATTCCAGCCCTCTTTGATTTTCTGGTGGCTTACTGTATGTTGCGCACTCCCGACGCGGCCAGGGCGCTCCCTCGCGCGCCGGAAGACAGAGATTTAACCATCTTGAATGGCAGCCGCGCTGCATGTCGGCCGCGGCCAGCAAGGGAGTATTCTATGAGCAAGATTCAAGTTAAGAATCCGATCGTCGAACTTGACGGCGATGAGATGACCCGGATCATCTGGGACTTCATCAAAAACAAACTGATCCTGCCGTATCTCGACGTTGACCTGAAATACTACGATCTTTCGGTTCAGAAACGTGACGAGACTGACGACCAGATCACCATTGATGCGGCAAACGCCATCAAGGAACACCGCGTTGGTGTCAAATGCGCGACCATCACCCCTGATGAGCAGCGCGTTGAAGAATTCGATCTGAAAAAGATGTGGAAGTCGCCGAACGGCACCATCCGTAACATCATTGGCGGTACCGTTTTCCGTCAGCCGATCATCTGCTCGAACGTTCCGCGTCTGGTTCCGGGTTGGACCCAGCCGATCGTTATCGGCCGTCACGCATTTGGTGACCAGTACCGCGCGACCGACTTCAAGGTTCCGGGCGCAGGTAAACTGACCATCAAGTTCCAGCCGGCAGACGGCGGTGAAGTGATCGAGCACGAAGTCTTCGACTTCCCGTCTTCGGGCGTTGCAATGTCGATGTACAACCTTGATGACAGCATCAAGGGCTTTGCACGTGCTTGCATGAACTACGGTCTCAACCTCGGGTGGCCGGTCTACCTGTCGACCAAGAACACCATCATGAAAGCCTATGACGGCCGCTTCAAGGACCTGTTCGAAGAAGTCTTCCAGGAAGAATTCAAAGACAAGTTCGAAGCAGCTGGCATCACCTACGAACACCGCCTGATCGATGACATGGTTGCATGTGCGATGAAATGGAACGGTGGTTTCGTTTGGGCTTGTAAGAACTATGACGGCGACGTTCAGTCCGACACCGTCGCACAGGGCTTTGGCTCGCTCGGTCTGATGACCTCTGTTCTGATGACCCCGGATGGGCAGACCGTCGAAGCCGAAGCTGCCCACGGCACCGTGACCCGTCACTATCGTCAGCACCAGCAGGGTAAAGAAACCTCGACCAACCCGATTGCGTCGATCTTTGCATGGACCCAGGGTCTTAAATACCGTGGTGAATTCGATGGTACCCCGGAAGTCGTCAAGTTTGCTGAAACCCTTGAAAAAGTCTGCGTCGACACTGTCGAAGCCGGCTTCATGACCAAGGATCTGGCACTGCTGATCGGCCCGAACCAGAAATGGCTGACCACCAACCAGTTCCTCGACAAGCTGGATGAAGGTCTGAAAGCTGCAATGGCCTGATCAATTTGATCAGTCGGCAGCTTTGCCAATCAGGAAGCCCCTGCCGGAAACCGGCGGGGGTTTTCTTTTATAACGGCTGAAAACCGGACAAAAAGAACCCCGCCGGCGGGGGACCAGACGGGGTTGAAAGTTGCGGCGGCCCAGGCTCAGGCCGCTGCGGTCAAAGCAGGATCAGCTGCTTTGAAGTGGATATGTTAGGCCGCTGTATCGCCGGTTTCACCCGTGCCACCGGTATCACCTGTGTCGCCAGTATCTCCCGTGTCTCCGGTGTCACCTGTATCGCCAGTGTCACCAGTATCGCCAGTGTCACCAGTATCGCCGGTATCACCTGTGTCACCAGTATCGCCGGTATCGCCAGTGTCACCTGTATCACCCGTGTCACCGGTATCTGGCTCCCCATCATCAGGCGTATCGCCATCGTCACCAGCGCCAGGCGCGGTCAGATCTTTCCACCCTTGGGTAATGATTTCGCGTTCCACGTCCGGATCAACATCAGGTCCGGTTGCCGCGCCAAAGACCCGCTGGATCCCCGGTGGCAAAGCGCCCGCAAGACCCGGTGCATTTGCAATACCGGGCGGCATACCTTTTTCGGCACCAACACCGCGCTCTGCGGCAGATGCACCACGCCCAACACCCCCGGCCTGCATACCCAGACCCTTGGCATTAGAACGCGCGGCAGCACCCTTACCGGGGCCATCGGCGCCATTACCTTTACCGCCGCCATTGCCACCACCGGCATTGCCACTATTCCCGGGGCCATCTGGGCCACCCGGCCCATTTCCGCCACCGTTTCCGCCGCCATTGCCGCCTCCGGGACCGCCGCCGGGGCCGTCATTTCCGTTACCGCTGCCGCCACCGGGACCACCGCCGCCATTACCGCCGCCATTACCGCCGCCGTTACCATTGCCGCCGCCGTTGCCGCCGCCGTTACCATTGCCACCGCCGTTGCCCTGGCCCTGTGCGAATGCACTTTTACCGGTCAGATCGAACTGCGTGACATCAAGCGAAAGTGGTGTCGCCGCAATCGCAAAGGCGCCAAACCCGAGAATGCTTGCTGTCGCAATTCTTGTACGAAGGCTTTTATTTTTATCCGTGATCAACATCGTCAGCTCCACTTTAATCCAGTGAATTTCGCGTTCATTTGACAGGACAACGCACCGGCTTCCGGTTTTCTTCCCGACCATGAAAATTATTTTTCCAAATGTTTTTTTGATCCGTCAGGGAAGAAACTTCGTCGCCCCATCGTTATATGCGTAACAAGGTCGAAAAATTGTGCCTGCAAACATGAATGGGACGTTTGGTTTGGACACCGCTTTAAGACAAGAGCTCGCAGAACTTTTGCCACGCGCCTTACGGTTTGCACGCTCGCTGACTCGCGATGCCGTCGCAGCTGAGGATCTGGTGCAAACTGCCTACGCCAAGGCCGTTGAGCGCATTGCACAATTTGAAAAGGGCACCCGACTGGACAGTTGGCTCTACAGGATCATCCAGACGAGCTGGATCGACGAGAAGCGCCGGGACCAGCGACATGGAAATGTCGTGTCTTTTGAGGATGCCCGCGAAAGCGTCTTTCCAGGTCAAGCACACGGTGGCACGGACAGGATGTTCTTGCAGGCAGCCCTCGCCTCGCTTGCCGAGGAACAACGGGCAGCCCTGACACTGGTTTTGATTGAAGGATACAGCTATCGCGAAGCCGGAGAAATTCTTGGCGTGCCAGATGGCACAGTCATGAGCCGCGTCGCGAGAGCCCGAAAAACACTTGCCGCATTACATGATGACGATGGCAAGACAACAGATAAAGACAGCATTCAAAGAGGTTCGTCATGAGTACAAAGCTTGAAGATCAGGACTATAATTTGCTGTCTGCCTATATTGATGGCGAACTGAGCCCCACTGAATGTCGCGAACTTGAAGACCGGATTGCAAAATGTCCGGCCATGACGCGTCAATTCAATATCATGGCAGGGCAATCTGTCGTGCTGCGCAATCAGGCCGAACGCCTTCTGACGGATCGTGTTTATCCGGAACTGGCCCAGGACATCGAAGATATCCTTGATCAGAAAAAGACATCGGCAAAACGCTTTGTGGAAAAAAGCGACATTGATGCGCGCCCCCGTGTTGTCGCAAACAACAACACCCCGATTTGGACAGGTATCGGTGCTGCGGCGGCTGTTCTTCTGGCGTTCGTTGGCGGGAACTGGTTCAACGCCGAAATGCTGGATGCAGACGTTGAAACGGCATCAACTGGGACAAATGTGGCGCTCGCAGCTTCCTACTCGCCATTGAACAATCCGCTTCTTGATGAGGAAATCAGCCTCACTCTTGAACGCACGCTGAGCGGTGATATTCGTCAGGTCTCACTTGGTGTCGAAGACACGACATCCGAGACCATTTCAATCGAGCCGCTGCGTACCTTCCGTCAGGACGAGCGCTTCTGCCGCGAATATCAGGTGACCTTCCCGTCGAGCGCGACAACCACCAACGCAGACAATTTCTATGGTCGGGCATGCCGCACGGGCGAAGGAAAATGGGAAACCATTTATCGCCTGATTCCTGGGGCAAAGCTGTCGGATGCAGAAAGCGAACTGAACACGAAACAAAAGCTTTGAAATACGAGGCAGCGATGAAAGGCTCTTCATCGCTGCCTTGACTTTTGAGACGACAAACAAGATGTGGACGTAAGACCCCAGGGCAGTCAAAATAAAAGAATGCGCAGGATCAGAAACATGAATACGCCAAAACACATGCGCCACTTGCGGGCGTTTTGTTGCGTTTTGGGCCTCTCTTCGTTGGCCGCTTGTCAGACGCTTGATCAGATTGGCAACTCTCTCAATGAACTAAATGACGGGCTTGGCCAATATGCCGACCGCCCGGAAAACACGGGCCCGGACCTCCGCCCGGCATCATTGCCCGCGTTTGGCAAAGGCGATGCGTTTGTTTTTGATGGGGGTCGCGCGATTTATGTCGAAGAGACCAAAGGCGACCGCATTGTTTGGAACGGCGGTGGCGACTATCTTTTCGAAACCACAGGCGACTTCACCGGTCCGATCCTTGAATGGTCCTATACCGATAAGGAAGACCGCGAACGCTCTGGTTCGGCCTATGTCAAAGAAGGATCGGGAAATATCTGGCCGTTGGAATTTGACAAACAAGTCCGTATGTCAACCAGATCGGCAAATGTGGATCCGGATACAGGCGATGTAAACGAATATGACCAGTGGTTGATCTGCAAGGTGCCCGCAACGGCAAACATCGAAGTTCCGGCAGGCACTTTTGATACCTTCGTCATCGAGTGTTCCCGCTATTACCAGCAATCTTGGATGCAGACGACCAAATGGTGGTACGCGCCTGAAATCGGCTTTTACGTCAAACGTGATCGGTCCTGGAATTCAGGCGATGATCACAGCGAAGAACTGGTGACATATGGCCCTGCCCCGGCAAAAATTGCAGAACCGGCTCAGGATGTATTGGCTGACACAGTTCAGCAATCGCTTGAGAACAACAACTCGGGCGTTGCGCAAACTGCATCTTATGGTGCACTTGAGATGGCGGTGACACCGCTCAAGACAGTCCAAACCGATAAAGGTATCTGGTGCCGAACCTACCGTCAGGAACTCACCGCACGAAACCGTACCAGCAGCCAAATCAAATCAGCCTGTCGCACGGATAATGGCTGGGTACTTGAGGATGATGTACCGGATCTGGCCACGCAATGACATGAACTGGTCGGCTGGATACCAGTCAAAACCGCGACCTCGGAATTCCCTCGCCCATCTTTGGCGGGGGATTTTTGTTTTTACTTGCTGCTTTTTGTCCCGAACGATCACCCAGACCCACTGCCCGCCAGATATCTCAATCAGCGATAGATTATCCCATGACGAGCGCGTATCATCTGTTTGTCTTCATTTGCCGGAAACAGACGCCCATAGGGCTCCATGATCCGCCGAATGGACAATTTTCCGGGTATGCACGTCAGGGGGACGGCAATGACCTATCTTCAAAATCACACGATACTATCTTCGGGCGACCTTGATGAGGTCCGGGAGTCGATCAAAAACCTTGCGTCACGACACGATCTGGATGTCAAAGGGCACAACGCAGAGTTTAGCGCCCGCGTCGCCGCCGTGGAGTGTGATGACATCAGCCTGATGCATGTCGCATTCGGAAATTCAAGACTGACGGTCGAATCCTCCGAAGAGGATGACGATGGCCTGCTGTTATATATTGTCACGTCTGGTGCGGGTGTTGCGCAGCATTGCGGGCAAGAACTGGAATTTTTCCCCAATGCCGGGTTCATGCGCGATTTGGCCGCACCGGTCAGCGCCACAGAAGATAATTTTAGCGCCTTTGTCCTTCGATTATCGAAAGAAAAACTCAAGAAATATACACGTTCGGTGGTTGGCGAAGATGCTGAATTAAATGGATTGCGGTTCGACCCCGTGATTGATCCCACCACACCGGGTTGGAACGTTTTCTGCAATACAGTCCATTATGTCGCCGAGGCGCTCGACGGGCCTTTGCGCGAATTGCATAACCCGATCGTCACGACCCAGATGAAAGACATTCTTGTCGCACAATGTCTGAGCCTGTTGCCCAACAGTTATCAGGACATTGTGAATGGCCGCGCCGTTACCGAAGTTGTGCCCTATTACATCAAACGTGCACGTGATTACATTCACGCCCATGCCGACAAGAAACTGGGACTTGCCGATATTTCGGCTGCGGCCGGATGCGGCTATCGCGGGCTGCAAAAAGGTTTCATGGACGCCTTTGGCATCACGCCGATGGCTTATCTCCGGATTGTGCGTTTAAAACGCGTCCGGGCCATTTTGAAGGCGGAACCATACGGAAAAACCGTCTCTGAAATCGCAAGGCAATGGGGCTTCACCCATATGGGCCGATTTGCCCAGGATTATCATCGGGAATTCGGCGAACTTCCATCTGAGACAATCCGCAAACACGGCTAAAATTCTCCTCCGATATCCGAAAAGCGCCTTCAGTATCCGCGAAGCGCAGCAAACGTACCACACCATCCAATTACATGTTTCCTTATCGGCGTCGCTGCTCAATGCTCCGTGCGGGGAATGGGCCGCCATGCCTTTGTGTTCAAACATGGCGGAGAGTGGGGGAACACTCTGATAACAGGACAGTCCTGAAATCGGTCAGGACTGTCCACCCAACGAAAATCAAAGCGTTGGCCTTGCTCCTTGGAGACCCGGCGTGTCGCTGATTGATCTGCTGCAAGGCAAGACGATTTTTATACTTCTTCTCATCCCCAACGCAGTCCACGCGGCACACCTCATGGGATTTGTGCAGTGAACCTGCCTGCTGAATGGCAGGTGGGCGCAAAATTTACATAACAAGCGTTGTTTGGTTGAGGAAAGATCGATGGGAAGCCGTATTAGGTCTGGCTACATACTCTGGCGGGCGTTAATCGTCGTGATTGCAGGGTTCGTCAGTATTCTGGCAAGCACTTCTGAGGCAAAGGCGCAGCAGACGCAAGCTCCCTTCACAGAAGCGGGCTATGCCATTTGTGGCGCAATGGATTTGCGCACAAACACCCTTTTGGGGGCGTGCGGCTTTGCATCGGCAACCAAAACAGGCAAGGCGGTTGGTGAATGCCCACCGGGGTCATTCTTCGATATCGGCACCTGGTCCTGTTTCGCATGTCCAAGCGGTTACAACCGAACCGGTTTTGCGGTCGATACGTCTCAGGCCTGTTCAAAGCAGGTTTCTGCCCAATACAAATCCGCAAACCGCGTCGGCGCACACAGATCCTGCCCGTCTGGCTCGTTCAAAGATCCTCGTAATGGCGGTGAATGTTGGTCATGCCCAGCCGGATTTGACCGCACCTTGTCGGCCGTGAATGAATGGGATGCTTGCGGCAAAATCTTTGAACCAGCGCGTCGCGCAGAATTCATTGACCGGGTCTGCCCCGAAGGTTCATTTCCCGACCTGAATGGCAGTTGCTATACCTGTCCTGACGGGTTCCGCCGCACGGCGGCGGCAGTGACCGCAAACAATGCATGTTTCCGCAATGAAAGTCTTGTGGCTGCAGAAAAAATAACCGCGCTAACCTGTAAACCGGGCGAGCACTTCGATTTTGTTGACGGCGGCACCTGTTGGTCTTGCCCCGAAGCATCTGTAAGGTCCGTTTACGGCGTCAAAACGAACAAAGCCTGCGAATACACAAATATGCGCTGGCATCCGGAAAAACGTACACCGAATGGTTTATTTGGTTTGCCCGGTGGGCATGAGATCGCGGCTCAGGTGATTAAGGAACGCACGAGAATTGATGCGACCATCGCCAAAGTGATATCCCAAAGCAGCGCCAACAAAGCCGATGGTGATGATTTAACAACTATGGCGTGGGACGTGATCCGCACGACCCCCGAAACGTCGCCGATCCTGATGGCGGCCGTCTACGATCATGTATATGAGATGATCAAAACAGGCGCAAAGACCCAAGCCGAACGTGATCTATTGAACTATTTGGCTGTATACGTCCAGCAGTCCCGCATTTTAGTTGCTAAAGAGATGAATAATGTCTGGGAAAGCTGGCAGCGCGGCAGAGAAGCCTGGAGGAGAAACCGCGGGACGAATATGGCAGCGGCCTATGATACCGGTGTCGCTCCGCCAAAAATGGAAATCATGGTTGCCGATGCTATGGTGTTGGCACCTACAGCCGGCCTGGTCCTGAGTTTTATGGGAGCATCGGCGATTGAGGCTGCATCGCCGGCGGTCGCTCAGCTGACCGCGAGAATGGCCCATGTAATATTCTCATCGCGCAAAGTTTTAGAGTTGGCAGCTTCTAGCGCAGCGAAGGCCAGCGCTGCAGGTGCCGCCTCCGGGGTGGGGGCCTTTGCATTGCCAATGGTCTCCCTTACTGTCTCATCAATTCTTTTCTCAATCGCAACCGACATCGCCCTGGATCAGAACAAGCAGGAAGCGATCGTCAAAGACGCCCTCGCGGTGGCACAGCGTCCTGTCATTTTGGCCCGTCTCTTAAAGACGGATGAAGGACGAACCGAAGTTGCCAGCAACTGGGCCCTGATGACCCAGGAGCCCGTCAAGCCGAACACACGGACCTGGGCACAATTGATGCCGGCTGAGAAGGCAACGGGTACCGACGATTACAGCGTGACGTTGGACAACGGCAATGTTGTTGTCGGGAACTTCGAAACCGATAGTGTTGTCGATGGCGGCCAAAATAATACGAATAATGATACGATCACGTTAAGCCAGATTGAATCGACCGGTACAGCCGGCGCAGCTGGTCGTGCAACAAAATGGGACTTGATCCCGGGAGACGCCACCGATGTTGCGATCGGCACGGATGGAACGACCTATGTCATCGGTGTAAGCAAAGCTGGTGGCGGCTATGAAATCTTCAAGCGCGCCAAGACGGCAAAAAGATGGATCAAAATGGCCGGTGCGGCAGTCCGTATCGCTGTTTCAGATAAAGACGCATGGGTCGTCAACGATGCGGGCCTGATATTCGCCCAATCAGGATCAAAATGGCGGCAAATCCCCGGCCCGGCGGCACAAGATATTGGCGCCAGTGCCAACGGAGTTTGGATTACCGCCGTTGACAACAACATCCATGTCCGGAATGGGAACCGCTGGCAAAAACTTCCGGGAACGGCAAAACGGATCGACATTGATCAGAATGGCCGACCGTGGGTCGTAAACAAAAATGGCGATATCTTTGTCCATGACAACAACAAGAAGTGGCAAAAGCTTCCGGGTGCGGCCGTCGATATCGCGGTCGATATCCCGGGTGCGGCGTTGATCATTGGCACGGACGGTAAAACCTACCTGTTTAATGGCGCCAAGCAAGACTGGGATCCGATTGTAGACGAACCGGACTCTAGTGCGATTGGTGCTGGCGATGGTCAGGTATGGCGGCTGACCAAAAACAATAAAATCTATCAAATGCAGTAGCCGGTCACGGGTTGGGGCTCATTGGGGCCCCAACCCGCCCGCACGCCGAATTTATGCACCTAGCGTGCACAAGGAACATCAGGAATAGGTATTTGATGCGGTTGTTTATGACGTCTCTTCGCAGCACGGTTGCAGTTTGTGCCTTGGTGACTATGGCCGGGTGCCAAACACTGTCTTTGAACAACACACCAACCAAAACGGACAATCAGTTTGTTGTTAGTTCCGGGGTCGAGGCGGATGCTGTTTCGGAACTGGTGCACGCAAGTAATCTGGCCCTGGAAGCCCAGAAAATGGATGAAGCATCACGCTTGATCAATCTGGCCTTGAAGCTTGATGTTACCAATCCGGATTTGCAGTTTCTCAATGGCTTGACCTACCACCTGATGGGGGTGCAGGGCGACGCCAGCAAGTTTGATCTGGCAGAGCAAGGCTACAAACAGGCGCTTAAATTCGATCCGGGCAATCTGTCGGCCAGTTACCAGTTGGGCCTTTTGTATATGGACCAACGGCGCTATGGCCTTGCGCAGGCCTATTTCGCCGCGGTCGCCCTTCATCGCGGTGATGACCCGGCGGTACTGTATAGTCTGGCTTCGGCGTCATACTACGCGCGTGATCCCCTAACGGCGGAAGCCGCGTTAAAGCGTTTAATGCATGTGGCACCCGAGGCCAAACAACAGCCCGAAGTGCTCAAAGCTGCGGCATTGTCTTTGGCAGCAATGGACGACCGTACAGGCGCGTCGGCATTTTTGGCAGCCTATCGCAAGGCGGTTCTTGGACCGGAAAACATCGAATATCTCGAACGTCGCGTTCAAGGATGGCAGTCGTTTTATGACAGTGACGCCAAGGTCATGCTGGCGCAATATGGAAATGATCCTTATGGCTCGGCAAATCCATACGGTTCCCAAGATCCTTATGGTTCCAGCAATCCTTACGGCGCAGCCGCAGCCCCGGATCCCTATGCCGCTCAGCAGCAGGATCCTTATGGTGCATCAACCCCTGCACAACAGGGCTTTGCAGATACCGGCATGGTGGTCGTGGATGTGGTCCTGATCGGCACACAGGAAGATGTCCGTAATTCGCGCGGCATCAACCTGTTGAACGGGTTGCAGTTGCAGTTTGGGGATCCGCTCAGCGGAACGTCAGGTTTTGGCTATGAATCCACACGAACCAAGGATTATCTCAACACCGGGCTGGAACAAAGTACGCAAACAATTACCCGCGCAATCAGTATTCCTGCGGTGACGTATTCGCTCAATATTGCCAACTCCGCCGATGCCGACAATCAGGTCCTGGCCAAACCGAGCTTGGTGGCCCAGACCGGGCAGACGTCGGAATTCTTCTCGGGCACTGAAATTTTGGCTGCTGCCGTTTCCGGCGGCAATGGCGACAGCGTTTCGGTGCAAAAAGAGGTTGGCGTCAAACTGGCTGTCACGCCGGAAATACTGCCCGATGACATGATCCGCTTGCACGTGGTCGCGGAACGTACCTTCCTGACTGATCCATCCAATTCTGTTGTGTTTGAATTCCGTCTTGATACCACCAAAACCAATGTCAATTCGACCGTCACCATGAAGTTTGGCGAGACGCTTGTTTTGGGTGGCCTCAGTGAACGCGAAACATCCAAATCAGCCGATGGCGTACCGGGCTTGATGGATATACCGATTGTCAATTTGTTGTTCTCACAGCGCATTGAACGCCAGTTCGAACGATCAGTATTGATCCTGATGACGCCACGCCGTCCGCTTTATGCCCGTCGGGCTCAGGAAGACCGTGACGTCATGATCGAAGAAATGTCGGACCTTGAACGGGACATCGAACGTCTGGAAAACCGCCACAAGGACTGGTTTACCCCGCGCGCAACCTTTAGCGAAGTCATTGACAAGCTTCAGGGGCGCGAATTTTTCGAAGAGTTCAGGAATGGAGATGTGAAAATTCAGTCTTGGCAGAACGACGAGAACGGCCAGCAACATATCGCGATGGTGCGTGACCGGTTGCTTGGTCTATAGCTTTTTGTATTCGGAGACTGCGATGCGAAGTCGTCCAATGACACCGCTAATCATGCGGTTCTGTCTGGTTTTGTACTGTGTTGCCCTTACGACAGTCTACCCGATCACCGGCGCACACGCGCAAGATAGCGCCCCATCATCAAACTGGACCCGTTTGCCCGGCACGGCTGTTGATATCTCAATCAACAGTGACGGGCAGGCCTATGCCGTTGCCCCGGATGGCACGCCGTGGCGCTGGGATGCGATAGAACAGCGTTGGCGTAAAATGTCGGGCAATTTTGTGCGCATTTCCGCAGCCGAGGGAAATCGCCCTTGGGCAATCAGCGCCGACGGCGTGGTTTATCGCTATAACGGGTTGTGGTGGGAAAACAAGGACACCGACGTTGCCGATATTGCCGCCGATACGTTGGGCAATGTCTTTATTGCCAAAGTCACTGGCGAAATCAAAAAATGGTACCCCTTGCGCAGTGAATGGCGACCGATCGACGGCAGTGCGTATCGCATTGCACTCGACAGGGCGGGGAATCCATGGGCGGTGGCGCGCGATGGCGGCATTCGGTCCTATGATGGAAAGACCTGGGCCACCATGCCGGGTCGGGCGCTCGACATTGCCATTGCCGGTAACGACACGATTGTAATTGTCGATGCCGAAGGTCAGATCAGGACCTGGAATGCAACACAACGCAGTTGGCGTATTGTCGGCGGTATCAGTGGTGCGACAGCCATCGCCGCCACACCCGATGGTGGGCCGTGGGCGGTTGTTGCCGGTGGCGCCATCATGGCAACGACATTGCTGGTTGCACCGGAAAAAATCAAAACCGAAGAAGGCCGGGCACCGGAAATTCGCGCGCCCGATGCCGTCGCCCCTGTTGATAGTGCGCCCGCGGCAATTGCCCCGGATGTCGAAGCCCCGCCCCTGCCACCAGCAGCAGCTGTTGCACCACCCGCGGCACAAGCAGCACCATCAACCGCACCAGTCGCGGTGGCAACTGGCGCAACCGCGTCACCTGTTACACCAAGCACAGATACTGGTGCGCAAGGCACCAGCCGAACCGTGGCCCCGTCAACCGGGGACGATCCCGGTCTTGATCCGACGACGGTAACAACGACCGAAGACATTACCTTTACCAACACCCGCGAGAACGCTACGGCTTTGGCAATCGGTCGGGATGGAAGTGTGTTTGCTCTGAACGCGGCCGGAAGTGTTTTCCGCTGGTCCAACAGCCGCAAACGCCTTGAAGATTTTCCGGGAACACTGGTGCGTTTGGCCGTTGATGCAAATGGCGACCCGTGGGGCATTTCCACCTTGGGCCGGGTATTCCGTCATACCGGAAAACTGTGGAGGCAAATTCCCGGTGCAACCGGTTCAGACATTGCGATTGGCGGGGATGGATCGGTTGTCATTGCCGATGCCAGCGGAAGCCTATCCAAACTAAATGACGCCATGACGCGGTTTGATCGCATTCCCGGTCAGGGCATTTTGGTTGCAGTCGACCCGAATGGAACCCCATGGACAATTCGGTCTGACAACCTGGTGCAGCGATGCGAACAATCGCCGTGCGAGGTTTTATCGCAAAAGGCCAAAAGCATCTCGATCGGTCCGGATGGCAGCGTTTATATTGTTTCCGCCAATCAATTCCTGATGCGTTTGGGCGCGGATGGCAAAACCTTTGAAGTCGTTCAAACACCGGGTCACACCCCGGAAAGTGTCTCGGTCGGCCCCAATGGCTATCCCTGGGTTGTTACAAATGACACGGTGGTAATTGCATCAAAGTTCTTTGAGCGTGACGAACAGAATGATCGTCTTGTCGCAGCCTCAACCGTCGGGGATACCACCGGCAGTGGCGATACCGCGGCTGTTGTGGATGTTGCATCCCCAAGTGCCTTTACGTTTTCAAAAAACATAGCTTTTGAAACATTCACCGTGGACCTCAATACCATTGATGAAATTGCCGTCGGACAAGATGATGGTTTCTACCTGTATGGCACGCCCTTAAATCAGGGAGCAAACCAGTTCCAGAAGTTCAACACAAAGACCAAGAAGCTCGAACAAGTCTCCCTGTCCTTTAACCAGGATGTTGGGAAATTTGATGTTGCGACTGATGGCAGCATCTGGACAAACGGAAACAGTTCGAACTCGATCTATAAGCTGTCATCAACGGGCACGATCCAGCGGACCTATTCGGTGGCATCGGGCAACATTCGAAATATATCGATTGGTCCCGACGGCACGGTTTATGTCGTCATCACCGACAAGCTTTATCACCTTAAACCCGGAACCAATACCTTTACCAAATTCAGCAATGATGACGTGCGCAAGGTGGCTATTGGCCGTGCAGGTGATTTGTGGATCGCGGACGCCAACAACATTGTTCAGCAATTTACCGGAACACGGTTTGAAAACCGCCCGTTGGGTCAAAGTGTAACCGTCGAAGATATTGGTGCCGGGACGGATGGCAGTGTCTATGTCGCCGTGTTCGAAAACAGTGCGTATGCTTTGAAAAAATGGAATGCGACAAACGGCTCGTTTGACAAGGTTAACAACGTAACTGCCGACAGGGTGGATGTGTTGTCAGATGGCCGTCCGTGGATCACGAATACCAGTTCCGGTACCGACGTTAAACGCGCCAAGGATTAAGTTTCATTCGCTTCGCATTCATCACGAAGTGAAATGGAAAACGCCCTGACCATTCATTTGGCTCAGGGCGTTTTGCGAGATCGTCCAGGTCGTCCAGATCAGATTGTGTCAGGTCTTTGGCGTCAGGAAGCAGCCTTGCGGACAAAATTGCCACGCTGGTAATCGTCAAACGCCTGCATCAGTTCCTGTTTGCTGCTCATGACAAACGGGCCATAGCGCACGACCTGTTCGTGGATCGGACGTGCGGCAATCACCAGCATCCGGCCACCGTCAGGACCGCCTTTCAGCGTTACCCCATCACCATCCTTCAGGATTGCCAAATGATGGGTCGGCACATCTTTGCCGCCAACGACCGCATCTCCGACAAAGACGTAAACGACTGCCGTGTGGCCCTCTGGCAGCGGAACCGTTAGTTCCGCACCGGCATCAAGTTTGGCATCAACAAAGACCGGGTCCGTGGAAATTCCGTTGATCGGGCCTGTTGCGCCATGCATCGAACCCGCCAGCAAACGCAGCTGCGCACCCTCGACCGGCGAAACTTCCGGCAGTTCATCGGGCTCCATATTCTGGTAGCGCGGATCAATCATCTTGTCCTTGGCCGGCAGATTGATCCAAAGCTGGAAGCCCTGCAAAAGACCGTTTTCCTGTTCCGGCGTTTCGGAATGCACAATGCCGCTACCAGCGGTCATCCACTGTCCACCGCCTGAACGCAGAACACCCTCATTACCCATGCTGTCCTTGTGACGCATGGCACCTTCAACCATATAGGTCACGGTTTCAAAGCCGCGATGCGGATGTTCCGGGAAGCCTGCGATATATTCGTCGGGATTGTCAGTCGAAAGCGAGTCCAGCATCAGGAACGGGTCAAGCATATCAAGCTGCGGCGTCCCGATGGACCGGCGCAACGATACACCCGCACCATCAGACGTATCCATCGCGCGCAAGACACGTTCAACACCGCGTGCATTTTTCACAGACTCAGACATTTCAAAACTCCTCTGCCTGCCGGCATTCTTGCCAGACAACATTTCATGCCCCGCATGGTCGCACAAAACTGTCGCCAAACAAGGCCCAATCAGGCACCTGATTGTTTATCAAATCGCAACAAAAAAGGCAGCGCAGGAACCCTGCACTGCCTTGATCAAATCAGACGACTTGAAAATCAGCCTGCAAGTTTCGCCGCAAGTTCTGCTACGTGCTTGCCCTGGAACTTGGCGATATCAAGTTCGTTCTGGGACGGCTGGCGAGAACCATCGGCACCGGCAAGCGTACCGGCACCATAGGGCGAACCACCGGTGATTTCGTCCATATTGGTCAGGCCGGCACAGCTGTAAGGTACACCGGCAATCACCATCCCCTGATGGAGCAAGGTGGTATGGGTCGAGGTGATGGTGGTTTCATGACCGCCATGCTGTGTGCCGGTCGAGGTGAAGACTGAACCAACCTTGCCGATCAGTTTGCCTTCGGCCCAAAGACCACCGGTCTGATCAAGGAAGGTGCGCATCTGACCGGGCATGTTGCCAAAGCGGGTCGGTACGCCAAAGATGATCGCGTCATATTCCGGAAGATCGGAAACCTCGGCAACCGGGGCAGCCTGATCAAGCTTGGCGCCTGCGCCCTTTGCGACATCTTCGGGCATGGTTTCAGGAACGCGTTTGACATCAACATGCGTTCCGGCAACACCGCGTGCGCCCTCGGCCACGGCATTGGCCATGGTTTCGATATGACCATACATCGAATAATAAAGTACCAGTACTTTCGCCACGTCATCCTCCTTGGTTGAATTTCGTCGGCTTGCATAGTGACTTAAGAATGCACCCCTGATAACGGCCAGCTTGGAAACAGTCTGTTCGTTATCGGATGCGAACCCCGTCAGGTATCTGGATTACGTATCGGGATTACGCATCGGGATTCCGGGCCAGATACTGAACCACCTGATCGGGGAAGTCGGTAAAGATGCCATCAATCCCGGCATCATCAAAAATCGCCTTGAGCGCGATCTGCATATCCCCCGCCCATTTTGGCAACTGATCGGCACGCAGGGTATAGGGATGGACCTTCAATTGCGCACGCTGGGCGGCAATCAGGGTCGGCGTCATGATTGCCGTGCCATTTTCGCTCAGGCCTTCGATGACCTGTGGCAACCACGGGCCAATCCCATCAACCACCCTCGCCATTTCAACAACGCCTTCGTCGGATTTCAGGTAGTCATAGTCCGTGCCTTCCGGCGGGCCCCAGCGGTTTTCGCCCAGAAGCTGCACCAGCTTGCCCTGATAGTTCAGCTCTTGGCGGATGCGCTTGGTTTCAGACCAGTCAAAGCACTGCACAAAGGCGTTTGAGCCGGGGTTGTTATACCCCCACTTCTCCATCACCGCGATCACGGTTTTGGTGATGTCCTGCCCTTCTGCGTGATGGAAGGCCGGGTCCTTGATTTCCGGATAGATGCCGACATTACGCCCGGTGGAGTGGTTCAACCCACGGATCAGTTTGATTTCTTCTTCAAGGGTCGGGATCTTGAAGATGGCAAACTCAGCCGGAAAACGATCGGCATAAACCTGCTTGCCGGTATCGGCCTTGAACCGTTCCGTCACGCTAAGTGTCTTGAGTTCGGCCAGTGTAAAATCAATCGCGTAATACCGTCCGTCTTCACGTTTGCGATCCGGGAATTTTTGCGCAACGTCGGTGGTGGTATCGATGTGGATGTCATGCAGGACGACGGGCACACCGTCCCTGGACAGGACAACATCCTGTTCGATGTAATCTGCCCCCATGCCATAGGCCAATGCCTTGGCTGGCAGGGTATGTTCAGGCAAATACCCCGATGCCCCGCGATGGGCGATCACCACCATTTCCTGATCAAGCGCCTGTGCATGGGCCGAATTGATTGCACCTGAAACAGGCATCAATGTGGCTGCGGCAAGTCCGCCAACAGCCAGCAACGTCGACTTGATCATTTTGCGTATCAGCATCAAGGGTATCCTTATCCAGTGTCCTTTTAAGCAAAGGACTATAGGCGCGGATTGGCAGCACAAAAACGCGTCAGCGCGTCTTGGATGCAATCTTCATGAAACTGTTACAGCAAAGAACGCGGGCGTGGCAGGTAAGTTCCCCAACTGCTCGACAAAGCTATTGGGATGCTCAAAGCTTACATCTAGCCAAGCGTCTCAAGGCTGATGCACAAAAAATAAGTCACCTGAAATCCATACAGGAAAATAACTAGCTTCGATAAGACTCAGTTGGTTTTGACCAAGGACAACGTTCTTACAAGGTTTTTGCAGGCTACAGTGTCTCCAGCAAAAAGTTCTTGATAATGCTTCAGCCCCTCCAGACGACTAAGTCTGGCAATATTAGCTTCTGTTTCCGAGGACAGCAGGCTTGCTATATAACTGGATAAACGAGCGTCTTCTGAACGTAAGATTTGATAGTTCGCCAAGTCACCTGTGTCTTCAAATACACCCACACAGTAGTCTGCCATGCCCGCCAGTTGAGAGAGAGAATCTATTGTTTTTAGGTTACTTTCTCCGGCGACCGCCACTCCATTTATGCCGGCGCAAAGCAAAAAGAAAACTGCCAAATAGTACTTCACTATATTTTTCCCGTCTCTTTAACGGTTTAGTTCCCCGGTCATGCGATCAAGACCCTCGAGGGTCAGGGGAAACATCCGGCCTTCCATCAGTTTGTGCATGATCTGGATCGATTGATGGTGCCGCCACCAGTTTTCCGGTTGCGGATTGATCCAGGCGGCGTGTTCGAAATGATCGAGCAATCGCTGCATCCACACAACACCGGCCTCGGCATTCCAGTGTTCCACCGCCCCGCCGGGATAGGTGATTTCATAGGGGCTCATGGTCGCATCGCCAACAATCACAAGCTTGTAATCCGCGCCATAGGTATTGATCACATCCCAGGTCGATACCTGTTCGTTCCAGCGCCGCGCGTTATCTTTCCAAAGCCCTTCATAGGGGCAGTTGTGGAAGTAGTAATATTCAAGATGCTTGAATTCGGTTTTGACCGCGGAAAACAGCTCTTCACAAACCTTGATGTGATCATCCATCGATCCGCCAACATCAAACAGCATCAAGACCTTGACAGCGTTGTGACGTTCCGGGCGCATCTGAACATCAAGCCATCCTTGGCGCGCGGTTGATGTAATCGTACCGGGCAGGTCAAGCTCGTCTGCCGCCCCGGTCCGCGCCCATTTGCGCAAACGTCGCAAGGCGACCTTGATATTGCGCGTGCCGATTTCGACACTGTCATCAAGGTTCTTGAATTCGCGCTTGTCCCAAACCTTGACCGCCCGGCGATGGCGGGATTTATCCTGCCCGATCCGCACCCCTTCGGGGTTATAGCCATAAGCGCCAAACGGCGATGTCCCGGCCGTGCCAATCCATTTATTGCCGCCCTGATGTCGGCCCTTTTGTTCTTCCAGACGCTGTTTAAGCGTCTCCATCAGCTTTTCCCAACCGCCAAGCGCATCGATCTCGGCCTTTTCCTCATCGGTCAGGAATTTCTCGGCTAGCTTTTTCAGCCACTCTTCGGGGATTTCAGTCTTCTCGACCTCGTCCATCCCCTCAGCCAGATCGATCACGCCCTTGAAATGTTCGGAAAACACGCGATCAAACTTATCAAGATGGCGCTCATCCTTCACCAGCGCGGACCGCGCCAGATAATAGAAATCCTCAACCGAATAGCCGGCCAGACCTTTTTCCACCGCCTCAAGCAATGTCAGGTATTCGCGCAGACTGACCGGCACGCGCGCATCTCTCAGCTTATAGAAAAAGCCGGTGAACATAGGGATTAACGCCCTTCACGCCGTGCCATGAAGGCAAGCCGTTCAAACAGATGCACGTCCTGCTCGTTTTTAAGCAGCGCCCCATGCATTGGCGGTACCGCGGTTTTGGCATCCTTGGCGCGCAGGGCCTCGGGCGGCAGGTCTTCGGCCATCAAAAGCTTCAACCAGTCAAGAAGCTCTGAGGTCGATGGCTTTTTCTTCAGGCCCGACACGTCACGCATATCGTAAAACAGGTTCAATGCCTCGGCGACCAGACGTTTCTGGATACCGGGGTAATGCACCTCGATGATCTCGGCCATGGTGTCTGCATCCGGGAAGCGGATGTAATGGAAGAAACAACGCCGCAGGAACGCGTCGGGCAGTTCCTTTTCGTTGTTCGATGTGATGATCACGATCGGGCGGTTGGTGGCTGTGACCATCTGCTGGGTCTCGTAAACGAAGAACTCCATGCGATCGAGTTCCTGAAGCAGGTCATTGGGGAACTCGATATCGGCCTTGTCGATCTCGTCAATCAGAAGGACCGGCGCTTCGCCGTCTGCCTCGAACGCCTCCCACAGCTTGCCCTTGACGATGTAATTGCTGATGTCATGGACACGCTCGTCACCCAACTGACTGTCACGCAGGCGCGATACCGCGTCATATTCATAAAGGCCCTGCTGGGCGCGCGTTGTGGATTTGATCGACCAGGTGATCAGTTTCTTGCCCAGCGACTTGGCGATTTCTTCGGCCAGAACGGTCTTGCCGGTGCCCGGTTCGCCTTTGACCAGAAGCGGTCGCTGCAACGTGATAGCAGCATTGACCGCCACCATCAGATCTTCAGTCGCGACGTAATTTTCCGTACCCTGAAACTTCATTTTTGCCCTGCAACATAAGTTGACGTTTGCGTTAACCTAGGGCGTCCAACCGATTTGAGCAAGGGCCCAAACACCACACAGTCTATGCGCTGTTGCGCTTGAGCGCCTGAGCCGGACTTTCGCCATACCAGTCGCGATAGGACCGCGAAAAGTTGCTGACATGGTTAAAGCCAACCGCTACTGCGACCTGCTTTACGGTGAACTCGCGTGAGGCCAGCAACTCCCGGGCATGCTCCATCCGCCTGGAGCGGATAAAATCCGCACAGCTTTTGCCCGTCTCGTGCTTGAACAGGCTGTTAAGGCGGCTTTCCGTCATACCGCCCGCATCTGCCAACTGCGCAACCGATACTGCGGATGCCAGATCGCGGGTGATTTTGGCAATCGCGTCTTCGATCACCGTCTTTTCAAGAACGCTTGGTTCCGGCGTCTTTTCGCCATCCTGATGCAGCAGGCAATAGGCATCAATCATCTCGGCCAGAAACAGGGTTGATAGACCTTCAAGCTTGAACTTGCGCCCAACGCCGGTCGCTTGGGGGGAGAACATCGCACTGACGATGCTTCTGATCTTGTTATTAAGGCCCAAAGGCCTGACTTCAATCACGCTTTGATCATCAGACAGATAGGGATCAAGTGCTGCTGGCAGATCATCGCCAAACCTGGCACGCAGCGCATCAAGCCCGATGGTAACCCCTGCATGGCGGATCACTTGTCCACCGGGCAGAAAATAGCGCGTCCCGGGCCGGTCGATGCGCATCATCAAACCGGTCTCGGCGGACATGGCGTGTTTGGCGCCATCGGGGCTATCAAAATCAAGCTCGCCGAGAATATTTGCAGACCCGGCAATCCAGCCCGGTGGCAAAGCGTTTTGAACATCAAATCTGGAATTCTCGCGGACATTCAATTCCGCACGGTGCAAACAGATACCATTCCCGAAATCGATCCGTTCCAGACGCCCGGTCACACCGGGCAATTCAAACAGTTCACCATCAGCCAGCCTGAGCTCACCGATGCTGTCCACTTGATTACCACCGGACAGCATGCCAAACGCATTTCCCGCGCCGTTCGCGGTATCGTCCATAATATCTTTTTCCTGACAACTTGCTCGTACCAACCGCCGTCAGAACCTTGAACTGACGACCGTCAATCTGTCCTTGGCCTTTATGGCGCTTAAGCACGCCGGGCCTTTATTTATGCCAATTAACAATGGCTTATGTTGATATCAGTCTAAAACGTTGGCACTGATTGGGCAATGAATTCGGCCGATGAAAGCGCATATGTCGGCACATCGCCGACCTAGCGGTCGTGAATGCCCTTGCCCTCAAGGATGCGTGCCCGGTGCTTTTCAATTCGTGCAATCCGGGTCGCAGATTGCTTTGCCCCGCCGATATAAAGACCATAGCCGCGCTGACGCCCCGGTGTCAGCGCGTCAAACGCGGCTTTCAGTTCCGCATCCTGATCAAGGCGGTCACGCAACTCTTCGGGCAGTTCAATTACCGAGGGCTTTTTGATTTTTAATCCGGCCTGATTGACCTGAATGGCTGCCTTGACGAATGCCATGATCTGATCGGCTTTGGCTGTAACCTCGTCGACAGAGCGAAACCGGATTTGCCGACCTGAATTGGAATTGGGTCCGGGTGGGACAAGGACGCCATCCGGGTCGTCAATCAACGCCCCCTTGAAAAACATCAACGCCAGAAAATCCTTCATTTCCTGAATGATCGCGATGTTATGACCATCACGCATATAGCACGGCTTGCCCCATTTGATTGCTTCATCAAGATCGCAATCGCGCAAGATGGCGCGCAAGCACGATGCTTCGTTTGGCCAGATCCGGCTGTTGGCAAAATAGCTGTCTGGTGACTTCGCCATGCGCTTTGCTCCGTTAAAGCCCACACGATTATATGGCGAGCATAATATAGCTAAACACACGCAAAGAGGGCAATCAGGAATTGATGCCCTTGGCGGACATAGATCAGGCTGCCGACATCATCCAGACCAGTGGCTGGCTTTGGCGTTCGACTTCCTGTTTCAGGCCGTCGACATCCATGTCTTCGTCTTTGACAAACTCGATGAACATCATGTTCACGTTATTAAAGACAAGCTCACCCGTTGCCGTGCAGTCGATATCCTTGCGCACGACGCCACGCGATTGCAGGGCTGCAAAAAGGTCACAGACCTGTTTGGACAGCCGATGATCAAGTGCTGTGTAACGCTGGGAAAACGGTGTTTCGGGCTGCGCAATCGACAATGACATCGCCGTGCGCCACATCTCCTTGGACAGATATGTCAGGGAATGATCGTAATATTTCCCGATCAGTTCGAACAAGGCCGTGGCGACATCTTCATGCTCGCGCGCGATAATGGCCTCCCCCGCAGCCAGCACTTCCTCGACTTCCATCGAGACCGTGGCCATAAGCATATCGCCCTTGTTTTTGAAGTAGTTATAGAACGTCCCGACAGACACACCGGCCATTTCCGCAATGTCTTCGATGCGCGCACTGTCATATCCGACCTTGCGAAACAACGTCGTCGCCGCCTCCAGAATACGGCGGTTTTTATCGGCTTTCTTTTGGGCGCGCAGTCCTGACATCGTCACTCCGGAAAAACTGAACGGGTTCAAAATTTACATTGACTCAAAAAATGAACGCGTTCAATATTTTTTCAACGGCGCCGAAACAGAGCACCGAAGAACCCAATTCAAGGGAGGCCTCAAATATGAAATCAGGGAGAGCCTATGTCTCGTCACGTCTCTACGGGGAAGACCCGCAACAAGTTTCTGAGTAGCACTGCGACCTTCATTCTGGGCGCCGTTGCCATGGCACAAACGGCAAAGGCGACCGAAGAGCTCAACGCCCTTGTCTGGTGCGACCACACCGATCCGGCCTTGATCGAGCCGTTCGAAGAAAAGTACGACGTCAAAGTCAATCTCAAGGAATATGAAGGTACAGGTGCCGGCCTTTCAATTATCGAGCAATCTCGTCCCGGTGACTGGGATGTATTCGTGATTGATGGTGTTGATGTCCATCGCGCGGTCGAAATGGGCGTTCTGGCCGAAATCCCCGCCGATGCCCTGCCGACATCCGATATTTTCCCCGAAGTCGTGATGGCCGAGAACAATGTGGTGGATGGCAAAACCTATGCCGTCACCGAGAAGTTCGGCTACAACACCATTTCGTTTGACAAGACCAAGGTCGATCCCAAGGACATGGAAGACATGTCGGTGATCTGGTCGGACAAATATGCTGGCCGCATCGCGGTTTATGACTATTACCTGCCGGTGATCGGCCTTGTTGGTCTGGGTCTTGGTATTGATACGGCTGATCTTGGCGCGGACGACATGCCCGCGATCAAGGAAAAGCTGTTTGCGATGAAAAAGGTCTCCAAACAGGTTGGTGAAGTTGTTTCTTCCCAAACGGCTCTCGCCACAGGTGAGGTCGACATCCTTGTAGGTGGTGGTGAATGGATCACGGCGGTTCTGTCCGAAGACAAACCGAACCTTGATTGGGTCATCCCGAAACAAGGCGGCCTGCGCTGGGCGCAGTCGATCGGGGTGATGAAGGATTCTGAAAAGCCTGATCTGGCGCTTAAGTTCGTTCAATACATCATGAGCCCCGAAGGCCAGGCGCGTCTTGCGACCTCGTCTTGTTACTGGGGGATGCCCGCCAACGCCAAGGCTGGCGAAAACCTGACCGATGCCCAGAAAGCGGCCCTTCGCTGGGATGATCAGGAAGGCTACCTGAAGAACTCGCAGCTTTACCCGATCCCGGATGCCGATCTCGATGCCGAGATGCAGGATGCCTGGGTCGAGATGCTCCAGCAGTAAGCAATCCCTTGTCTACTGCCACCTGCCGATGTCCCGCTTTTTGCGGGGCATCGGTGCCAAACTTGCGGTAAGCTGACCCAACTGCGCCCACCATCCCAAGCGAGTTACAAGCAACCATCCCACCCATCCAGGCGGGCCGGTTTGCTAAAAGGATACCGTTATGGCCACTGCCAGCCTTGAAACACGCGAAAATCGCCGCGCATGGGGCTTTGTAACCCCGGCCTTGCTTTGGACCGTCGCGTTTTTCATTATTCCCTTTATCGTCATGGCCGCGATCAGCTTGGCGACCCGCAAGGGGCGCGAACTCGTCATGGCGTGGAATTTCGACAATTACATCGAGTTCTTTGAAAAGGCCCATCTGCTGAAGGGGCTTTTTGTCTCGCTTGAAATCACCTTCACGGTCACGATCATTTCCGTGATCCTTGCCTATCCGCTGGCCTGGATCATTGCCGAACGCGTACCGCAGAAATGGCAGCGTATGGCGCTGATCATGGCGATCCTGCCATTCTGGACAAGCTATGTGGTGCGGTCCTATTCCTGGCTTCTGGTGCTGGCGCAGAACGGCGTAATCAATAACACGCTGGTCTATTTGGGGGTGATATCCGAACCCCTCGAACTGGCCAGCACGCGAAGTGCGACCGTCATCGGCTTTGTGCATTTCTTTGTCATGCTGTTGACGCTCACGATCTATGCCAATCTGGTGCAGATGCCGCCCAACTATCGCAGGGCTGCGGCTGATCTTGGTGCAAACGGGTTTCAGGTGTTCTGGCATGTTGTGTTACCGCTCACATTGCCGGGCATTATGGTCGGTGCGTTCCTGACCTTTGTGCTGTGTATCGGTGATTACATCACCCCGCAGATTTTAGGCGGCAACAATGAACTCGCCCTGCCGCAAGTCATCATGCTCCAACTGGGCCGTCGGGCTGATTTCCCGATGGCTGCCACCCTTTCGATCATTCTGATGGTGGTGGTAACGATGGCCTATATTGCCTGTGCCCGATGGCTCAAGATGGAGAGAACATAAAATGATCTCTTCACGCTTTTCCAAACTGCTGTCCTGGTCCTATCTGGCGGCACTTTATGGCTTTATCTTTTTACCTGTGGCGGTCCTTGTCCTGTTTTCATTTCAGGATGGCCGCCTGCCGGTTCCACCCTTTAACGGCGCGACCCTTAAATGGTATGGCGAGGTCTTTTCGGACAGTCGCCTGATGTCGGCCCTGACCAACTCCTTGATGGTTGCCATCGGCTCGGCCATGGTTGCCTGCGTGCTTGGTTTCTGTGCGGCCTATGGGCTGGCACGATTTGTCTTGCCAGCCTCGCGTCTTCAGCGTGGCCTTCTGATCGCGCCGATGACGGTCAGTTACCTGATCATTGCGCTTGGTTTGCTGACCACCTTTAACTGGCTCGGCGTTTCGCTGTCGCTTTGGACGGTCGGGATCGGGCATGTGGTGATCAATCTGCCGCTGTGCTTTGCGATTATTTATGCCTCCATGGGGGACCATCAGAAAAATATCGAACGGGCCGCCCGCGATCTGGGTGCCGCCGAATGGCAGGTGATGACGCAGGTCTCCGCCCCGATGTTGATGCCCTCGATCCTTGCGGCCTTTTTCCTGTCGGTGACGTTTAGCTGGGATGAATTCATCATCGCATTCTTGCTGTCGCGCTTTGACGTCACCCTGCCGGTTGAAATCTGGAGCATGTTGCGTTCGGGCCTGAACCCGAAAACCAACGCGGTCGGAAGTGTTGTCTTCCTTGTATCGGTTGCGCTGCTGCTTATTCTTGAATTGATTGTCTTTAGAAGGACGGCAAAGAAATGACCGCCCCTGTCTCCATCCGCAACGCCACCAAGATCTTTGGCGACTTTACTGCCCTGGACGATGTCAGCCTTGAAATCGCCGCCGGCGAATTCATCGTCCTTCTTGGCCCGTCGGGCTGTGGCAAAACCACCCTGCTGTCGCTTCTGGGCGGTTTCCTGTCGCCCACCAGTGGCACGATTGAAATCAATGGCAAGGATATGGGCGATGTTGCCCCCGCCAAACGCCCGACCACCACGATGTTTCAGGACTATGCCCTGTTCCCGCATATGAGCCTGCGCGACAATGTCGCCTTTGGCCTTAAAATGCGCAAGGTCGGCAAAGCCGAACGCCATGCCAAGGCCGAAGAACTCCTTGATATGGTCGGGCTCAGGACATCGGCCAACAAGAAACCGCACGAACTCTCCGGTGGTCAGCGCCAGCGTGTTGCCCTTGCCCGTGCGCTGGCGGTTGAACCCGATGTCTTGTTGCTTGATGAACCGCTGGGTGCGCTTGATCTCAAGCTCCGTCGTCAAATGCAGGATGAGCTGAAAGCCATTCAAAAACGCGTCGGCACCACCTTTGTCCACGTCACCCACGATCAGGAAGAAGCCATGGCAATTGCCGACCGGATCGTGGTGATGAATGCTGGCAGGATCGAAGATGTCGGAAGCCCGGAAAGCATTTACATGCAGCCTAAAACACTGTTCTCGGCAAGCTTCATGGGCGAAGTCAATTTCATCCCCGGCACGCTCGAAAGTGCGCGCGAAAACGCGCTTACCATCAAGACGCCGCTCGGCACTGTTGAACTTCCGGCGTTTGACCATGCCGGCTTTACGCCCGATGCGCCGGTGACCCTTGCCATCCGCCCGGAACATTTCCGTGCCAGCACCGGGACCGGTCCGCGCGTTACCCTCGGCAAGGCCAAGGTCGAAGACGGTTCGTTCTTTGGCACCCATCATCGTGCGCATCTCAGCCCGCTTGATTACCCCAACATGACGATCACCGCCCACATGCCGCAATCGGCAATCATCGAACCGGGTGCCTGGGTTGAACTGACCCTTGACCCGATCTCGGTCGTGCTGTTGCCCGGCCATCCGAACCAGACTGCGCAGGAAGGTGTCCCATCATGACGTCAGAAAACATGGAACGCGCCAAGCCCGAAGACTGGTACAGCCTGAAGACCGTTGGCGATGACGTGACCTATATCGGCGAACCGTTTATCGAGGAATTTTACCGCTGCAACATCTGGCATGTGCGTGGCCGCGATGGCGACATGCTGATTGATAGTGGCATGGGGGTGGTGTCCTTGACCCAATGGGTGCCGCTTGTGACCGAACGCGCCGTGCAGGCGGTTGCCAGCCACACCCACTTTGATCATATCGGCTGCCACCACGAATTTGAAAACCGGGTGTGTCATCGCTGCGAGGCCGACCTTCTGGCCGCACCAACCCGCAGAAACACGCTGGCCGATCCCTATGTAACCGACGAGATTTTCACAAAGCTTCCGCCGCTGCCATATTCTTCAACCACTTACGCCGTCAAGGCCGCACCGGCCACCCGGATTGTCGAGGACGGCGATGTGATTGATCTGGGCGACCGACATTTCGAGGTCATTCACACACCGGGGCATTCGCCCGGCGGGATTGCGCTATGGGAAAAGGCGACCGGCATCCTGTTTTCCGGGGACATTGTTTATGATGGACCTTTGATCGAAGACACTTATCATGCAAATGCAACCGACTATGTTCGATCCATGGAACGGCTTTATGATTTGCCGGTCCGGGTCGTGCATGGCGGGCATTTTGCCAGCTATGGCGGCGAACGCCATCGCGAAATCATAAAAAGCTGGCTGAGGAAACGAACCTGAAACCGCGCCACCCATGCCGGGGTTAACGCCCTGGCCCAACACAGAGAAACTCAGGAAGGCTTTCAATGAATAACGCAGGCAAATTTTACATCAACGGCAAATGGGTTGATCCGATTTCGTCAGAAAAGATGGACGTCATCAATCCGGCAACCGAAGAAGTCATCACCCAAATCACCCTGGCCAGCGAAGAAGATGTCGACCTTGCCGTCGCCGCGGCCAAGCGTGCCTTTGAAAGCTACAGCCAGACAACCGTCGAACAGCGCCTTGGCTGGCTTGAAAATCTGCTTGCGATCTACAAGCGCCGCTATAGCGAAGTCGCCGACACCATCACATCCGAACTCGGTGCGCCAACCACCATGTCGCACGAACAGCAGGCCGCAGCAGGCACAGCCCATCTGGAAGACTTCATCGTTGCGCTGAAAAAGCTTAAAACCGAGGAAACGCTGTATAACGGCGAACATCTGTTGCGCGAACCCATCGGGGTTTGCGGCCTGATCACGCCATGGAACTGGCCGATCAACCAGATCGTTCTCAAGGTTATTCCGGCCCTTGCCACCGGCTGCACCTGTGTGCTGAAACCATCCGAATTCACCCCGCTCAATGCCATGCTTTATGCCGAAATGATCGACGAGGCAGGCTTCCCGGCAGGCGCCTTTAACATGGTCCAGGGTGCGGGTCCGGTTGCCGGTGCAACCCTTTCGCGTCATCCTGACATCACCATGATGTCCTTTACCGGATCGACCCGTGCGGGCAAGGCTATTACCAAGGATGCGTCGGAAAACATCAAGCGCGTCACCCTGGAGCTCGGCGGTAAATCGCCCAACATCGTGTTTGATGATGTCGATATCGAAGACCGCATCGCCTGGAGTGTGAACGCCGTTTTCAACAACTCCGGCCAGACCTGCGACGCCCCCACCCGCATGCTGGTGCAACGCTCGATCTATGACGACGCCGTCAAGGTTGCCAAACGCGTTGGCGAAGAAGCATCGGTTGGCGATCCGACCAAAGAGGGCGACCACATCGGCCCGCTGGTCAGCCACATCCAGTTTGACCGTGTACAGACCCTTATTCAGGCTGGCATCGATGAAGGTGCGACCCTTCTTGTTGGCGGTGCGGGCAAGCCCGATGGCACCAACGAAGGCTACTATACAAAGCCGACCATCTTTGCCGATGTGAACAACAATATGTGCATCGCGCGCGAGGAAATTTTTGGTCCGGTGGTCTCGATGATCCCGTTTGACACCGAAGAAGAAGCAATCGAGATCGCCAACGACACACCCTATGGACTGGCCGCCTATGTCCAGACCCCGGATGCCAAAAAGGCAGACCGCGTCGCCCGCAAACTGCGCGCCGGCATGGTGTTGCTCAACGGCTCCTCCCCGCTCGCAGGCAGCCCGTTTGGCGGCTACAAACAATCGGGCAACGGTCGCGAAGGCGGCCTGTTCGGCCTTGAAGACTTCATGGAAATCAAGATGATCCACAAACTCTGATTCCATACCGCGACCACATTGCAAAGGCCCCGGCATGTGTCGGGGCCTTTCAGATTCCAGATACCGGCCCGTGCCGACATCCTTTTCCCGACAGATACTTTTGGCATTAATCCCTATCCGTTTGCGCAACGGCCCATAACTTTGAATAGTTTACCCTTTCCTGACAGACACTTAATAATTTCAGTGACGTTGAGGAAAGGGACACAAATGATCAAAAAAATAATTGTTCTTGCAGCCGCAGCAATGCTTGCTGGCTGCGCAACTGCGGCCAACAAATTTCAAACCGAAATGCCGATTGGTGCAACTGTTACCAAAAAGCTGACAGTACCCCAAGGTGACATCCTTTTGCCAAATGGCGACTGGACTGTTGTCGGGACCAGCATAACCAGAAACAACCACTACCAAGCCTTCGGCCACATAGCACTGGCACGTATTGACGACGATAAAAATCTAAATGGTATTGTTTTCCTCATGACAGCCCTAGAAACCCCGTTGGGTTTCTCATTCTTCTCATCTGAAGAGTGCAAACCTGATTCGAGAGATATTTATTTCGAAAAATCCGCCGATTATCACCTTGGAACGCAACTCTGTTTCTACGTTGATAGGTGGAGCATGTATCCGACAGCGAATCAGCAAGATGGGGTATTTCTTCAGGCAAACGAATACATCAAACAAAACGGTATTGAACGCCCAAGTAACATGCTGTTCTCTGTGCATCGGATCGTTCGACGCAACAAATTCCTAATTGCCGAATATGGGTTTGATTTCTATGAGCCTGTTCCTGTTGCATTCCCCGACTATGAACCAACAGACACCAGCGTTACCAAAGAAGTTTACTCGAACCCGCGGTGGCAAAAGAATTTGGATAACGTAATCGCATGGTCTCGCGAATATCACCCTAAGATCGCTGCAGAGTTTCTAGATTAAGTGACTTATGTCCGGCACAACAAAGGCCCCGGCACGTTCCGGGGCCTTTGTTTTTTGGGCCTCACAAGTACAACATTTCCAGCGTCATTAATTCGTTATGACATAGGGCTGGTAATGATCGGTTTGGTGACTATAATCCCATCGTTAATCGATAAATTTAGGGGTCCGGACAACGGATCATGACTGGATTGGGAGACCACCTATGAATGCAATGTCCTTTTCTGATATGGGGCTTGCGGCCTTGAAACAGCAGCAGTTTGATGCCGCGATCAATATGCTACGTCAGGCACTTGGCGAAGACATGGATAATCTTGCGGCCCGTTTCGGGCTGGCGCGTGCCCTTCATGAAAAAGGTTCGATTATCGAAGCAATCGGTGAATATCGCACGGTGCTGCAATCTGATGGGGGTCATGAAGACTGCCTGCATCACATTGCACGCGCCCTGTTGCAAAACGGCGATGCGCGCAGTGCCTTGAACCATGTTGATATTGTCCTGCGTGGCAAACCAACCGATCCGGAATTTCTGACCCTGCGTGCTCAGGCGCTGATCGCACTTGAACGCTATGAAGCTGCACTTTCCGCGCTGCAATCCGCCGGGCACCACAGCCCCGGCTCTGAAACCATTCACCGCCTCATCGCAAGCTGCTATCGCAGGAACGAGGATTTCGAAAACGAACGCCGTGCAGTCGAACAATTGTTGCGCATCAATCCATCGTCGCTTAGCGCATCCAACGATCTCGGTGCGATCAACCTGCGTGAAGGTCACCTGATCGCCGCGTTCGAGGCGTTCGAACAAATCCTTTCACAAGAACCGGAACACCCGCAGGCGACACTTAATCGCGCCATCGCCCTGACCGTGATGGGCGGCATGGATCATGATGCGATCTGGAACCGGGTGATGGTGGTCTGCGACGCGATCGAGAATCTTGATGAAATCCGTACTGCTGCGGATCAACTGGCAAAGCTGCCTGACAATGCCCGCAAGGGCACGCCAGAGGCAGCAACCCTGATCAGCATGGCCGCCATCAAAGAGATTGATATCTGATCTGGCTCAGGTCCTTCTTCGAGCACTTCCCGAATTCATTCCTGCCCGCAAAACAGGCCGGGCGGGAACTGCATGCCTTGCCCGGCGTTTAATCGTATGATGTCGCTTGCGTTTTCCCTGATCCGGATGGCGCGATACTGTTTGATCTGCCTTTGGTTCAAAAAGGGGGCCTTGCGTCATGGTTCAACGCCTGATCCGCGTCTGGGAATTTCTGGCTTATAGCCTGTGGGTCTCGCCCCTGCTTTTCGCATTGGGTGGGGCGGCAATTGCGGTTGGTGTGATGGCCCTCCCGCAAGAGATCCTGCGCAATAGCCTGCCGGATCTTTTGCCGGGCTTCAGCGAAATCGAAACGGTCCGAAGCCTTCTTGAAACCTTGCTGGCGACCATCGTCACCATGACGACATTTGCCCTGTCGATCACGATGGTGGTACTGACCCTTGCCGCCGGATCGCTGGGCCCGCGCATGATCCGCAACTTCATGGGCGATAACAAAACCCAGAACGCGCTTGGCATCTTTGTCGGCAGCATCCTGTTTCTGATCACATCGCTTGTGATGATGGGAAGCAATCCGGAAAGCGGACCGGTCCCGCATCTTGGCGCGACCGTCGGGATTGCGCTTTTTGTTATCAGCGTCTTTGTCCTGATCCTGTTTGTTCATCATCTTGGCCGGTCCATCGTTGCCGATGAAGTCATTCAGCATGTCGGCAAGAACCTTGAAGAAACCATTCAATCGGCCTGCACCACTTTGGCCGCGCCAATCAAGGCCGCTGAAAAGGCGCAAACCACCCTGCCCGACCCGCAGGACATCGCCAAGGATCAGGGCATTTGCATCGGCGCATCAGGATATGTTCAGGGCATCGACTATGAAAAGGTCTGCGAAATCGCCAAGGAGACCGATACCCGCATTTCGCTGGTCATCCGTGCCGGACATCATGTGCTGGCAGGTGACATCGTCGGGCAGATCGTGCCTCTGAAACCGGACGGTTCCGGCAAGCGTATCGCCCAATGCCATGCCGATCTCCTTGAGGTGATCATGATCGGCACCCACCGGACTGCGATGCTTGATGTCGAATTTGCGTTGCGCCAGCTGGTCGAGGTTGCCTTGCGCGCCCTCTCGCCTGGTATCAATGATCCGTTCACCGCCATTGCTGCGGTCTATCGCCTTGGCCGTGCGCTGCCCCATGCCATGGAATTCCGCTATCCGGTCGGCATCTGGATTGATGATCATGAAGAGCTCCGCTTAAAAGCAAAGCTATCGGATTTCGACGGAATGCTGGGTGCCGCCTTTGATCAGATCCGTCAGGCTGCAGGCAGCAAACCCGATATCTTGCTGCCGATGGCAGAGGTTCTGGAAAGTCTGATGCGACTGGCCAAGACCGACCAACAACGCGACACATTGCGCACACATGCCCGCATGATCGCAAGTGCCGCGGAACGCAACGTGCCCGAAGAAAACGACCGCAAAGCTGTGCTCAGGGCCGCAACCCGTGTTCTTCGCCATCAGCTCCGGCTGTAAATGCCGATGACGCCAAAGGCGCATAAACCGCAAGAATGGTCAGGCAATCCTTTTCAATTCCGGGCAGACTGATGCAATCAAGCCGCCAACCAACCCCGTTGAAAAGCGATCCCGATGACAACCTGCCCGAATGATCACTTACAAACCCGCTTTGCCCGTGTCATCGCCCACATTGATGCCCATGCAGACCGGCAGTTGGACTTGGCAGAACTGGCCGGGATTGCGGCTTTTTCGCCCTTTCATTTCCACCGCTAGTTCGCCGCTCTGTTTGACATCACCGCAACCCGCTATATCCGGTTGGTCCGGATGCTTCGTGCGGCCCACAGTCTTTTGTTTCGCAAAGATATCCCGATCACCGACATCGCCTTTGACGCCGGGTATGAGAACGCGGAGTCCTTCTCGCGCGCGTTTCGCAAGCTCCATGATCAAAGCCCGTCAGACTTTCGCAGCCATCCCGACTGGGATAACTGGCAAGCCCCCTATGCCAAACTTCAACAGATTCGGAGGAACACGATGACCGGCACGGAATCTGATAACGTCACCATCATCGAATTCCCGGAAACCCGAACCGCCTGCATGGATCATATTGGCCCGCCGCCCCGGATTGGCGAGACCATCCAGCGCTTTATTGCCTGGCGCAAGATCCATCATCTGCACCCGTCAAAACACGCAACCTTCAATATCCTCTGGTGCAACCCCGAAGACACTCCAGCCGATGAATTTCGCATGGGCCTTGCCGTTGCCACCGATCACGTTTTGTCAGAGGAAGACAACAAAAAGGGTTTCTATTCCCAAACCCTGCCCGCCGGACGCTATGCAAAACTGCGCCATATTGGCAGCGACCAGACACTGGGCGACAGTGCGCTTGCGCTTTATCGTGACTGGCTGCCACAAAGCGGCGAAACACCGGGTGACTTCCCGCTGATCTTCCAACGGATCGCGTTTTATCCCGACGTTGCCGAGCATGAGGCAATTACAGATATTCTTTTGCCACTGGCGTAAGTGATAATCATCAGACAAAAAAAGGGCCCTGTTTGGGGCCCTTTTTATTCATCATACTTTTGTGGCTGAGATCGCTTATCCCGCGATATGCGCCTCGATCGCGGCCAGTGCGGCATCCGCCTGCGACGGATCAGAACCGCCGCCCTGGGCCATATCCGGACGACCACCGCCGCCCTTGCCGCCAAGCTTCTCAACACCGATGCGCACAAGGTCAACCGCGCTGTATTTGTCTTTAAGGTCTTCGGTCAGACCAACAACGATGGAAGCCTTGCCACCGTCACCGGACACAAGTGCAACAATGCCCGATCCCATCTGTTCACGGAGTTCGTCGACCATGCCCTTGAGTTCCTTGGCCGGGATACCGTCAAGCGAACGCAGAGCCAGTTTGACACCATTAACGTCCTTGAAGGCATCGCCACCCGACGTCGCGCCCGAGCCAGCAGTCGCCAGCTTCTTGCGCAGATCAGAGACTTCGCGTTCCAGACGACGACGTTCTTCCTGCAGTGCCTTAACACGTGCCGGGACATCTTCCGGAACAGCTTTCAGATCCGCAGCAACAGTAGCCAGAACGTTTTCACGTGCCGACATATAGTTGGCTGCATCGGCACCGGTCAGTGCTTCGATACGGCGCACACCACTTGAAACAGCACCTTCGGAAACGATCTTGAACATGCCGATATCACCGGTGCGCTTCACATGCGTACCGCCGCAAAGTTCAAGCGAGTAGGCATGTTCATTGGCAACAGGTTCACCCATCGAAACAACACGGACTTCATCGCCGTATTTTTCGCCAAACAGCGCCATTGCACCAAGTTCAATCGCCTCGTCCGGGGTCATCAGACGGGTGGTGACTTCGCTGTTTTCGCGGATCAGACTGTTCACGTCAGCTTCGATCACGGCGGCTTCCTCGGCCGTGACGGCCTTGGGATGCGAGATATCAAAACGCAGACGATCAGCCGCGACCAGGGATCCCTTCTGGGTCACGTGATCACCAAGATGCTTGCGCAGAACCGCATGCAAAAGGTGCGTGGCCGAGTGGTTGGCACGAAGGCTTGAACGGCGGGCATGATCGACGCGGAATTCCGCAGCATCGCCGACCTTGACGTCGCCCTCGGTCACCTTGCCAAGATGCACATGCAGGGCACCAAGCTTTTTCTGGGTGTCGGTGATTTCAATGATCGCACCGTTTTCGGTCTTGATCACACCGGAATCGCCCTGCTGACCACCGGACTCCCCGAAGAAAGTCGTCTGGTTGGCAAGAACGGCAACTTCGTCGCCCGCAGATGCGGATTTGACTTCGGCACCGTCCTTGATCAGCGCGGTAACAACACCCTCGGCGGTTTCGGTTTCATAGCCAAGGAACTCGGTCGCGCCATCACGGTCATTGATGTCAAACCAGACTTCCTCGGTCGCAGCTTCGCCCGACCCGGACCAGGCGGCACGTGCCTTGGCTTTCTGTTCTTCCATGGCGGAGGTGAAACCGTCTTCATCAATGCCGATTTTACGTTCTTTGAGCGCATCAGCCGTCAGATCAAGCGGGAAGCCATAGGTGTCATAAAGCTTGAAGGCGACTTCACCCGAAAGGGTCGCGCCAGCATCCATGCCATCGGTGGCGTCATCAAGCATCTTGAGGCCGCGATCAAGCATGGTTTTAAAGCCCTGCTCTTCAAGCTTGAGCGTTTCTTCGATCAGCGCCTGTGCACGGACCAGCTCCGGGAAGGCACCGCCCATTTTGCGGACCAGCGACGGAACCAGTTCATACATCACCGGGTCCTGGGTTCCGATCATGTGCAGGTGACGCATCGCGCGGCGCATGATGCGGCGCAGAACGTTACCGCGACCGGCATTGGACGGCAGAACGCCATCAGCGATCAGGAAGCTGGTAGAACGCAGATGGTCGGCAACCACGCGGTGCGACACATTATGCGGGCCATCCGGATCGGTATTGGTGGCGTCAGCCGATGCTTCGATCAGCGCGCGCATCAAATCGATGTCATAGTTGTCGTGTTTGCCCTGCAAAACAGCGGCAATGCGTTCCAGGCCCATGCCGGTATCGATGGACGGCTTTGGCAGATCAACACGGTCGCCATTTGCCATCTGCTCGTACTGCATGAAGACGAGGTTCCAGATTTCAATGAAACGGTCACCGTCTTCTTCCGGGCTCCCCGGAGGACCACCCCAGATGTGATCGCCATGGTCAAAGAAGATTTCCGAGCACGGACCACACGGACCAGTATCGCCCATCGACCAGAAGTTATCCGAGGTCGGGATACGGATGATGCGATCATCTGTCAGACCGGCGATCTTTTTCCAAAGAGCATGTGCCTCGTCATCGGTGTGATAGACCGTGACCAGAAGCTTGTCGGCTGGAAGACCGTATTCCTTGGTGATCAGGTTCCAGGCAAACTCAATCGCGTTTTCCTTGAAATAGTCGCCAAACGAGAAGTTGCCGAGCATTTCAAAGAAGGTGTGATGGCGTGCGGTATGACCGACATTTTCAAGGTCGTTATGCTTGCCCCCGGCGCGCACGCATTTCTGCGAGGTCGCGGCACGCGAATAATCGCGGTGTTCCTGACCGGTGAAAACGTTCTTGAACTGAACCATCCCGGCGTTGGTGAACATCAGGGTAGGGTCATTGCGCGGCACCAGCGGGCTGGAGGAAACGACTTCGTGGCCGTTCTTGCGGAAGAACTCCAGAAACGTGGTGCGGATATCGTTAACGGTCTGCATATCTCTCCAACCCGGAAAACGCGGAACAACTGCATCCGCCATGCTGGCGAACGGACTGCCCTATTTAGCGGCTCGGCCCTGCCCTGTCCAGTCAGGCGAAAGGAGTCCGGGGCATTTGCCGCAAGTTTTCCAGAAATTGGCGATCAGATGGCTTTCAAACCGCTTGTGCGCAGGCGTAATTCACCTTGATCAGAGCCGAAATGTGAATCGGTCGCGGTTCATTGCCGCAACAAACCCAGCCGGTTCAAACCCAAGCCCGAGCAGCAGTTTGCGCGATGCGACGTTCTCAGGATGAGCAAAGGCCGTTAACTCCTTGATTGGCGTCATGTCACGCGCATGTTCAAGTGCAGCCGTCGCCAGTTCGCGACCAAATCCCTGATCCCACGCCGCCGGGGCCAGGGAATAGCCAAGTTCTGGTCCCCAGCCGGGGTCAAACGGATCGGTATAAAGCCCGCCCCAGCCGATAATCGCCCCAGTTTCACGCAATCTTGCGACCCAGGGGGCAAATCCGTCGCGGCGGCGGAACCACTCATGGACCAGCACGCGCTTGCGACAGGCCGCAAAGCTTTCATCGCAATGGGTGAAGCGCATGGCTGTGCTGTCACCAAGGAAGGCATAAAGATCGGGGATGTCGGCCAGCCGCGCGCCACAGAGCTCAAGACGTTCTGCATAAAGCGGGGCTGCAGGAAGGTGTGCCGTTTTCGGACTAGTCGTTTGCACTGTCCTGGATCGTCTTGCCAAGGTTTTCCATATCGCGCCCGAACCCTTCGGCGGTTTCACAGGCACCAAGGGCAAGACCAAAGCCAAGAACCATCAGGATGGCGAAAAGACGCTTTGTGATCGTTTCCATCTTTGCTGAATGCTCCATTCAAGTCCGAATATCGGGCATTGTGCCCGCCTTGTTATTTATTGCAATAGTTTGGCGCGCCACGCATGCGCGTGCAACTGTTATCAATACGATCAGGTTTGGCCCAAACGCAGAAAGGACGCCATTTTGGCGTCCCTTTTTCCAAAGCGTTGCGCGTATCGCAGATTTGTAAATGTCTCGATCAGATGGCTTGATCAAACGGGCGGACGACGGCCGCGGAATGCGTTGACCACAAGGGAAATCACAAACAGCACGATAAAGACGAAGAACAATATCTTGGCAAAGCCAACGAAGGCCCCGGCAAGTCCGCCAAAGCCAAGAACGGCTGCGATCAGTGCCAAAATCAAGCAGAATAGTGCCCAACCTAACATGTTCTTATCTCCTTTTTCGGTGTTCGCTGACACACCATTGGCGCAACCTGTTCAGGTGCAGCCAAATGGTCTGTCAGCAACACAAGCAAGGACCGATCTATCAATCAGCTTCTTCCTGAATGGCTTCGCCAGCATCTTCGACGTCTTCGCCGAAACCTTCGGCGGTTTCACAGGCAGCAAGGCCAAGGCCCATGCCCGAAATCATCAGGATCGCGAAAAGCTTTTTCATCGTGTTCGACATGATCTTTCTCCTGTTTGCTCTTGTTGATGTTCACAGGATTTCAAACGACAACAACCGTGAATTGTTCCGGTGACAGTTTTTCAATGTATTCTTTTTATCAACACAACCCCTTGGAAAGGCCCATTTTTCCGGGGCATTTTCCCAATCATGATCATTTTGGGGCAGGTGCAAACGCGGAGATCAATCTTGCCCCCCCGCGCCCAGCCCATCTTGGTGTTAACCGGTCACTTCACGATGCACCGGGATCAAGCGAAAGAAAGCGACTGATTTCATCAATAATCTGGCGATGGATCAGGGCGCGGTCTGTGCCTTCTGGGTCCGAACAGATTGGGTCATCTTCCATCTTTGCCAAAAATTCGGCCGCCCCCGGATTACATTCACCAAGGAAGGTCAGATGATCGGCCGGGGCAAAAACCGCATAGGACGGGTTATCCAACTTGCCCAAAAGGTTGCTGCCGGTCTCTGTAATATCTGCTGCCTTCCAGCCATGTTCGCGCCCGAGACGGATAAACAGCAAATCCGGATCAACATCATCAAGGCTGGCGTCATTAACCGCAAATGTCATGCCCGGCTCGATCGCAATGAATTTTGATATGCGGGGGTCTTTTGATCCAGCTTCAAAATCCGCAGGCAGTTGATCAAGACGTACGCCACCCTTTTGCAGGAAGGCGCAATCCTGAACCGTCGCGCCAAACCGTTGGCAGTATTCGCGATAGGCATCACGATCAAAGCGCATCCCGGCAAGATTCAGTACCGTCGCCCCGCCAAGCGAAAAGCCCGCCGCCGCGATGCGATCAGGATCGATATATGGTTCGAACTCCGGGTGTGAGAGAAGCTGATCAAGGGCGGCATGAAGGTCCATCGCACGCGGGCCAAGCTCTGGCTGGCGGCGCGGGGATGAGTCACCCGATGTACTGCCGGGGTGATTGACCGCAAGCACCATGGCCCCGCGAAGCGCCAGTTCCGACGACAACCAGCCAATCGCGTCCATGTTCCCGCCCGAACCGTGCGACAGGAGAATCAGGGGATGTTTGCCAGGCGCAACAGCCGCGCCGATATAGGCATCCGTGCTTTTCCAGATCGCGCTTTGATTGACCGGGGCGCGATAGATGAATGTATCGGCAGGATACCAGATGGATGCAGCAACCGGACGCGAACGATGGGCAGCATCAACATCAAATCGATCATATCCTGCCAGATCACCACCAGCATGGGCCGGCATGGACCCGAGGGTTGCGAGAATGCCAACGGCAACGACAAGTGCAGAAGTTACGTGTTTCATGATTCCAATCCGTGTTCTAAGTTTCACGGACATCAAATTGCACCTGCCTTGCGGTTTGTGGCGTCCTCGAACCGGTTTCAGGACGTGCAAAACCGGTTTTGGGACATGATCGTCTGGATAGCGCCACCACCATGATTGCCTTACCCGTTCCCTTGATTGTTGCCCTGCTGCTGGTTTTCCTGTTTGTCCGCTCTGTGCTGTTTGAAAAAACCACGCCGTTGCTGAGTGCACTTTTGCTGGCCTGTGCGGTTCAAAGTGTCGTCGTTTCCATCGTTCACTATTACGGCGTAACGGAATTGCGCCTTGTTCAGCCGATCACCGCATCCGTGATCCCGGCACTGGCATGGGTCGCGTTTCTTGAAGGTGGCGTACACCAGCGTTTTCAGCGCAGCGATATCTGGCATCTTGCCGCCCCGGTCGTGATGGCCGGAGTGGTGACGATCGCGCCAATGCTGATTGATGCGCTGCTGGGGGGATTGTTTGTCGGGTACGGGCTTGCAATTCTTCTGGTCTTGCACCGTCAACGCAATGAACTGGCCCACACGCGTCTGGCATCCGGTCCGGTCCCGGCCTTGATCTGGCGGGTGATTGCCATTGCCCTGATCATCTCGGCAGCAAGTGACGCCCTGATTTCCGCGACCCTGCGACTGGGTGCAAGGGACGCACCGGGCATTATCCTGAGCATCTTCTCGTCGCTGGCCTTGCTCGCCATCGGCTTCATGGCCCTGTCACCCGCGATTGCGCTTGCGCAGGATGATGATCAGCAAGGACAGACCGAGCCGGACACCGCCAATCATGATCCCGACATTCCGGTTGCAGAAATCATGGAACAGCTGGAAGAACTGGTCGGCCGCGAGAAGCTTTATCTTGATCCCGATCTGACGCTGGCGCGCATCGCACGGCGTTTGGGATATCCGCTTAAACAGGTTTCAACGGCGATCAATGCAGTTACAGGCGAAAATGTGTCGCGCTATATCAATAGATACCGGATCGACCATGCCTGTCGCGCACTTGATGCTGGCGAGAATGTCACCAACACCATGCTGGCAAGCGGCTTTAACACCAAGTCGAACTTCAATCGCGAATTCCTGCGGATTACCGGCAAAACACCAAGCCAGTGGCAGCAAAAATCGTCCCCATAGCCCCACATGCAGGCAACGCGACCTGTTGTCGAAATGAATAAAGAAAAAGGCGGGACCAATGTTGGCCCCGCCTTTTGCAATCCGTTCGAAAGATCAATCAGATCAATCGTCGTTGACCGGATCATCCTCGCTCATGTTGGTCATGGCTTCGGCGATCAGACCGGCGCTCTCGCGAATGCTGGTTTCGATCTCCTTGGTCATTTCCGGATTTTCGCGCAGGAAGTTCTTGGCGTTCTCGCGGCCCTGACCGATACGGGTCGAGTTATAAGAGAACCAGGAACCGGATTTCTCGACGATGCCTGCCTTGACACCAAGATCAAGGATTTCACCCATCTTGGAAACGCCTTCGCCATACATGATGTCGAATTCGACCTGCTTGAATGGCGGCGCCATCTTGTTTTTGACGACCTTGACGCGCGTCTGGTTGCCCACGACCTCGTCACGGTCCTTGATCTGACCAATACGGCGAATATCAAGACGGACAGAGGCATAGAATTTCAGCGCGTTACCACCGGTGGTGGTTTCCGGGCTGCCAAACATTACACCGATCTTCATACGGATCTGGTTGATGAAGATGACCATGCAGTTCGACCGCGAAACAGAACTGGTCAGTTTACGCAGCGCCTGGCTCATCAGGCGGGCCTGCAGACCCACGTGGGTATCGCCCATTTCACCTTCGAGTTCAGCACGCGGCACAAGGGCCGCAACCGAATCGACGACCAGAACATCAATCGCACCCGAACGTACCAGCGTGTCGGCAATTTCAAGCGCCTGCTCACCAGCGTCGGGCTGGGAAATCAGCAGTTCATCGGTGTTTACACCCAGCTTGCGCGCATAGCTTGGATCAAGTGCGTGTTCGGCATCGACAAAGGCACAGGTCCCGCCAAGCTTCTGGGCTTCGGCGATGGTATGGAGTGCAAGCGTGGTTTTACCGGAACTTTCCGGGCCATAAATTTCGACGATACGGCCACGCGGCAGACCGCCAATGCCCAACCCGATATCAAGACCGAGCGAACCGGTTGAAATTGCGGAGATATCAACGGCGCTTTCCCGCTGACCCAGCTTCATAATCGAACCTTTGCCAAATGCCCGTTCGATCTGCCCAAGGGCGGCTTCGAGTGCCTTCTGCTTATCCATAGTATCCTTATCCACCAAATGCAGCGCGGTCTGAATCATTGCTCGAACTCTCTTATTCCACAGGGCCGGGTTGGATGCAACGCAGGCGGTTCCCCGGACCTAGATGCGGAACGCCACCGCTAGACTGTCTTGCCTGTTGCCGCGGCCTGCCACCGCGTTCTCATCAACAAAACAATTGAGAACATAATGCGAACATTCTCACAAAACTTCAGATGTTGCAAGTTTGTTCTCATTTATCTGTTTATCAAGCAGGAAAGTCGACGCCGTTTGCCTTCCCAAGAGCTGTCGCGTCCGGGGCAAATCCTGCGCAAACAGGGATTGGGCAGCCGTTTAACCAGATCATGGCAATGGCACCGGCACCTCCCACAAGGCAGGCTGAACAATTGGCGCCACAAGAATTGGACGCCATGCACATTTATTTGGATTCTCAGCACATTGTATTCCGGCAGGCAGGCAGTATGCTTCTCGCATCGCGTCCCAAACGCGTATCCCTCAGGGGATGGGAGGTGCAGCTGTCAAATGCCTTGCGGTTTTAGAGCCATCGCACGGCGTCCTCAGACAGCGCCCTCCCGGCCACTGGGCGCTACCACGCCCGAAAATCAGGTCGAAATTTTCAGATGTTCGTGCTTGTGCGGATGACCTTCGTGATCACCGCCATGGTGATGGGTCTCGACATGAAGCTCTCCCGGTACGGAATAAAGCTGCCCATGTCGCACACCGGGTTGCGCCAATACCTTGTCTGCAAACGCACGAATTTCGGAAAGGCGTCCGCGCAAGGTCACGCTTTCAAGACAGGTATCATGATCAATGTGGAAGTGAACCGTGGAGACGGTCAGATTGTGGTGTTCGTGCTGGGTGCTCATTAAACGCGATGCAAGCATGCGTTCTTCGTGATCATAAACATAGTTCAGAACCGCAATCCCGACCCCGTCGGCGTTTTCTTCCAACTTGGTGTTTTGAAGCTTTTCACGAATCAGATCCCGAAACCCTTCGGACCGATTGGTGTACCCCCGATGATCCAAAAAAGCGTCAAACGCCTCCATCAGATCGTCTTCAATCGATACGGTCACGCGGGTCATATTGACTACCTTTCAAAATCAACGGCTTGACGAGTATGATCTTTTTTGAAAAATTCATACCCGGCATTGTTCTCCCATAAAACCAATTTCCCAAAGGATCGCAAATGTTTCAATCAAAGTTCGCAGCCAGCATGGCGATTGGTGCGGCAACATTCCTGATCGGCATGTCGGCAAGCGCCCATGAATTCATCGCAAGCCACACTCCTGCGAACGCAAAACCGGGCGAGAATGCGACACTTGTTCTTGATTCGACCCATCAGTTTGGTCTTCCGGAAGAAGCAGAAGGCGTGAATGATGTCCGCGCCACACTGATCACCACCGATGGCACGAACGACATTGCGATTTCCCAAAATGACGACGCCCCCAACCTGATCGGCAGTTTTGATATTCCCAATGCAGGCAGCTGGATTGCCGCGCATCGTCTGGGTGTTGTGTGGTCACAAACCCCTGATGGCTGGCAGGCTGGTGGTGCTGACGAGCACCCGGACGCCATTGCATCGACCCGCTATGAAAAGTTTGCCAAACTTCTGGTTGGCGGTGAAAGCACATCTGATTTTGTCACCAAACCGATTGGCGACATGCTTGAAATTGTCCCGCTCAGCGACCCGCGTGACACCGGGGTTGGCGAGGATGCAGAATTCCAGATTCTGCTAAACGGCCACCCGTTGACGACATCGGTGCTGGCAACCTATGCCGGATTTACCGAAACACCGTCCTCCTGGGCCTATGCGACCGATACACTCAGCACTGAAGATGGCAGTGGCATTGCCAAGATCCGGGTTTCTGCCCCGGGTTTGTGGATTGTGCGTGTCGCAGCCGATATGCCCGATGCCGAGGAAGGCGTTGGCAACCATAACCTCCGCGCGACTCTTTCCTTTGCCGTTGAAGAATGACGATGGCACGGATCGCCTTTTATCGCCTTTTGGTTCTGATGGCCCTGCTGATCGCGGCGCCATTGGCCGTCCCTGCACCTGCCCATGCCCATGGTGCTGGTTGGCAGGTCGAAGACAGCGCCCAAACAAAGACCTATGGTTTCCGATATACTGACGGGTCCCCGATGGCCTTTGCCGAGGTTGTTGTCACAACCAAGGACGGCAAGGTCTGGCAAAAGGCTCGTACGGACCGGGTGGGTCAGTTCTCCCTTGGGCTAGGCGGCATATCGCCACAAGATGCGCCAAGTGAACTCCACCTCAAGGTGGCCGATGGCATGGGGCATGTTGTGCAATTGACCTATCAGCCAACCGATACCACTGCCGTTCCGGCGGGCGGCCAGAAAGCTTCTGGCGCGTCGGCAATGACCGAAACGACCATCCAGGGCACACCCGCCCTGTTTGATTTGCCGCTTTGGGCAAGCATCCTGTTTGGCTGCAGCATCCTCGCCAACCTGTTTGGCGGGCTTTTGCTTTGGCAGCGTCGCCAGATCGCCCGGAAACCGTCGAACTGATCAGGGCATAAACAGCAAGGCCACCCCGCCAAACGCAAGGCACGTTCCCGCCACGGCCTGAATCCCGACAGGCTTGCGCAGGATCAAGCCTTCATAGACGATCAGAATAACCGGCGGCAGCGCCATCAGGGTTGAGGCAATACCGACATTGGCGTTTTGAACAGCCAGCATCGAAAGCCACACACCGATGGCAGGCCCGACAAGGGCGCCTAGCAACAGCCATTTGCCAACATCCGGCGCGATACAGGCCGTAACAGTCCGACGCACCCGGCCAAGGATGACCGCCAGCCCCCACATGGCAATTACCGCGACCAGTGTTCTGATCCAGGTCGCGGAAAGCGCGGAATAACCATCGATCAAAGCATATTTCGCGGTGATCAGATTTGCGACCTGCCCGACCGCGCCACCCAGACCAAACAAAATGCCAATGACGTAATTGCGCCCCTCAAGCCCGATCGGCCGGCCCTTTTTGCCAAGAATGACAATCAAGACCCCGCCCACACCGCATGCAATTCCGGTGATTTCAATCGGTCGAAGTGTTTCATCAAACAGGACCCAGGCCAGAATCGCGCCCATGATCGGGACCGTCGACATCAACAACATCGAAAGCCGCGCCCCAATCAGAACAAAGGCCTGAAACAGCATGGCATCACCAATCACCAGCCCCAGCACCGAGGAAAGCGACAACCAGCCAAGCTGTTCCCAGGTGACAGCGTTTGGCCATGGCTGCCCTTCAAGGATCCAGTGCAAAAAGGTCAGACAAAAGATCGAACATGCCAGACGTCCGCGGTTGACGGTTTGTGCGCCGGCCTTGCCGCCAACATTGGAAAAGATCATGCTCGATGTTGCCCAACAGAGCGCAGCAGTTAGGGCGGCAGCTTCGCCAAACAGGGGGATCATGGGGCGTTTCCAAAAAATGGTTTGTCTATCCGGCTTTATTGCCGGTTATGAGTGCAGGCCGTGGTGACGCATACCTGCCTCTGTCATACAGCGAAGTTTTACATCATTTGCAATGGATTTTATTACCCGGCAAAGACGCAAGCTTCCATTGGCCAACATGTCTTAGGCCGCATAACGGAAAATAGGCTGGTCAGATGATGGTCTTGATGAAGGTCTTAAGGGCGCAACACTGCGGCCAGACGGTGTTTGATGTTCATCGATCGTAGATATCAAGAGCCTGAAAATCAGATTGGTTCAGCACACGCGTGATTTCTGGCAGATATTTTTCGTTCTTTTTTGCGAGCCAAAGATAGGCGCGGCCGTGTCTGACCAGGGTTCTGGTCGCAAAAACCAATTGCGCCTCATACTGTTTCAGATTATCGCTTTCGATCAGAAACGCATCCAGACGACCTCTTAGAAACATATCAACGACGATGTCATATGAAGGTAAAAAGATCCGGTTGATATGCGCGCCTGAGGCCTCCAGCGACCATTTCGTGCCACGCCGAAGCCCCAACGTCACGGCACCAAGATCATCAATCGATGTGATGGTGGGATCAGAGGTTACCAACATCCCATCACCGGATATCAGCGGGACCGGAACCATTACTGCCTTACCGCCGACATAAGGCGCAAACTCCGGCAACCTTGGAAAATCGCCGTCAATCTGACCACTCAGAAGCATCGACTCTGAACGACTTGCAGGCATATATTGCACTGAAAGGCAGGGCTCATGACCTGCAAAGATATGTTCGAGCTTTTCACCGACTTCTCTGCCGATGGCATCTTCAAGGCCAGCCAGTTGCAAACACGGTTGTGCTCTAACTGAAATTGGCTGCCCGATGAGAATCACAAGGGCAATCAATACACTAGCGGTACCGAACAACCGCATAAAGCGGACTCCAAGCCTGATCTGAAACATTAGATAAGATGATATAATTTCAACTTATCAGATCAGGTCTGGAGATTCACGACTTTGTTTCGGTTCCCGTTTCCGGTTCCAGCGAAGCTCGGAAAAGGTATGTTCCGCGATTGAATTGCGGCAACAGGGCCTCGTATTCCTTACGAAGCCAGCTGTATGTCGTATGGGCTTCGAGCTCGATCGTGCGATAGCCCTCAGGCACACCTGAACTTTGATTAAGGGAGTAATCGTCAATCAACAGTCCGTCCAGCCGCCCAAGGCGCAACATTCGCAACATCATGTCCGCCCCACCGGGAACCATCACGATATCGGCAAGGCCAACCAGTTCCTGTTTGCCACGATCATCACCAAGCCATACCCCGATCTCCTTGTCTTTAAGATCGCTTAGGGCATGGATCGTTGTATCTGCGGTGATCAGCACGTTTTTGGGTCGCCCAACCACGACTCCTCCGGCGACAAGCGGCACGCCGGCGGATTGTTGAATGGTATCCCCGCTGGCAAACACGCCATCAATTTCACCGCGCTTCAGCGAAACCGCCGTCCGCTTGTTGGGCAGCCAAACCGGCTGAACACACAAGCCCGCCTCCGCCATTGCCGCGCGATACCGTTCGGCAGAACGGTCATGGTCCGCCATTTCCGGCAAGGCAATCTTAAGACAGACTTCCTCATCGGCACGTGCCGACGGCAAAAGTTCAAATGAAAGGAAAAGCGCCGTCAGAAGAATGACAGCAAACATCCACGAGCGAACGATCGCATTTGGCTTGCGAAGCGCCATGTTAATACCCCCAAGGCAACATCAATCCCAATCGTTGTGGGACAGGTTGCTTTACCTTCCTGATTGCCCGCCGTCATTTAAACGCGGTCGGGTCATTATCATTGATTATTAGATTCGGCTTTTGCCGTTATGGGAAAAACTATAAGCGCAATCCAAAAGCCCCTGCAAGCGCCTGTTTATCTTTAGGATAAGGCAAACGTATAGGTTTTGATGATCATCTAAGTCGCGCACGTTTCCAGACGACAAGCGCCCGACCACACCGATATTTGCAAATCCCGATTTGGCGGGCAAATGCGCACATCAAAGGCCAACGTCATTACTGATGACTGAAGCGCATCAGACGCCCTATTGGCCAAGCGCGGCAAGAAAGGCGCTGGTAGCCCGGTCGAACTGCGGCTTGAGTTGGGCATACTCTGCTTTTAGCCAGCTATGAACTTCGAAATGATCAACTGTGATGGCCTTGTACCCGTCCGGTATGCCCCCGGAGGTCCCGAGCGAATAAGCATCAAGCAGCATGGCATCTATTCGCCCTTCGGCCAGCATTTCCTGCAACATTGATGCGCCACGTGGAACTTTGACAACATTCGGATAGTTTCCCAACAGCTTGTCACACCATGTCGCGCCAATCGGCACGCCGAGCACCTCGTCACCAAGGTCTTCGATCCCTTTGACGGGACCATCTCGCACAATCAGATAGCCGTTTAGCGCCCCCAACAATACGTCCCCGCGCACCATCGCGACATTTGCCTCACGAGGCAAATCATCCCGTGCAGCGAAAACACCATCAATCCTGCCAAGGCGCAGAGCATAAACAGCCCGGACCTGAGGATACATACGGGGATAAACGCAAAGCCCCTCGTCCTTCATAACCTGATGATAAAGATCGAGTTTCCATTGATCGGCAAGGATTTCCGGCATCGCGATCCGCAGGCATCTTTGCTCGGCACTGGCAGAAGGCAAAAGCCCAAAGGACAACAGCAGGGCAACAAAGCCAATTGTTGCGAGCACGCAAATTTTGACAAAACGATACTTTGAATTGCGCACCATACAGCCCCCACGGCAGTTTCATTATTCTTGTTATGCCGCCCCCCGAAGTTTCTTGATTCAATCTTATCGGGATTGAATTTTTTCGGGTCAGATGCCCTTTTGAGAAGACGATACGTGGGAATATTTGGTTTGACCAGCACGAAACACGCCGTTTGGCCAAAACCGCCGAAATACGCTGGCCCGACAAGGATCAGGCACCGAATTCCCTGGATTGAGAAAAGACCCGCGAACGTGAATTGCCAACCAAGAGCATTGCGTTGGCAAACAAAACCCGATGCCAAGGGAACAAGCAAGCCTGCCAGTAGTTACATCATCAAGCCTTATCTGATTGTGGAAAGTCGTATATGCCCTTTGACCTTGGCCAGCAGTCGCTTGGCATGATTGTGCTGACCTTTGCAGTTTGCACGCTGATCATCGGTTTTGCCGGAACCCGCCTTGCGGGGGTGGCGGTCAAGTTGGCCGAACGCACGGGCATGGGGCAAATCATCGCCGGGGCGCTGTTTGTTGGCATGTCGACCAGTCTTCCGGGCAGTGTCCTTTCGGTCACCACCGCCTGGCAGGGGCATACCGATCTTGCCATTGGCAATGCGCTTGGCGGGATTGCGGCCCAAACGACGTTTTTGGCGATTGCCGACCTGTTTTACCGCAAGGGCAATCTTGAACATGCCGCGGCCAGCGCAACCGGCCTTGCGCAAACGACATTGCTTGTCAGCATGCTGTCCGTGCCGGTTCTGGCCTATGCCGGACCGGACTGGACTTTTTTCCATATTCATCCGGCATCCATCCTGTTGTTCATTATTTACGGGTTTGGCCTGAGTCTGTTGTCGGAGATCCGCGACGAGCCGATGTGGCACCCCAAGAAAACCGACCTGACCGAAGAAGACGCCAAACAGGACGGACATGACAGTCACCCGGAAACCAGCGCAAGACTGTGGGCCGAATTCCTTGCCTTTGCGCTACTAACGGCAGTTGCCGGTCACATCATCGGTCAAGCTGGCCTTGCCATTGTTGCCAAAACAGGGATCAGCGAGACCGCAGTTGGAACTTTCCTGACAGCGATTTCAACGTCCTTCCCTGAATTTGTCTCGGCCATTGCGGCGGTGCGCATTGGTGCTGTTAATCTGGCAGTCGGGGACATTATCGGCGGCAACGCCTTTGATGTGCTGTTTCTGGCGGCATCTGACATCGCCTATCGCGAAGGGTCAATCTATGCCGCCTTTAGCAATCAGCACCTGTTCACCATTGCATTGGTGATCCTGATGAGCGGCGTGTTGCTGTTGGGCATGCTTAACCGCGAGAGACGCGGCATGGGCAATATCGGCTGGGAAAGTGTGGCGATGCTGGCCCTTTATGGGGCGTCGATCTTTTATCTGGCGGGCTAAACGTTACAACATTGACCGGCCGGTTCTCATCGCCTTGTGACCACGCAGAAATATTTGCATTCCAAATGCGCATTTTTATCTGTAGAATGAATTCATGCAGTTAAACCGTTTCACTGACTATGCCCTTCGCGTCATGATGCACTTGGCCGCCGCCAACGGACGCCTCATGTCGACACGCGAAATAGCCGACTTGCATGATGCCAAATACAACCATCTCGCCAAGGTCACGCAGTGGCTGGCCAATGAAGGTTATATTGAGACAATCCGGGGACGCAGCGGCGGGATCGCCCTGGCAAAACAGCCTGATCAAATTTGTATCGGCACACTCGTCCGCAAACTTGAAAGCCAGACTGCCCTTGTCGAATGCATGCGTGAAGATCGCGGCAATTGTCGGCTGTCAGTTGCCTGTGGCCTGGCGGTTGTCCTGAAAGATGCAGAAGAATCGTTTTTCAGAACCCTGGATCAGGTCACGCTGGCGGATGTTTTGAAACGTCAGAGCGGCATGTTTGATCTTTTGATCAGCATGAACGCCAAATAAGTCACTTCATATCAAATCACTAGACTGCAACCGCTCAGTTTGAAATGCGATGTCATAAAATTGGTATTTACAATGCATATTTATAGCTATATATGCATTTAGAATACTTATTAAGAGGTCGCCATGAAACATGTTGATGAGTTCCCCCCGCAAAGGATCACAGAACTGTTGTCGGTATTCTACGGACGCGTGCGCAAGGACCCCGAACTTGGGCCGGTCTTTGACGACATTGTTGAAGATTGGGACGAACACCTCGCCCGCCTCGAAGACTTCTGGTCGTCACTGATGCTGGCATCCGGGCGCTACAAGGGAAATCCGCTTGTGATGCATACGCTGCATTCTGACCGGATTACCCCGAACATGTTTGATCGCTGGCTTGAAATATGGACAGCCACCACCGACGAATTGCTGTCCCCGGAAGTGGCCATGATCATGCAGACCAAGGCCCGGCGCATCTCGTCTCGCCTAAAGGCGGTCATGTATGAACCGTGTCACGGACACCAGCATGCCGATATTCATCCCTGACACAAAACCGGATCAGCGTCTTCAAGACGCCTGACTGAGCTTGCCTCCGTCACGTTTTCGCATCGTGACCGGCACTTCGTCCGAAGTGCTGGACCGTCACCCTTGTCTTTAACCGAAGCCTGAAAAGAGATTTTGCAATGTCAAACCCCCTTTCTCCACGCACCATCGAACTGGTAAAATCAACCGTCCCGGCCCTCTCCGCGCGGGGCAGCGACATCACAACGGTGATGTATGGAAAACTGTTTCAGGATGACCATATCCGGGCGCTTTTTAATCACTCCAACCAGGGTGATAACGGATCACAGGTTCATGCCCTGTCAGCCGCGCTCATTGCCTATGCACAGAATATCGACAAACTTGATGCGCTGGTTCCGGTCGTTGAACGCATTGCCCACAAACATATCGGCTATCATATTCTGCCCGAACATTATGACTATGTAGCCCGCGCACTTCTTGCTGCCATTGAAGAAGTCCTCGCACCCGATATCACGCAAGAGGTTCTTGAGGCTTGGGGAGAAGCATATTGGTTTCTTGCCGATATCCTGATCAATCGTGAAGCCGACATCCGCACAACGCTTGAAAACAGCAAAGGCGGCTGGAACGGATGGCGCAAATTCAAGATAACGGCAAAGCAGCCAGAAAGTGACGTTATCACATCCTTTACGCTGTCACCGGTCGATGGGTTACCTGTTCTGGCCCATCGTCCCGGACAATATCTGACGCTGCGCCTTAAGCTCGAAGATGGACGTACGATCAAGCGGAACTATTCAATATCCTGCGCACCAAATAATGATCACTATCGGATTTCCGTCAAGCTGGAGCCAAACGGCCAAGGCGGGTCGCGCTTCTTGCATGAAACTGCACAGATTGGTGATGTTATTGACCTGACGCCCCCGGCTGGTGTTTTCTTCCTGCCCGATGAACCCGAACGCCCTGTTGTATTGTTGTCAGCGGGTGTCGGCCTGACGCCGATGGTCAGTATGGCAGAAACTATCGGTGCACATTACCCTGATATTGAAACGTACTATGTCCATGGCGCGCTCAACAGCCGGACACATGCGATGGACAAACATGTCCGCCAAGTCGCAAAGCAGCACGGAAAGATGTTTGTCGAGACGTTCTATAGTGACCCGACGAACGATGATCTCTGCGGGAAAACGCATGATCAGGACGGATATATTTCACCAGACTGGCTATCGGCCAACACGCCGTTTCACAATGCCGACTTTTTCCTGTGTGGTCCAAAACCGTTCTTGCGCACAATGGTATATGCACTTGCAAAACGCGGTGTGGAAACCGATCGCATTCACTACGAATTTTTCGGCCCGACTGATGAAAACATCGCCGCATGAACCAAAAAACAAGGCGTCTGAAAACCAGACGCCTTGTTCATTTCTGTTCGGTCAGTTTACGCCAAAGCGCCTAAAGCACTTCCTTGACCTTGGTTGCGAGATCCTTGAGCGAGAACGGTTTGGGCAGGAAGTGAACACCGTTTTCTTCGTCCAGTTCGTCGCGATAGGTATCTTCGGCGTAGCCCGATATGAAGATGACTTTGAGTTCCGGCTTTTGTTCGCGCAGCATGCGAATAAGTGTCGGGCCATCAATGCCCGGCATCACGACATCCGAAATCACCAGATCGATTGTCTTGTCCGTATTGTTCAGGACTTCAAGCGCGTTGTCGCCGTTATTGGCTTCAAGCACGTCATATCCCTTGCTGCGCAGCGCCCGGGCGCCAAATGTGCGCACCGCGTCTTCGTCCTCGACCAACAGGATCGCGCCGGTTCCGGTCAGGTCGCGTGACGGGGTTTCTTCAATCACGGCCTGCGTTTCGGCAAGCTCTTGCTCGGATGCCTCATAGCGCGGCAGATAAATGGTGAAGGTCGTGCCCTTGCCTTCTTCGCTGTTGACCGCGATGAAACCACCGGTCTGCTTGACGATCCCATACACGGTCGAAAGCCCAAGCCCGGTGCCCTCGCCACGCTGCTTGGTCGAGAAGAAGGGTTCAAAGATGCGCGTCAGGTTTTCCTTGGGAATGCCAATACCGGTATCGGTCACCTTGATGCCAATATAATCCCCCGGCGGGATGATCTCGGTACCGGTCGCGGTCGGCTCGTCAATGATTTCGGGGCTGGTTTGCACCGTAAGCGTTCCGCCCTCGCCTGCCATGGCATCACGCGCATTGACGACAAGGTTGATGATCACCTGATCAAGCTGGCCCGGATCGACCTTGACCAATCCGATGTCACGCCCATGACTGACCTTAAGGTCGATCTTCTCGCCAATCAGGCGGCGCAGAAGATTGGACATTTCGGCCAGCGCATCGGTGATATTGATGATTTTCGGCTGTAATGTCTGGCGCCGTGAGAACGCCAAAAGCTGCCGGACAAGGTTGGCCGCACGGTTGGCGTTCTGTTTGATCTGCATGATGTCGGCAAAGCTCGGATCGCCCGGCCCATGGCGGGACAACAAAAGATCGCAGAAACCGATCATCGCCGTCAGAAGGTTATTGAAGTCATGTGCCACCCCACCGGCAAGCTGGCCAACAGCCTGCATTTTCTGGGACTGGGCAAATTGTTCCTCAAGGTTCTTCTGTTCAGTCGTATCAAGGAAGTTCAAAAGCAGCGCACCGGCTTCGCCAGAACGGCCTGCGACGCGTTGCAGATAAATCTGTGCGGCAACACCGCGCGCACCGGCAAGGCGGGCCTCAATCTGGCCGCCCTTGCCCATCCCCATCACAGCCTTGGACAGATAGCGCGCCACTTCGTCGCGATCTTCGGGAACGATCAGCTCCAGGATCGAACGCCCGACGACCTTGTCATGTGTCTGACCGGCAGTGACAATAAAGGCACGGTTGGCATCGGTTACCGTGCCCGACATATCCGCCAGAACAATGGAAAGCGGGCTTTCATCAAAGAACCAGCGCACGCGACGTTCGGTTTCGGCAAGCGCATGTTCCCATTCGTGGGCCGGCATCGGATCCGGGAAGACCACGGCCTGACTGCGCACAGGCCCTGTGCCCGGCGCATTGATTGAATGGGTCACAAAGCAGCGAATGGGCTCGCCACCGGCCACCTTGAATTTGACTTCACCATTCACACCGTCCCCAACGATCAGGTCGGCGAGTTCAACCGTGCCGTCATTGAAGTCTTCAGGCTCTCCGCCCAGCCAGCTTGCAAGGCGGCGGTTAAGGTAAATAATGCGCCCGTCTTCATCGAGCCCGCACACCCCGACCGGCAGGCGTTCGATCATCTGATCAGCATGTTCAAAACCACCTTGGGCCGCAGCAACCGGCAGGTTGGCGGCCATTTCAGGTGCCTGTGGCGCAGAAAGGGCAAAGCTTTGCTGTGGCTCGTCTGACGGCAGAAGCACGGACGCGTCGCGATCAGCCAAGACCGTTTGATCAACCCCGTCAACAGTCCAGAGCATTTGACCCGCACGTGCATTGGCCGCCGTAACAGCAATCCTCAGACAAGCACCGTTGGCGGATGTCTTTGTATTCTCGGTGCGGTCGTCTTCGTTGTCCTCGCCGGGTTCTTCGGAACCTTCGTCTTCAGAAGCACCTGTATCATCGGCAAATTTGTCAGAGCGCGACAGATCAACAAACATCTGGCCGCCCTCGCCGCGCATCGCCCGTGTGCGAAGTTCGGCAAGTTCGTCACCGCCGATCCCCAGGAACGACAGACGGGCCTCAAGCGCGGACAACATGTCCGAACCGGCATCAATACCAAGCTTGGACGAAAAGGCCGGGTTGGCATAGATCGTCTTGCCATAGGCATCAATCAGCGCCACGCCAATGTCGGATTTGGCAAAACCGGAAATCAGCGGCGCGAGACCGTCATGCCCTCCATTGCGAAGCTTTGCCGACAGGGAAAGCGACGCCACCGCCACCACAGCCACACCGGTGACCATCGCACCGATAATCCACATCAGACGCGCGTCAAGCCCTGCCTTTGCCAAGACGTCCATCAGGACGAAGACAAACGCAACGAATGCGACACTTACAGCAAGGATAAGCCCCCGAAACAGCACGCGACCGCCTTTAACGACAATAACTTAACAAAATAGTCTATACTTTTAGCTGCTTATGGCCCGACTGGCTACCGACAAGTTTACCGCCCATCGGATGGCCCTGCAATCAACAGCATCACATCATTTCGCTGTGAGATGCGCAAAAGGCAGGAACCGGAATTGGTCCTGCCTTTCACAAAACAAATCTCAGTAGGGTCGCACCGCCCTGACGGGCGCGACGGTCCCTAGCGGCTCAGACGTTTGATCTGAGCGTCATCAAGCTTGGTGCCCTCGAACTCGACGCTGATGCCATCATCACTGACATTGCGCACGATGGCGCGCACCGGGCTATTGATGCCGGGTAGTTCAACCTCAATCTTGGTGCCCGACGCGATGTTGTCACTGCTGACAAGCATCGCTCCGCGTTCCGAGATGTTTTCAAGACGTGCTTTTGACGCCTTGCCACCAAACCGGATGGAAACTTCCTGCGAAGACGGGTGACGTTTTGAAGTCCGGCGATCCACATCAGCGGTCGAGGTTCTGACAACCTCCACCAGCACGCTTCGCAGATCGTGCACAGCACGCGCAACATGCTCCGACAGGCTTCCGACTTCAGCCGCGAGCTGCCCGGTGCCCGACGCTTCAGAAGAAACCTCGTTAATCCGGGCAGAAACCTCACGCGATGCCTGGGCCGTTTCGTTGACGTTGCGCGCGATTTCAGAGGTTGCGGCACTTTGTTCTTCGACAGCTGCTGCAATCGCGGTCGAAACTTCGTCCATCTCGTGGATTTTCTCGGCAATGGTTGCCACCGCACTCACCGCAGAATCCGTTACCGCCTGGATTTCTGCGATCTGACGGGTGATTTCATCGGTTGACCGGCTGGTCTGGGTGGCGAGGTTTTTGACTTCCTGGGCCACAACCGCAAAACCCTTGCCGGCGTCACCCGCACGGGCGGCCTCGATGGTTGCGTTCAAGGCCAGAAGGTTAGTCTGTTCGGCAATGCCTGAAATCAGCTCAACCACTTCGCCGATACCACGCACACTGTCAGCCAGCTGCGAAACGGTGGTTTCCGTCGAACGGCTGGCTTCAACGGCATCCTCACTGACGCGGTTGGCGCGCGAGATCTGATTATTGATCTCACCGAGCGACGAATTCAGCTCTTCGCCAGCACCGGCAACCGCTTCGACCGTTGCCAAAGCCTGCTCGGAGGCCGAAGCCACGGTTTGCGAGTTGCCCTGAACAAGATCGGCAGAGCTCGACATGCGCTGCGCAGCCTCGGCCAGCTCGCCGGTCTGACCGGAAATGGTATCAACAACACGACGGGTTTCGCTTTCAACCCGCTCGGCCATTTCGCGCAGCGACTTGCGGCGCTGCTCTTCGGATGCAAGGCGATCAGCTTCCTGCTGCTCGCGCATCTTGAGATTGTTCAAGCCTGTTTCACGGAAGACATGCATAACCCGAACCAGGTCGCCGACTTCGTCGTTGCGCTTGGTCTCGGTCAGTTTGACGTCATATTTGCCATCGGCCAGTTGCGCCAGTGTCGTGACGCTTTCAGCAACCGGTGCAGAAATACGACGATGCATGACCCAGGCAATCAATGCACACACAATGATTGATGCAATGGTCACCACCGTTGTCAGAACAAAGACAGACTCCACATTGCGCTCAAGCCCGGTAAGCTTCGCAACCAGCTCATCTTCGATCGATTTGCTATAGGTTTCCGTGTGTTCGACCGCAATTTCAAGTGCCGAGGCAAGGTTTGCCGCTGCATCATCGAAGTTTGCCATCATCTTGTTGCCGACTTCCGGACCGCCATCGATATAGCCCTGCGCCATCTCCTTGCCAGCGGCATAATACGCCGGGAACGCCGCCTCGACCTTGTCAAGCGAGGCAAGCAGTTCACTTTGACCGAGCTTTTCAGCCAGTCCTTTCGCCACCGTAAGGTTTTCAGCAAGTCCTTGTGCTGCGGCTTCTGCCTCGTCGAACCCGTCATTGAGACCATCAAGCGCGCGCGTGGCAGAGATATCAGTCAACCACTGCTGAACCTGAATAACATTGTAGCGCGCGCCCTCAATTGCCTTGATCAGGTTCGGGACATCCGTACTGACAACCACGCCAATCTCGGCGGCGTCATAAGTCGCCCGACGGCTCTCGGAATTCACAATACCTATACCAACGGCTACTGCGATCAACATGATGACAATGATCGCGTTCGAAAGGGCAATCTGACCGGCAATCCTCAACTTCATCAAGGTCTTCCTATTAACAACGGCAAAATATTTGCGACTTATCCAAGCCTATTTGGTCATACGTATAGTATTCGAACCAGACAATTGGAACCATTAATTCACAATTACCACCAAAGCCGTAATTGTGAATTGATCCAGATCGTTGCGATCAAAAATTATTTGAATGTTATGCTGAGAGATTTACCGACGGGCCGATGGCAAACGATAAGAATACTTAGCCCAGCTTCTTGCCGCGCTGACGGAACACGAACGAGATGATCTCGGCGACGGCCTTGTAATGTTCTGGCGGGATTTCCTGATCGATTTCGACTGTGGCAAACAATGCCCGGGCGACCGGCGGGTTTTCCATGATCGTGATGTTGTGTTCTTCGGCGACTTCACGGATCTTGAGCGCAACATTGTCCTGCCCCTTGGCGATACACATCGGTGCCCCCATGGTGTCGATGTCATATTGCAGGGCGACGGCAAAGTGCGTCGGGTTGGTGATGACAACGTCGGCCTTTGGCACGTTTGACATCATGCGCTGCTGGGCGCGTTCCATCCTGATCTGACGGACCTTTGCCTTGATCTCGGGGCTACCTTCGGTCTGCTTGAATTCGTCCTTGATCTCCTGCTTGGACATCTTCATCTGCTGATTGAACTCGTACTTCTGATAGGCAAAGTCGAGCCCGGCAATCACAGCAGTCAGGGAAACCGTCGCGATCAACAGGATGATGATCATGTCATAAAGGCGCTCAAGCGTCAGACCGAGTGACAGCTGCGGATACAGTTCGACATCCACCAGTTCGGGCATGATCACCAGTGCAAGGACCACACCGACCAATATGATCTTGCTGACGTTCTTGGCGAACTCGACTAGGCTTTTCATCGAAAAGAGGTTCTTGAGCCCCTTTAGCGGATTTAGCTTTTCGGGCTTGGGCTCGATACGGTCAACCGCGACGACAATCCCGTTCTGAACGATATGCCCGGCCACGGCGAAGAATACCAAAAGCACAAACGGGATGCCCATCACCCACAGCATGCCAAGTATGACGTCTTCAAACAGACCGGGGACACCCGCCTGGGTCACATCAATCATATGCGGGTGTTCAATAAAACCGAAAGCCAGATCGCGCACGCCAGCCGCCATGGTCGGGCCGAGCATGGTCATGACAAGACCACCGCCGAACAGGATCATGAAGTTCCCGACTTCCTTGGAAACCGCTACCTGACCTTTTTTTCGCGCGTCCTCAAGCTTTTTACTTGTGGGGTCTTCTGTTTTTTGGCTGTCGTCTTCTTCTGCCATTGGCACACCCATGCTTGGCAAAACGGGGCAAAACGCCGCCCGTCACGGCTTATACCAAGGAGCAGAAATACTCATCAATAGAGATCGTGCAAACGAGCTATTGGCTAGGAAGAACAGTGCAGGCGATGCGGGGCATCGTCAAGCTGATCTGAGGCCAGCCGGTAGTTTGTTTGCGCGACCGGGACGGGACCTTATCACGCCCTCCGGATCGCGTCGTAGCCCACTTCCGATGCTCCGCATCGCCGCGCGAGCCTCTCCTAACCAGAGAACCCGAGAAGGTGTCTCTATAGGTGACTATTTCTACTCCTTGGTATTATGGATTGAGAAACGCCTCAAGCCCGGTCTCGAAATATGCAAGAAAGACCATCATCATGGATGGCAGGGCCAAGGTCAACAAAAGCAGCGCAATCGCGATCTGAACCGGCATGGCAACAAAGAACACGGGCAATTGCGGCATCAGCTTGTTCAGCAAGCCCAGCGCAATTTGCAAACAAATCGCCACGACCAGAAACGGTGCAGACATTTGCATTGCGATGACGAAACTGTCATTGAGCGCATTGGCAAAAAATTCGCTCATATCCCCGACGGGCAAAACACCACCGGGCGGGAACAAGGTATAACTTTCAAACACGGCCTGAATCATCAAATGATCCATCCCGGTCGCGAACAAAAGCACAAGCGCGACTTGCATCAACAAGTTACCCGTCACCGCACTTTGCGCGCCTGACAACGGGTCGGCGGTAAAGGCGTTCGCCATCGAAGACAGATAGGCAATAATTGACCCGGCCGTCTGTATGCCCGCCAACATGACCTGGGCAAACAGGGCGAAAAACAGGCCAACCGTAATTTCATATCCGATTCCGACAAGAAGCGACGGCGCATCAGCCGGTTGAGGTGGGAATAACGGCCCGGCCAGCGGCGAGATCACAACCGCCACCCAAAAGGCAAACAAAAGCCGGGCACGTGCAGGCACGGCACGGGATCCGATTCCGGGCATAAAGGCAAAAGCCGCCCCCACCCTGGCGAAAGTCATCAGGACGACGTAAACATTCAGCGTAAGAAGTTCTTGAAGATCCATGTCGTCTTCGACTGCCTTACATATTCACGCTGGCGTGCGGCGGAGTTAACGCTAGTTTGGCAACCCGATAAAGTGGTCAACCATTCGGCCCATGAATTCGATCATCTCGGTCATCATCCACGGCAGCAAAACCAGAAGCGCGACAAAGATCACCAGAATCTTGGGGACAAAGGTCAGTGTCATTTCCTGAATCTGGGTCAGGGCCTGAAACAGGGCGATGATCAAACCGACACCAAGGGCAATCAGCATCAGCGGCGTGGTGACTTTCAGCAGTGTCCACACCGCGTCATAGGCCACGTCCATGATTTCAGCTTGATCCATTGGGTCTTCCTGTCTCGCCGTCTTGTCTTGCGCGCCGCGTCGGGCCTTTATCCTTCATACAGGATTTATCACGGGTATTGCCATGATTTCCTGTCTTATCAAATGCTTCGTTGTGGATCGTTCCAAAAGAACAAAAAACCGCACGAATGATCGCGCGGTTTTGTCAGTCACGTCTGCGAATGCCGATCAGACCGGCATATTCAGGATGCTCTGATACGCTTCGACGGCTTTGTCGCGAACTGAAACCACGGTACGCAAGGTAACCTCGGCTGCGGAAACGGCGGTGACAACTTCGTGCAGTTCGGCATCACCGGTGACGGCTTTCTGGGTCATTTGCTCGCTCATCGCCATGGTGTCGCGGGCATCATATGCCGCGCCCTTGACCATGTCGGCAAAACTTTCCCCCGGGTTTACGGACTGGCCCGTACCGGTCACGGTTTCCGTAACGGTATTGGTCTTGCCTGCGGCCGCATTGCGGTAGGCAGAAATGGCATCGTTGAAGCTTCCGACCATCGGTCTCAATCCTTAAACGTGTTCGTACCCGGCTATATCGGCTGCTTATTGCAGAATATCAAGGGTCTTGAGCAACATGCTACGCGATGACTGGATCACATTGAGGTTTGCCTCATAGGACCGCTGTGCTTCGCGCATATCCATCATTTCGACCAGCGTTTCGACATTCGGGGTCTGGACATAGCCCTGATCGTTGGCCGCCGGATGGCTTGGTTCGTACTTCATACCAAAATCAGAGCGGTCCGGCATCACCTTATTGACCTTGACCATTTCAACACCGACTTCGCGGTCCATAACGTTCTTGAACGTCAGGAGCTTGCGGCGATACGGATCCTGATTGGGCGCGGTCGGCAAGCTGTCTGCGTTGGCAACGTTTTCTGCCGCAATCCGAAGACGGGTCCCCTGTGCGCGCATGCCGGCAGCAGAGATTTTAAAAGCCTTGTAGAGTTCCATGGTTTCTTACTCTCTGATTACCGGTTAGCGGCCAAGTGCCGAAATAAACATTGTTTTCTGTTTGGCGTACAAACGGGTCATGGTCTGATAATCGACCTGGTTCTCGTTCATCTTGACCATCTGTTCTTCAAGGATGACGGCGTTTTTGCCCGGTGCGACTTCGTAGTTCTTGCGCACTTCCTCGTCCTTGAAGTTCTGCGGTTTGTTAAGACCCTGACTATGGCCCGGCGTGGTCGCCTGCATCGCAAGGATGAACTGGCGGTCGCGGCCGATATTTTTCGGGTCGAATTCCTTGAGATCGTTGGCGCGGTAGTTTGGCGTATCGGAGTTGGCAATATTCTGCGCGATGACTTCCTGACGCTGTGTCAGCCAGTCCATCTTCTCCTTGAGATTGGCGAACATGCCAAGTTTGCCGATATCCATTTCCTGCTCCTTGTCTGCGCGTCGTTCAGTATTGAGTGCGCGGGTAAAGCCGAAGTTAACGTCACGCCCTGATCGGGTCGGGATCTTCCGAAAGGCCGTTTTTGCCGCCCCGTTAAATCCTGCCAACACAAATGCACGTTGCGTGCCAAAACCAAAAACAGCGTTGAATTCACCCAAGAATAGTTCTAATCACTGCGAGTACTAGACCCCGCCTATGAAACCGGGCATATTGGGCTCATCTGACGAATTAAGTTTGTCACCTATCTATCGAAACCGGGACACTGCATGCTCTATCTCACACGAAAAGTTGGCGACTCCGTTGTCATTGATGACAATATTGAAGTCACCGTCGTTGAGGTGCGTGGCAAAACCGTGAAGCTTGGCTTCACCTTCCCCGAAGATGTTCAGGTCCTGCGCCGCGAACTCTATGACCGCATTCAGGAAGAAAACCGTTCTGCAGCCGTCAGCGAGGACCTTATTCGTCACCTTGGCAATGTTGACCCGTCTGACAAAGCCGCTTCCAAGAAAAAGGCCGATGCTGAGTCGACCGAAAGCTCCAGCGACGACTAGCACCCTTGCGCCGGTCACTCAGAGTTCGGACCGGTAACAAATCCCGACAATTTGTCCTACCATCAACAGCATGCCGGCCTAGTGGCCAGTATGGTTTTGCCTGTATTGCCGATCTGATGATCACAAGATTTGGGTCGACCTTCAGGTCGACAACGTTTTGTTGACCATCTTGGGTCTATGGTCGACCCTGTTAGGGGTGCCTGCCAGTGGCAAAAATGGCAAACCGTCCTGAATTGAAGGACCGTATGAGCGGGAAAAAGCCGACCTATGACATTACCGACACACCGGCGAGCAAGACAGAAGACCTTGCCGCACCGGGGGCGCCTGACCAAAAGGCGGTCGCGCTAAGGTACAAGCATGGGCGGGACAATGCCCCGACACTGAGTGCCAAAGGCGAAGGCAGCGTTGCGGAACAGATATTGCAGGTCGCCTTTGCCAACGGGATCAAGGTCCGCAAGGACAGTGATCTTGCCGAAATCTTGATGGCTGTGGACGTTGAAAGTGAAATACCGCTTGAAGCTTTTGCAGCCGTCGCCGAGATATTGAACTATATATACCGGATCAATCGCATTTATGGCGGTCCGTCGCGCAGCCAGTCCGATCCAGAAGATCAGATCCTGGCAACACCAACAGATGACGTAAACGGGGAAGGCCCATCATGAGCCCAGAGCAATACAAGCCCGATCAGTTCAAAAACGACCTGAAGCGCGTCCTGTCATTGATCCGCACCGGGCAACGATATCTCGAAGACGGCAAGGTCGTTGAACTGTCAGCCCTTGAAAGCCGCATTGCCGACCTGTGCGAACAGGCCCGCACCCTTGCCCCGGAACAACGCCAGGAAGTCGCGCCGCTGCTTGCATCACTGACCGAGGAACTGGGGCAATTCGAAACCCGGATGCAGCAGGAATACAGTGACATTCAGCGCCAGCTTCGTGGCATCAGCAACACCGCGCAGGCAACAAATGCCTATGCACAGGCTGCACGCACCAAATAGCAAAGCTCCCTAAGGCGCTGTTTTGAAAACGGCTATCGTAAAGGCGGGGGTTGGATGTCATCTTGCTTGGCCTTGCACGGCACGGTAAACAAGGACATGAAGACGGTGATCGCAAGTGCGATGGTAATGCTGCCAACAGATGATCACGGGTTGTTGACGGGGAAAGCTGCCTGATGGAACTAAGCGCCTATTTCCGGTTTGTTGCCGCCCTGCTTTTTGTGCTGGGGATTATTGGCGTGTTTGCCCTTTTGGCGCGGCGATTTGTTCCGGGCGCGCGCAACATCAACCGCCGTGGCGTAAAAAGACGCCTCTCGGTCGTCGAAGTTGTTCCTGTCGATACCAAGCGCCGTCTGGTTTTGCTCAGACGCGATGATACCGAACATCTTGTCATGCTTGGACCAAATGGCGACACCGTGGTCGAACGCAATATCGGCACCCATTTTAGCGAAATACTTGGCAATCAGACCCCGTCAGACGAAACCCTGTCGCCTGAAACCACCGAAATTGCCATTGATGCCACAAAAGATGCCGCCCCGACTGACAGGAATACGCCTGCATGAACCGTGATATCCCATCAGCCCGCTCCGAGGATGAAAAACCGGCAAAAGCCGGGTGGCGTGCGCCGCGCTGGTTAACCCTGTGTGCGATCTGGTCACTGATCCCGATGATTGCCATTTTGGCCGGCGGCGACACGGTTCAGGCGCAGTCTTTCAATTTTGATCTGGGTGACGGTCCGGGCGTGACATCATCTGGCCGCCTGATTCAGCTGATCGGCCTGATCACGGTTCTGAGTATTGCGCCCGCCATCCTTATGATGGTGACGTCCTTTACCCGTATCATCGTGGTGCTCAGCCTGTTGCGAACTGCACTTGGTATTCAGCAGTCACCACCGAACCAGGTTCTGATCAGTCTGGCGATGTTCCTGACCCTGTTTATCATGATGCCAACCCTTGAACGGGTTTGGGACGAAGGCCTGGAGCCGATGATCAATGGCAACATTGACGAATTCGAAGGGTTCGAACGCTCCGTCCAGCCGGTACATGACTTCATGATGACTCAGGTACGCGAACGCGACCTTCAGCTTTTCGTCAATCTGGCTGGTATTGAGGAAGTCACCGCGCCCGAGGATATCCCGCTGCGTTCCCTGATCCCGGCCTTCATGATCAGTGAACTGCGCCGCGCGTTCGAGATCGGCTTTTTGCTGTTCATCCCGTTCCTGATCATCGACATGGTGGTTGCCAGTATCCTGATGTCGATGGGCATGATGATGCTGCCGCCGGTTATTATTTCCCTGCCATTCAAACTGATCTTCTTTGTGATGGTCGATGGCTGGTATCTGATCGCCGGGTCTCTGGTCGAGAGTTTCGGTGGGTAGGCCGGCGGGCCGAAAACGTTCCATTCCAGACGAACAGAAAACAGTTCATCTTAGCGTTCGAGATGATCGCGCAGTCGATAATACCAGATCGCCATCGTGGCATAGGCACGGTGCAGATCATGTGCAAATAACGGTTTGATGTCGCTAAAACGCAACGGCAGCGGCCTATCCGGTCTCAGAAGGTTATCGGCAATCGCCTTGCCAAGTGACGTCGACAGCGCCACGCCGCGCCCGTTGTAGCCAACCGCCATGGTCATATTCTCCAGCGGTCGGTGCAGATGCGGGAAATGGTCATAGGTCATGGCAAGTGTACCCGACCAGCAAAATTCAATCGGCACAGATTTGACCTGCGGGTAATAGGCATGCAGCTCCGAGATGATTTCCCTGAAAGCATCACGGCCAACCGGATCAGCAAACGTCCCGCGTCCGCCCATCATCAACCGCCCACCCGGTCCAATCCGAAAATAATTGCCAATGCGCCGGCTGTCCGAAACAGGCGTTTTGTTTGGTAGAACGGTGGCAAGTTGTTCCGCGCCAAGCGGGGCGGTCGCAACCTGGAAACTGTTTGCCGGAATCAGGCTTTTGCGCAATTTCGGGAAGAGGTCACCGGAATACCCGTTTGTTGCGACCACCACATGGTCACTTTTGATCGTTGCCGTGCCCTCGGCAATCCTGGCATGCCATTTTCCGGAAATGCAGCTCACGCTGCGAACTGGCGCGGGGGCAAACACCTGACACCCCGCCGACTGCGCAGCACGGGTCAGACCACGGATGTATTTAAGCGGATGAAGTTGACCTGCGCGGTTATCAAGCCAGCCACCAACAAGGCGTTTACTGCCTGAAATCGCCTGAACTTCAGCCGTATCAAGCATGCGGACATCCGCGCCGCGCGATTGCCATTCCCGCATACGGGTTTCAAGCAAGTCAAGGTGATCACGCTTGATCGTGCCCTGTATCCAGCCACTTGGCGTGGCGTCGCAATCGATATTGTGTTCCGCGATCAGATCAAATGTGGCTTTGGCGGTATTACCCGCAAACTCGGTCGAGAACGCACCATAGAGCCGGTCAATCGTTTCGGGGTCATGTTTCAACCCGGGAATAACCTGCCCGCCATTTCGGCCCGAGGCCCCAAACCCCGGTCGCACAGCATCGACCACAATGACCGATGCACCACCCTTGACCAGTTGAAGCGCACAGGAAATGCCCGTAAAGCCAGCGCCGACAATCATGACATCGCAATCATATTCGCCGTCGGGCTTTTCGGTCTTGGGGGCGTCATTGGCGGTCGCCTCCCACAGCGATGTCAGTTCATTTTTCATGCGGACCTCGGTGGCAGGGCATTTCGCCTCAAGACCAGAATACGGGAAGTAACAGTTTGATTTTAAAACCCTAACTCAAGTTCCAATTATATCAATACATTCCATTGACCTGATCGGTCCATCACCGCGACAGCACAGCCAACAATATCTGACAGGACAAATAAAAAAGCCGCCTGCATTGCATGGCGGCTTTTGGTCTTCCCTAGACCTGGGCATTGATGCCCCACAGATATCCGGTTTAGCCTTTTTGGCGACCGGATTTAAAAACATCCTGTTCAAGCGGCTTGAGGCCAAAACTGCCCCGACGCGGACCGGGATTTTCGGTCACATATTTCTCGGCCACCTGGCGTTCCCTTTCGCTCATGCGGGCGTAAATCGCCCCCATTTCACGCTGCGCCTGACTGTCTTCTGTCGGTGCGGACATTTTCAGCCAGTAATAGGCAAGAACATTGTCCTGTTCGACACCGCTGCCAATCGCATAGAGGCGTCCAAGTGCTGCCTGACCATTTGCTGACCCTTTGCGGGCCGCGCGTTCATACCAGGTCGCCGCACGTACCATATCAACAGGCACGCCAAGACCGTGCTCGTACATAACACCGATCAGATGATATCCGCCCGGATGACTGAGCTCCGCCAGATCCATGGCCAGATCAAGCGCATTGGCATAATCCGGTTCGCGATGTGGCACACCGAAAATTTGGATCTGGGTCATCTGATATTTCGCAGATGCATCCCCCTGATCCACCGCATGACTCAACATCTTCCAGCCGCGATTAAACAATTTCAGATCAGAAGAATGGCAGAAATACATCGCAAGATTGGCCTGCGCATAGGCGTCCCCCTCGCTCGCGGCGAGTTCAAACCAGCTGATGCTTTCGGCAATATTGCGCTCGGCGCCCAACCCGACACCCAGCGCATAGCCAAGCGCCGATGCCGCTTCGACACTGCCGGCGCGTGCTGCGCGCATGTTGAATTCAAATGACTTGGATGGATCGCGACGCACCCCGCGCCCTTCAAGATAAAGGTACGCCAGAACACTGGCAGCGGAAGGGTCGTTCAGTTCGCTTGCGCGTTCGAAATAGGACACAGCCTTTTCGTCATCCTGTGGCACGCCCCATCCGTTGAGATAACAGACACCAAGGTTATAGAGGGCTGCGACCGATCCGAATTCGATTGCTTCTTCAAACCAGTGTGCAGCGGTCTCGGCATTTTCCTGAACGCCAAGCCCCTTGGCATAGAGATACCCAAGATTGTTGGCCGATACCGGGCCGCCAGCGGTGGCTTCTTCGTTAAACCAATAGGCCGCCTCGCGGTACCATTGCTGACCTTCACCAAGGTCTTCGGCAACGCCGAGTCCCTTGCTGCGCATATATCCATAGCAAACAGCAGCAAACGCACGGCTTTGGCGGTGAATCTGGTCAAGGATACGGCGGGTCGCGGATTCGTCACGCGGCATCCCGTCGCCCTGATAGTGTTTCTGGGCAAGCGAAAGCTGGGCAAAAATGTCCTTTTCGACATTTGCCTCATCGTAATAGACCATTTTAAGTGCACGATCCATCACAGCTCTACACTCATTACCGTTCAAAAAATCCAACAGAATCATAGCGCTCACACCCGCAAAGGGCGAATTCGGCACCACGATATATTTATTGAACGTTAATTTATAGCACTAAGCTGAGACTTTTCCAACTGGTCTCGATAGGTTGCAAGGAAACCCTGGAAGTCTTCTACTTCGTCAACCCGATCAGCAAGTGTGCGATAATCAATCAGCCCCTGGGTCGGCGATGATGTAATCAGGCTGAATGCCTCTGCATACGGGCTTTGGGCCATGATCTCGCCGTAGCGGCGCTTGAGCATGTTAAGCGTCCGTTCCTGACCGGCCATTGCCAGATTGACCGCCCAGTTGAGCATGTAACGCCCGCGCTCGTCAGAGATCCCGTCTCCGTCAAACGGCTCTTCGCCCACCAGACGCTGGAATGTCTCGGCTGCGGACATGTAATCGCGGGTGCTGCGATAATGATCAATCCGCAGCAGTTCCGCATTGCGTGAATAGTCACCCTCAAGCGATGCAACGGCCTCGGCACCGCGGTCCGTATCAAGCAGTGCACGCGCGCGAAGATGGCGACGCTGCGTTGCAAGTTCTTCGGAAAGATCGGGTACTTCCGTTTCCTCGATAACGCGAATGGTGTCTTCGGGCTTGCTATCCAGAAGATAAACCAGCGCCAATCGCGCCCCGACCCGGGCTTTTTCAACACCGGACAGGCGGAAGTCTACCTGATGTTCCAGAAGGTCCTCGGCACGCTCGAAAAGTTCGACATCGACCATCCGGTCGGCAAGGCGACGGATCAGTTCATCGCCCTTTTCGCCGGCGGGTGTCAATTCGCGGAATTCGTCATACAGCGCAACGGCCTTGATCGCCGAGATGTTGTTAATCTCGTCACCCAGATACAGATTTTCGAAGGTTTCATGCATCATGTCGGTCGCTTCTTTGGCCACCGGCATATTGGGGAAGAAGATCGCCACCTGTCGCAGCGTATTCAGCCCTTCACGAAAATCCTTGTTCTCGATCTGCAGTTCGCCAATGCGCTTGAGCAAAGCCATCTCGAATGCATCACCGCGCCAGGCAAATCGAAGCTTTTGAAGCTGCTCAATCGCATCTTCGACCGTCAGACGTTCCAGACGCATCAAAAGTTCTGTTCGATCAAAGATTGCATGGGCGCGCGCCTTGCGGTTCTCGCCCTCGGCAACCTGATCCCAGGTCGCGACCGCTTGCTCCAGCTCGCCCGCCTCTTCCTCAAAGACCCCCTTGAGGTATTGGATATCCATTATCTTGCTTTCGGACAGTCCCGGCGTCACCAGCATCTTCTCGATCATGTCCATACCCGCTTCCGGGTTGCCGACAATAAGCGCCTGCTCGGTTGCAATCGGCACGATGCGCGACAACAGTTCCGGCGGGTAGTAGTCAAGAATATGAACGCTTTCCAGAAGATCGCGCGCACCTTCGTTCGGGCGACCGCGCGCGGCAAGTGTCACCGCGCGCCACAATTGCATTTCGGGGATTTCGCGCAAACGTTCGTCTTCAAGCAGGCGTTCGGCTTCCTGGTAATCGCGGTTCAGAAACTTTACCGCCGCCTTGAGCGCCCGGAATTGGAGGCGCTGTGCGATCAATGGATCATCGTGTTCCATTGTCGAAATGACAGCATCGGCTTCTGGGCCCAGTCCATTGGCCAGATAGTACTGCGCCAGGTCCAGACGGGCCTTGTTGCGATGTTCGTCACCGCTATCAGCAATACCCTGGCGAAGATCGCGGATCGTCCTGTTGTAATTATCAAGCCCGCCACGACGCCATTCTTCGAGTTCAAAAATCAGTCCTTCGCGGCCATCGCCGGTTCCTGCCCGCACGCCAGTTGCCGATGCCAACAAACGCGCCCCTTCTGGCGAGATGTTCAAACCATCTTCGGCCGTGACGATCACACCCCGACCGTCATCACGCCCCGCGACCTGAACGCTGTCATTCATCGGGGCGACAACAACACCCTGAACAGATGGCAAAACCTCAAATTCCGGATAGCGCAAAGAGACCTCGATGCCATACCCGCTTTGGGTTGTTGTGGTGACACGCAACGTGTCACCGACCTCTGGATCATCAATCGGGATGATCGGCCCAACATCATCCAGCGGCACGATCAGGCGTGCGCGGGTTTGCTCATCAAGTTCAATTGACGGGCCCAGCTTCTCAACCGGCTGCATTATGCCCTGCTGCATGGTGACACGCCAGTCACCGGCATCACTTTGGGTCGTGTAAAGGCCGATACCCGGTGGGATTGTCATGCGCACAATCGTGGCATAGGGGCTTTCGACCTGTTCGACCACCCCGATGATCTGGGCAGCTTCTTGCCGCACGGTATCAAGGTTGAGATTGGCACGGACATCAAAGGCCAGCCACAAGAACCCTGCACGCGACCAGACAGCAGCACCGCCCGGCTGCCCGAACGGGAAACCAAGCGAAAGTTCCGTCGCAGTCTGTTCGACCGTAACCACAAGATCGCCAATGCTTTCGCGCTCGACTGGTGCCTGCCCGTTTGTACGAACGGTGTTTTCGGCGTTCTGGGCCGCCTGCGCCAGTGCTTCTGGCGAATTCGGGTCAAGTTCCGCGCCCTCGGCATTAACCACGGCATCGCCAGCGTCTTCGGCGCTGCCATTTGCGGGGGTGTCGTCGGTTTGCGCCGCGGTTTCAGTCGCGGGCGCCGCAGGTGCAGGTGGTGTCGGGGCAGTTGTTGCTGGATCCGTTGTTCCTTCGGTTTGGTTTTGCGTGCTGGTCGTTGCCGGTGCACGCTGCACCCCCATGATATCGACCACCACCTTGTTACCGGACCGGAAATGGCGCAATTGCCGTGCCGGTGTGGTTTCGATAACCACATCAAGCGGGTTGGTGCCATCCTGACGCACCCGCACACCTTGAGGCAGGCGACGGGAAACATCTGTTGCATCAATCCGGGCAGGAGCACCAAAGGCAACGGTTTGTGATCCTTGCGCACCTTCAAGCGCATAGTCAGTCCGGTTCGGCCAATCAAAAACCAGTCGATAGAATGTCGAGTGACGCCCGACGCGGACATCAAGTTCGGGGAGTGTCGCACCGTCATCAGCGACCGTCTCAACCGGCGTCGTTGGTGCCGGGGTTATTTCAGGGGTCTGATTCTGGTCCTGCTGTGCGGGGCGCACAGGCGGCGTCGGGACCGATGCCGGTGGAGGTGTCGGTTCAGCTTCGGGCTTATCGAGAATATCAAGCACCACGTTGCTGCCAACGTTAAAGGCGCGCACCTCGTAGTCATCGCTTAAGACAAAGGCGATAGTCCGCCCGTCAGGATCAAAGAAAGCATCGGAAACATAGCGCGAAACGGGCGCAAGAACACCACGCAACGAGGCAACCAACCGTTCATCGAAACGCACAACCAACTGATCGCCGATAATTTCGGCGGTGTAATTGACCGGTTCGTTCCATTGCAGAACAATTCGTCCATAACCGTTATGAAGCCCAGAGCGAATAATAACAGGGTCCGCCACCTGGGCTATTGCAGGGCGCATACCGCTTAAGGGCAAAACCATTGCCGTGGTGGTCGCAACAACAACCGCCAGCAGGATGCGCACGGCAAGTTTCGCCATACTTACGTGCCTCCGATCCCGCTTCCCCCATGAGGCTCGATTACAATGTCGACCCGGCGCGCCATCTCAAATCGCGCCTCCTCATCCAACAATTTGGGAAGCTGGTCGTATCTTGATGCCGCAAATCCGTAAATATTTATGTAATCTGTGTAACCAGATTGCTTTAACTCGTTGGCAACTGAACCGGCACGGGCAAGGGAAAGTTCCCAGTTGGATGCATATTGCCCACGACCACTTAGCGGACGCGGGTCGGTATGCCCCTGAACACCGATACGGTTACCGATATTTCGCAACACCCCACCCAGCACAAACAAAGCCTGCCTTGCCTTTGGCGTCATTTCCGAACTGCCAGCAAAAAACAAAAGATCACCCGGCAGCGAAATCACCAGCTTGTCAGCTTCGCGCGACATCCGGGCATCCCCCAGAACCGCGTTGTCATCAATGGCGTCATCAATCACGGCGCTCAGATAATCAAGGTTCATCGCCGGTTTACGATAGACACGCGGGATGTTCATATTCGCCATCGGCTCGTCGGTATCTTCGACCGGCGAGGGTTTGATAGACTGCGACAAGGCGTCGACCACCTCGTCCCAACGGTCGATCTTGACCTTGGACATGGCAAACAACATCACAAAGAATGTCAGCAGCAGCGAAATCAAGTCCGCGAGACTGAGCATCCAGGGCGGCGGCCCCTTGTGTTCTTCCTTGCGCGGTGCGTCGTCGCTCATCCGCCACCTCCCGATGCTTGCGGCCCAAGCGGGATTGGCTGGGAAATGGCTGGCTGGCCAGTGCCCGTTGCCGGCGGAATCATGAACTGCTGAGGTGCAACGGCGCCGGTTTGCCCGGAACTTCCCCCACCGTTGCCATCCGTGCCCGGTGTTGTGCCGCCAGGCGTTACATCGGGCGTATTATCATTCCCGTTGCGCTCGATCGGTTCTGGCGGTTCCTTGGGTCCGAAATTCCAGAAGAACCGGAACGTCACGATGAACGGGTCAGCACCCGGGTCAATGCCCACAAAGAAATGGTCTTCCGGGGCGCCAACATCAATCAGCTCACGCGCAAACGATCCTGCCTGCGCGATCTGAAGGTTGTTTTCGATCTGGATCGTGCCCTTGTCTTCGATCTGGCTACCCATCACCATTTCCATCTCGTAGGAGGCATAGCCTTCTTCATCTGCAAGCACTTCGGCAAGCTGACGCATGAAGTCGGCCTGACGTTCGCGGATCAGGATGGAGTTGGTATCAAACAGCTGATCGACATGCATGATGACTTCCATCAGCTTGCCGGGCTGAATGACTTCAACCCGGACCACCTTGATGGCAGTTTCAAAAAGATGCCCCAGCTTGTCCTGGGTTTCCTGCGCAGAAACCGTTGGCCCTTCAATCGAGGTCACGGTCTGCAGACTGGTCGTCGGCGGGAGAATGGCCGCGAATGCCGAGGAGAGGCTTTCCTGCACTTCGCGGGTTTTGACCTCTTCAAAGGTCGAGATGGTGTTAAGCAGAATAAAGAAGGCAAGCAAAAGAAGATAGAGGGCCAGAAACAACGCCACGGCCCCGTTCGCTGGGGGGGATGGTGGTGTTGGTCCGTCTTCCTCTATCTCCGCCATGATAACGCCACTTAGTTAAACATCGCGTCGATGTCGGCCTGCGTTACGCCTTTTCCTTCAAGCTGCGGACCGTTCAGCAAGGCATCCTCGCCTTCGGCTTCTTTTTTCTGACGCGGATTAGCCGCTGCATATTTGGCAATCTCGTCGCCAAATGCCGTGACCAGACCTTCAACACGTTCTTCGATGGATTTCAGGGCCTTGATCACTTTGGTCGTGCGCTGCCCGGTAATATCCTGGAAGTTACAGGCCTCGTAAACGCGCATGGTTGCACCCGTCACGATTTCTGCCTGTTCGGGCGGCAAGGTTGTCGCGAACTCCTCAAGCGCGTCCATGGCATCAAGGATTTCGTGGGTTGCCCCCGCCGTCGCATCAACAATTGCGTCGAGCTCGTCGGTTGCGTTGGGGATATATTCAGCCTTGATGTCATCCGGACGGAGCGAGGCAATCTCCGACTTCATCTTGCGGATGATGCCCGACAGTTCGTCAAGCTCGCCAAACAGCCGTTGCTGGTCCTCGGACGGCTTGTCGCCCATGAAGCGCGAAAGCTGATCCATCAGCTCTGACAATTGTTCGACCTTAAGGTCATCACCATCAAGGCGCGCCCGAAGATCATTCAACAATTGCCGTAGTTCGTCCTTGGACGCCTTAGACATAGCGGTATCGCGGGACAAAAGCCCCGCGCTCCTGATCAGAAATCACCAATGACAGTCTTCATCTTGCCCTTCAACGTCTCTGCGTTGAACGGCTTCACGATGTAGTTGGAAACGCCTGCCTTTTTCGCCATGACAACGTTTTCGGTCTTGGCTTCAGCGGTGATCATAATGAAGGGCATATCCTTCAGTTTGGCATCTGCGCGCACTTCTTTCAGAAGCTGGAGACCGGTCATCGGCTCCATGTTCCAGTCAGAAATCACGAGACTGAAAGGAGCCTCACGCAGCTTGCGAAGCGCCATGCTACCATCGGTCGCTTCTTCAATATTCGTAAAGTTGAGCTGCCGCAGAAGGTTACGGATGATACGCAACATGGTTTTGTAATCATCCACAATCAGGATCGGCATATTCGGATCGACGGCCATTCACAACTCCATCAGCTATCTGATCTCCCACCCTTGCCTACCATACTTCCGCATAGTGACAAGGCCCCTAATAATCGTGATGTACATATTTAATATTGGTTAATCAAGATGTTTAACCCGCTATTAAATTGTTCATCACCTTGGCTCTTTTCAAAAAATTGTCCTGTCGATCACTCTTTCCCATTCGGACCGCGCGGTCAATCCTTTGAAGCTGTGTCGCTATTGCAGCGGCAACATATTGATATCTTGCTTGTAGGCCAACTCCGAGGTCAGCGCACGCGCACGATCCGGTGTCATTTCCGAAAGAACCGCAGCTGTATTGGCTTCGCGCATACCAAGGGCGACCTGCAAAAGGATATCCATATCAAGGTCGTTCCAGATACGCGCGGCATCTTTCGGCTTCATTTTTTCGTAAACGCTGATCAGCTTCTTGATGCGATCATCTTCCTGGGCTTCCTTGGTCTCGACCAAATCTTCGATGGCCGATTTCAGGGATTTCATTTCTTCGATCTTGGCATCAATACGCGCTTCGGCCGCCGCAATCAGGCTTTCGCGTTCGTCAAGACGCTGTTCCTTGCGATCAAGTTCGCCGCGACGCACCGAAAGGTTCTGCAGCAGGTCGATTTCTTCTTGCGTGAACAATGTTGGATCGCCACCGAGCATTGGCGGGACGGCAGCATCGCCGGTAACACCGTCAATCGGTTCACCTTCCATGGTGAGTCCTTCCGGGCTGTCGAGCCCCGGGTCACCATTTTCCGGTGTGGCGGCCTGTTCTGCGGCTGGATCACCTGCGGTTTCCGGTGCCTGCGCTTGTGCGATCTGCACCATGCTCACACCCGTTTTCGTTGCTGATACCGGTGCATCGGTATCATAGGAAAACAGGTTGACCACCCGCATCGACAGCACCATCACGCCGACCAAGACGACCAACGGCAGAATACGCACACCTGACATTCACACACCCAAGCATGTCGGCACAAAGTGCCCATGCTCCTTCTCACTTGATTTCTTTCTGTTCCAATGGCGTTTCCAGAGGAACAGGATCCTAGCCATTAGATAAAAAGAAAACTCATAATCTCAAGCCCACAAACGACGCAAAACGCGCCGTTCGCGGCCTCTTATCGTACTGACCGGAGTGCGGCCAGCAATTCACGTTCTGCCTCAGAGCGGCCGGCGTCTTCGTCCTTGTCATAGGGATCAGAAACATCGGCCCGACTGCCCTGCATGCCACCACGCGCAGGTTCTTCACGGTCGTAACCATCATCAACCGGCCCGTTTGATCCGCGCTCGATCTCGCCCACCATTCTTGCAGCGAGTTCCTCTGCCCGGGTTTCAACGCCGACATGGTCGCGATCATCAATCACGTCGTTGCGATCCTGGGCCCCCATCATACGACCAAGACCAGCCGTCGCTCCGCCGGAGGCTTTGACCGTATCGCTGTTTGCCGACGATGCCGATTGCACACCTTCGCTGCCACCTGCGTTGCGACGAACCGAGTTCACGTCGCGCGCGGCCTTTTCCAAACGGTTGGCGATACTTTCACCACGATCGACCATAAAGCTGAGGTCTTCCGTGAGCGCCCCTGCCTTTTCAATGTCCTCGCGCAGCCTTTCACCAGACTGCTCGGCCATTTCCTTAAGCTTCCTTAAGCGCTGTGATCGAGGTCTCCGCGCGTTCGTTGGCCGCGTTGTAAGCGGTCAAAAAGTTCTGCATATCCTCGCGACTACGCCGAAAGGCCGCCAGCTTCCGGTTCAGGATGATCGCATAAATGATCGTTGCCACCAGCAACACGATCATCACAAGATCCAGATAGAACGCGAAGTCCATCAGCTATCTTCCTCGGTTAAGCGCGCACGATCACGAACCTGAATTGCGATCCTGTCACCCTTGCGCCCCATTAATCCCTTGAACAGGGGTACATCCCCGCACCGAACCTCGACTGGCGAGGTCGGACCAGTATTAAGAACCAGTCGGTTCCCAACTTCAAGGTTGATCACATCGCCAAGGGCCATGACCTGCTCATCAAGGACTGCCAATAGATTTACATGGGTCTGCCACAGTTCGTTTGCGAGGTGGTTTTCCCAAATGGAGTCACGACCGAACTTTTCACCCATGAACATCTGAAGCAGAAGTTCACGAACCGGCTCCAGCGTTGCATAGGGGATCAGAAGCTCAAGACGACCACCGCGGTCTTCCATATCGATGCGCAGCTTCGCGACGATGGCAGCGTTGGCATGACGGGCAATGGTGGCAAAACGCGGGTTGGTTTCAAGGCGTTCAAAACGGAAGGTTACCGGGCTTAGCGGGTCAAACGCCGCTGACAGGTCACCCAGAACCACATGGATCATGCGTTCGACAAGGTTCCGTTCAATCGTGGTGTAAGGGCGGCCTTCGATACGCATTGCCGCCGTACCACGACGCCCGCCCAGAAGAACGTCCACAATGGAATAGATCAGCGCTGAATCAACTGTCAGCAGCCCGTAGTTATCCCATTCCTCTGCCTTGAAAACACCAAGCATTGCGGGCAGAGGGATCGAGTTCAGGTAATCGCCGAAACGCAAAGACAGAATGTTATCAAGCGATACTTCGACGTTATCGGATGTGAAGTTACGCAGGGAAGTCGACATCATACGCACAAGGCGGTCAAATACGACTTCAAGCATCGGAAGTCGTTCATAGGCCACCATTGATGAGTTGATGATGGCCTGGATGCCCGACTGATCGCCCGCCCCCGAACCGTCATCGAAGCCCAGAAGACTGTCAATTTCGTCCTGGTTCAGAACGCGCGCAGATGTACCGCCACCCATGGCGTCGGCCATTTCATCATCGCCGCCGCCTTCGTCGCCGTCATCGTCACCGAGCATGGATTCCCATTCGGCGGCCATATCCTCGCCGCCGTCGTCTCCATCCTCGTCATCGCCGCCTGCCATGGCTTCCCATTCAGCGGCGAGAGCATCATCATCATCGTCTTCATCAGCCATCAGCGATTGCTTCCTGAATTTGGCATTCGGGCTGCTACAAGATTATTGTACCAGCATTTCCTTGAACAAAACGTCGTTTATTTTCGCAGGCTTGGCTGCGGCACTCACCCGGATCAGAAGTTCTTCGCGCAGCCTGAACATCCCCTCTGACCCTGAAAGGTCTTCGGGACGCAGTTCGCGAAGATAAACCTGAAAGTTGTCAACAATGCGCGGCATCATCTGTTCGACCTGCGGCAGCATTCCCTGATCGGCAACTTCCAGACTGACCCGAATTTTAAGGTAGCTCTGTTTGCCACCCCCGGTATTCAGATTGACCAGAATTTCAGGCAGATCCACGAAACCAACATTTTCCGGCACCCCCGGGGCTTCTTCAATGGAGTCTTCGGTGATGACCTCTTCGGTCTGCTCGCCACCGCCACCGGTCAGCATGTCGATCACTGGCTGAAGCAAACCTGTGAAATACGCCGCCGCAGCACCGCCCAACAAAAGCAGTACAAGCAAAACGACCACAATCAGCATTTTCTTGCTGCGGCCGCCGCCACCTTCGTCCATTTCAATTTCGTCGACGTCGTCACCCATCGCTTCGCAAATTCCTGCGTTTGAAGTTCTGTCTTCCTGATCCAGCAAACACTGTGCCGGATTAAAAGCCATAACGCTATCACGTTAAAAATCTGTTGCGTTTCCGTCCACTGACGATTTGAGACAGGCGGAAATTTTTGCATCTCTGCGCCATATGTATCAGGCGCGCGGTAAAAACAATGCACGCCCCCGTCCGCACCGGAAGAAATTGCCGATGGTCACGTCACGCATCCCGATCCCGGCAATCCTTTTCCTGAAACCCAAAAATTTTCCGGCAGTTTCTGCCAACAGGTCGACAAAAACGCCCGGCAACAAATGCCGAACCTGAATTTAATTACATAAAATCAATAAGTTAATCAAACTGGCACACAGATCGCATTCCTGATGGTCAAGCTACAGTCCTGAAAGGGAAATTTCGACCATGGAAAACGTTTCATACATTGCACTGTCCCGTCAAAAGACGCTGCGCAGCATGATGTCCAACCTGTCGCAGAACATGGCAAACATGAATACGACCGGTTACAAAGAGCAGCGCATGATGTTCACCGACTGGATCGCGAAGAACAAGGATGCGCCGTTCCGTGGCGAACGCGAGATTTCGCTGGTTCAGGATATCTCCCAGTATCGCAACACTACAGTAGGCACGATCGAACATACCGACCGCCCGCTGGATGTCGCGCTTAGTCAGCCAGACATGTTCTTTGCCGTCGAAACCCCGACCGGTGTTCAATATACCCGCTCGGGCAACTTTTCGCTGGATCCGGGCGGGCAGCTGATTACCAATGACGGTTTCCCGGTGCTCAGCGATGCAGGCCAGCCCATGTTCTTCAACGAAGCGGACGGCCAGATCGAAATCAAGGGTGACGGAACCATCGCCACCGACATCGGTCAGATCGGCAAACTTCAGGTCGTGACCGTCGACAACGTCCAGGAAATGACCGTTACCGGTAACACGCTGTATCAGGCGCCGGAAGGCGAGGACAATCAGGATCTGGTCGAACTGGTCGCGAACCCGGGCATCGTGCAGGGCGCACTTGAAAAATCCAACGTCAATCCGATCGGTGCAATGACCCAGATGATTGATGTTCTTCGCACTTATCAATCCGTTACCCGTTCTCTGGAAAGCGAGAACGAGCGTATGCGCAACATGATCAACAAGCTCGGAGATGTTCGCGCCTAATCGGCAGCGGCCCCGATAACACGGAAATCTAGCGCAAAATCAGCGCAATCGAAGGAGAAGACAGATGCGGTCACTTGATATCGGCGCTTTGGGGATGCAGGCACAGTCCACCAACGTGGACGTCACCTCGCACAACATCGCCAACATGACCACGACGGGTTATAAACGCCAGCGCGCAGAGTTTCAGGATCTGCTCTATCAGGATTTGCGCCGTGCGGGTTCGCCATCCTCTGATACCGGCACCATTGTCCCGACCGGTGTTCAGGTCGGCCTTGGTGTGAAGACCGCCGCAATCGGTCGTTACATGGGTCAGGGGTCCCTGACCATGACCGAAAACGAACTTGATATTGCCATTCAGGGCCGCGGGTATCTTCAGATTGACCTGCCAAGTGGTGAAACCGCCTATAGCCGTGATGGTACCCTTAAACTGGATGCTGACGGTGCCCTTGTGACCAAGGATGGCTTTGCGGTTCAGCCGGGTATCACCATTCCGGACAATGCTCGCTCTGTCACCATCAACTCCAACGGTGAAGTTTTTGCCGAGATTGATGGCCAGGTCGCACTTCAAAACCTTGGCCAGATCCAGCTTGCAACCTTTATCAACCCACCGGGCCTGAATGCCCTTGGCGATAACCTGTTCCTTGAAACCGAGGCATCGGGTGCCGCAAGTGTGGGCTCCCCCGGGGATGTTGGTTTTGGCACGGTTCAGCAGGGCTATCTTGAATCTTCAAACGTCAACGTCGTTCAGGAAATTACCAACCTGATCAAGGCGCAGCGTGCTTACGAGATGAACTCCAAATCAATCTCGACCACCGACGAAATGATGAGCGCGGTCAGCAACCTGCGCTAATACCACCGCCTGAAACATGCTTTGGGTTTGCGCAAGTCACCGTCGCATCACGCGCGCACTTGCGCAAACTGTCTTTACACGATGTATACCGTTCCGTGGTATTGTGGGTGGATGAAGATAAAGAACACAATCCTCGCTTTCGCGATCTTGTCGGCACTTGCGTCTCTGCCTCTTTTGTCAGAGGCTGCCTTCGCGCAATCGTCGCAAGGCAATGACCTGCGCAACATTCAGCCAAACAGTTCTTCCATCTTCCTCAAACCCGATGCACTCGTCGAAGGGCAATATGTAACCCTTGGCGATCTGTTTTCGGGTGTCGATCCCCAGCAGCAAGACATTGCTGTCGCACATGCCCCGCAACCGGGCAGACAAACCATTCTGGACTATCGCTGGCTTTACGGCATTGCGCAGCGCCACGATATTGAATGGCGACCGCGCACGACCGCCGATCAGGTTCTGATCACCCGGGCCAGTCAGGTCATCACAATTGATGAAATCCGTGATGCGGTCGAAGTTGCCCTGGTGGATCACGGTATCGAGCGCCCGTTCACAGTCGACCTTTCGAGCGAGAATTTTCAAATTCACCTGCCGGTTGACGCGCGCAGCAATATTGATGTCAGTGCGCTTGAAATCAACTCGCGCACCCAACGGTTTGTTGCCAGTGTGACAACCGCGGCACAAACTTCCCAACAACGTACCTATCGGATCAGCGGCAAATATTACCCGCTGACAAATGTTCCGGTACTGGTCGAACCGGTATCACGTGGATCGGTTATTCGTGCCGATCAGGTCGAATACCGCGAATTTCGTTCAGAACGGGTTCCTGCCGGAGCCATTCGCGACATCAATGACGTTATTGGCAAAGAAGTCACACGACCAAGCAACCCCAATGAACCCTTGATGTTCCGTGATTTGAGCAACCCTATCCTGGTGCGACGCGGGTCGCTTGTCATTATCCGACTGGTCACAGCCAATATGTCCCTGACCGCACGGGGCAAAGCGATGGAAAACGGATCGCTCGGCGACGTCATTCGTGTGGTGAACCAGTCAAGCAACAAGACCATTCAGGTCGAAGTCGTTGCTGAAAACGAAGTTCGCGCCCTGCCGGCAATGTCGCAGTAATTCACCCCGTCACATCCGGCAAATCCTCATCCAACCCGGCAAGCTTTTCCTCTTGGGTCGGCTGATAACTGGCACGGTACTTGCGTTAGAGAATGCAGGAACCCAGGAGGAATTCATGCCCGGTAAAAATGCACAGATATCTTGGCGACGCATCGCCATTGTCGGCACCCTGATCGGTGCGACTGCACTGTTGTCAGGCTGCAACGCGATGAAACGACTTTCCGAAGTTGGTGAGCCGCCAAAATTGTCATCCATAGACAACCCAACCCAGTCCGAGGCATATCGCCCGGTAAGCTTGCCGATGCCTGCCCCGCAGGTCGCAGAACGCAATCCAAACTCGCTGTGGCGTTCCGGCGCCCGATCCTTCTTCAAGGATCAGCGCGCCAATCAGGTTGGCGACATTCTGACCGTGGTTGTCGAAATGCAGGACAGTGCGGCACTTGCCAACACCACGGTGCGATCGCGCACCAACTCGGAAGACCTTGCGGTTCCGAACCTGTTCGGGCTTGAGGCCGAAATGACCAAGGTTCTGCCTGAAACGATTGATCCGACCAACATGCTGGATTTTGACAGCAACACGTCAAACCGGGGTGCTGGAACTCTTGATCGTAACGAAGCGATTGATTTGCGGGTTGCGGCCATTGTCATTCAGGTTCTGCCGAACGGCAACTATGTCATTCACGGTCGTCAGGAAATTCGTGTGAACAGCGAAATTCGCGAAGTCCAGATTGCCGGCGTCATTCGCGCTGCAGACATCAGCTCTGCCAACGAAGTCAACTATGACAAGATTGCCGAAGCCCGCATTTCATATGGTGGCCGCGGAACCATTTCCGATGTTCAGCAACCGCGTTATGGCAGCGAAGTTCTCGACATCATTCTGCCGTTCTAACATTTGAAAAGTCTTGTGGCTCAATCCCGTTTTCCGGGTTCCGGTTGACCATATGACGAAGCGTTCAAAGGTCACCTTCGGGTGGCCTTTTTTTTTTGCGTCAAAGCGCCCTAAACAGGAAAAGCCCGGCCAAATAGGCCGGGCTTTTGATTTTGGTTATCCCTAACCAGGTATCTCCCACCATGTCATGTCGTTGCATGACCGGGATCGGCTAAGCCGGATCCTTCATTTTTTTTCCACCCGGCGCGATCAATCGTCGCGACGTGTGCGCTCCATCCGTTCGTGACGCTCCTGAGCTTCAATGCTCAGCGTAGCAATCGGACGAGCTTCAAGTCTTTTCAAGCTGATCGGCTCGTCGGTTTCTTCGCAGTAACCATATGATCCGTCTTCAATTCGACGCAAAGCAGCATCAATTTTTGAAATTAGCTTGCGCGCCCTGTCACGAGTACGAAGTTCAAGTGCCCGGTCTGTTTCAGCCGACGCACGGTCGGTGAGATCCGGTTCCTGAAGCCCGCCATCTTGCAGGTTCGCTAATGTTTCCGAAGATTCGTGCAGAAGCTCTGCCCGCCAGGTCAGAAGTTTCTGCCGGAAATATTCCCGCTGACGCGGGTTCATGAACTCTTCGTCCTCTGCAGGACGATAGTCAGGTGGTAAAGTGATAGTCATGTATGCCCTCTATACAGGACTCATCGATCGCGCGGCAATATAGATGGCACACGCCAACGGTGCAAGCCGATTGAACAAATAAATGTCAACCACCCCTCAATGGCGCAGAATTCTGCGATTTTTTAGTGGAAAATACCGCAAATAAAACAGCTAGATCAGACCTGAAACTTCCAGTTTCGCCAGCTCAACCCGTGCACGCAGATCAATCTCGTCAAGAACTGCGGAAAGTTCAGGATCGTCAATCGTTTCACGCTGCTGATCAAGCAACCCGACCAGTTGCTGCAGCCGAGCGGGGGACAGTTGCCCACTCAAAAGGCCATCACGCACGGCTTCCAGTTGTTCAAGCATGCTTTTTGCGCGCAACATGGCAGCCTTTTTGGGCGAATCCAGTGCATCACCACTTTGCTGAAGCGCAAGCAGCGCATCCAACGCACTGACAGTACCGGTGCTTCGAACGCCGCCCGCTCCGACGGCATCACCAGAAGAATCAAGCGAACGCATGGTATCAGCAAAACCGCTTCCGCCGGACGCACCGGATGCCTTCTTGCGCGAGGTAGCCCCCGCACCGGCAGCTTTGGAACCGTTTACCTTCATGATCCATTCCCGCTCAGTTGTTATAGGTGCGCTCAATAAACATATGCACTGCACATATTGGACGCGGGCATCATACCCGAAAGGTCAGATGGAGCACCATCCGTGTGACCAACAATCGGGAGTCTCCCTCAATCGGGCCAGACGCGCAACGGGAAAAAAATGCCGGGTTGACGGGACAAGGGCGACGGAACCGCGGCAACTTCCTGGAAATTGCGCGGATTTCTGCGCCATTCCAGCTTCCTGAACGTCACAGCGGCACAAAGCCTCAGTTGGCACGGTTTTCGCAGATACGTTTGCAAACGCGGTTTACGATCAATCGCCTCATTTACCGGATGCCATGCATCCAACGCAAAAGCGGAAGTAAGAGTATGATCACAGGTCTTGGCAAAATAGCGCAAAAAGCGGCCGTTACGCTCACGCTGGGAATGCTTGCCCTGACGCAGCTTGGCCCTGCACATGCACAGTCGCGCATCAAGGATATCGCCGATTTTGAAGGCGTGCGTGACAACATGCTGGTTGGCTATGGCCTTGTGGTTGGCCTGAACGGCACCGGCGATGATCTGGGCGATGCAGAATTTACCCGTCAAAGCATGGTCGCAATGCTTGAGCGCCTTGGCATTAACGTCCGCGATCAGATCGAAGACCTTGAGTCCGATAACATCGCAGCCGTCATGGCGACCGCGACCCTGCCGCCATTTTCGCGTCAGGGGTCACGGATTGATGTGAATATCAGTGCGATCGGCACGGCCGAAAGCCTGCAGGGCGGCACCCTGCTTGTCACCCCGATGGTCGGTGCAGATGGCGAGGTTTATGCGGTAGCCCAAGGCAATCTGGCAGTTGGCGGCTTTTCCGCTGGTGGCAATGCCGAAACCATCGTCAAAGGCGTTCCGACCTCGGCACGTATTGCCAATGGCGGTATCGTCGAACGCGAAATCGACTTCAACCTGAATTCCATGCAGGACATGTCGGTTGTGTTGCGTAACCCTGATTTCACCACCGCACGCCGGATTTCAGAAGCAATTAATGCCTATCTGGGTGAAGTCGCGGCCCGCCCGAGCGATCCGGGGACGGTGCGCCTGAGCATCCCGGAACGCTACAATCAGAACATCGTCGCTCTTCTGACCGATGTCGAACAGCTTCGCGTCGAGCCGGATCAGATCGCACGTGTGGTGATTGACGAAAACACCGGCACGATTGTCATGGGGGAAAATGTCCGCATCAATCGTGTTGCAATTGCCCAGGGCAACCTGACGATCCGTGTTACGGAAACCCCGCAGGTATCGCAGCCCTCGCCTTTTGCTCAGGCCGGCACAACAGAGGTTGTCGACCGCACCAACATCGAAGTTGATGAAGGCGAAGACAATCAGCTCGGCATCATGGATGGAGGCGTCAGCCTGCAGGAATTGGTCAACGGTCTCAACAGTCTTGGCGTTGGTCCGCGCGACATGATCACGATCCTTCAGGCAATCAAGACGTCTGGCGCGCTGCAGGCTGAAATCGAGGTGATGTAATGATGACCGACGGTACCGCAGCACTGATGGCGCAGGCACAGGCAAGCGCACAGTACGGCAAACAAAACAATATCGCGGCCCGGATGAATTCACTCACCGATGGCCATATCAAAACCGAAGAACAGGCGCGCAAGGCCGGCGAAGAATTTGAATCAATGTTTCTCGGTCAAATGCTGAGCCACATGTTCTCCGGGATTGAAACCAACGAAATGTTTGGCGGCGGGCATGGCGAAACGATGATGCGTTCCATGCTGGTTGACGAATACGCCAAAGAAATGACCCGCGCTGGTGGCATCGGAATTGCAGATGCCGTTACCCGCGAAATCCTCAAAGTCCAGGAGGGATGAAAATGACCACCGAAGAGCTGGTTACCGAACTTAAAAGCGTCACTTATGACCTTATGTCCCTGCTGGAACGTGAGTCGAGCGAACTTCGCAGTCTTACATCAGCCGAATATGAGCAATTCCTGTCGGAAAAATCTGCCCTGTCGATGCAGTACGAGCAACTTGTCGTAAAACTGCGCAGCCGTGGCGAAGAGCTTCGCGCTCTGTCCGAAGAGGAACGTGAAGAACTGCGCGAACTGCAGGCCGAGTTCCAGGAAACCGCAAGACGCAACATGTCCACCCTTATGGCGGCCAAGGAAACCAACGAACGTGTGGTTCAGGCCATCGTGCGCGCGGTTAATGAAAAGTCCAAGGAAGAATGCACCACCTATAACCGCGCGGCGAAAACCAGCAAGGCATCTCTTGGCGGTTATGGTCGCACGATCAACAAATCCGGTGGCGCCTATAGCGTCAACGAAACGCTTTAAGGGTAAAGGCAAGTATCATGTCACTTACTCAGGCACTCAATACTGCGATCTCCGGCCTTAACACGGCACAGGCCCGTATTGCGATCACGTCATCGAACATTTCGAACGTGAACACAGAGGGCTATTCCAAAAAGATCGCCGGTCAGGAAACCCTGACGCTGGACGGTATCGGTGCCGGTTCTCAGGTTGCCGACATCTATCGCAACGTCAATGAGGGCCTGGTACGTGAAATGCGCGGCGAACTGGGTAAAGCTGGCCGCGAAGAAGCCCGTTACGAGTTCTTCCAGCGTATTCAGACGCTGTTTGGCACGACCCAATCTGATGCTGCGATCAGTCAGCGCATCAATGATCTGGCCGATGCATTCGAACAGCTTGGTGTGACGCCGGATCAGAATTCGCCACGCATCGAAGCCATCGAAAGTGCGATCCAGGTCATGGAATCTTTCGAGAAGCTCTCAAGCCAGCTTCAGGATCTGCGTGATGACATTGACGACCAGATCACAGACGAAGTGAATACTGCCAACACGCTACTCACACAGATCTCGGAACTTAACAGTGGCATCATCCGTCTGAATAACCTTGAGCAACCGACCACGGAGCTCGAGGATCAGCGCGACCAGAAACTGAACGAACTTTCGAAGATCATCGACATCACCACGTTTAGCCGCAGTGACGGTTCGATTGTCGTTTACTCGGCGGCAGGTGCGAACACGCTTTTGGACCGCACACCGAATTCGCTGAGCTTCACCCAGACTGCCGGCTTTGAACCGGGCACAGGTGGTTCGGGCGTCTCGCTTGACGGTGAAGACATCACCGATACATTGCGTACGGGCACGCTCAAGGGCTTGTTTGAGATGCGTGATTCCGAAATTCCGGCACTGAATGACCAGATCAACGAGCTGGCTGGCGAACTGCGCGATGCCATCAATGAGGAACACAACAAGGGTACCTCATTCCCGCCACCGGCCAACCTTTCAGGTACACGTACAGTCGCTGGCAGTGACCCGTTGACTGCAACCGGTGCATTTCGCGTAGCCGCCCTTGATCAGAATGGCGACCTTGTTGCAACCGACAGCTGGGCCGATATCGAACTGCCAACCACCCCGGCGACCGTTCAGGGTATTGTTGACGCAATTAACGCATCGGATGCGAGTTCTTATCTGACCGCATCGCTGGTTGATGACCGGCTCGTAATCGAAGGTCAGGACGGCAACCGTGTGGCCATCAACGAACTCGACAGCCAGATCACGCTAAGCGACGGTCGCCAGCAGGGCGCATCACACTATTTTGGTCTGAATGATTTCATCTCGACCACCAAACGGTCCGACACGATGACCTCTGCGCCGCAAAGCAGCTCAACCGACGCACTGGGCGTTACGGCAAGCTCCTTTACCATCAGCGCGGGCACCGGGGTGCTGGCCGGGGCCGGCATTACAGTCAACTATACCGCGACTGATTCACTTGAGGACGTGCGCGATAGCATTCGCACAGCACTTCAGGGGGTCGGCATGACTGCTGCGGCGTCTGAAGAAGCAGCGTTCATTGTTGAAGATGGCAATCGTTATCGTCTGGTCGTTGAATATAACGCAAACCTGACAATCAATGATTCGGGGACGATGTCATCAAAGATCGGCTTGACCGAGGATCGCCCGTCCCTGTCGGGTAACATGAACGTTGCCGCCTCGATCCAGAATGACCCATCCAGGATCGTGCGCGGGCAGCTCAACGCAGATACCTATAATACCTCGACAGCAATCATTGATCCTGACGCAGCCATTAACGGCCTGGGGCCGACCACACCCCCGCCGCTGAATTACACCCTGACCGTGAGCGGCAATTTCACGGATGTTAACATCAATTATGACACCAACACGTCGCTGCAGGATATCGCGGACGCGATCAACAACAGTGCAACCATGACCGACAACAACATCACTGCCGAAGTCAAATTCGACAGTCAGCTTGGCGGCTACAAACTGCACGTGATCGATGCTGATGGCGACCCCTTCTATTTCAGTGATGACGGGCTTCCCAATGCGGATGCACTGACGACCATTCTTGGCCTCGGGATCAATTTCGGGGTGCATGAGGGCGACAACAGTGCCGCCAATTCGATCAGTAATGCCTTTGAACGTTCGGACATTGATTTCGAAGCAACTGATGGCCTGTCAGGTGAACGCACGTCCTTGACCGACTATGCCGCCGGCATCGTTGCAACCGCTGCAACAAAGACCCGCGTCGCCGAGAGCTCTTTTGACTTCCAGAACAATCTGGTCGTTGACCTTAGCACGCGCATTCAGAACGAAGCTGGTGTCAACCTGGATGAAGAAATGTCTGATCTGGTTGTTTTTCAGCGCGCCTACACCGCGACCGCACGGGTAATTTCCACGGTTGATGAAATGTTTGATGCATTGCTCAATGCAGTTTAAACTGCAAGCTTGTAAAGTGAGGCTGTCATGGTAACGCGTGTCGCTACATATACGAACCACACATTGCTTTCGGATCTTGCACTCCGGAACGCAGCGCGTGTAACCGACCTTCAAAATCAGGCGTCGAGTGGCTATAAGTCGCGCAACTACGCCGGTATTGCAGATAGTACGCAACGCCTGCTCAATCTTGAAGGTGAATATACCCGCACGGAACAGTACCTGCGCAATACAACGCAAGGGAAATTGCGCCTGCAAAGCATGGAAACAGCTGTCGATAGCATGCTGACCATCGCGACCCAGATGAAGACATTGATGATTCAGGCCAGCTCGGCGCAACAGGCCGACGATGTCAACATTCGCGAGGAAGCCAATCAGGCCCTTCAACAGATTGCCAATCTTCTCAATACCAACCTTGACGGACGTTACCTTTTTGCAGGTGGACGCTCTGAGGAACCTGCCGTCGATATTGAAAAGATCGGGGCACCTGACAACTATATGAGCAAGCTTGATACCTCAGTTACCGCAGCCGCCACCCTTGCGTCGCTGGGCGTCACGGCCAATGGAACGATCCAGATCGTCAGCACCGACATTGATGGAAATAGCTCGACTTCAACGGTAAGCTACACCACTGGCGACACTATCAACGACGTCATGGACAGTATCAACAATGTCACGACCAACCGTGCAATGGCATCACTGCGAGGTCTCGGTGGTGAGGGAACGCCCCTGCTGAACATTGAAAATGTCGGCAATGGCTCGATCACCATTACCGAAACCGGTACAGGTGATTTTCTGTCTAAGCTCGGCATGGAAAAAATCGGCAATCCGCGTCCGGATGCCGATTATTATCTGGGCGACCACCAGATCATGGAACTGCGCGTTGATGAACAATACGACGTGTCCTATGGCATTCTGGCGGAAAATCCGGCTTTCCAGCAGTTGATACAGGGTCTTGGTATTGCCGCAAGCACTGAGAATCAGGACGCGCTCTCTACCGCCCTTGGCTTTATCAATGATGCCATCAATGATCTTCCCAACGTTCAGGGGCAAATCGGTCTCGATATCGCCAACGTCGAACGTTTTGAAGAACGCCATCAGGACTTTAAGGTTTTTGCGGCCCAGGCGATCAGCGACATTGAAACCGTCGATGTGCCGCTGACGCTTGCGGAATTGACCCAGTACGAAACAGCCTTGCAGGCCAGTTTTATTTCTATCTCGCGCGCCGCAGATTTATCTTTGGCTAACTATTTGCGTTGATTGTGATATAGATAGTATTGCGTCATTAACCGTTTTGTCAGAATGATACTATAGGTAGCATCAAAGACAGAACCTTTCGACCGTCGGAGAATTGCGGGAATGGAAACCGAGAACGTCGCCGAGAATGAAACACCAGAATCCGTTGTCGTGGAAACACGCTTCGGCGACATCGAGTTTAGCTGGGACAAGGGCATTTATATGCCGGTAGGTCTTCTCGGCTTTCCTGAACATCATGTCTTCGGACTGGCAAATATTCCCAACACATCACTGGATCAGTTCAAGCTGTATCAAAGCCTGACAGATGCCAGCCTGTCTTTCATCGTCGCACCCTATAATATGGAAAGCGGCGTTTACGCAGACAAAGACTTGATGACCGCGCAGAAAAGCCTCGCAATAGATAGTGCTGACATGGCCATTCTGATGGTTGTTACCATTCGAAGCGCGCCTGGCGGCGAAGGCATCACGATGTCGACAAATCTGCGTGCGCCTATCCTTGTTGATACAGGCCGCCAAGTCGCCTGGCAGCATATATTGCCGAACGAAAAATACTCTGTGCAGCATGACCTGTAATTTTTGCCTAGCATACTGGCACGCGCATTGCTTTACTGTTCCGCAAGGCAATGTCGCCGAAGGAATGAATGGCCTGAGCCATTCTTTCTTATCCGTGTAGGAGGAATAAAATGGCTCTTAATATTATTTCCAACTATGCAGCGAACGTCGCCCATCGAAACCTGACTGCTTCGGACACGATGGCGACGCGCTCGCTTGCAAAACTCTCGTCTGGTACCCGCGTTGTTTCGGCACGTGACGATGCTGCATCCATGGCCATCGGTGCACGTCTGAACGCAACGACGGAATCTCTTAAAACCGCCACGGTAAACGTTAACCAGGCCAACTCGATGCTCCAGATCGCTGATGGCGGCATGGCAACCATCGACAACATCCTGGTGCGTATGAAAACGCTGGCTGTTCAGGCCTCGTCGGGTAACTTGTCCGACACTGAACGTGGATTCCTGAACGATGAATTCGTTCAGCTGCGCGACGAGATTGACCGCATTGCATCCTCCACCAACTTCAACGGCATTCAGTTGCTGGGTGATGGTGGCGATGTTGCACTCGAATTCGGTGATCTTGCCTCGGGTGCTGGTGGCGCTGCACTGGTCCCGGCGACCGGCTTTGACGCTTTTGCCATCACTGATAACAACTATTGGGCAACGGACACCGATACCGACCTTACCGATAACAATTTCTCGGTCGACATCAACGAGCTGGCCAGCGGCCAGATCATTATGACCGTCACCAGCACCATTGACGGTGCTACTGACCGGTCCCAGTCGATTGACGTTTCGGACTATGCTTCTGGCGGCACCACGGCAATCAGTGCAGGTGAAAACGCAACCCTGAACTTTGATGAACTTGGCCTGTCCTTCACGGTCAACACCAACTTCTCAGCGACCGTAACCGAAGTTGGTGCAGGTACCGGCGGCAGCCAGGACTTCGGTAGTGATACCGCCTTTACTGCGGCAAACGTTGACACCACGAACAACACGGTCACCATGGCCGCTGATAATGGACAACAGCTACAGCAGAGCGTTGACTTCCAGGTTGGTGCAGGCAACACAGCCAATGACAGATTGGCAATTGAATTTACCGCAGTAGATTCAGAAACGCTTGGTTCTGGCTCGAACGGGACACAAGACTCAATTGCGGACCTGACAGCCAACGCCATTGATACAGCGGCGAACGCCCAGAACGCGGTCGAAGTTGTCAGCCGCGCCATTGACGATCTGCAGCGCGCACGCGCAAACATCGGTACCTATCAGAACCGACTGGACTTCGCAGGGCAAAACCTCGCATCCACTCAGGAGAATACCGAGTCTGCCCGCTCCACCCTGCTTGACCTTGATGTTGCGGCTGAAATGACCAACTTCACCTCCAAGCAGATCCTGGTTCAATCGGGTGTTGCAATGCTTGCACAGGCAAACCAGATGCCGCAGAACTTGCTGCGTCTGCTTCAAGGTTAAGCCCTCAGGCGAACCGCGATACACAAAGTTACCCCAGAACGGCGGCAATGTTTCATTGCCGCCGTTTTTTGTGCGGCTTCTGCTTGTTCGTGAAATATGCTGCCCGCAAACAATGATAACGCCCATGCCAGGAACATTATTTTTCAAGAGATGAGCAGCCTAAACCCTAGCTTGAACGCCCACTGAATCCGGGCATTGAACCAAGTCCATGCTCGGCAACTTTCTTGACGCCCCCTACAAAAGGAATACAAGAACAGACACGAACACCTGATATCCCATTGTTTTCCTTAAGTTAATTTTTCGTTCATTTTTTTGCTAGACAGCAAAACCATACGTAGGTATACATTAATTCGTTGATAAATTTGTACTCGAATGATCAAGAAGATCGCTCCGCGTACAGTGCTGGCAATGTCGCCAGCTCCTGAATGGCACTAGACCATTCCAGCTATCCAAGTAGGAGAACCAAAATGGCTCTTAATATTATTTCCAACTACGCAGCCAACGTTGCTCACCGTAACTTGTCTGCTTCTGACGAAATGGCGACCCGTTCGCTGTCCAAACTTTCCTCTGGTAGCCGTGTTGTTTCTGCACGTGACGATGCCGCCTCCATGGCCATCGGTGCGCGTTTGAACGCAACCACCCAGGCTCTCAAAACCGCAACCGTTAACGTTGGCCAGGCCAACTCGATGCTCCAGATCGCCGATGGCGGTATGGCAACCATTGATGATGTCCTTGTTCGTATGAAAACGCTGGCTGTTCAGGCATCGTCTGGCAACCTGTCCGGTACCGAGCGTGGCTTCCTCAATGACGAGTTCGACGAACTGCGCAACGAGATTGACCGTATTGCATCCTCTACCAACTTCAACGGCATT